>ERZ761609.189-NODE-189-length-83948-cov-24.887202_pt1 | contig 83948 bp, 67 predicted proteins | sample MGYA00511163_ERZ761609 | MGnify/ENA primary metagenome ERZ761609 (study PRJEB28899, sample SAMN02445070) | bioreactor sludge metagenome | biome: EBPR sludge | place: Australia: Brisbane, Thorneside Wastewater Treatment Plant | collected 2011-12-16 ...
CCCAAAACAGGACTCCCAACATTAAAAATCCGGGTATCCAAGAAAAGTCTCCGCCCGCCGCAATCCAAGCTCCATAGGGCGCAATCCCCAAAACAAGTCCCAATACAAAATGGCATAACAGACTCACCCTCTTCAAAAAGGGGTAAACCCAGGCAAGGACAAGCGGAAAAAAGGACAAAGCCAAACATAAAGGGCTGAGAAGCCAGCATGACACACTAAAAACCACCCAGGAAACACCGGCAGAGGCCCAGACAAAAGAAGGGTTGAGCAATCCCGCAGGTAAAGCGCGCTTTGAAGTTCGGGGATTAATCGCGTCCACACTCTGATCAAGCAGTCGGTTTGCCGCCATGGCCATAGTGCGGAAAGAAACCATGGCAAGCGTAATCAATAAAAACTTGACCCAGCCCGGCCAGCCGCCCGCGGCCAAAACCATTCCCAAATACGCGAAAGGCAACGCGAAAATGGAATGTTCAAATTTAATCATTTCGAGAAAAATTCTTATTTTTTTCACGAATAAATTATTGGGGGGTTAAGAGATGGCGGTGAATCGCCGTTCACGCCTCTTCGGTTTCAAGATGCTTGAGAAGTTTTTGCATATCTTCCGGCATATCACTTTTGACATGAATAAACTTTCCGGTCCGGGGATGATCAAATCCCAAAACAGCCGCGTGCAAAGCTTGCCGGCCGATCAACCGCGACGGATATCCATAGACTGAATCGCCGTAAACGGGATGTCCCATGTGTTGAAAATGAACGCGAATTTGATGCGTGCGTCCCGTTTGAAGGCGAACCTCGACAAATGAAGCGTTATTAAAACGTTTCAGCACTTTAAAAAAAGTCAGCGCGTCTTTTCCGCCGGTGGGTTTAACCATCACCTTTTTTTTGTTCACAAAAGCGCGGCCGACCGGCTCTTCACATTTACCTTCATCGTGCTGAACAATGCCCCGCACTACCGCGTAATAAACACGGTCAATCGTGTGGTCCTTGAACTGTTTGGAGAGATTCGCGTGCGCCTGCTTATTCTTTGCTACGACCAATAAACCCGAAGTATCTTTATCAAGGCGGTGAACAATGCCGGGTCTTTCCGCTGATCCGACTTCCGCCAAATCTTTGACATGGCCCAATAGCGCGTTCACGAGCGTTCCGGACGGGTTGCCGGGCGCGGGATGCACGACAAGTCCGGCCGGCTTATAAACCACCAAACAATCATCGTCTTCATAGCGAACATCCAAATTAACCGATTCCGCCAAAGGACGGCTGACTTCAATTTCAAAAACCTTCATGGTAACGACATCGCCTGTTTTGGTGGAATAATGCACGCTCGCGGGAGCTCCGTTCACCAAAACATCTCCTTCACGGATTGTTTTTTGAAGCTGAGAACGCGACTGTTCCCCTTTCAAACACCCCGCCAAAAAAACATCGAGCCGAAATCCGGCATCTTGCAGTCCAACAGTCCATTCTCTCATGAAACTTTAACCTCACGCGGCTGACGCAATAAATGAAAAAGATAAAGACCCACGCCAATCGAAATCGCGGAATCCGCGACATTAAATACCGGCCAAATACGAAAATCAAAATAATCTATCACCGCTCCGTAAAGAACGCGGTCAAGCCAATTTCCGAAAGCACCGCCCAAAATCAAACCAAAGACCAGCTGATCAAACGGTTTTCGAAAAGCAGGACGATGCGCCATCCACAGAATAATGACTAAGCTCACGGTAACCACCGCGATTAAGAGCCATGGAATTTGGGAGAAAAGCCCGAAAGCAATTCCGCGATTATGCAGTAATGTCAGGTGAAAAACACCGGGAATCACCGGAACGGATTGAGACAAAAACTCAAGAGCGAGAAACTTCGAAATACGGTCAAGAATGAACGTCGAAACCGCAACGAGATAGAACCGTTTTATAGGCCCTTCTCCTGCTCTTCTTGTGCTTTAATCGACATGGTCGTATAAGGCAGCGCCAAAAGACGCTTTTTGGGAATCGGCGTGCCGTACTTTTCACACATGCCGTAAGTGCCATCGCCGATTTTGTGCAAGGCAACGTCAATCTTATTCAGAATCTGCTGTTCATTGGCGGCTAAATTCAAAACAAACTCACGTTCGAATTCATCCTGCGCTGTATCAATAATATCAGCGTGATCACCCGTCATTTCTTCGGTACTTTTCTTGAGAGAGTCGGACTCTAAGTGCTGTAAATCTCCGACAATCTTGGCGCGCATATCAAACAAAAGCTCTTTGAACTCAGCAAGTTCCTTTTTGGAAAGGGTTGTTTTCACCTTAGAAGGAGAAATCACGGGAGCGGCCGGCTGCGGCTTCTTTTTAACAACAGGGCGAGCCACTTTCACAGCTGTTTTTTTAACAGCCTTGACGATCTTTGCGGGCTTTTTCGACTTTTTCTTTGCAGGCATGGTTGCTCCTCCCAAAACAAAGGTTGACGAGCCTCTTCATACAGGTTCGAAGGCGGACGGATTATACTCAGGGTGTCTCTGGCAAGCAAGCGATTTTAAGGCTAAATTCAGGCGGTATGCTTAATTTCACCGTCGTAGAAAAAACCTGTTCCCCGGCGCTTCATTTCCTTGGTTAAAGCCGTAATAAAAGCTTCCACCACGGTCGGATCAAACTGGCTTCCGGCACAGCGGCGCAACTCCTCAAAAGCAGTCTCAATCGGCCGGCCTTTTGAATAGCAGCGGGTGGATACAATCGCGTGAAAAGCATCGACGACGCACACGATTCTGGCTCCGACCGGGATGCTCTCGCCCTTCAACCCCCGCGGGTATCCTGTTCCATCCCAACGCTCATGATGTGAATAAACAATTTCCCGAACTTCTTTAAAATCAGTTAAGGGCTCCAAAATTTGGGCGCCTTTATCTACATGCGTTTTCATGATATTCCACTCATCCGGATCCAGCCGCGCCGGCTTATTTAAAATATGGTCCGGAATACCGATCTTGCCGACATCATGCAGTAAAAGTCCCGCGGATAAAATGTCTTTATAACGTCCGGCCATATCCAATCCCAATTCACGGCCCGTTATCACGCCCAAGCGTTCCACTTGTCCGATATGCCCGAAAGTATACGGGTCCTTGGCATAAACTTGCTGGGCCAATGAGCGGATAATTTCATAATATCTTTTCTGTTCGCGGGTCCGCAGACTTTCAATTTCACGCAACTGGCTTTCAAGCTGGCTGTTGCGGTCGATCAAACTCTGATGATATTCCGCGTTTTTAAGCGCCATCGAACAATCCTGAACCAACGTCTGAAAAAAACTAATCTCACGCGCTTCAAAACCATACCCATCTTTTTTTGCGCCCAAAATCAGCATCCCCAATAAATCACTCTTATAATAAGCCGGAATCACGGCGTGGGCTTTCAGCACCTGCATCGCCTTCAAAACAATTTGCAAAGCACGCATCGAATCTGAATTTGTTTTTAAGCCCTTTTCGATTTGGGTTTCAAGGTCACTGCGCAACAAATAATCTTTCGGCATTTTGACAAAGCGGCGGGTTTTAGAGAACCAGGAAATAAGAGGGTGTTCGCGGTCAAACTTAACAAATCCGGAGGGAATTTTTTGTCTGCCTTTGGAGTCGGCAAAAGCATAGCGGGAACGCGCCTCGTCCCAAATAACAATCGAGGTGTGATTTAGTTGGAAATTTTTATCGATAAAACGTGTTGTCATTTTCAGAAGACGGCTCGGCTTTTTAAGCCGCACCATCAGCTTCGCGACATCACGCAAAATACGTTCGTAATCCATGACCACCCAAAACGCGAGCCCCCGGCCGCGTCAGACGCTGCGCCGTAAAAGTTCCCGCCGGTTAAACAAGCCCTTTCAATTTTTCCTGAACATCGTTCTCAAGATATTCAAGACTCAAAGGCTTGGTAATGTAATTATCCGCGCCCAACCGCATCGACTCTTCGATTTTTTCCTGAGTCTCAACCGCGGTAACCATAATGACTTTTACCTTGGGATTTTCCTCTTTAAGAATCTTCAAAGCCTTCAATCCATCCATTTCGGGCATTTGAATATCAAGTAAGATAACATGCGGTCCGAACTTGCGGGCTTTTTCAATCGCCTGAATCCCCGAATGAGCCGTTTCCACCTCAAATTGGCGGTCTTCAAAAAACGATTTGAGAAAATCACAGATTTCTTCTTCATCATCCACAACAAGCAGTTTTTTAACCATAGTTTCTACTTCCTTTCCGATATCGTTTCGGTTAAACCATTCAAACTTTGGGCTTCGATCATCACTTGCTCCGTAGGGCGCTTCAAGGGTAAATGAATCTGAAACATCAACCCCTTGCCCAGCCGGCTCTCAGCGCGAATGCTTCCGCCGTACCGATGCACAATATGCTTGACCGTAAACAATCCCAATCCAAGCGCTTCATGCCGCGTTTTAAAAAAAGGGTCAAAAATTTGTTCGACCAATTCCGGTTCAACGCCCGGCCCGCTATCCGTTACCAGAATTTCAACAGCTTCGGAATCACGCACCGCCTGAATTTGAATTCGAACCCAGCCGTGCGATCCGAGCATTTCAACCGCATTGAGCATCAGCCCGGCAAACATCTCATGCATATCGCCGGGATTCGCAAAAAAGCGGATAGACGCTTCTCCTTCGACGATCACTTCTATTTGTTTCAAAGCGGCCTGATAGCGCAAAAGCTCCGCCGCGTCCAAAGCACATTGCCGAATCTCAAGATCACGGGCCGCGGAATGCGACTCGCGTACCGATGCCAAGACCTTCCGTATAATATCGGCAGCCCGTTTCGATTGCTGAATAATAACCGACAAAGTTTCTTCAACCTGTTTTCCCCACTCCGGAGTGTCTTTCTTAAACAAGAGAACCTGAGCTTTGCCGGAAATGATCGCCAACGGGTTATGAATTTCATGCGCCAGTCCCTCAGCCAGCTGGGAAACGGCCTTGAGTTTTGAAACCTGAAAACGCTGAGACTGTGCGTCTTGAAGCTCTCCGTTAAATCGGGTTAAGTACTCAACTTGCAGCGCGTTATTAAGCGCAATCGAAACACGCCTCGCAAACTTTCTAAATGATTTAAAATCGGCCTGCTCAAAAATACGGTCCGGAGACTCCGCGCCAAACGCCAGAAAACCCAACAGCTTGCCTTTGAATAAAAAGGGCAATACCCAGGCACCCTGAATAGCGCGAAACTCATCTTCCAGACTGGCAGCGTCCTGCCACTGTACCGACTTCAACAAAATATTACGGATAAGAGTGTGCTCTCCGTTTTTCTTTAAAATTTCTCCCAACAATCCATGCGTTGAAAGTTTTGCCTTTTTCAAATCCGAAGCGGACCAGCCATAAGCCGAAACCGCTTCAAATGCATCGTCACAGTTACGCAAAACAAACAAAGCTGAGGTTCTGAGGTGAAAGGCTTCAGCAAACGAATTAACAACCAAGTTGGCCAACTCACGCAGATTGAGCACGGATAAAAGCTCTTCGGAAAGCTCTTCTAAAACCAGGTGAGAATAACACTCACGGCGCATCACATAATCACGCAGAACATGTTTTGCCGCGCGGTCCGCGGGCTTGAGCAATAACGCGGCGGCAATGGAAAAAAAAGCGGCAATCGCGTAAAGAGAAAAGCGTATCTCGGCCGGAAAAACAAACAGCTTTAAATCCGCGAGCGTATTCAGACAAAAAACGCTTAAAAGAAAAAAAGCCGCTCCCACCATGGCCTTTCGGATGAGAACGGCTTGAGTCGTACGAAGATGAAACGACATCTTAACGCATTTCCCCTTTTCCGGGCTCGAGATCCAGCCTGGCGAGTGCGTCCGCGCATCGCTCGCAAATCTCAGGATGATCAGGATTACCGCCCAGCGTCGCGTGATAAGACCAGCATCTCACGCATTTTTGCCCTCCGGCATGCGCGACCGCGACCTGTAAAGACATTTCACGGCCCAAACTCTTCCAATTGACTTTTACCGGTTCACCTTCCCAGCCGTCCGAAGTAACATCAACTTTTGAAACCACAAAAACACGAGGCAAATGTCTCGCATATTTCTTAAGCAAAGCTTGAAGATCCGCATCAGATGAAAACAGCCTTACTTCGGCTTCCAAATTCGCGGATATCATTTTTGCTTCGCGGACGGTTTCAAGAAAAGGAGTCACCACATCGCGCAGTTCGCGAATCCAGTCCCAATTCGTTTTATCCTCAAAATCCATCGCGGCTGCCGCAGGCCAAGAGCTCTCATGAATTGAAACCGATTCATCCGTCCGGTAAACACGCCAAGCTTCATCCGCCGTAAAAACAAGTATCGGAGCCAAAAGCTTCACGATGGTTCCGTAAATTTCATGCAATGCCGTTTGGGCGGAGCGCCGAATCCACGCGTTCGGAGAATGGACATAAAGCGTATCTTTTAAAATATCAAAATAATAAGCACTCAATTCCGTAACGCAAAAATGATAAATCTCGCGGTAAACCTGATTAAACTGAAAACTGGAATACGCCTCCGTGACACGGCCGGCTAATTCACGGACACGCCCCAAAGCCCATAAATCAAGCGGGTGCATGTCGGCTTCCGAGACCGCATTCTCGGAAAATTTAAAATCATATAAGTTGGCAAGCGTATAACGCATGGTGTTTCGGATTTTTCGGTAAGCGTCCGCGAGCTGCTTCAGCATATCGTATGAAAGACGGACATCGAACTGATAATCGCAGGATGAAACCCAAAGACGTAAAATATCGGCGCCATACTCCTGAATAACTTTTTGCGGCACAACCACGTTACCAGCTGATTTTGACATTTTGCGGCCTTCGCCATCCATAACAAATCCGTGCGTCAAAACAGCCTTGAAGGGCGCTTCGCCGGAAAGCCCCATGGCAACGGTCAGAGAACTTTGGAACCAGCCGCGATGCTGATCAGAGCCCTCCAAATACAAATCCGCCGGATAATGGAGTTCAGGGTCTTCACGCAAAACAGCGTGATGGCTTGAACCTGAATCAAACCACACATCCAAAATATCTTTTTCTAAGCGTAAGTTTTTGGATCCGCAAGAAGCACAAACCGCGCCTTCGCCCAGAAAATACGCGGCCGGTTCCATCGGTTGAGCCGAAGGCTCAGAGGAAACATAAGGCTGGAACCAAGCATCGGCGCCTTTTTCCTGAAATGAATCCAAAACCCGTTTCTTGAACCCGGGGGTCATATGCGGCGCGCCGCAATCTTCACAGACCGCCAGAGGAATCGGAACGCCCCAAAGACGCTGACGCGACAAACACCACTCGGGACGGGTTTCAAGCATTCCGCCGATGCGATTGACACCCCAATCGGGAGTAAACTTAATTTCCCCGTAAACCGCGTGCAGCATTTTTTTACGCAAATCATCATGGTCAATTTTCATAAACCATTGCGGTGTCGCGCGGACAATCACCGGCGTTTTCGAACGCCAGCAATAAGGATAAGAATGCGCGTGATTTTCTACTTTGAGCAAAATGTTCTTCTGCTCAAGATATTGAATAATAAGGTCATTGGCCTGAAAAACACCGATTCCTTTTACTTTCACATCTCCAAAATCATCCGTAAAACGGCCGCGGTGATCCACGGGCGATAAAATTTCAAGATTGTTTTTCAAATGCCCGTAAACATAATCTTCTTCTCCGTGTCCGGGGGCGATATGCACCAAACCCGTTCCCTCTTCATCAGAAACATAGTCCGCTAAAATCACTTTTCCTTCGCGCTCAAGAAAGGGATGCTGATACTCGGGAAACATTTTCTGCAATGCTTCCCCTTTGACGGTCCGGACACATTGATAATCCGTCCAGCCCATTTTGGTTTTCAGTTTTTCTTCCAAAGACTTGGCAAAAATAAAAATATCCTTACCGGGAAAAACATAAAACCCGTATTCCATCTCCTCATTGACGGCAACGCCGACGTTCGCGGGTAAAGTCCAGGGAGTAGTCGTCCAAATCAAAAAAGACAAGGGCAGCTTCGGATCCGCTCCGCAATCCTGCAAAAACTTAAGCTGTTTGGCACCGGCTTCATGAATGGGAAATTTTACAAAAATCGCTTTGGAAACTTTATCCTGATACTCCAGCTCAGCTTCCGCGAGCGCGGTTTCACAACCCGTGGACCAATAAACCGGTTTTTCTCCTCGGAAAATGTAATCTTTTTCAAACAGCGTAAAAAAGGCGTCCGCGATTTTGGCTTGATAGCTGAAGTTCATGGTTAAATACGGATGATCCCAGTCGCCAAAAATACCCAGCCGTTTAAACTCTTCTTTTTGAATCGCAATATATTTCTGCGCGTATTGGCGGGCTTGTCTGCGAAATTCCGCGGGGTTCACTTCATCTTTGCTTTTACCTATTTCTTTCAGGCATTGCACCTCAATCGGAAGACCGTGGCAATCCCATCCCGGAACATACTTCGCGTCAAATCCGCGCATAGTTTCAAATTTCACGATAATGTCTTTGAGGACTTTATTCAAAGCGTGGCCAATATGAATTTGCCCGTTCGCGTAAGGAGGACCATCATGCAGGACATACTTGGGCTGGCCTTTTGATTTGCCGCGAATCCGCGCGTAAAGCTTCTCTTGCTCCCACGCCGCCAACATCCCGGGCTCACGCTGAGCTAAACCTGCCTTCATGGCAAACGGCGTATCCGGCAAATTCAGCGTTTCTTTGTAGCTTTTCTTCGGTGTTTCCATAATTACGAATTACTTTTTAAAAATTGACGGATCAATTTATCTAATCTCGGTCCGGCTTGATTAGCTACCTTGATAATTTCTTTGATATCCACGGGCTTTAAATTTTCAGGGTCACATAAATCGGTTACCACGCTCAATCCCAACACTTTCATCCCCGCATGCACCGCAGCAATCACTTCCGGCACGGTTGACATACCGACCAAATCAGCACCCCAAGCACGAATCATACGATATTCCGCGCGGGTTTCCAAATTCGGTCCCTGAATCGCCAAATAAACACCCTCTCGCAAATCTAATTTTAAAGACTGCGCGGCCTTGCGGACGGTTTTCAAATAATCATGCGCGTAAGGCTCAGACATATCCGGAAATCGCGGACCCACGCGCTCATCATTGGGACCGGTTAAAGGATTCACTCCCAAAAAATTAATATGATCCTGAATCGCAACCAATTCGCCGCGCTGATAAGCGGGATTAAGTCCGCCGGAAGCATTGGTTACAATCAAGGAAGACGCTCCCAGAAAGCGGCAAACCCGCACCGGAAAAACAACTTCGTCCGCGGAATATCCTTCATACAAATGAAAACGGCCTTCCAACATTGCCACGCGCCGGCCTTCCAATTCTCCCAAAACCAATTGTCCCCGATGTGACTTCACGGTTGTCGCCGGAAAATGCGGGAGTTTTGAGTAGTCAAAAACCGCCACGGGCTTAACCTGCTTCGCTAAGCTTCCCAACCCCGTCCCCAAAACACAGCAAAAATCGGGTTTTAACTTGGTTTTTTTACGAATGGCACGAACGCAGGCGTCAATTTGCTTGAGTACCCGGGGTTGATAAATTTGATTGGGTTTTGAGGGCATAAAATCAGGTTCCGAAATACTGGACACCCATCATGATAATACGAAGCAAGATATTCTTAATGACATGCAGAACAACCACAGCAACCAACGGGGTAAAATCAAAAGTTCCGACCGTCAGGGGTAAACGGCGAAAAGGCTTAAGGACAGGGTCGGAGGCCTGCGCCAAAAGCTGAACATAAGGATGATAGGGACTTAAAACCCAAGTCAAAACGGCTTGAATGATGATAATCCACATCAAAACCGTGACAACGGCTTGAATGATAAAAGCTAATCCGTTAAGAATTTCTCCGAGTATGAACAAAACAGCTCCTCAAAAAAAAAGAAATCTTACTTTGCTCCGCTTAACTGACGGCTGCGTTTCACTGCCGCGTTCAGAGCTTCAAAAAAAGTTTTGGGAAACTTGCGGTATTTTAACACAGTTAAGGCCGCATCCGTAGTTCCCTTTTTTGAAGTCACGCGTTCGCGCAAAACCGACGGCGATTCCGCGCTTGCTGCGGCAAGTTTTCCGGCTCCTAACGCGGTTTGAACCGCAAGCGCGCGCGCTGACCGCGGGTCAATTCCGTTCGCTTCGGCAAAAGCCTGCAATAATTCCATCATCAAAAAGAAATAAGCCGGTCCGCTTCCGCTCACCGCGGTAACAGCATCAAAATGTTTTTCATTCAGCACCGTAACCGCCCCGCAAGCTTCAAAGAGGCTTTTCGCGGAATTAACCGCGGATTTATTTTTGGAGCAAATCGCCGTCACGGAGGCGCCGACAATGGCGCCTAAATTCGGCATCGCGCGCACAACGACGGCTGAGCCAAGCTGTTTTTGAAGTCCCGCGATTTGAACTCCGGCCAAAATAGAGATCACTGTTTTACGGGAATTTAAAAAAGGCCGAATCGCGGACGCGGTTTCCGGAAAATCTTGCGGTTTAACGGCTAAAATAATAATATCCGCACTTTGAGCGGCTTCGGCCGCATTTTGAGCCGCGCGGCACTTATTTTTTCTACAAAACTCTTTTACTTTGCCGTGCATTTTGTCCGCAATCCACACATCGGAACCACGGCAAACTTTATTCTTTAAAATTCCCTGTAAAATAGCGGAACCCATATTCCCGCAGCCGATTAATCCGATTTTTTTTGAAATTTTCATAATCAATCCTTTAATCTTCCCTCAGATTTTTTCAAACCATTCCGGCGCGGTGTCCGAAAAGAGCCGTACCAATTCGAACTAAAGTGGCGCCCTCTTCAACCGCAACCTCGTAATCACCCGACATACCCATCGACAAATGCTTCCACGGATTTTCCGGAAATTCTTTTTTCCATTCAGAGAAAAGCTCGCGGGCTTTTCTGAAAACAGCCCGAATTTCATCGCGATTCTCGGTCAAAGGCGCCATCGTCATTAAACCAGCGATCCGAACCGGCAATCCGCCTTGAAGACCGCCAAGAAAAAGCGCCGCTTGTTTCGGCGTAAAGCCCGCCTTGGTGGCTTCACCGCTGATATTGACCTGCAAAAGACATTCCACCGAACCAATCTTTTGTTTTTCGGCCTCGCTTAAAATCTTATCAAATAATTCCGTCCGGTCCAAAGAGTGAATCAGAACCGTTTGTCCCAAAACCATTTTCACCTTATTGGTTTGCAGTCTTCCGATCATATGCCAGCGGCTATCTGAAGGCAAACTCACCTTTTTATCCAAAAGCTCTTGAACCTTATTTTCACCGAATTGCCGCAATCCTAAGTCATAAGCCTGCCTGACAACTTCGGCATCAAATGTCTTGGTTACAGCAACCACTTCCACTTCGGAGGGTACTCGCCCGGAGACATCACACGCTTTTTTAATCCGTGTTTGAATGTTTTGCCAAGCATCTTGAATCGAAACGCTCATGCGGCTGAAACGGATGCGGGGGTGCCGTCCGGCGGACTAGCACCACCGGAAGTGTTTTCTTCCCCCTCACTCTTGAGTGCCTTAATCGGATCCGGATGATTAAGTTTGTCCAAGGCATCCACCAAATCTAAAATTTCAATCACCTTGGTTTGATCAATTAAAAACAAATTCTTATCGCTTTCACGGCGGGCATAATAAGCGGTTTTTAAAGGCTCTTCGTCTCCGATAAAGACAGTTTCATTTTGACTTCCCGAGCGAATCAAAATTCGGTCTCCAATCATATCGACTTTCGAGCCCAGCTTTGCCTGATCCGATTCAGCGATAAATTCTTTGGCGTAAAGCCGTGATAAAATTTGAATCACTGCCGTCATTTGATCTTCGGCCATAGGCTTTCCCAACAAATCAAGCGGCTCCATCCAATACCATGCGCCATTTTTTAAAACCCATTCAAAAGAACGCTCCCCCAACGCCACCGTAATTTTGTCCATCTTAGGTAAAGGGGTTAAAAAAACGCGTTTCTCCCGCATCTCATAAGCTGTTTTTCGGAACGCATCTTTGACCGCCGAGGGAAGCGTAAAATAAGCCTGCTTATCATCCCATCTTGCGAAGACAACATCTCCCAAAGGCGCGTTTTTTCCGAGGTAAAGAAAATGACGATCGGGTCCCGATGAAGTACCCACCCCTATTTTCATATCAGGATCTTTTAAGCCATACTCCTCCCAATCAGCCTCAGGCCGCACCAGTTTTTGGCTCATCGCCATTTTAACCATTCCGGCCATGCCCTGCGCCAATGACTGATCAGCTAACGCGCGGGCGGGATAAACCAAATTCCAATGAGGGGATTGGTACTCAAGCCAAAAAGCTTCTTCTTTTACCGTGTCCTGAACTTGGATAAAGTTAATGATTTCATCTTTTTTAAGCTCGAAACCTTTTTCCTCAACCTGAACTGTAAAGTCCTCACTGGCCTTTTGAATCTCGGCGATTTTTTGAGATTGTTTCTGTGTTTGAGAAAGATAAATTCCCAAAACAATAAAAAAAAGAAGGGTGAAAAAAATTGTGTGTTTTAATTTCATTTTAGAAACTCAAGCCGTGCGTGAACGAATAATTAAATAAACCCCGACCGGAATAAATAGCGCCAACGGATAAAAAAGTAAAAGTAAAACAAGCAATCCCTGCTTTTCAAACTCTTTCAGCAACAGCGGTTTGAACTCCGCGCGCCGCGTATGCACATGAATAAACCGGCTGTCGCGCCCCGCCCACTTCAATATCTCCATGGCAAAATTTAAATTCTGTGAAAGCGGTAAATAACCATTCGTCATAAAGTCACTGTCGCCCACAATCACCATGCGCCCGCCGTCCCCTTTTTTAGTCTCAACCGCGACTGCAATAGGCAGTGGCCCCGCGACGTCTTGCTTCACATCAAAACTGGACTTTCCGTCTTCTAAAAGCGCTAAATCCGTTTCAGCCCAGCTTCCTTCACTGGTGAAAGCTAAGGGAGAAACTTCCAAGTGATCAGGAGCATCCACCGACGGCTGAACCGTGCGGACCACCGGAAAAAAAGACGGCTCACTCAAACGGCGCACGGCCTCATGCTTTGAGTAGTTCATGACTACCGGCATTAAAAAGTCTCCGCCAACAATCCGGCTTGTCTTATCCACTAAAACGTTTTCACCGATTTTGACGCCGAAAGCAGCGAAGAAATCCATAAACTTACGGCCCGCTCCCAAATCCATCGGATCAATCAAAAACACAAGGCTTCTTCCTTTTTCAAAAGCTTGCTTGAGCTTGTCAAACTCTTCGGGAGTGAACTCCTGATGCGGCCCCGCCACCACGGTAACGGAACAGGACTCGGGAATACCATCTCGCGCGAGAACAATCGGATAAACACTCACTTCTCCGTTTTGTAAATTTTTCACCAAAGAAGCCCCGCCCTCGCGCTCACGGCTTTCAAGCGCGAGCTCTTGCCGTCCTGTCGTAAAACAAAGATCCAATTTACGGGGATGCGCGATGCGGAAAAGCGCGTTTGTAAAAATTTGTTCATTGAAAAAATACACACGCTCTTCATGCTCTCCGGAACGGATCAATGTTGTGTAGTTTTGATCGATTTTGTACTGCTCAGCCAGCTTAGGCCGGCGCTCAGGGTCATAAAGATTAAATTGAAAATGAGGGTGCTCAGCTTGAACCTGCTTGAGAAACAAAGTAAGGGGCTCACGCGCCGGATCATCTTTGGGGTAAAACGCAATGACTTCAATCGGCTTACCCGCAAGCTGCTTCAATACCCGTACGGTTTCATCCGGAAGCGAATGTACTTTTTCGCGCGTGACGTCATAAGACCAGCTGCTTTGGCGCACAACTAAGTACGCCATAACGACCGTCGCGCTCAGCAACATCGTCACCAGTAAAAATTGAAAACGATACCAAAGCTGTTTCATTTAAGAACTTTTCCAGTTGCGAGTGGAAATCGACATCACCGACATCGTTAAAAAGAAAAAAATCGTTAAAACAAAATAACCGGCATGCTGAAAATGAATTTGCCCCATCGTAAAATACCGGTAATGATCAAGCGGCGATACTTCCTGAAAAAACTGGGCAATCCATCCATCCGAAACTTTAGAAGCCCATTCCAAGACCCAAAAAATCAAGAAAACGCCGAAGGTCGCGACGGCGGAAAGCACAGGGCTTTTAGTTAAAGTGGAAATGAAGAACCCCAGCGAAAGATACGCCAATCCTAAAATCCAAAAACCAACGAAAGCCAAAAGCACAACACGCCAGTCAAAATCGGCTCCGGCCAGCTGAGCCACCAAGCCATACCCCAGCAAAGGCACGCACAGCAATTCAAACATCCAGACTTGTCCGAGAAACTTTCCCAATACAATTTCGCGGTCTGAAAGCGGATAGGTGAACAATAGCTCCAAGGTCTGGTCGCGTCTTTCTTCCGCAAAGCCGCGCATCGTCAAAACCGGCGCGATAAAAATGAGCAAAGTGGAAAGATTCATAAAAAAAGACCCGAAAATATAATCAGTTTGATTCACGCCCGCTTGCGCCAACTGTTCGCCCATCTGCCCCATCGACATCTTGGCGTATCCCAAAATTAGCAAAGAAAAAAAGAGGCCGGACACCAAAAAGAAAAACAATGTCAGAAACACACCCTGCCAGGTGTGAAAATAGGATGAAAATTCTTTGCGCGCTAAATACAAAATATTTTTCATTTTAAAAGTCTTAGGAAAATTTCTTCAAGGGTTAACTGTTCACGTTTAATTTCAATCACCGAAATACCCTGTTTTGATAATCTTTCGGTAATCACATTACGAAATTCCAATTGGGCGGGAGCACGACAGGTCAAAACAACCTGTTCACTTTCTGCAACTACAAAATGAATGTCTTTTAAACCTTCTATCCCCTGCAAAACATGCACTGCTTCCGTTGTTTTGGAACGGCCCAAAATGGTCACCTGAATTTGAAAATCTTCGGACAAATGCGCTTCTAACTCTTCAACCGTTCCGCTGGCCAGCACTCGTCCCTGATCCAGCATCACCACGCGGCTACAAAGCATGCTCACTTCGGGCAAAATGTGCGTCGAGAAAAGAACCGCGCGATCTTTTTTTAAACCGTGAATCAAGGCGCGAATATCTGAAATTTGTTTGGGATCTAATCCGGAAGTTGGCTCATCCAGCACAAGTAACTTCGGATCTCCCAGCAAAGCCTGCGCTAATCCGACGCGCTGTTTAAAGCCCTTGGATAAACGTCCGATCAGCCGTTTACTGACGTCACCTAATCCGCACTGCTCAATTTTTTCTTTAACCGCTTTGGCGCGACTCAAGAAACCAACTCCTTTCACCGCCGCGACAAAGTTAAGATACTCCACCACGCGCATATCACCGTAAAGACTGACCGTTTCGGGTAAGTAGCCGATCATTTTTTTTGCGGTTGTCGGCTCCTGCTGAATATCCACTCCATCAATCAGAATACGCCCCGAAGAAGGCGGAAAAAAGCCGCATATCATCCGCATCGCGGTTGTTTTTCCCGCACCATTCGGGCCTAAAAATCCGACAATTTCTCCGGAAGAAATAGAAAGAGTGAGTTGGTTGACAGCTAAGCGCGAGGCAAATTTCTTTGAAACATCTTCAACCTGAAGAATTTGCGCCATGATCAGGAAACCAGCTTAACACGCGCGAATTTGCGCTTGCCGTTTTGAAGGATCACGGGACTGGACAGGTCTAAAACCAATTTAGCGTCGCTCGCCTTTTGCTGGTCAATCTTCACGGCACCCGCTTCCAAAGCGCGTTTTGCTTCAGATTTAGAAGGAGCCAAAGCACAATGCACAAGCAAAGAAATCAAATCCATTCCCGCGGCAACTTCAAATTCCGCAATTTCATCGGGCAATCCCTTATTCTTAAAAATCTCATTAAACTCAGTATGCGCCTGCCGACCAGCTTCGGCTGAATGAAAAAGCTCCACCATGCGCTCACCCAAACGGGCTTTGATATCGCGCGGATTCACGCCCGATTTAAGTTCAACAGCCACCGCTTCGACATCCGGCTTAGGCAACGCGCTCAAATAGCGGTAATAACGTTCAATCAAACTATCGGGAATGGACATAATTTTTCCGAACATTTCCTTCGGAGCATCTTTAACGCCGATATGGTTGCCCAAAGATTTGGACATTTTTTGTACTCCATCGGTTCCCTCAATAATCGGCAAAGTCATCACCACCTGCTGCGGCTGTCCCTCGCGGTTTTGCAATTCACGGCCGACCAAAAGATTAAATGTCTGATCGGTTCCGCCAATTTCAATATCCGACTTAATCATCACCGAATCCCACCCCTGAAGCATGGGGTACATAAATTCAACCAGCGCAATCGGCTTGCCCGATTCATACCGTTTTTTAAAATCATCGCGTTCAAGCAGGCGCGCCACGGTATATTTGGAAGTTAAAGTCAAAAAATCTCCCGCGTTCATTTTCGCAAGCCATTCCGAGTTATAACGGACTTCCGTCTTGGATTTATCCAAAATTTTAAAAACCTGTTCCTGATAAGTCAGCGCGTTTTCTTTGATTTGCTCTTCGGAAAGCATAGGACGCGTCTCGGATTTGTGAGACGGATCACCAATCCGGGCGGTAAAATCACCGATAATAAATACCACCAAATGCCCCAACTCCTGAAATTGACGTAACTTGCGGAGCGGAACTGTATGTCCGAGATGAAGGTCCGGCGCGGATGGATCAGCGCCGTATTTAACGCGCAACGGCTTGTTTTTGGAGCGCGAATACTCAAGCTTCTTCAATAACTCTTCACGAGAAATTAAATCAACTAAGCCATCCCCGATGATTTGGAGCTGTTCTTCGGCCGTTTTAAACACAAAAACCTCGTGTTGCAACTATGCGCTTGAAAGACCGCGTATTTTAGCAGGGATTAAAGCCTGAGGAAAGAATGATCAAAAAAAAAGAAAAACCGCCGGCAAATCGCTTCGCCGACGGGCATCTTGTTTGGGGCTTGTCTCAGCCTAACGAAAGGTAACTTTTACGCCATGATTTCGATATATTGGGCAATTACAATCGCCTGAAGCAATTCTGTAAGAGGTCCAAAACCATAACTGCCATTAGCATTTTTGCGCAATCCCAACATGGTTTGAGGGCCATTAAAGAAAGTCATTAAGGCTGCTTCTGCTTCATCCTCAGTAATTTCTCCATCACCTAACGAAGCAATAGCAGTCGGCAGCAAAGCACCCACAGCAGCAGCAGCCCAAAGATCCTTACCGTTTAACGGACTATCTCCGTTTTTAAGTTCAAAAGGATAACCGCCTTTCACGCTGGCTAATAAGCCACTATTAATACCCAAATCCAGTTTTGAAAATTTTCCGTCATTTTCATCTGCAAACTGAGCCAACTCATCCGCATCAGCTCGCATGTCAAGAGCCTGAAGGAGCAAGCCCTTCATATCTGCCTTACTCCCTGTAAAACCAGATTCACGGTTAACAAGTAAATCAACGAGCTGATCAAAAAGCTCTGTTTTGTCAGCTCCTTCGGTCGCCAAAGCAATCTTGGTTCCCGAGGACACAATCCGCTGAATCAGAGACAATGCCGCGCTTCGATTATTATTCACAAGATGCACAAATCCAAGCGCCGTAATCAAAACCGGCTTCATTCGAACTTTTTTTGTACTGGTTAATTGTCCGCGATCTAACGCGGCAAAGCCTCTTCCAAAACCAATTTGAGCTTTGTCCACCAATCCCAAAAGCTGATCAAGGTCAGCCCCACCATCCGCTGTTTCACTGGTTTTAAGATTAGAACCCAACACTTCAGCGGCAACTTGACGAATTTGCTCGCCGGTAAAACTATTAAGCTGAAGGACAACCGCAGCCTGTTCGATTGTTAAAATTCCTTCCGTAAAACTCTTAAGAATGTCTCGAACCACCTGTTCTTCTTCAGTCGTTAGCGCACGGCTTTCGCTGCGGATAGCCGGTGCCGGTGTAATGGAAATGCTCTCGAGCGTTTTCGCCGATGGCAATTTACCGTTGACCGGTTCAGGCAATTTAAATTTTTCCCGTTTAGTGGCATCATCCCATTGCTTGGCAACAACGGATTCAATTGCTTCCGCTTCTTGACCTCGTGGAACCGTCACCACGAGTACTTCCGGCGAACCTGCAAAACGAAACCCTATTTGAAAACTCGTTGCATCCGCGCCAGGCGCATCACTTTCCACAAAACGACCCCACGCTAATTTAATCGCGTCAGCAACAGAAAGATTCTCCTTAGAATCTGGAAGAACATATTCGAATACCCGCGCTTCGGAACGAGCCGTCACGAGACGCAAAACTAATTCATTGGGAGCAAGATGGCGATCAGCAGCGGCAGAAGTCATAACCAGTTCTGCCTGAAAATTGCCCTTGGGCACAACCTGAACCCATGTGCTTGGGTTAAGCCATGACAAATCTTCAGAAAAAACATAGTGCACGGTTAGTCGTGCATTACCGAGCGTCAAAGCGACGGCTCCAGTAAACGCGTTAACTGTAAGCTGCGCCTTGTTATAGGCTTCAACTGATGCACTTGGATCTACCATCGCTAAAATATCTTTTAGGCTATTGTACGTGGGGTCACCTAATTGAAAATTGGTTATTTCGTAAACGGTCACTCTCCCGGTCGATTGCCCCATCTGATATTTAAGGGCAAAATCCCTCCTCGCTTCGGAACGTTTGAGAGCCAATTCCTCAGCCACCGCTAATAAAAATTGCCCGGCTTGCAAACGCTTGTTCCAAGCCCCCCCTAAACGATCTTGCGATAAAAGCCCTGCTTGTTCCAAGATAGCTTTCTCTGCCTCAAGCAACGGATCATTGATGGCATTTATTTTCAAGCCAGCAAGCTCCCGTTCGCCATGCTTGCGTATTGTTTCAATAATTACCTGCAATTCTTGTGGCTTAACATGATTGCGCACGTAATCTGCCGCCGCCAAGATCTGTTCGGAGCGGGCAGAATCATCCGTAGACTGGGGTTGCGGGGGGCGCACCGCTTCAATATCAGAAGGAGTGAATGTGTCGTAGCTCATCGCCTCATAATTCTGTCTTAAAATAGCTCCCAGCCGAACAAGGTTTTCCGTATTAAAAGTTTTTTCCGCTTCAATCACACCCGCCGCTTGAGCTGATTTAAAAAGAGTTTGAGCAAAATTACCGACACTCGCCTTACCGCTAAACGAAGGATAATCGACCCCATTTTTTGCGACCATCTCAAAATCACCAATCCAAGCGTCGCTTTGCCCGGATGCCTTTGCCCAAGTACTTGCCCAAGCATTAATACTATTCACGGAAATTTCATGAGGAAAGCTACCAAGATCCACACGTGCTTCGGAGCGAGGAGTAAAAATAGAAACGGTAACCGCGCCACCCGTTTTCGCAACTTCAACAGCGGCATAAATTGTTCCGCCAAAGTCATTCCGTTTCCCTGAAACTTCCTCCCAAATCTTAATTACACGCGCCGCAATCAACGAAGTTTGATTTTGGAAATTACCCGATGAGGTTCTCTCAATCGCGCTTTCAACGTTAACACCATTCAATTGAAATTGGATGGAGTGATACTCTGCGGTCAAAACTGAGCGAATCCCCGATTGAACTTCATTATCTCGAAGCTGAACATAATTGAGTGTTTTAAACTCTCGTACTTCGGAACGAACAAATGCAACCTTGATGGCATCTGACTCATCAGAGCCTCTGAAAATTACGTTTTCAAGTCCCTCGGGTAAATTATTGCCAAAACTAATTTCTAAGGTGTTTGCTTCTTCATTAAAGAAAAGTGCCGGACGAATGTTATCAGGCAGCTGATATCCTTGGCCGCTGACATTCAGCTTATCTGTTTCTTGATCCCAATAAATCTTGGCAATTGATTTCCTGTCTGCCCCTTCCTGTCCCTTCATCAAAGATACTTCAAACGAGCCTTCCACCAATCTTAAGTTACCTTGCGTCACTAAACTTACCGTGACATTGTGGTCACCTTGATTCAAACTGCGGTGTGCAAACTCCGCATCATAGCGAGACGCAGTCCAGCCATCGTTTGTATCTTGACTCAAAATAAAATCTTTTCCAATCTGAATCCGCGCTTCGGAACGAGCAACGCTTGCGCCGGCAAGGGCGGCCCCCATGGAAGATCCATCCGGGGTTTCGGAAAAAGACATCGTTTCGGGCTGAATACCCAGCTCCAGGAGGTTTTCACTCAACAAGCCGCGATAAACAGCATTCTTTAAATAAACCGAGCCGTCTACGGCAACCGGATGCGTTTCAAGCTCAAGTGTGCGGATAATCCCCGCCAAACTGGCAGCAACCAATGCCGCGGAACGATTAGCTACAATCTTAATCATCTTTTCAATCTCATCCGAACTCACAGAAGTGGGCAAATTCGGCCAATTTTCACGAATAAACGTTTCTTTATCCTGCGCCTGAATAAATTCGGCAAGGCTTTCTGATGTTATTTGCAAAGCTAAATTTTTAAAATCGTCTAAATAAGGTTCAAGTTCTTTATCCGTAAATTCCGTTTTACCTTCTGCCAGCAACAACGCTTCCGCCGCGATAATTTGTCCGAGATAAGCCCCTGCCACCATTTTTTCAAACAAATGGTCGCCTTTGTTCTCCGAAGCTAAATCCACCAAGCGGTCAGCATTCGCGCGATACTCGTTAATCCAGCCCTGCGCGCCGGTATTACCCGCTTCCAAGTTGATGAACATATCCTGCGCATCATCCGGATTCAGCCCGCGCTTTTCAAAAATTTTTCGGACAATTGATTTGGGTAAAAACACAGCGATGTTATAACCCGTTCCCAAAATCAAACCGATCACTCCGCGGTCGGCGGCGAGTGCTGTGGCGGTGGTATCGTTTAAAAGCGCCTTCACCTGCAAGTTAACGCCGAGCGTTTCATTCACCACACTCGAGATGGAAGTCTGCAATTCCCGGACAGCATCTTTGCCCATGAGATCATTAACCACAAAGCCTTTACTAAGACGCTTCACGGTTCCTTCCGTAAGAGATGTTTGATCAACTTCAAATGAAAAAGTAAATCCCACCGGAATTTCGGGTTTTTCATTCGCCTCTTTGAGGCGTTGCTCTTCCGCTTTAATGCGCGCCAAAACTTCGGGCTTGCTCTGAAGAGCTTTAACAATTTCGTCGGTATAAAACTTAAAAAACTCCTGGGATGAGCCTGCGGTTTTAACATTCTCAAGAATTTTGATCGGCTGGGTAAAAAGCAAATCTGTCACAACGCCGTTTTTGATTTCGACCACTCGTACGCGAAAGTTGGTTCCGCCAATATCAAGACCAATGGCAATCCCATCTTTTAATTTTGACCGGTCAATGGGCTGCGCAAAAGTCGGAACCAACGCGAAACCGGATTGATCCAAATTCGTTAAATCTTGTCCAACAGAATCGGCAATGGCGCTTAATTCTTCCTGAGTCAGTTGACGCAACTCGGATCGGTTGCTATACATCCAGCGCAAAATGGGACGAGCACTAAAATAAACAATACCAAAAGTCAGCACTGCCGGAAACGACCCGGCAAAAAGTCCAAGCGGCAGCTGAACCCAAGGATTGTCCTGAACAAAAGCGCTTTTCTCATATTGATCGGCAGCATACGGAGCGCCAACCCCTACAAGAACCAGCAACGCGGCAAATAAAGCAATTTGTCTGGCTCTTGTATCGGCAAGGGCGTTGCTTTTTGCCCTTTCACGAGCTTTCACTTCTTCAACCAAAATTTGTCCGTCGGTCAGACGGTCTTCCTGTCTGCTCTCGGAGCGGACAAATGCAACCTTGATGGCATCTGACTCATCAGAGCCTCTGAAAATTACGTTTTCAAGTCCCTCGGGTAAATTATTGCCAAAACTAATTTCTAAGGTGTTTGCTTCTTCATTAAAGAAAAGTGCCGGACGAATGTTATCAGGCAGCTGATATCCTTGGCCGCTGACATTCAGCTTATCTGTTTCTTGATCCCAATAAATCTTGGCAATTGATTTCCTGTCTGCCCCTTCCTGTCCCTTCATCAAAGATACTTCAAACGAGCCTTCCACCAATCTTAAGTTACCTTGCGTCACTAAACTTACCGTGACATTGTGGTCACCTTGATTCAAACTGCGGTGTGCAAACTCCGCATCATAGCGAGACGCAGTCCAGCCATCGTTTGTATCTTGACTCAAAATAAAATCTTTTCCAATCTGAAGCCGCGCTTGCCCAGAGCTTGTCGAACGGGCTTCGGAGCGAGCAAGTTCACGCTTAACAGTTTGAATCACTTGCTCGATATCTGCTTGAAGCTGTAAATTTTCCGTTTTTCCCTTTAACTTCTCTAAAATGACTAGGGCCTCTGGCGAAGGCAATTTTGCTAATGTCCATGCCATTAAACTCAAAGTACCTCTGTGCGAAGTCATAGCCCCATCAGAGTCCCTCGGCTTAAGTGGAAAATTTTGAGGAGAACTCAATCCCACGGCAATAGATTGTGTAATCTTTTGTTTTTCAGCATCTGAAATTCCTTCCGAAATTAGAAAGTCTAATGCTTTAGTTGCTTCAACCATTAAACCATATAAATTCTGATATCCACGCTTTTGCCTATCCTCAATAACCGCAAGCTGAGCATCAATTTGTTGCGCACGCAACACAGCGGCTTCAGCTGCGATTTTTTTCTTTTCAGCAGCACCTTCATCTAAAATTCTTTGCCCACGCTGACGAACCCCTGCGTCCTGAGTAACCGCAACAATCGCATCAATAAGAGCAATTCTCGGTTCTTTCAAAGTGGCAACATCAGCCTGATTGCGAAACTTAAGCTCTGACATCACTCTTGGAGCAATCTGATCTGTAACACCTCGGTCAGGCATTTCATACTTACGATAAAACCCCACCAGCACCTCCAATGCCCTCTTTCGAACAGCAACATCCTCGGAATCCCTAAAAGCCACATCAGCAACGGAAACAAATAAACGAGCTCCCCAATTAACTAATTCAATATTTTCAAGTGCTTTCATCTTGTCAGAAACAATTACTTTCCGTTTTTCGATGTCTCTTCGTTGCAAGGGCGTCAGCGTATCAGTCTCAGCAATAAAATCCGGGGTACGCGCACTTAAGGCGGTTGTAATATTCCGTGCAACTGTCTGGCTACCTGCAGGAACCGCTTCTACTGGGATTTTCGCGGGAACGACTAGCGGTGCAGGCGCAGGAGGAGTTGCGGGAGTTTGCGCAACGGCGTCGGGAGACATCAAGGCTACGCCGGGAATCATGGCTGCTTTTGCAAAACGAGGGACATACACATCTCGAAAACGACCAAACAAAAACGAATTCAATACTCTTGACGCAAGACGCATCAAAATGCCGGGGGTTGCAGGCTTGGGCTGAATGGTTGAACCTGAAATGCTTCCCGCATTAAAACTAGCCGCATTCTTGGGTGCGTCCACCCACATCTGCATGACATCCAAATAATTTTGGCGACCCTGTGTGTCGATCGTAGTTAGCTTAGGCGTCATCAAAGCGTAGTTATATCCGCGCTTTTCAAAATATTCCGCAAAGGGTCCGGAGTGAAATCCGCCGGTCACAACCGCAACCTTGTCCGCCCCGGTTGCATCGAGATGCTCTTCAATACGTTCAAGCATTTTCGTGTCACGCAAACGTGCGCCTTCGTAAAAACGAACCGCCAGTGTATAGAGGGCGTCGAGCTCGGCAACATTTTTAAACTCAACTTCTTTGGCGCGGGAATTACCATTAAGCTGTTGAACCTGCTTCACAAGCGCGGAAGGACGAACATCATTTGAAGCCATAGGGGTCAGTCCGCGAGTTTCGCCTGAAACAAACCCCGTCAGCTTGTCAAAATCAGCGGGCAAAAGCTCGAGGGCAAAAAGCTTCTTCAGTAAACGATAATCTTTCAAAACAGAGACTAAGGCTTTTGCGTTTTTAGTTTCAGCTAGCCTGTCCGCGATTTTATCTTCCATGCGGGTAATTTCATCACTCAAAGTTTCAATTTGAAGCTGGCTTTTCAGCATCAGCAATCCGCAAAACGCGGTAACGGAAGAAAAGCGGCCATAATTAAAATTATCCGGCAAAGCGCGCACGAGGGCTTCAAACAGAGCCGACGTTTCAGGGTCAGGCAATCTTGCGCTTAGATCTTTGAGGTTAAGAAGTTTTTCGACTTCCGTGTAAAGAGAGTCATGGGCATCAAACGCCTTTGAGGTATAAGGCTTAACCGCCTTTAAAAAATCTTCTTTTTGCTTTTTAAAAGCAGCCGCATCGATTTTCTTTTCCAGCTTTTCAATCGTAAAAATACGAGTCAACATCGGCCACAAAAGCTGCCATGACGCGTCCGCCAGATTAATACCGGCGTATTTCTCAGCCGCTAATCTCAGCTGCTGCAAATAAATATCAAACGGAACATCCCCTGTTTCTTTTCTTTCGACTTGCTTAAGAAATGAACGCGCATCACTGGAAAGATAAAGTGCCGCAAGACGCTCAATTCCTATTTCTAAATTGGATAAAAATTGACCGCCGGCATCACGAGCGTTAACAACAGAAACAAAGTCCTGCAAATTTTGCTCATAAACAGCTTCATCTTCAATTCCAAGCCCTTGGGTTTTACCTGAGTTTAAAAGAAAAACCTCGGGACCGCTAATAACAGAATGACGAACAAAGGCATCAACTACTTCGAGTGTTGATTTACGATCTTCAGGGAAAAAATTGATAATTTCAGGATTCAGCGCCTCAGAGGCACCTTCCATCAAAAGGGTTTCAACACCGTAGTTTTTTTCCAAATGAGCAAGTAAAAATTCAATCTGTTTTTCGGCCTGATACTGACCATGCGCGGTTTGAATATGAAAAATCGTTTTCCCGTTCCCCGGAATGAGTTTATCAACCGTTGCGACAGCGCTTGGAACGCTGATCTGCATCGCTTGATCAAGACGTAAAGTATCCGGCAATGACACTTCACGCGCGGAAACCGAAAAAGCAGGCGCGGCAACGGCAATCTGAGTAAATGCAACGCACAGTGCGGTTGCGGTTGCGGCGATCTTGTGCAGTCTGCTTATTTTTGTCTTCATCTGTTTCCCCTGTTTAAAAAAGAAAAGAAAATTCCCGTAGAAAGTGAATCATTTTTAATAGATGTCGGAAGTGTAACAGACGGATTTTCATCCTGCAAGACGAGAAAAGCGATTTATTCACACTTAACCCTTTTGTTTAAAACAAGTTATGTGCTCTTAAAATCGGTTTTGATCGAATAAGTTAATAAATGATAAAAGCTTTTAGATTAATACCTCTATGAAAGAGCTCATTTAACCCCCTTTTAATGGCAAAAAACCATAATCTGCTTCTCGGCAAACAACTTCCCCTCTATAATTTGCGCCATGCCAAATCAGATTCATCCCACAGCAAGCATCGGAAAAAATGTTGTTCTCGGCGACAATAACGAGATTGGTCCTAATGCCGTGATTGCCAGCGGTGTCAAAATTGGATCAGGCAATAAAATCTTCCATGGCGTTACGATTTGCCACGGTACAGAGATCGGAGATCTGAACACTTTTCATATGCATGCCGTCATCGGCCATGAGCCGCAGGATTTAAAATTTAAAAATAAGCCGACCTTCACGCGCATCGGTAATAAAAATACTTTCCGCGAATTCACATCGATTCACCGCGGCACCGAACCCGGCACCGCAACCGTAATCGGCAATGAAAACTACTTCATGGCCTATTGCCATATCGCACATAACTGCATCGTAGGCAGCAACATAATCATGGTGAATCAATCTTCGCTGACGGGCCATTGCGTAGTCGAAGACCGCGCTTTCATTTCGGGCATGGTTGGATTTCATCAGTTTTCACACATCGGGACTTTGGCGATGGTTTCCGCGCTCTCTGCTTTCAACAAGGATATTCCGCCTTATGTCATGTGTGGCGGAAGACCCGGAGTCGCGCAAGGACTCAATGTCGTGGGCATGCGCCGCGCAGGATTTAAACCTGAAACCCGCGCCGAAATCAAAAAAGCTTATAAACTTCTTTATCGCTCAGGGCTAAGCGTTTCTAATGCCGTGGAAATGATCAAGAAGGAATGCTCAGGGCCTGAAGTAAAACATTTCGTAGAATTTATCGAAAACTCAAAGCGCGGCATCATTCGCGGACAAGAGAGAGTCTGCCAATTAAGCTCTCCCATCAACGAAGACGAAGAAGCCGAAATCCTCTAAAAATTTCCCGCGCGCTATCCTTCCGACACAAACTTTTCTGGGAAAAATCTGCTCAAAAAGTCTTATATGCGAGACGCGCGCAAACGACCGCGGAGGCGTATGAAACAATACGCCGCACAAGCAGTAAATTGTTTGGCGATTTGCCAAGGAAATCGCGGCGGCGCAGAACGAAGCAGATGAGGCTTTTTCAGCAGATTTTCAAACTTTGCCGAGAACAAGGATCGAGTTCTTCCCGCCAAACCCGAATGAGTTCTTAAGCACCTTGCGGATTTTTGCAGGTCTCGCAGTGTGCGGAACATAATCAAGATCGCAATCAGGATCAACTGAAGAGTAGTTGCGTGTCGGCGGAATAACCTGTTTATCCATCGCCAAGATAGCCGCGATTGTCTCTACCGCGCCGGCCGCGCCGATCAAATGACCAATCATCGACTTCGTGGAGCTGACCGGAATTTTATAAGCCTGCTCACCGAAAACTTTTTTGATAATCAAAGTTTCGGTTTTGTCATTCAGCGGAGTAGAAGTACCATGCGCGTTAATGTAGTCAATTTCATCCAGCTCAGTGCGGGCCGTGTCCAGGGCCATGCGCATCGCACGCGCAGCCTGCTTTCCTTCCGGGTCGGGCGCGGTCATATGGTAAGCATCACAAGTCATGCCTGCGCCTAAAACTTCGGCATAAATATGCGCGCCGCGGGCTTTCGCGTGCTCATACTCTTCAAGCACAAACATTCCGGCACCTTCACCGAGTACAAATCCGTCACGATCCATGCTGAAAGGACGCGAAGCAGTTTCCGGCGATTCATTGCGGGTAGACATCGCGCGCGCGACACAAAATGCCGCGAGAATGCCGGGAAAAATTGAAGCTTCAGCCCCGCCCATTAAAAGCGCATCAAGTTTTCCGGAGCGAATCGATTCGAAGGCATAGCCCATTGCATCCGATGCGGAGGAACATGCAGTTGAAATTGAAAAGCTGGGCCCAGTTAAGCCAAGCTCAATCGAAACGTTACCCGCGCAAGCGTCGGGAAAGCCCGCTAATGCGGTAAACGGATTGATGCGCATCGGCCCCTTGTTCATCAAAGTCGTGTGCTGATCGAGAATGTAGCCGTGCCCCGCCATTGCGGTGCCGATCACAACGCCCACACGTTCGGGCCCGAGCTTTTGAAAATCAATGCCGGAGTCCTGAACCGCCATTTTAGATGCCGCCACGGCAAACTGCGAGGTTCGATCCATGCGTTTCATTTGCTTCACATGAATATAGGCAGAAGGATCAAAAGTTTTAATTTCACCGGCAAAACGAGTCGTAAAGTCAGCAGGATCAAACGCAGAGATGAGAGAAATACCGTTATGAGCGTTAACTAATCCGTCCCAAAAGGCTTCTTTCCCTGTCCCGATAGAAGAAAGGACGCCGAGTCCTGTTACGACGACTCGGCGTCCGCTCGAAGAGTTCATAGTGTAATCATTCGCGGTTGGGCTGTTTGCCAGTTGCGCCTTGCGCAGAGGCTCACAAAACAGCTCAGAGCAAAAGTTACTTCAGCGCGAGGCTGATTTTGCGTCCCGCTTGATCCACATTCAATACCGTGCAATTCACGGACTGACCGGGCTTAAAACGAGATTCAACATCGGCTTGTGTCTTCGCATCCGGAATTTCGGAGATATGAACAAGACCCTCCAGTCCGCCATCGATTTCGACAAATAAGCCGAAGTTCACGATACGCGAAACTTTGCCTGTCACCTGATTACCGGCGAGTAAATCCTTCGTCAAATCATTCCAAGGATCGATGCTCATTTGCTTGAGGCCCAAAGAAATTTTCTGAGCTTCAACATCCACCGAAAGAACCATCAATTCAAGCTCGTCGCCTTTTTTAACAAAGTCAGCGGCTTTCTGAATTTTCTGTGTCCATGACATATCGGAGACATGCAGCAATCCGTCGATACCGTCTTGAAGTTCAATGAAAGCACCGTAATCCACGAGATTACGAACCTTCCCCTTCACGCGGTCGCCGACATTGTATTTATCCTGGGCTTTTTTCCACGGATTTTCCTGAGTCTGCTTCGCACCCAAAGAAATCTTACGATTGTCTTTGTCGAGGCTCAGAATCACAACGTCAAGCACATCGCTGACTTTGAGAATTTCGCTCGGATGCGCAACGCGCTTCGTCCAGCTGAGTTCGCTGATGTGAACCAAACCTTCAATGCCGGGCTCAAGTTCAACGAAAGCACCGTAAGGAAGAATGTTCACAACACGGCCGCGAACCTGGTTTCCGATGGAATACTTATCGTCAACAGCAACCCAAGGATCCTTGGATTTCTGCTTAAGACCGAGAGAAACTTTGTTCTTTTCGCGATCAATGCCGATCACAACCACTTCGATTTCATCCCCAACCTTAACCATTTCAGAAGGATGAGAAATGCGGCCCCAGCACATATCGGTGATATGCAGCAATCCGTCAAGATCGCCCAAGTCAACGAACACACCGAAATCAGTGATGTTCTTAGCTTTTCCTTGTACAACGTCATTCACGGCGAGCTTGCTCAAGCGGTCGGTGCGGAGAACGCTGCGTTCTTTTTCGAGAAAATCTTTGCGGGAAACAACGATGTTTTTGCGCTTGTGATTGATTTTTACGATCACAAATTTACTGCGGAGACCGAGCAACGCGTCAACGTTGCGTACCGGGCGAACGTCAAGCAGCGAAGCAGGCAAGAAAGCATCCATGCCCACGTCAACCATAAGACCGCCGCGTACTTTACGGGAAATACGACCGTCAACAATCGTACCTTCTTGAGCTGTGGAAAGAATTTCATTCCAAGTACGCTGACGATCGGCTTTACGCTTGGAAACAACAGACAAACCGTTTTTATCGTCAAACGATTCAAACAGAACTTCAACTTCAGAGCCGATCACGGCTTCTTCAGGGGAAGAAAATTCATTAATATCTAAAAGACCTTCGGCTTTAAATCCGATATCAACCATCACCTGGTTGTTTTTTACGGCAACGATCGTGCCTTTAACTAAAGAGCCTTCTGCAAGACTGCTTGTGGATGCTTCGAAAAGTTCTGCGAATGTTGACATGCTGATTGATTTCTCCTGTTTAAGAGCCCTGTCTTATTTTTCCTGTGGCCGTGAAACGGTCAGTCGGATTTTCCCCTTTGCGATTGCCGCATCGGAAAACAGTTTAACTCTTGGAACCCGGACCATCCGGATTCTATGATTGAATTCGCTCAGGGCAAAATACCCTTCGCGTGAGGGAGAATTATAGGCGAATCAGTCTGGCAGGCAAGCAATATTCTTCTTTGAACGTTCCCACTTGTTGCGTAATTCCGCAGCATTTCGCAATACCTTACGCAAGCCATTGGTATCATTAGACTTAACTAAATGTTCTAATTTAGCTAACTCCTTTTTATATTTAGAAAGGGCTTTAATCAAATACGTCTTATTACTCGTGAAGATTGGGGCCCATATTGATTCGGCCCCATTTGCCAATCTCGTCATATCCTTAAAACCCGTGGCGGCAACCTTCAAAGAGGCTTTAGAAGCTGTAAGCATTAGGCAAGTAGAAAGCAAATGCGGCAAGTGGCTAATTTGCGCAATAAGATTATCATGGATTTTTGGATCAAAATGACTAACCTCTCTAGCAATTTCTTTCCAAAATTGTGCAACCGGCCGAAACCCAGGCTTTTTACTTTCACCAGTTATGATAACTACGCCATTCTCATATAACGAGGGTTTAGCTGCATGAATACCCCGCGCATCCGATCCAACCATGGGATGGGCACCGACGTAACGCACATACTTCCATTTTTTCCTTTTCACCAACTCCGCCGTTGAGTTTTGAGCGCTGCCCACATCCGTAACAACAACAGGATTTTGAACAGATTTATCAATTATGCCTAAATAGTGAAAAATCAAATCTACAGGCGTACAAATCACAACAAAATCAGCCCCCGCCAATGCCATTTCTAAATTTTGATCGTAATGTCCTTCAGTGATCCATTTTCTTTTAAAAGCAAGATTTAGAGCATTGCGACTTCTTGAGACCCCGACAATTTGAGAATTAGGAAATTTTTTTCGTGCGGCGGCGGCAAGCGAGCCGCCCATCAAACCAAGTCCAATGATAACGATTTTTTTAAACGCGGGCGACTTCAACGCTTCAGCCCTAAAAATTTGACCAAGCGCTTAATGAATAAGCGGTTCTGTTTCGGAAGGCCGATCGTCACGCGAATCCAGTCATCAAAACCATAAGCATCCATCGCGCGCACGATAATTCCTTTTTTAAGGAAAGATTTGCAAAGCTCGCGTCCGTTTTGATTCACCTTCACCAAAATAAAATTGGCTTGGCTCGGCAAATGTTCAAGCCCCAATTTATCGAAAGTCTCGGCTAAAAACTTTCGCCCCTGAAAAGTGATCTCGCGCGTTTTCTTTCTGAAGGCTTTATCTTGGATTGCGCCTTTCGCCGCCGCTTGCGCCACCATATTCACATTAAAAGGCTGGCGAATTTTATGCAGATAGCCAATTACTTTGGCTGAGGCACAAGCATAACCAATGCGTACACCTGCAAGCCCATACGCCTTGGAGAAAGTCCGAAACAATAAAACATTCGGCGAGCCGCCGCGAATTAATTCGAGAATATCCGGAAAGTCTTTGGCGTCCACAAAATCAAAATAAGCTTCGTCAAAGCAGACCACAACACGCTTAGGCACACGCTTCAAAAACCGCTCGACTTCACGGCGGCGGACATAAGTTCCCGTCGGATTATTCGGATTCGCAATGAAAATAATTTTAGTTTTAGGTGTTACCGCTTCAGCAAGCGCTTTCAAATCATAACGGTAATCAGAGGTCATCGGCACACTGACATACTTCCCGCCGGAAGCCTGCGTTAAAATAGGATAAACAAGAAAAGAACTCTCCGACGAAACAACTTCATCGCCTTCGGAAAGAAATCCGCGTCCAACCAGCTCAATAATTTCATTGGAGCCGTTACCGAAAATAATTTGCTCGGGTGGAAGTTTGAGTTCGCGGGAAAGCGCATGCAAAACCTCGTGGCATCCGCCTTCGGGGTAAAGAAAGCACTCTTTCAGGACGCGCTGCATTTCTTTCAAAGCAAGTGGAGAAACGCCCAAAGGGTTTTCGTTTGACGCCAATTTAACGATTTGCTTCAAACCCAATTCACGCTGAACTTCCTTGATCGGTTTCCCAGGCTCATAGGGATGAATGGCTTCAATATTTTTTTTGAAAGCAGGCTCTGTCGACATCATAAAATATCCTTGAAAATCTACCGGCTGGCTCCGGCTGAAGGAAATGACCCCAAAACTTTGACGAAACGAGCATGCTTTTCAACTTCCGCGAGCATGCGGCGCACGCGCGGATTCTCAACATGCCCTTCGAAATCAATAAAAAAATAATACTCCCAGGCTTTTTTCTTAGACGGACGCGATTCAATTTTGCTCATATTCACTTTATACTTCATGAAAGGCGCAATCACCTCATGCAAAGCTCCGACCTTGTCTTTAACGGAAACTAAAATCGAAGTTTTATCATCTCCCGTCTGGCCCGGAATAGTTTTACCGACCACTAAAAATCGGGTTACATTTTCGGAAAAGTCCTGAATGTTTTTCGCGATCACCGGCAGTCCATAAAGCTTCGACGCCAAGGCGGACCCGATCGCGGCCGCTCCTTTTTCATTTTTAACTTTCTGCGCGGCAGCGGCGGACGAAGCCGCTGGAATCAACTCTACTCCGTGCAAATGTCTTTCAATCCACATCCGGCATTGACCGAATACTTCCGACTTTGAATAAACACGCTTGATTTTTTTAATGTCTACTTTCGCCATCAACTGATGCGAAATACCGAAGTAAATTTCAGAGCAAATTTTTAAATCAGAATCAATCAGCAAATCAAGCGCATGCGTCACCGCTCCATCGATGGAGTTTTCGATGGGAATCACACCGTAATCTGAAACAGCCTGCTCTACATCGCGAAACACTTCCCGAAAACTTTCCGCGGGAGAATAAGCCACACTGGCGCCGAACTTGGAAAGCGAGGCTAAATGAGTGTAAGTAGCTTCAGGTCCGAGATAAGAAATCTGAATCGGCTTTTCAAGCGCGATAGCCGCCGACATAATTTCACGATAAATTGCTTTCAGCGCCGTAGGAGAAAGCAAACCTTTGGCCGCGCGTTTTTCGAGGTTCTGAAAAATTTCTTTTTCACGCGCCGGAGAATAAACAGGGCTGCCTTTTTTTGATTTTTCGTGGCCGATGGCAAGCACGTGACGCATCCGTTGATCAAGAAGATCTAGAATACGTGAATCAATTTGGTCGATATGCTTGCGAATGCCTTGCAGCTTTTTTTTACTCATATTTAAGTATTGTACCGCGAATTTCGTAACGCGTACCGCTCAATTTTAACCGAGACACAAGCGCGCGGCTTATTGCGCCTTTTCGTCCTGCGGAGGCGCTGCTTCGGCGGATGGGGCTTCAGTCTGAAAATCAACCTTCGTGCTGACGGATTCAATTTCATCCGTAATTTCAGCGAGCATTTTCTCACGTTCACGCTTTTCAGCTTCGTGATCAATCGCCTTCACCGGATCTTCGGAAACCAACAAATCTCCTTCCGCCGGTTGAGCCGAAGGCTCAGAGGCAGAAACAACACGGGCAGTGGAAAGAAGCTCGTCTTTTTTAACGGATTTCGAAACCAAATCACGAATCTCGTCAATGTTCGGCAAATCGGTCAAATCTTTTAAGCCGAAGTGTTCTAAAAATTTATCCGTCGTGCCATACAGAAATGGGCGCCCGGGAACTTCTTTTTTGCCTACAATCTTCACAAAATCTTTTTCCATCAAAGTCGACATCACCCCGCTGGTATCCACACCGCGGAGCTCTTCGATTTCGGCCCGCGTCAAAGGCTGCTTATAAGCAAGAATCGCCAAAGTCTCAAGCGCGGAATGAGAAGCTTGCTTTACTTTTTTCTGAAGCTCAATTTTAAAAATCCAGGGAGCAAATTCTTTTTTGGTCGCAATTTCGTAACCGCCGGCAACTTCAACCAAATCAAATGGACGATTCGTGGCAACATACTCGGCTTGAATCGCGGCAACATAGTCTTTAATCACGGCGGGCGTCAGCGACTTTGCAACTTTGCGGATTTCAGCAGGGGTAATTGGTTTCGATGAAGCAAAAATAAGGGCTTCAATTACCTGCTTGGCGCGCGTTGGGTCTTCAAGATCCGCTTCGGATAATTGCTGGGTATCAACACTATTCAGACGCTCCGTATCCAGCTGCTCAGAAACGGCAGCTGCTTCAAGCTGTTCGGTGATTTGCTCGTCTAATTCACGCCTAAGCGCTTTGAGCTTCTGTTCTTTCTCTTTTTCTTTAACGGCGTCCGCTTTTGACATGATAATCCCCTATTTACTTAAACCGCATCGGCCGGAGCCGGAACGGAAAACTGAAATTCATTTTGTTCGCGTTTTTCCAACACAATATCTTCAAACTGACTGTCTTGCTTCACGATCGCGATTTTCATTCGGACAATTTCAAGCAAAGCCAAAAAGGTGGCGATCAATTCATTCTTCGTCCACCGCTCAGAAAACAAATCAAAAAATCGCACCGTGTTTTTGTGCGTGAACAGCCCTTTAATCGACGTAATTTTATCTTCAATCGAAACAACCTGCTCATAAACTTCATGCATGGCCTCGCGCCCGTGCTGAGTCAAAACTTTTTGGAAAGCAGCGAGAAGGTCATAAAAATTAGCGCTGAAAGTATCAATGCCGACATCATCCGCACTTAAATCAGAAAGATAATAATCCGTGATTTGACGCGTAAAAACCTTGCCGCGCTCCGTTTGCAAAAAACCCAGTTCGCGCGCGGCTTCTTTGAACGCTTGATACTCCAAAAGCTTACGCACAAGTTCGCTGCGGGGATCTTGCCCTGAATCATCTTCTTCCTGTGTCACTTCCTGCGGAAGAAGCATTTTCGACTTTATGTGAATCAAAGTCGCGGCCATCACAATAAATTCGCCAGCCACTTCCAAGTCGAGACTTTTTAATGTTTCAAGATAATCTAGGTATTGGCGTGTAATAACCGTGATCGGGATATTGTAAATATCCATTTCATTTTTTTTGATTAAATCGAGCAGAAGATCGAGCGGACCGTCATAAATTTCAAGTTTGACATGCAGGGCAATGGACCTCTCCGTCGGCAGAAAAGCAATGGGCTCAACCGGCTCAGTAGATTGAGCCTCAGTCGCCGGAGCAGAATGAACTAAAGGAAGTTCGCCGGACGTTTCCTCAGAGGACGAGTTTATATTGTTATCAGACGAATCAGGCATGGCGCACTAAATCCAGTAGGTTAAATGATTAGACCCCACAAAGTATGGCTATTGTAGGAATCCATCTCCTTACTGTCAATCAGGGAATCAGCCCTTAAAAGCTGTTTTTTAAATCAGCTCGTATCCCGAACGGCGTAAGGCCTTACGCATTCTTTCCAAAACCTGAGGCTTGGATGCCCCTTCCGTTAAATGGTCCAGACAAAGTCCCGCCAATCCGCGGCGATTCTTTATTTTAAAAACCCGAACCTGCGAACCCTTGATTTTCTTCATTTTTTTTACAGGCATAAACCCTCCTTGATTTTCACATTATTTATCGGCAAAAAATTAGGTTAAATAAATTATAATTCCTTCGCAAAAAACAGAGCTCATGCTACTATTTTCGAATGAAGCCATTCTTGAATACTGACACAGAATCGCGAATTCAGCTCCCCCTTAAAGTTGCCGGGCTTATTTTGGTCTATATTCTTCTTTGGTCTTTTTTTATTTTCCACAAAGGTCCCGTCCAAACCTTTCTGAAATGGTACACGGAACCCTGCAAATCAAAATTGTTAGCGATAACGGAAAACAGAACTTGTCCGCATCCTTTGCTTCAAGTTATCTTCAATTTCTGGTAATCCCATGAGTAAAGCCACCCGCTGTTTCTTTCGAGTACCAACCCGTATTCAGGGCAGCCTTCTTTCTCCCTCAGCGGAAAAAGAACTGCCAGTCACGATCCTTAACCTTAGTTACGGCGGATTTTCCGTTTGTTGCGCGGAAGAACTAAAAAAAGACACGGTTTTTCGGCTTAACTTCACCCTCCCGGGTTTTTTGGTTCCTTTCAGTGTTCCCGTTCAGGTTGTGAATCATCAAAACCGTCCATTGCCTGCCATCTCTAAGCACACCGCAGGGCTTAAGATTTTAGAATACACGGAGAAGTGGCATGAAAAAATTCCGGTTTGGATTAGCGATCAAGTTCACGCCCGCTCCATGCGCAAAAGAACCAGCTTTCTTTTAACTTTGACGGGAATCGGTTTTGCTTTGAAAGCGGCAGTCACGGCTTGCGGATATCAACTGTTTCACGGTGTTATTCATCGGCTTGAATTTTGGGGTATCTTGCGGTGGGTTGCCAAGATTCTTTCGGAGCCTCATTTGAATCTTCTTTTGGCTTGCTTATGCTGCTATTGCGGCTGGACCATTCTTAAACCCAGTTCAAACCGCCGCCTTCTTAATTGGCTCTTTGCCATCACCGTAGCAGGCGCTTTGGTGTTCCGCGTCTTCGTTAAATCCGAGCTGCTTTTAGGCGGAAAATCTCAGCAACTTGTTTTTGCGATGGATTATCTGATGGCAATCGCGGCCTGCGCCAGTTTGATTTTCATGCTTCAGGCTGAGCGGTTCTTCCGCCACTATGACTCTTTGCGAGATAGAGAAATGATCGCTCCCAAAACATTTCCTAAGAATGATATAGCTTAAAGCAAGACGAGAAGCAGCAGATAGCTTAGGCTTGAATTACTTCCCGCACTTCGGGAACCAGTTCTTTCAGCATCGATTCGACGCCCACTTTCAGCGTCATCGTCGAACTCGGGCAGGAAGAGCAGGCGCCCTGCAGATGAAGGCGTACAACCCCGTCTTCATAACTATCAAAAATAATATCTCCGCCGTCACGCGCTACTGCGGGGCGAATGCGCTCATCAAGAACTTCAATGATTTTCCGAACAATATCCGACTCATTCGCGGCGGCAGAAGGATCCACCTCGGCTAAAACCACCGCGGGTTCTCCTGATTCCAGCTGAGCCCGAATCACCTCGGTGGCGCCGGAGATGATTTTTGCCCAACTCTTCACATCGGCTGAACGCGTTACCGTAACAAACTCACGCCCAATAAAAACTTCGGCAATATTTCCGAGCGCAAAAAGTTTTTGAGCCAGAGGAGAATTTGCGGCCTTATCAACCGAAGCAAAAAAAGCGGTGCCACTAGCGAGAAACTCTCGGTTGGTATTAAATTTAAGCGAATTGGGATTAGGAGTGAATTCGGTTAAAACCGTAACGGGTTCGGTCGTCATATTAAACCCCTGCCGTTAAAGACTGAAGCGTTGCGATTCCCTTACGGTGGCAAAAGTCACCGAAACGCTCCCCTGCTTGTCGCTCTGATTTGTAAAGCTCAAATACCGGCTTCAATCTCTTCGCGAGATCAACACCCAGCACTTTTTCTTGGAAAGTTTGATTCAAACGATTGCCCAAGTGGCTTCCTGCTAGATAAATGTTGTAGGTTCCCGCGGTTTTACCGACAAAACCAATTTCAGATGTATAAGGCCGCGCGCAACCGTTCGGGCAGCCTGTCATACGAATACTGATTTTTTCTTCGCCTAATCCGAGCGACTTTAAATTCGCATCGATTTCATCCAATACCGCGGGAATCGAGCGCTCAGATTCACTGATCGCAAGACCGCAGGTCGGAAGAGCCGGACAAGCAATCGAGTGCTTTTGCACCGTTCCCCAAGATTCAGGGAGTTTGACACCATGTGAAGTTAAAATTTGCTCGACTTCCGGCTTTTGCTCAGACGTAAAACCAGAAAGCAAAATATCCTGCTCGGGCGTCAAAACAACATTGCATTTCCACTTTTCAACGATCATGCGCAGAGCCGTGCGCAGCTTAAAGGCGCCCTCATCTTTAACACGACCGTTTTGTACGAATACGCCAAGAAACCATTTTCCGTCACCCTGATCATGCCAGCCGTGATAATGCTCGATTTCTTTAAATTCAAAAGGGTGAATGTTTTCAGTTTTTTTACCGAAACGCTTTTCGACTTCTTCGCGAAATTTTGCTTCACCCAAACGATCAATCGTATATTTAAGACGCGCGTTTTTACGATCCGCACGATTACCCAAATCTCTTTGCGCAATCACGATCGCTTTCGTGATATCAAGCAGCTCCTCAGGCTTCACAAAGCAAAGCGGAGTCGCCACACGTGGATAAGTTGTGGTCACACCATGCGTCATTCCCATTCCGCCGCCGATTAAAATATTAAACCCTGTCAGCTTGTCGTTCACAATCTCAGGCACAATACCGATATCATGCGCGTAAACATCCACACTATTATCTCCAGGAAAAGCCATGGCGATTTTAAATTTACGCGGTAAATAAGTACGGCCGTAAATGGGCTCCACTTTTTCAGCTTCCAGCGCAGACAAATCCACTTTTTCGCCATCGAGCCAGAGCTCAGCGTAAGTTCCGCTTTTCCAAAGAAATTGATCTGAAACCCTTTGGGTATAATCCAATAACCCATGCTTCTGATATTTCAAGAACGGCGCGGCAGGAGCCATCACATTGCGCACAACATCGCCGCAAGCGCCAATCGTCGTCACTTTCACCCGGTTTAGCGCCTGCAAAAGCCCTTTGATATTCTTTTTCAAAACACCATGAAATTGAATTCCCTGACGATCGGTAATCCGAAATTGCCCCAAACCAAACTCATCGGCAATTTTGTCATGCGCAAGATACTGCTCCGCATTCATAAATCCGCCCGGAACCTTGGACCGGATCATCATGCTGTAGGATTTGCCTTTCCCTTCTTTGATCAGACGGGAACGGTCATCACGGTTATCCTGTTCATAAAAACCGTGAAATTTAATGAGCTGAAGCTCATTGGAACTGAAATGATCGACGGATTGATTGGCGACCGTCTCCCCCAGAGTCCCCTTGAGATAGAGGCTGTCTGTCTTGATTTTTTCGTTGATGGATAGCTTTTTTTCTTCTGTCATAAGGACGGGAATTATAACTTAATGAGAGCTAAGAACCAAGCAGGGTTTTTATTATATAAAATGACTCAAAAGGTTTCAGCTGCAAGGCTTGCGCAAACGCCCGAGGAGGCGTATCTGGGCAATACGCCGCACAAGGAAGTGCAGCGCATAACGCAGCAGATGAACCTTTTCAGTCGTTTTAGATTAGAAAATGTCGGATTCGAGCCAGCGATACTTACCTTCCAAAGCATTCTGAGCAACCTTATAAACGAATTTGTCCCGGTTAAAAAACAAGCCTGAAAACTGTTTGCGTATCCGTCCGCGAGCCTGCAAACAAAATAAATCCGCAAGTTCAAGCGCACCGTCATCGGAAGGATTTTGCTGATGCAAGTAAACCGCACGCGAAAGAGCGCAAGACATTGAAAAAAGATCCGTTCCAACGTTCACAAGCTTCGCGAGCAAATGCTGTTTTCCTTCCAAATTAGTTTGATAAATCATCATCGCATGGAACAGGTGGCGGGCCAGTTTTTTAGCATTGCAGCCAATAAACTTAAAATGCGTCATCAACCGTGAAGGCACGCCTTCAGGCACAGTACTGCCCGGCAGATACTGCTTCGGATACCAAACCGCGTAGAAAGCGAACGCTTTAAAGAAATTTCCAATGCGCTTGAAGAAGCTCACGCGCGGACCAATCACCGACATGATATTGCGCACATGCATATCCATCGCTTCACGCGCGATAAAGAGGCGCATAATCTGGCTTGTTCCTTCAATGATCGTATTAATACGGGCATCGCGCATCACACGTTCCACCGCCCAGGGTTTTTCACCGCGGGCTTTTAAGGAACGGGCAGTTTCATAACCACGCCCGCCGCGAATCTGCACCGCACCATCCACAATTTTCCAAGAAGCTTCCGTGGTGGCGAGTTTTGCCATTGCTGCTTCCAGACGAATATCCGTTTCCTTTTTATCAGCCATGACGGAAGCAATTTCTGAAACTGATTCCATCGCAAAAATCGTGGAAGTCATCGCCGCAATCTTGGACGCAACGGCTTCATGTTTTCCGATTTTAGAACCCCATTGCACACGTTCATTCGACCATTCAATCACCGATTGTAAACAATACTTCGATGCTCCGGTTACCGCGGCAGGCATCGTCAAACGGCCGGTATTCAGCGTCGTAAGGGCAATTTTTAATCCTTGTCCTTCTCCGCCAATGATGTTCTCAACGGGAACCTTCACATTATTAAAACGCAAAAGTCCGTTCTGAATTCCCTTCAACCCCATAAACTCGCAACGGTGAACATTTTCAACGCCGCCCATGGATCTCTCCACAATAAAGGCCGTAATTTGCTGGCGCGGCTTCCCGTGAACGATCTTGGCCGGAGTTTGTGCCATCACCACCATGATGTCAGCGCGGATACCGTTGGTACACCAGAGCTTTTCACCGTTGATAATAAAATGCTTTCCATCCGGCGTCGGTTCGGCTTTGGTAGTCATTTTCGCGGGATCACTGCCGACATCCGGTTCGGTTAAGGCGAAAGCGGAAATCGAACCTGTCGCGAAACGCGGCAAAAACTTTTGCTTTTGTTCTTCTGTTCCAAAAACAATCAATGGCTGAGGAACGCCGATGGACTGATGCGCCGAAAGATATACCGCGGTGGACGCACAATAGCTGGCAACAAAATGCAATACGCGGTTGTAATTCACCTGGGTTAAACCAAGCCCGCCGTATTTTTTTGGAATTTTAATCGCAAAAGCACCGCAATCTGAAAGTGCTTTTAAAGCTTCTTCGGAAATAATTCCGGTACGGTCCACTTCATCGGGATCAATGTGCTTCTTTAAAACTTCGCGAATAGTGGCAATGACCGCATCGCCGATTTTTTTATCATCCGTATTTTGAGCGGGATAAGGCATCAGTAAATTCCATGCCATGCGCCCTTTAAAGATTTCAGCCGCAAAGCTGGGGTGAGTCCAATCGCTCTGCCGCGCGGATTCCGCTAAATCAAGTGCCTTCCGTTTACCTTCACTAAAATTCTTATTATCTGAAATATCCATAATAACTCCTCACTTCTTATAAAAATAACAAAGAGACCTAACTGATTATCGGCAGATTGATGAACTTCCTAAAGAAAGGTAACTGATTATCGAAATGGGAACAAGGTCAGACCTTCGAGGGCGCCCGCTCTTCTTCGCAATAAGATGAACGATGCGGGATATATCCCAAATGAACGTCGTAACAGGCGTTGGAGCAGAAAGTGAGTCCGGTTCGTTTGGCTCGGCAGGTACTTACAGAGCAAAGATAGTAAAGGGAGTTGAAAGCAATCTCCTTTTTACAGCTGTTGCATTTTTTCCAGTAATCTTGACCTTCAATGCGTTCGGAAATTTCGCTCATTTCACCCTCTTGCTCTAAAGATTGCCCGAAATTTCCCCTTAAAGCAAATCAAGCCCGCATTAAAAACAGCCAAAAAACCAATGCTATTAAAATCCGGTATACTCCAAAAACAGCGAAACTGTGTTTTTGAATTACAGCGAGAAACGTTTTGATACAAATTAACGCCACGACAAATGACGCGAAAAATCCGACCGCTAATACTCCGAATTGATCCTTCGAAAAAGCATCCGCATTTTTAAGAATATCCAAACCGGTAGCCGCGGCTAATGTCGGTACGGCCAACAGAAAAGAAAATTCGACGGCGGTTTTACGCCCTACGCCCAGCAAAACCCCGCTAATGATCGTCGCCGCGGAGCGCGAAACGCCAGGAATTACGGCAAGCGACTGGCACAAACCAATCAAAAGCGCTTGACGATAAGTCATTTTCCCAACACCCACTTCGCTTTTTTGCACGGAACTTCCCCACTTTTCAAAGAGGATCAAAACAATTCCTCCGAGGAAAAGAGCCGCAAGCACAATGTTCAAATCATCCATAAAATATTTTTTGATAATTTTATAGAGAACAAATCCGACGAACGCCGTAGGAATAAACCCGCAAAAAATCCGTTTTAACTCTTCCCAGTTCCGCAAAAAGGACCGCCAATATAAAACCACCACGGAAAGAATAGCTCCGGATTGAATGGCAATCTGAAAACTTTTTAAAAATTCAGTTTGCGGCAAACCCAGAAGATGCCCGGTAAGAATAAGATGCGCGGTGGAAGAAATGGGCAAAAACTCGGAAAAACCTTCAACCACACCAAAAATCAAAGCTTGAAGCAGTGTCATGCTTTCCAATTAAAGACAGCCTTTCATATTCCGCTTATCAAGCTCTTGCACCAAATCACGGATCGATTCTGTTTCCGATTTGGGACAAACGAGAAAAACATCGCCCGCATCCACAATCACCATATCCTTCACGCCGACGAGCGCAACCGGTTTCCCCTGAGTGCGGACAAAGTTACTCCGGCTACGAACAGCCACAACATTCCCCTGAAACACGTTTCCGTCACGGTCTTGCTTCAAAAGCTTAGCAAGCGTGGACCAGCTACCTACATCGTTCCAATCGACTGAAACGGGAATACTTAAAATTTTGCCTTTGAGATGCTCCATCAAACCATAATCGATCGAGATCGATTCCACACGGCTGAATAATTCGGTCAGCTTTTTACCGCTAACCTTTTCATTCACAATTTTGCGCAAAATTTCAACGGACTTGGGCAAATATTTTTCGGCACATTTCACAAGCTCATCCGCGCGCCAAACAAAAATACCAGCATTCCACAAAAATTTACCCAATTTTAAAAAAGACGCTGCCTTTTTGGCATCCGGCTTTTCGTGAAATTGTTTCAATTGATAAACAGAAAAACTATCTTGTGTTGTTTTTTTGGATTGCAGTTCCAAGTAGCCATATCCGGTATGCGGACTATCAGGCTGAATTCCCAAAGTCACAGGCTGACCTGTTTTTTGCGCTACGGCATAAGCGGCCTTGAGGGCTTTTTCAAACTGTTTGGGCTTTCCAATAAAGTGATCGGACGGCAGAATCGCAATCACTGCGTCAGGATCTTTTTTGAGCAATCTTAAGGCAGCCCAAATCGCGCAAGGCGCGGTATTACGCCCCATGGGTTCGCCAACAACCTGCGACGAGGCAATTTTGAGGTGCTTGGCAACCCAACCCGCTTTGGAGGCTTGCGTAAAAACTTCGAGACGGTTTTTGGGAACCAGTTTGCGGATGCGGCTGCAGGTTTCTTCGATCAGAGTTTCTTTGCTCCAAAGTTTAAGGAACTGCTTGGGCAAAGCTTTGCGGCTAGCGGGCCAAAAACGTGTGCCTGAACCGCCGGCCATGATTAATGCCCAATTCATCCTTTAACCTTCGCTTCTTTTTCGATGTTTTGTATCACACCTTTAATTTCTTTTTCCATCCAGGATTGAATTGCCTGTGCACGCGAACTTGAAACCGCTTCAAAACGTGTGACCAGCACCGGCTGAGTATTCGAAGCACGTACCAGTCCCCAGCCGTCCGCCCATTCAGCGCGCACACCGTCGATCTCCACAATTTTAAAAGCGCCAATCGGCGGTGAAGTCATGGTCATCAAACTGAAACGATGCCGGATTTCTTCAATAACACGAAACTTGATACTGTCCGCGCAATCCACCCGCAACTCCGGCGTTGAAAACATCTTGGGATAATCCGCCAAAAGTTCGGAAACTTTTTTTCCGGTTTTATCCATGATTTCTAAAATGCGGCAAGCCGCGTAAATTGCGTCATCAAATCCGAACCAGCGGTCTTTAAAGAAAATATGCCCGCTCATTTCACCGGCTAACTCAGCACCTGTTTCTTTCATCTTGGCTTTCACCAGCGAATGACCCGTTTTCCACATCAAAGGTTTCGCGCCGGCCTTCTCCATCAAATCAAAAGCGGCCTTAGAACACTTTACATCGCCGATAATCACCGCGCCGGGTTTCCGCTCAACGATTTCGCGCGCGTAAATCAAAGTCAACTGATCGCCGAAAATCACTTCGCCTTTTTCATCAATCACACCAATACGGTCAGAATCGCCGTCAAAGGCCATGCCAATATCCGCTTTTTGAGCTAAAACTATTTTCTGCAAATCACGCAGATTTTTCAGCTCGGAGGGATCGGGGTGATGATCGGGAAAAGTCGAATCTAAATTTTCATAAAGCGTCGTCACGTTGTGGCCTAATGCCGCAATCAATTTGGGCAAAACCGCGCCGCCCATCCCATGACCGGTATCAAGAATCACATTCAGCTTTTTCTTAAAGGTAAAAAGTGAGCAGACATATTTCTGATATTTTTCAATCAGGGCGGAATCTTCTTTCACGCTGCCAATGCCATCTTTAAAGTTTTTGGCAAGAATTCGGTCTTTTAAAGCTTGGATTTGTACGCCATAGAAAGGAGCCCCCGAAAGTTGAATTTTAAGACCGTTGAATTCAGGCGGATTATGAGAACCGGTTACGCAAATCCCCGCGTCCAGAGGGTAAGTTTCAACCGCAAAGTAAACCAAAGGGGTCGGAACACAGCCATGCATGACAACCCGCATACCTGATTCCATTAAGCCGTGGATAAGCGCCTTTGCGATGCGCGGTGAACTGTCGCGGTGGTCATGGCCGACACCAACTTGCGACTTCCCTGCCTCAGCTAAATAAGAACCGAAAGCACGGCCGATTTTATGAGCGGTATCATCGGTCAATTCCGTATCGGCTAATCCGCGGATGTCGTATTCTCTGAAAATATGAGTGGCTAACATGCGCATAATTTACGGCAAAAAGTTTAAGAAGTCACCCACAAACCTTTCATCGGAAAGAAGCTGTGCGCGTTTTTTCGGAAAGTGTTAAGGACCTGGCTCCTTGCGTTCGCTCTCTCGCTAACCGCTCGGTTTCGCTTCAGGTCTGGTCTACGACCACAAGTGCCACTCGCCTCTCACAAAGACTTTAAAAAACAAAAACCTGACATTGAGTCAGGTTTGTTTTTGTTCAGCCGAAAGATTTTGTCGTCGCTCCCTTCAAGTCCTGCCGTGCGCATTTTTGCGACAAGCAAAAATTCCATTCGCCTTTTTCCAAAGGAAAAAGGCTGAGACCAAGCGGAGTTCTATGAAAAAAGCCTTATCCTTAAAACGAGTTCCACAGGCCAAAGGCCGAGGACTGTCTGAGCTTTTAAGGGTAAGGCTTTTTATATAGAACGGAGCAAAAATGCGCACGGCAGGACTTGAACCTGCATGCCTTGCGGCGCTACCACCTCAAAGTAGTGCGTCTGCCAATTTCGCCACGTGCGCATAATGCAATTTGAAAAATTGCGAAAAGATAAACAGGTCTAATAAAATTCCGGAGCAAGTTGCCTTGCTCCGGAATATCACTCTTATACGTCAATCAACAAAAAATTTTTCTATTGAGCGATGTAAAAGCAAAGTTGAGCTGCTTCGCCGGTTGCGCTATGCGCAGAGGCAAAACAAAACAGCTTAGTAACGACGATCGTCGTAACCGCCACGACCACCACGGTCTCCGCCGCGATCACCGCCGCCGAAGCCGCCGCGTCCGCCACGATCACCACCGCGGTCTCCGCCGAAATCACGACCGCCACCGGTGCGTTCAGTCTGCTCGCGAGCTTCAGAAACCATCAGCTTGCGGCCCATAAAATCTTGGCCATTGAGTTCAAGCGCTTTTTCAGCTGACTCACTGTTTTCGAAACGAACAAATGCGAACCCCTTCGAACGTCCTGAAAAACGGTCACGCACAACGCTGGCTTCAACCAGATTGCCATATTTGGAGAAGGCACTTTTAATGTCTTCATCCGTTGCTTGCCAGGACAAATTTCCCACATATAACTTCGCGTTCATAGAACTTATCTTACCTCATTGGTTAAAGCCGCGGTTTGTCGGCGGTAAAGCCTCCGTACAACGGCTTGCATTTTGCGAGAGAACGATTCGATTGGAAGGTTCGAAAGAGAAACCATACCAGACCCGATGAACTCTCTGCTTCGCGCCTACCCACCTGGATACTTGCGAAGCAAGATTCTCATACAGCTTTTTAACAGATTTAAACCCGTTTCCAAGCTGTCTCCGCCTTACTACTCAATTGAGGGCTTTGTACGCTTGCCGTTACCGGCTCGCTTAAAACTCTCCCAGCTCAAAGCTTCTTTCAGAAGCCAAGTACTGGGGGACTAGGATTCGAACCTAGACAAAAAGCTCCAGAGGCTTTTGTGCTACCATTACACCATCCCCCAACGGAATGGTTCGACGAAGGCGGTATTATAGGAGGAAATAAAGAAAGGGCAAAGAAAAAATAAGCCCCAGAAAAGAAGTCGGGAACTATCAAACGCAAACTTGGACTAGAACTAAAGAACTCCCTGAATTTCTTGAACAATCATCTCAAAGGCCTTGGCTGGGTCTTTTGCTTGAGTAATCGGACGGCCAATCACGAGATAATCCGCTCCCTCGCGGATCGCCTGTGCAGGTGTATAAACCCGTTTTTGATCATTTAAATCCGCGGTTAATGGCCGAACTCCCGGTGTCACAATGCGAAACTTTCTCTCAACCGCTTTGCGAATCAGTTTTACTTCAAGCGGTGAAGCCACGACACCGGACAAACCGGCTTTTTCCGCTAATTTCGCTAAATGCACAACCTGAGATGGAATCGGTTGTCCAATTCGTAATTCCTTATCCAAAACCTTTTGGTCATGACTGGTCAAAATGGTGACGGCAATCAGTTCAGCCTTTTTATTCACCGCATTTTCTTGAAACGCCTCCCCGGCTCTTTGCATCATTTCAAAACCGCCCAAAGCGTGCACATTCAAAATATCAATTTCATGCCGGCATGCTGTTGCGACCGACTTCGCCACGGTATTCGGAATATCATGCAGTTTTAAATCCAGAAAAACACGCGCACCGGTTTTCTTGACCAGCTCCACGACTTTCCAGCCGTGGCTAATAAACAGTTCAAGACCAACTTTGTAATAAACAGCTTGGCCGTCCAACTGCTTTAAAGTTTTTTTGACATCCTTTAAATCAGAAAAGTCTAAAGCCAAGATAATTTTTTCACTCGCCCTCATACTATTTACACCCCAAAGATTGCGCGGACTGAAACGTCCCTCTTAAATCATCCAACTTCTGAATCCCTTGCTCGCGGCAAAAACTCTCAATGCCCGTAATAATTTGCATGGTCGCGTTTGGTGTCACAAAATTAGAAGTTCCGACAGCCAACAAATCGGCCCCAACGATCAAAAACTCAACGGCGTCTTTCCAGTCACGAATTCCACCCGACGCAATGATCGGACAGTTAAACGCTTTCTTGCAGTCATAAACATAGCGCAAAGCCACCGGCTTAATCGCGGGACCGCTTAATCCACCGCTGTCGCGCGCAATGCGCGAACGGCGTTTATAAACATCTACAACCATCCCACGAAGTGTATTGATCAAACTGAGTCCGTCTGCGCCATGCCGCAGGGCATTGCCAGCAATCTCAATGACATCGCCGAGTTCAGGCGAGAGCTTTGCCATCATGACCATATCCGTCTGATCACGAATAGCTTTGATAATATCGATAATCGTTTCCTGCTTTTTCACAAAGCTGGCGCCGCCTTTTTCCACATTCGGGCAAGAAAGATTCACTTCCAGCATCGCAAAATCTTTTTTTACCGCATCCAACTTTTTCGCCATCACGGAAAACTCTTCCGTCGTTTCCGCCGCAATACTGATCACCCACGGAGTTTTCTGTTTGCGTATTTTGGGCATTTTGTTTTCGAGAAACTCATCAAGTCCCTTATTCTGCAAACCGATGGCGTTAATCATTCCGGAGGCTGTTTCGCAGATGCGGGGCATCGGATTGCCTGGCCGAGCATACAAAGTGACCGTTTTCGCGATCACCGCACCAAGCTTATCATAATCGATAAATGATTCCATTTCGGTCGTGGTGCCGAAGGTTCCCGAAGCGACCGTCACGGGGTTTTTAAAAGTCAGGTTTTTAATCTTTGTCGTAAGATCAACTTTTTTTGCAGCCGTTTTTTTCATACGCCTGCCTCTACAATATCGTCAAAGCTAAACACAGGGCCTTCCGTACAGGACGGCACCCAACCTTCATGCGTTTTAACCATACACCCAAGACAAACACCAACGCCGCAGCCCATGGTTTTATCAAGCGAGGCTTCGCCGGGAATTTCGTATTTTTTTGCCAAAGCCATCACGGCATTCATCATGGGCATGGGTCCGCAAGTTTGGATAAAAATATTTTCAGCGCCTTCCTTTTCAATCACATCTTCAAGTAAAAGCGTCACGCGCCCTTTTGTTCCGTAAGATCCGTCATCGGTTGAAAAAAGAACCTTGGCTTTAACTTTGGCGAGTTCCTTTTTCGGCATCACTTCCTGTTTGGACTTGGTTCCGATTAAAAGATAATCACTGCGATTTTTTTCGGCGAAAAACACAAGCGGAGGAACTCCCACACCGCCCGCAACAAGCACACGTTTTTTACGGGCTATTTTGACAGAAAAAGGATTTCCCAAAGGCCCCATCACCTGCACTGTTTCTCCTTTTTTCTTTTTCGATAAAAGCGAGGTGCCATAGCCTAAAATTTCGTATAAAACTTCAATGCGGTCGGACGAGGCACGGTAGTAACTGAAAGGGCGGCGTAAAAAGGGGTCGTTCTTATCTCCGATTTGCATCATGAGAAAATGACCGGGCTTAACACCTTGGACCAATTTTTTGGAACGGAAAGAAAGCTTGAGATACTTTTCGTTAATCTTTTTGTTTTCGAGGATGATTACCGCCTCGTCGTATGCTTTCACAGACATGATCAAACGCGCGCAGTCATGCGGCGGCATTCCTCATGGTAGTAGCTGATCGGGTTCACTTCGAGCTGCGCACCGCGCACGGCCTGCAATCCAAAGACAGCGGCCTTGGCCATGCGAATCGTTGTGATACAGGGCACTTTAAATGAAACAGCCAGAGAACGAATTTTGGCTTCATCCAACATCGGGCCTTTACCGTTGGGCGTATTAATAATCAAATCGATTTTCTGTTCACGGATCAATTCCGCCGCGTTGGGACTTCCATCGCTTAACTTCTTTAGTTCTTCAACTGAAACGCCATGCTCGCGTAAAACCGCAGCCGTTCCGCGAGTCGAAAAAATACGATAACCCAATTTTTCAAAACCCTGCGCAATATCAATAATCGCAACCTTATCGGTGTCTTTCACACTGATAAACACATTTCCTTTTTCCGGAATGTGTGCCATCGACGCTTCCTGCGACTTATAAAAAGCGCGCGCGAAGTCACGATCAATTCCCATGACCTCTCCGGTCGATTTCATTTCAGGCGAAAGAATAATATCTACGCCCGGAAACTTCACAAAAGGAAAAACAGATTCTTTCACGGTCACATAAGGCGGATGAATTTCAGCTGTATACCCTAATTTTTCAAGCGTATCGCCCACCATAATTTTAGCGGCAAGCTTCGCAAGCGGAACACCGATCGTCTTACTTACAAAAGGCATGGAGCGCGAAGCTCGCGGATTTACTTCCAGGCAGTAAACCTGATCACGAACCACGGCATACTGCACATTCATCAAGCCGATTACATTCAATTCCTTCGCGAGCTCTTTGGTTTTCTGTGTAATTTCCTGAACCACCATGGGTGACAGTGAATACGGCGGAATGACCGAAGCAGAATCTCCCGAATGAATCCCTGCTTCTTCGATATGCTCCATCACGGCACCCACGACACTTATTTTTCCATCAGAGATTAAGTCCACATCCGATTCCGTCGCGCTTTCCAAAAACTTGTCGATCAAAATAGGATGGTTATCACTGGCTTCCACGGCCTGCTTCATAAATTTTTTAAGCTGAGCTTCATCGTAAGCGATTTCCATCGCGCGGCCGCCCAAAACAAACGACGGACGAACCACCACGGGGTATCCGATTTCTTTGGCCACAACACAAGCTTCGGCGAAGCTGGTAGCAATACCATTAGCGGGCTGGCGCAATCCGATTTTCTGAAGCAGCTGCTTAAACAGATCGCGGTCTTCGGCGCGTTCAATCGACTCCACGGAAGTTCCTAAAATACGCACGCCATTATCCGCCAAGCCTCTCGCCAGATTAAGCGGAGTTTGTCCGCCCAATTGCGGAATCACGCCGATCGGCTGTTCTTTTTCATAAATATTCAGCACATCTTCGAGCGTCAAAGGTTCGAAGTAGAGCTTATCCGCCGTGTCATAATCCGTACTAACAGTTTCGGGATTCGAGTTGACCATGATGGTTTCATAACCTTTTTCTTTAAGCGCCATGACCGCGTGCACACAACAATAGTCAAATTCAATCCCCTGCCCAATTCGATTCGGGCCGCCGCCTAAGATCATGACTTTTTTCTTCGGTGTCACAACCACTTCATCTTCATCCTGATAGGTCGAATAAAAGTAAGGCGTAAAAGCCTGAAATTCCGCGGCACAGGTATCCACCAGCTTATAAACGGGAATTATCTTTTCCGCTTTACGCATCACACGGACTTCATTTTCTTTTTTGCCCCACAAAAATGCCAGCTGCCGGTCAGAAAACCCATACTTCTTTGCTTTGCGTAAAAGAGTTTTACGCTGAGATTCCTTGGCGTCGATCAACTCTTTTTCTAAGTCAATGATTTGTTTCAGCTGGTGCAAAAACCAAGGATCAATAAATGAAGCTTCAAAAATTTCTTCCACGGTCGCGCCGGCAAGAAAAGCATATTTCAAATTAAAGGGACGACCATCACGAGGCACCTTGATTTCATCCAAAAGTTTTTTCTTGAGCGCCGCGTCCTTAGGGGCAGTCTGACAAAACTCGAGATAGGCTTCGCGGGTATTTAGCGCTAAATCGAAAACTTTATCTTTTCCGTCCGCACCTAAACCAAACCGTTTGGTTTCAAGCGAGCGCAGTCCTTTTTGGAAAGCTTCCTTAAAAGTACTGCCGATCGACATCACTTCCCCAACCGATTTCATCTGAGACGAAAGCCGGCTATCCACGCCTTCGAACTTTTCAAAAGCAAAACGCGGAATTTTTACAACGCAATAATCAATGGAAGGTTCAAACGAAGCCGGTGTGTACTTAGTAATATCATTGGGAATTTCATCCAGAGTCAAACCAACAGCAAGCTTAGCTGAAAACTTCGCGATCGGAAATCCCGTGGCTTTGGATGCCAAAGCCGAGGAACGCGAAACCCGCGGATTCATTTCAATAATGGTCATGCGGCCGTCTTTGGGATTCACCGCGAACTGCACGTTCGAACCGCCGGTTTCTACGCCAATTTCAGTCATCACCGCTTTAGCGGCATCACGCATACGCTGATACTCTTTGTCGGTCAAAGTTTGCGACGGTGCGACGGTAATCGAATCACCCGTGTGCACGCCCATCGGATCGAAATTTTCAATCGAACAAATCACGACAAAATTATCTTTGGTGTCGCGCATGACTTCGAGCTCATATTCTTTCCAGCCAAAAATAGATTCTTCAACAAGCACTTGATGAATGGGGCTGTAATCAATTCCGGTTTTCGCGACCTTGCGCAATTCTTCTTCATTGGCGCAGATACCGCTGCCGGAACCACCCAGAGTAAAGCTGGCGCGCACAATCACAGGATAGCCGATTTTATTCGCAACCTTCACCGCCTCATCAACGGACGTCGCGAATTGGCTGACGGGTAAATCCAAACCGATTTTCTGCATCGCCTTTTTAAAGAGCTCGCGGTCTTCGGCTTTTTTGATCGCTTCATACTTCGCGCCGATCATCTCGACATTGTATTTCTTGAAAATGCCTTTTTCATAAGCTTCCACCGCCAAATTAAGGCCGGTTTGTCCGCCCATGGTCGGAAGCACGGCATCGGGACGCTCTTTCGCAATAACCTTCTCAAGAAACTCCACCGTCAGCGGCTCAATATAAACCGCATCCGCCATTTCGGGATCGGTCATGATTGTTGCGGGGTTGGAGTTGATCAAAATAACCTGATAGCCTTCTTCTTTCAGTGACTTGATCGCCTGAACTCCCGAGTAGTCAAATTCACAAGCTTGTCCGATGATGATCGGCCCGGAGCCGATTATGAGAATTTTCTTAAGATCTGTTCTTTTTGGCATAAATGGTTCCGATAATTTTTTGTATTTATAAAAACTTACTTTGTGTTCGCCGCCACTAAATCATAAAACCGTTCGAATAAATAATGACTGTCGTGCGGACCCGGCGAATTTTCAGGATGATACTGAACCGAAAAAAGAGGATGCTTTTTATGGCTCAACCCTTCGAGGGTTTTATCATTCAAATTAATGTGCGTCACTTCGACTTCACCCTTGGGCAAAGTATCCACATCCACCACAAAACCATGGTTTTGTGAAGTGATCTCAATTTTCTTGGTCGTTAAGTCCATAACGGGATGATTGCCTCCGCGATGACCGAACTTCAATTTCGAAGTCGTCGCGCCCAAAGCCAACCCAATCATCTGGTGCCCCAGACAAATTCCGAAAAGCGGTACTTTGCCGATCAGTTTTTTGACGGTCGAAACCAAGTAAGTCACCGCCGCCGGATCTCCGGGTCCATTCGAAAGAAAAACACCGTCCGGTTTCATTTTTAAAATTTCTTCGGCAGTGGTATCCGCCGGAACGACCTTCACTTTAAATCCATGCCGATTCAACAAACGTAAGATATTGTATTTAATTCCGCTATCAATCGCGACAACCTGATACTTCTGCGTATTTTTTTTGCCCCACTCAAATCCAACGGGCATCGTTTCGTTAAAGTCATAGGCTTTGGTGCAGCTCACTTCCCGCACCAAATCCACGCCGACAATACTCGGAGAATCTTTGGCTTTTTGAACCAATTTTTTTGGATCGGATTCCTTGGTGGTCAAAATACCCTTCTTAGCACCATGCGTCCGCAAATGTTTCACTAATTTGCGTGTATCAATTCCCTGAATGCCGGGCATATTATTCCGCTTCAAATAATCATGTAAAGATTCCTGCGAACGATAATTGCTGACCACGGGGCTCAGTTCTCGCACTACAAATCCTTCAGCCCAGGGGCGGTGAGATTCCGCGTCTTCGGAGTTAATTCCATAATTACCGATATGCGGGTTAGTCATAACCACAATCTGTCCCTTATAAGAAGGGTCCGTCAAAATCTCCTGATACCCGGTCAACGAAGTATTAAAAACTACCTCGCCGAAGATTTCGGTTTCTGCCCCAAAACCTTCGCCCTCAAAAATCAATCCGTCTTCTAATGCTAAAAATGCTTTCATAAAAAATACCTAAAATTGTTTTAAGAACAAGTGAAGGAAAAAGATCCAGTTGCAATGCGCAAGCAAGCGCCTGCGGAGGCGTAGTAAAAACTTACGCCGCACAAAGAAGCGCAGCTTGTAAAGCAGCAAATGGACTTTTTCATTACTTGGTCAAGTCGTAGTGATAGCCGTTTACAAAATTATGAAATACCTTGCCTTTAAATTTTCTGCCCAGGAAACAAGAGTTTTTTGATTTTGAAAAAATATGCTTTTTCTCAAAAACCCATTCATGATTCAAATCCGCCAAAACAAAGTTGGCAAGCTCTCCCTCGCCTAATCTTCCAAACTTATTCTTGCCGATAATTTCACTTGGGCGAAGACTCATTTTTCTAACGATCTCCATCAGAGGAATTTTCTGCCCATGATATAAAGCCGTCATCACCGCGCCAAAGTAAGAAGTCAACCCCACAACTCCGTCCGGCGCCACTTCTACATCCATATCTTTTTCTTCCGCCGCGTGCGGCGAGTGATCCGAACCAATCACATCAATCGTCCCGTCTTTCAACCCTTCCAAAATTGCTTTTTGGTCCTCAACGCTGCGCAAGGGCGGGCTCATTTTAAAATTGGTGTCATAAGTCACAAAGTCATCTTCGGTCATCATCAAATGATGCGGTGTCACCTGCGCGGTCACGGTGATGCCTTCCTGCTTTGCTTCGCGGATATACTCCACCGCCCGTTTGGTCGAAACACTCATCAGATGGAGACGACATCCTGTTAAACGCGCCAATTCCAAATCTCTTGCAATCGCAATGTCTTCAGCGGCACCGGGACGGCCGCGTAAGCCCAAGCGGGTTGAGACCACACTTTCATTCATCACTCCGGCCGCGCTCAATCGATTGTCTTCGGCCTGCGACATCACCACCAAATCATAAGTGGTCGCATACTCATAGGCCCTGCGCGCAACACCGGAGTCTTGCAGCCAGCTGGATCCATCCGTCACCGCCACCGCGCCCGCAATTTTCATTTCAGAAATTTCAGCTATTTTTTGACCTCCGACTCCTTGTGTCAAAGCACCGGCGGGAAAAATATTAAAGTCGCTCAACGCGCCGCGGTCGATTTGATATTTCACAACCTGTTCATTGTCGCACGCGGGCTTGGTATTCGGCATAGTCACGCACCCCGCGAATCCGCCCGCAATTGCTTCCTGAACTCCGCTTTCAATCGTTTCTTTGTTTTCAAATCCGGGATCGCGGAAATGAACCTGCAAATCAATGAACCCCGGAAAAAGATACAGTCCTTTGGCGTCAAACACATCGGCGTCGGCGGGAGCATCCACCTTCTTGCCCCACTTCTGGACTTTTCCGTTCTTGATATAAAGCTCGAGCACGTCATTAATTTTGTGAAAGGGATCCACAACATGCGCGTTACGGATCACCAAATTTTTTGCCTGCCGGCGATGCAATCCGTTACTCATGCGAACCTCCCCCGTCAATCGAAGCCGCTCCGCTCAAGAGATAAAGAACCGCCATACGCACGGCAATCCCGTTGGTTACCTGTCTTAAAATCACCGAGCGAGGGCTGTCCGCGAGCGAGTTTTCGATTTCAACACCGCGATTCACCGGTCCCGGATGCATCAAAATTGCATCCGGCTTCGCTCGCATAAAAAGTTTTTCATTCATTCCGTAAGTGTCCGAGTATTCGCGCAAACTCGGAAATAAACTTTCATTTTGCCGTTCGAGCTGGATACGGAGCAAAGTCACCGCATCGGCATCTTGTACCGCTTTAGCGGGATTGTGTTCCACTTTCACGCCGAGCTCTTCAATGCCCTTGGGAATAAGGGTTTTGGGACCGCAAACAACCACCTGCGCGCCAAGCTTCGTTAATCCCCAAATATTCGACCGTGCGACCCGTGAATGCAAAATGTCGCCAAGATAAACAATCTTAAGCCCTTTGACATTTTTTTTCAGTTCACGAATAGTAAAAATGTCGATTAGCGCCTGAGTGGGATGCTCATTGATACCGTCGCCCGCGTTCACAACACCTTTGCTTGTGTACTGCGACAACCGATAAGCGGCACCCGAGGAAGGATGACGCATCACGATCAAATCCACTTTCAGCGCTTCGATATTCTGAGCGGTATCGCGCAACGACTCACCCTTGGTCATACTCGATACCGAACCGGTCATACCAAGCGTGTCCGCGCTCAAACGTTTCTCGGCTAATTCAAATGACATGCGGGTACGCGTACTCGGCTCAAGAAAAAGATTCACGACTGTTTTTCCGCGAAGTGCGGGCACTTTTTTTACCGACCGCTGTGAAACTTCGCTGAAAGATGCTGCCGTATCCAAAATCAACTCAATTTCTTCTTTAGAAAGATCGCGTAATCCGATCAGGTCTTTGCGCTTCCAGGCGGATTGGTTCATGAAATCACCTCGCCGGCTACCGGCAAAATTAACGCTTCATCCTTCCCGTCTGTTTCCTGCAAATGAATCAAAACTTTTTCTTGTCGCGAAGTCGGAATATTTTTTCCGACAAAATCTGCTTTAATCGGAAGCTCGCGGTGCCCACGGTCGACAAGCACGGCGAGTTGAACCGCGCGCGGCCGGCCAAAATCTGAAATAGCATTGAGCGCAGCCCGAATCGTACGTCCCGTAAATAAAACATCATCCACCAAAACAATGGTGCGATCATGCAAATCAAAAGGAATATCCGTTTCTTTGAGCTGAGGATGAACTCCGACTTCACTTAAGTCATCGCGGTAAAGCGTGATATCTAAAATACCGAAAGGAAGTTGAAATGATTTGATTTCTTGTATTTTATTGCGGATTCTCTCGGCAATAAAAACCCCGCGGGTACGAACGCCCACGATCGCCAAATTATTCACGTCATGGTTGCGTTCTAAAATTTCATGTGCAATACGCACTACCGCGCGCTGAATTTCGGTTGAATCAAGAAAAGTCTTAGGCATGTGCCACCCTGTTTTGAAAAAAAGAGGATGAGGCAAAAGACAGCCGGGCGGTTGAGCGAAGCTCAGAGCCAAGACAAAATGCGGTTGGCCGAAGGCCAGAGCCGAGACAAAAAAAGACCCTGCCTAGGAAATTAAGCAGGGACGACAACAAACGCAAATTGTATGCTAGTAAATTCACTGATGTTCCTTTGACAGCGTCACAGCACCGTCTTAAAAGGTCTTGGCGGCTAAAATCACCGCTTCGAGCTGAGGGATGATACTTTCACTTCGCTCTTTTGTCAAGCTACTACATACTCATTTTTGGGGTGTGGCATAGACAAAAAAATGCGCTTGAGCAAAATCAAGGGTGCTTACGCAGTTGCGCCACAGGCGCAGAGCAAAAAAGAGGCGAGAGAACAGAATCAAGAGCACCTTTTCTATAAGCCGTGTTCTGTATTTGCTTTACAGCAAACGATGACCATCTATCTTGAAAGCTCCTTACGAAGCTTCGCTAGCGGCTTACCCGAAAAGAAACCCTCCGTTACCTCGGGGTTGAAGCGGACCGCTTCCCATTGCTGGTCTTTTCCGTTTAGCCTTTCTTCCCCGTAGAGATTGCCGCGTTTCACCCTTTTCGAGGGTTTACCCTCAAAAAGACTCGTCTCTGTGGCTCTGATCCGTTCCGCTTTCCGCCGATGATTTGCACCTTCAGCATATTACGGAAGATGGGCGTTACCCACTACGGCTGTCCTTGGAAGCACGGACTTTCCTCTCCTTTAAGGAGCGGTCATCCGAAAAAGCACCCTTGATTCTATCTAAAACTTTAAAAAATGCGTCGAGAGGAAAAACTCAGTAAGACTAGCCGGCTAAGTTTTTTAACTGCTCCTTAGAAAGCTCAGCCCAAATCAGATCGGGATACTGATTAATAATTTCCTGGTAATACTTCTTCGCTTGATCATTCTTCTGCAAAGCAACATAACTTTTCGCGGTATAGTACTTAGCGATAATTGAAAGGTTTCCCTCTTCATTCTTATCCATATAGTTTTGATAAGACTCGATCGCTTTTTCATACTTTCCCTCAGCATAGTACTTCTCCGCATTGGAGTAATCACCGAACTGGTGACGCGCGGGTGAACGCAAGCAACCTGAAAGAAACAAAACACCAATTCCAAATAAAAAAACAATCTGAATGGATTTTAAAAATGATTTCATGTTTTTAGTGTATGAATACAGAGGCAAAAGGTCAATCGAAAAAATTATCCCGCCTTTAAAACAAAGGCACAAAACGGAAAAGACAAAAAAAGCCCCGGATTTTTTCAAATCCGGGGCTTTTAAAACAAGTTGCTTAGATTGTATAAATCATCTGAGCAGCAAGAGTTCCACGTGTACTATCCGTTCCAAAGATCGTGCCGTTTCCGCTATTCACTTTATCCAAGCGGTATTCGAGACGGGTGATCAAATTGTCATACGGTGTGTACTCAAGAGTTGAAGTCCAGCCAAACATCGTGTCTGTGCCAGAACCTGAACCTGAACCAAAACCTGCGCCGCGTGATCCGTCAATATCACGGAAGATTTCGAAGCGCTGAGCAGCAGCCCATTTCGGAGCAAGCTGATAGCGACCATAGAAACCGAACGTAGCAAATTCAGCGTTTTCAGAATTGCCCGCAGCGGTTACGAAATCGTTTGTGCGACCCCAATTAAGTTCAGCACCTAACTTAAGCGCATCTGTGACAGCCAAATCAAGGACATGTGTCCACAAAAAGGTTTTATCATCAGAAATGCCAGCTGTTTCAGGGCCGAAATAAATAGCGGTGAAGTAGCTCAGATTTTCAAGAAGATTAACACCAAGACCGAATTCCAAAGTACGGAAATCGTTAGTCTCAACGTCAACATCCCAACCGTTGTTCACACCAGCATAAACATTCAGCTTTTCGCCGAACCATTTTGTGTTAGTGCGCAAACCGGTGTGAGTAAACGGAAGACCAAAACCAAAGCCAACAGAACGGGAAATGTTCCAGTTTGCCGCGGGATTGATGACTTCACGTCCAGCCAAAGTGGACATACGTCCAACTTTCCAGTTGATCATGCTCGGAAGAATATCGCTTTCGCCGAGGAGAGACGGTGTGTTCACTTCAACATAAGCTTCGTTGAAAGCAAAATCATCGTTGTCAGCGGTCGCGGCGAAATCAATTACGCGAGCGTCACGGCCGGCAATAATATCGATTTTGAAACCTGCTCCGCCTTCAGCTGGAGCATCTTTCTTGAAGTAGAAGTTCGCCTGATTGACAGCGAAACCTTCGTTGGCATCAAAAATACGCCCCTGCCAAGTGCTGTTCTGACCAAAGTGGCTGGTGTAGCTTGTCGCAACATATCCGCCAAAGTCAATATCCTGTGCGGCATGTAAAAGACCACCCTGATCACCTTCGGTCGGCATCACATAGCCAGCACCGTAGGAAGACTGTGACGTCTTTGCGCCTTCAAGAGCAGCTACCTTCTTGGTAAGCTCTTTTACTTGGTTTTCTAATGCACTGACATCCGCGCTTTGTGCAAAAGCCATCGAAGGCATAAATGCAACAAGAGCGAGAATCCCCAAAGCTTTCTTAATTGTCAGCTTCATCCGATCTCTCCTTGGTTAAATTAATTACATGGAAATTGCCGTTACCCGAACGGTACCCAAACAGCAAGCATCATACCAATCTCGAAAATGAAATCAATATTTTTTTTAGAAAAATCAAAGAACTAAAACGATTCTTCATAAAAAAAGGAAATCCCGCCCCAAAAAACAATTCGGCATCCCATATTTAGTTTCGGCTGCGACAATAAAAACTGAACTTAAATTTTTTAATTACGTGAATGTCTTACATTTTTGAAGCAAACATGTTTTTACGACAAAAATGGAAAACATTTTAAATGCATTAAAAAAGAATGCGCTGGATTAACTGCATCACCGTTGTAAAAATCTATGAACCCCAAGTGAAGCGTGGTTGGGATAGCAGAAGGAAATGGACCTATCTGGACTCGCCACCCTTCGCTCACTCTCTTGCTAAACGCTCGGGTTCGCTGCGGGTCAGCCACTCGCCGCTCCCAATGTTTTCCCTCATTCAAATTCTGATGTTGTCACGGCTCACTTCAAATCCGAAAAATCTCAAACCATTTTTCTCAAAAAAGCCTGAATAAAAGGAAAATTTGAATGACTGCGGAGGTGTAGTGAAAACGACTCCGCACAAAGGAATGAAATTTTGACGCCGTAGACGGCTCTTTTTTAAAACTTCGAATCTGGGCAAGCTTGCGGTTGTGGCAAAGCCACAGAGCAAAAACAATGCAGTGGGCCCGCCTGGACTCGAACCAGGGACCAAGGGATTATGAGTCCCCTGCTCTAACCGACTGAGCTACGAGCCCAAACATTAAGGTGCGGCTAGCGTACCGCCGGTTGCGCATCAGCGCAGAGGTTTAAAAAACAGTGCTACTCGCTAATCTTGATTTCTAAAAAGCCTTTGAGCTTTCTTGACCGAGTTGGATGACGAAGCTTGCGCAAAGCCTTCGCTTCAATCTGACGCACACGCTCACGAGTCACATTAAAAATGCGTCCGACTTCTTCCAATGTCCTCGGATATCCGTCGCCGATACCAAAACGCAAGCGGAGAACCTTCTCCTCACGTTCAGTCAGAGAAAGCAGAACATCGTCCATCTGCTCTTTAAGCATACTGTAAGCCGTGGCATTCGCCGGTGAAACAGCGGACTTATCTTCAATGAAGTCACCGAAAGTGGTATCTCCGTCATCGCCGATCGGGGTTTGAAGACTGATTGGTTCCTGAGCGATCTTCAAAATGCCTTTTACCTTTTCAACCGGCATCTTCATCAACTGCGCGACTTCTTCGGGAGTCGGCTCACGGCCGGTTTCCTGAACTAAGTGGCGGGAAGCACGGAAAAACTTATTGATCGTTTCGATCATGTGAACCGGAATACGAATCGTACGCGCCTGATCCGCGATCGAACGCGTAATGGCCTGACGAATCCACCACGTCGCGTAAGTCGAAAATTTATAGCCGCGTTTGTATTCAAACTTATCAACCGCTTTCATCAAACCAATGTTTCCTTCCTGAATCAAATCCAGGAAAGATAAACCGCGATTGGTATATTTTTTTGCGATACTCACGACTAAACGCAAATTCGCGGCACAAAGCGCTTTTTTGGCGATCGATAGCTCAGCTTCTTTTCTTCCGATTAAACGCAGACGTTCAACAAAATCTTTTTCGGGCTCGGAGAGCTCATGCAAAATTTCTTTATTGCGCTCTTCGATCTTTCCGATCGCGCCACGGACGCTCTTCTTACGAAGTTTCTTGATTTCTTCGCGGTTTTTACGGAGCTGAACATATTTGGCGCGCAGACTGGCGAGAATCTTATCCACCATCTGAACGCTCAGTTTAAAACTCATCAAAAGCTCGGTAATATCCGAATCTTTCCGTGAAGCACGCAGTTTACGAATAAGCGACTTCATTTTCTTTTTCATCGCCTTGATCTTGGCTTCCTGCATGGCTTCGTCTTCGCCCTGCTCTTGCTCGGGATCAATGATCGATTCAACTTGAACGGTTCCCTCAGAAATCTTTTTGGCCAGCTCGAGCACTTCATAGCGCGCGCCCTTACATTGAAAAATGGCGCGAGCTAAATCCTGCTCACGATCCTCAATGCGTTTCGCCAGCGCAATTTCTTCATCACGTTTTAAGAGAGGAATTTGTCCCATCTGGCGCAAATAAGTGCGGACAGGGTCGTCCATGCGGACTTTTTCGGCTTCATCCGCCGCGCCTTCTTCTTCCAACTCTACATCGCGCTCTTTGCGGTTATCCGCCTCAACTACTTTTTCGGAAAGAACCTGAATATTTTCTTTGGCGAGAGCCTTAATCACGCGTTCAACGTTATCCGGATTATCCAAGTCCCCTTTGACTTGTTTTTTCATCTGTTCAATGGTCACCACGCCTTGTTCCATGCCCGTTTTGATCAAACGGACAATCACTTTCGCGAGTTTCGCATCAATCGCTTGCTGCGCCGGAGACACGGTAACCACCGCTTTCACAGCCTTTTTTAAAGGCAATTTTTTAACCGCTTTTGCGATTTTTTTCTTAGGCGGAGCTTTTAATTTTGCTGTCATGGAATCCTTTTCCCAATCTCAATAAAACGACTCAACTATCCCGGTTAGACCCTTTTTGGGCTAACCCGTAAAATGACCCAGCATTATAGTAGTCCGAGTTACTGAAAGAAAGCCTTTTCACAACGATTTCATGAAAAAAAATTAATAAATAGACGGGTCTTACGGGTGGTTTGTCTCGGGGGGCTTTTGCTTGCCCTTCTGAAGCAAGGCTTGATACTCCGCCAAATAAGTCTGCAACTGTCCTGAAAGCTGGTTTTTCTCGGCTTGCACGATTAACTCACGCAGCTCATCCAGCCTGCTTTGCGTTTGGCGCCCGCGCATTTGTCCAAAACAGTCGCGCCACATGGCCGGCTTGTCCTCAACTTCATCCAAAAAGGCAATCGTGCGTGTCAAACGCCCCCTGAAGGCCTCACTTTGTAACAAAGGAAGAATCATTGCCATGGAGGGCTTAGCTCCCAACTTAACCGTATTAACCAGCTGCTCGAATAAAACCCGCGCGTCCTCATCGGTCCAGTCGGAGGGCTTAATTTGTAAAACACCCTCCTTGCGGAAAAACTCATCCGAAAACATAAGCGCCAGTAGCATCACTTCTTCCGCTCTTGCGACCGGCTGAAGATTCCGCTTCGCCTCCTGTTCTTTTCTCTCCGCTCCAGGCACAGGACGGCGGCCTTCTGTTTTTTGCTTCAGCAAATAAAATTCCCGCCTCAAAGACGATTCATCAATTCTCAGCTCCTCAGCTAACCGCTTAAAATAACTGGAAAGCAAAACTTCATTCTTCACCTTCAAAAAAGTTTCCATCAACTCATTCGTCATTTTGACAATCCCCATCGGATCGGTCTTCGAGTAATTTTTAAGCATTGCATCCAGCTTGAACTTTAAAAAATCGGGCGAATTCTTAATCACTTCTTTCAAGGCATCATGCCCATATTTTTTCAAATAGTCATCCGGATCAAGTCCGTCCGGCAAAACAATCACGCGCACATGCAATTCCGCTTCCAGTAAAATTTCAAGCCCCCGCATTGCCGCGTTCTGCCCCGCGACATCACCGTCATAAAGCACGACAACCTCATCCACATAGCGTTTCAAAATTCTGGCATGACTTTCTCCCAAAGCTGTTCCCAAGGTCGCCACAACGTTTTTAAATCCAAACTGATAAAGCGTTACCGCATCCATGTAACCCTCAACCAAAATCATATGACGCCAAACTTCATCAATGCTCTTTCGAGCTAAATGAAGTCCAAACAATTCCTGCTTTTTTGAAAAGATTGGACTCTCAGGACTGTTTAAATATTTTGGGCCTTCTTCATCACCTATTTTTCTTCCGCCAAAGGCAATAATTTTGTCCTGCGCATTTTTAATCGGAAACATCACGCGCCCGCGAAAAACATCATAAAGATGCCCCTTGGGTGATTTTTTTACCAAAGCCGCTTCTTCGGCAATCGCGTCCGGAATTCCCTTGGACTGCAAATAAGTCAAAAGCACGCGCCAATCCGCCGGGGCCCAGCCCACTTGAAATAATTTGATCATTTCTTCGCTGACACCGCGCTTCGCCAAATAATCACGGCCGGATTGGCCTGAAGGAGAAAGCAGCTGCTTTTGAAAAAAATCCGCGGTGAGAGAACAGGCTTCGAACATTTTTTCGCGTTTACCGCCATCGCGCCTTTCACGGCCATCGGGCTCGGGCAAAGGAATGCGTGCACGATCGGCAAGCTTTTTCAAAGCCTCCTGAAATCCAAAATTTTCTACCTTCATCAAAAAAGTAAAAACATCGCCGCCGACGCCGCTTGAAAAACAATGAAACAGCTGTTTGTCCGAAGAAACGAAAAAAGAAGGTGTTTTTTCCTGCGTAAACGGTGAAATACCTTTGAAGTGCTTGCCCGATTTCTTAAGCGGAACATACTCGGAAATAACATCAACAATGTCATTCGAGGAAGCCACCCGCCGGATAATGTCTTCGCCATATTTCATAAAATAATTATTTCCGGTTTACGATGAGCCGAACCGGCGTCAAAGCCGAATCAACCACCTTCGGGACAAACTGCCTTAAAACAATGCCATAACGCGCTCCGTGCGAACCATAAAGCTTCGCGATCGACTTTGAAGGCAACAGCAAAAAAAACTGCGAAACAAAACTAATCAAAAGCAACGCAAAGAAAAAGCCGATCACTGCGCCGATAACTCTATCCCAAAAGGGGTGAAAAGAAGGCGTCATTTTTTTAGATTGAAGCAAGGCTAGTTTTTTAAAAAGGTAAAAAAATGCGACTCCCACCAGAGCAAAGCACACCGGATTCCAAAAGCCCGCTTTCGCAAAAGATAAATAACGGATGGCTCCCTCCGCAATCCACGGGTAAACCAAAGTAACGCCGACGGCCATCGCAAACACATAGATCAGCTTAGCAAAAAGAAATCCAAACCCGCGATAAACACCAACAACAATCAGCGCAAAAGCCGCAACAAAAAGAACCCAATCCAGCCAGGCAAATCCATGAAAAAGGTCATACCAAAACTTCCAAGCCGAGAGCATTTGAAAAAAATGACGGATACTATCCATGTTTCACTTCTTCGGGCACAAGCTTTCCGAGGATGATTCCGTTTTCAACCGCCAAGCATCGGACGCGCGCAATTTGTCCGTCCATTTTCTGAGATGCAGGGAAACAAACACGGACATAGTTGGCAGCCATGCCTTCATAAAAACCATTTTGCTCGCGCGGCCTCTCAACCAAAACATCAAGCTCACGGCCAAGATAAAGACGCAAACGAGCTTCACTCCATTGCTGCGAAAGACCAATAAGCTGCTGGACTCGTTCACGGATTAAATGCGGTGCCACATCCGTCATTGACGCGGCGCGAGTTCCCTCCCGGCGGCTATAGGGAAAAACATGGCATTTCAGCGGCTGAATTTCTTCCAATAGTTTTACTGTGTTTTCAAAATGCCGCGCCTCTTCTCCTGGAAAGCCGGCCATAACGTCCAATGTCAGCTCAAAATCAGGGATTCTCTGACGAAGTTTTAAAATGAGGTCACGATAGAATTCACCTGAGTAGCGGCGGTTCATTAACGCCAAAATTTCCGTGTCACCGCTTTGTAATGGAATATGCATTTGGGGACAAAACTTTTTTACCCGCTCAAAACATTGAATCAAAGGTTCACCGATATCAATCGGTTCAATCGAACTGAGGCGAATCCGCTCAATCCCTTTTACTTCCGCCGCGGCCTCGATCGCATCCGTCAAAAAATAATGATCGCGAGCCGACGGATTGCGGAAATGCTCCGGAGATTCATAATCCAAACCATAAGCCCCAAGTTGGATGCCGGCAAAAACAACCTCCCGATATCCGCCTTCGGCAAGCCGCTTCACCTCTTCGACAATACTTTTCAGTTCGCGGCTGCGTGAACGACCGCGCACCAGCACGACCTTGCAGAAAGCACAGGAATGGTTGCAACCATCCTGAATTTTGACAAACGCGCGGGTTCCGCCTCCCTGCGGAGCGGAAACAGCAAGCTCAGCGAAACGGGTTTTATCCGGAGACGTCTGAATGGTTTCGGTGCCGCATCCTTCAAAAATTTTCTCATGCAGTTTGTCTTTTTCATAATTGGAAAGAATCAAATCAATCTCAGGCATGGCTTCAAGTTCAGCACGGTTTTTCTCGACATAACAGCCGGTCACAACCAATTGCGCGGCAGGGTTTTCGCGCTTCATGCGTCGAATCCAATAGCGATTGTTACGATCAGCATCAGCCGTAACCGTGCAGGTATTCACGACGACATAATCACAGGGAGCACCTTCCACCTGCTTGATGTTCTTCACGGCAAGGCTTTCCGCCATGGCTTGCGTCTCATACTGGTTTACCTTGCAGCCCAGTGTCACAAATTTAACGGATTGTTGTTTTGAATTCATATTAGATAAAAAAAGAAATACCTGCCAAAGCGGCCACAAAAGCCGTATCCGCTTTTAAAACAGTTTTTCCCATTGAAACAATTTTAAGGCAGGGATGCCCGCAGTCTAAAGCCATTTGAATTTCTTTCTGTGAAAATCCGCCCTCAGGCCCAATAAGCACGGTAATACCGGAAAAAGATTTTTCTTTCTTAGACAATTCACGCGCCTGCAGTACCCAGTCCTGCGCCGGAGCCTGCGTATGAAACAACAAAACAAGATTTTCCGTATTTAACCCAGCCAGCATCTTATCAAATTTGATGGGCGCGTTAATTTGAAGCGCTTGAGACGACCCGGACTGTTTCGCCGCTTCTTTAGCGATTTTATCCCACCGGGACGCGACAGCTTCAAAACGATCCGCCGCAATATCATAATCACTGCGCTCACATAAAAGAGGCTGAAAATTTGCCGCGCCAAACTCCTGTGCTTTTTCAACTAAGGTGTCCATTTTACCTTTTTTGATCAAAGCAGGTAAAACAGTTACGGGCAAGGAAAAACCGCGTTGCTCATGACGGCAAGCAAGAATCTGAAATTGAGCAAGGTCATGCTCGGTTGAGCGGAGAACAGCTTCCGCTTCCCAGCCTTTGCCGTTTGCGATCAGGCAGGTATCACCCGGCTGAAGCCGCAAACTTTTAAGGGCATGACGGGATTCTTCCGCGGAAAGAGAAATGGTCTTAGCTAGATCAAGATCTTGATTGGAATAGAGCCTTCGAAGACGTCGAGAAGAAGCAGAATCATTGTGAGAAGGCATCCGCTAAATCTCCCGAGGGACCAAGAAGCCAACGGGCTCAAACGCCCAATTATTTCTTTTTGCCTTCTTCTTTAGATTCAGCCGGCTTTTCGGCTTTTTTGGTACGAACAACATTGCGGGCTTGAGGACCTTTGCCGGTATCTTCAATGTCAAAATCAACTTCGTCACCGGCTTTAAGTTTTTTATAACCGTCACCCTGAACAAAGGAATAATGAACGAATATGTCCTTCTCATCGCCTTCCTTTTGAAGAAAGCCGAATCCTTTTAAATTTGAAAACCATTTTACTTTACCTTTTTCCGCCATAAATTCCTCTTTGTCCTTCGGGTTATGAGACTCTCAACTAAGAAAGCCAAAAAATCACTTTACCCGTTGTTTCGCGATCAATCCGGGCTTGAAAACGACCACTTTCTTTTCAGGGACGGCCACTTCCTGACCGGTCCTTGGATTACGGCCGATTCTCCCGCGCCGAATCTTCACTTTAAACACACCAAAATTACGAAGCTCAACGGTATCGCCCCGTTCCAAGCTTTCAAGAATAATGTCTAAAGTTTTCTGTACGATTTTTTTGACATCCTGCTGAGTCAGATTGGTTTCATTTGAAACACGCATGACAATGTCTTTTTTTGTCACAGTCATGAATCTCACCTCCCTAGGTTATATCAAAAAAATAGTAGGAGCGGGAGAAGCCTAACAAAGCTAATTAGCCTTGTCAAGATGGTTTTATTCATAACCCCCGACTTAGCCTAGCTTTACATCTATATCGTCTATAAACGGCTGTTTTCTTAAAAGCAAGTCTGATTCAAAGGCTGGAGGGCTGATTTTGCTTAAATTCTTCCCAAAAGCTTCGCTCAAGCTCAATCATTTTTTGAATGTAGGAATCATCTCTCTCAACCCGGATGTGAATTGCGGGCTTTTCGGGCATATAACACCAATAATCGATCGCTAAAAGCCCGGTTACCGCAAGAATATGCTGTAGCTGCCCCATGTAATAATCCGGAACCTTTCCGGTGGCGGAAGAGACCCAGTAAGCCCCCTCCCCGCATTTAATTTCAATCACGATGTTCCCGCAATGAGACAGACCATCCACACTGGCCCGCATCCAAGGATGATGATTACTTTGAAGACAAGCCGGCACCACTTTCAATCCAAAGTGATTTTCATACCGCTCACGGGCAACAGGCTCTAATTCCATTCCCCTCCGCATGGCCGCGTTCAGCTTCACCTTGGTTCGTTCGCGTTTTTCACGCATCAATTTCGTGCGGCTTTTCCATGGATTCTCGCCCATAATCGCGGGCGCATCAGATGCCCCAATACCCTCAAACCGCCAGTCGAGCCAAGCCTGCGTGCCTTGCTCCAGATTCACAAAAGAAAACGCCGCGGCGCTATTCATGTGTTTTCTCAATCGGAATAATTGAAGAAGTGTTGGAATTATCCGTTCCCTTCGCCCAAAGCCGTAGCATATAAATTCGTTTGGGATTGATTAATTTATCAACCAAATCTTGCGCGCTCTCCGTAAAGGATCCGCGCGAATCACCCGCAGCAAAATCCCTCATCTTAAATTTCAGCGAAGACAGCATCCAATTAGTTCTAAACGAAGTAATCGCAAGTTTTCGCGGGCGCTCTTCAAAATAACGGATGTGCTGATTCTTGACATCAGATGAATGAGTTTCTTCGTAGACAACAATAAAAAACTGTTCGCGGAATGGTTTTATTTTTTCCTCATAAACCGCTGGGCTAGCATCTCCGTAATATATCGAAACCGGCATGCTCAAATAGCGTTCCCCCCGGGGTTCCCGAAAAATCTTATAAAGCGTTACGCTCATTCCTTTCTCAGGCGCAGCCATTTCAATGCGCAGATCATCTCCAAAGAAAGCCCCAAGTGCATAGGGCTGCATTAAAGCATCGTGATGGGATTTATTATTGCGCTGAACTAAAAGCCTCAAAGGGCGTGTCGCAAGACCGGAAAGCGCCTGAATAGTGGGTGTTTCTGATTGGTCATTCAAGTAAAGCCGGGGGAAAGACGGGGCGTTCTCCGTTGCGGCCTCAATAACCGGAGACAAACAAAAAAAGAACAGCCCTAACCACGTTCCGATCAAAATCCGCATTCGACTCTCCCGTTCAAATAAATCAAAAAAAATTAGGCAGAAATTTTGACTGAGTTTTCGCCAAGCAATGCTTCTAAATCATCAAATAACGCGTCGTTCGTATCCACCATGAGCCCTACACCGGCATCAATAACCGCCCGTTTCCCCTTCGGGTCACGAAAAGCGATCATGACGGGAGTTTTGCCCTTATGCTTCTGCAAAATCGTTTTAATCTCACCCAAAAGTTCAGGAACCAACCCTGTGGTTTGAAGATCCACCATCACTTGCTTGGTAAACTTTTGCTGCACTTCTTCCATTTTTACAATTTCATCCACCAAAACTTTGGGCGTCTCATCCCGTGCATCCGCTTTACCCTTAATAAAAACCAACTCGTCTTTACGAATGAGCGGTAAAAACTGCTGATAAACTTTAGGAAAAACAACCACCTCACAATTACCATACAAATCCTGCAGCTGCACAAAGGCCATCTTGTCGCCCTTTTTGGTAAGAATTTCCCGCACGGAATCAATCACGCCGCCAATCGAAACATCGGGCCCGGTTTTTTGCCGTTCACCGCGAAAGAAAACAGGCGGCGGCGCGGCAGCGGGTTTCATGATCGTAATTTCCGCCAAAGTCTCGGTGTTATGCGTCGCATAATTTTTAAGAATCTTCGAATATTTGGAAAGCGGATGCGCGGAGATATAAAACCCGATCAATTCCCGTTCATAAGCCAGCTTTTGCCCCTCAGGCCACTCCGGAATATCCGGCATCGGATCATGCACCGATCCAAAATCGCTTTCTCCGCTTCCAAAAAAAGACATTTGTCCCAAGCTTTTATCTTTTTGGATCTGCGCTCCGGCATCAAGCACGGAATCTAATTGCGACATCAACTGAGAACGATGAAAGCCTAATTCGTCGAAAGCGCCGCATTGAATCAAACTTTCCATCACTTTACGGTTACAAACGCGCAAATCAACTCGCTGAGTAAAATCAAGCAGTGACTTGAACGGTTCCCCCGCATCACGCGCTTTTACAATCGATTCGATCGCGATATGCCCCACGTTTTTAATCGCAGCAAGACCAAAACGAATCCAATCTTTGCCGCAGGTAAACTTATCAAAACTTTCATTAACCGCCGGCGGAAGAACTTTGATTCCCATTTTTTTGGAAGCTTCAATATAACTTACGATTTTATCGGTATTGTTCATTTCCGATGTTAAAAGTGCAGTCATATATTCAACGGTAAAATGTTCTTTTAAATAGGCAGTTTGATAAGAAATCAAAGCATAAGCGGTCGAGTGCGATTTATTGAACCCGTAACCTGAAAAGTAATCGATTAAATCCCAAATTTTCTCGGCAACTTTGGGATCGCAATCTGAGTTTTTAACCGAACCATTCACGAAGTTTTGCTTTTCTTTCGCCATAACTTCAGGGTTCTTTTTGCCGATGGCGCGGCGAAGTGAGTCGGCTTGCGCAAGCGTAAACCCCGCCAAGTCACTCACAATGCGCATGACTTGCTCCTGATAAAGAATAACTCCGTAAGTTTCTTTCAGCGCGGGTTCCAGTTTCGGATGATCGTACTGAATCAATGCCGGGTTTTTCATACGCTTAATAAAATCGTCCACCATGCCGCTGCCCAAAGGTCCCGGGCGATAAAGCGCCAAAAGCGCGACCAAATGGTCAAACTTGGTCGGCTTCATCTTTTTAAGCAAATCACGCATCCCCGAACTTTCAAGCTGAAAAACACCCCAGGCATCTCCCTTCGCCAATCTTTCGAAGGCCTTGGGCTCTTCCCACGGCAACTCATCGAGCTTAATATCCACTCCGCGATTGTTCTTAATGATTTTCACAGCATCATGCAAAACGGTCAGTGTACGCAAACCCAAAAAATCCATTTTGAGCAATCCGATTTTCTCAAGATCACCCATGGTGAACTGCGTACAGATCTGTTCATCCGTTTTGTAAAGCGCGACATACTCGCTTAACTCCCGGTCTGAAATCACGACACCGGCCGCGTGAATGGACGCATGCCGCGACAATCCTTCCAGCTCCATCGATATCTTCACCAATTGATCAACGCGCGCGTCCGTATCTTTCAACTTTTTAAGCTCAGGCTCTTTTTCAAGCGCATCTTTAATCGTAATGCCCAACTCCATCGGAATGAGCTTCGCGATTTTATCAACCTCAGCATAAGTAAAATTCATGACGCGTCCCACATCGCGTACCGCAGCGCGCGCGGCCATCGTTCCAAAGGTAATAATCTGCGCGACACTGTTGGAGCCGTATTTTTTGCGGACATAATCAATCACTTCATCACGGCGCTCATAGCAAAAATCAATATCGATATCGGGCATGCTGACACGATCAGGATTAAGGAAGCGTTCAAAGATCAGCCCATGCACGATCGGATCGGCATCGGTAATGCGCAAGGCGTATGCCACCAAACTTCCCGCCGCGGATCCGCGTCCCGGCCCGACCGGAATTCCTTTTTCGCGGGCAAAACGAATAAAATCCCAAACGATCAGAAAGTAACTGGTATAGCCCATCTTTGCGATCAAATCGAGCTCACGTGTTAAGCGCGCCTCATAGTCGGGCGGAATAGTTTTCATGCGCTCTTTGAGCATTGAGAAGCAAAGCTCGCGGACATACCCTTCCTGAGTTTTTCCCTCAGGCGGTTTATAATGAGGCAGATGAATTTTTCCGAACTCAAGCTTCACATTGCATTTCTCGGCAATTTCGATTGTGGCGCGAATCGCTTCGGGATGCTCCTTAAACCGCTCCTTCATTTCTTCCGGTGACTTCAGATAATATTCATCACTTTGAAAACGGAAACGGTTGGCATCTTCAATCTTAGAGCCGGAACCGATGCAAATTAAGGCATCATGTGCCTGCGCGCCGTCACGCTTCACGTAAAAAACGGGGTGGGTCGCAACCAAAGAAACGCCTGTCTCTTTGGAAAGCTTGGCGCATTCCGCGATCATTTTTTGATCGGGTTCAAGACCGTGATCCATAACCTCAAGATAAAAATTCTTTTTCCCAAAAATCTCAAGATACTCGCCCAAAGCGCGCTTCGCGTCATCCGGCTGATCATAAAGCAAATAAAAAGGCACTTCGCCTTTGTAATCGCCCGAAAGCGCGATCAATCCTTCGGAATATTTCGCGAGAGATTCTTTATCTACACGAGGCTTGTAATAAAAACCTTCCAAATAACCCATACTCGAAAGTTTCATCAAATTCTGATAACCCTTTTCGTCCTTCGCCAAAAGAGTCAGACGGAACGAAGCTTCTTTGATGCCGTGTGTCTGACGTTCAAAGCGCGAACCGGGGGCGATATAAGTCTGCATGCCGATAATCGGTTTCACGCCCTTTTTCATGGCTTCGGCATAAAACTCGACCGCACCGAAAAGATTACCGCTGTCGGTAATCGCCAACGCGGGTAATTTTAATTCCGCGGAACGTTTTACCAGGTCGGTAATTTTTGCGGTGGAGCTTAAAAGACTATATTCGGTGTGAACGTTGAGGTGAACAAAATCAGCGTGAGACATATCAGAACCAAGAACCAAGGATCAGGAACCAAGCATGAAGCACTTTTTTTTCTCTTGGTGCTTGCTTCATGGTGCTTGCTTCTGGCTTATTCCCACTCGATGGTTGCGGGAGGCTTGGAGGAAATATCGTAACAAACGCGGTTAATTCCGCGCACTTCATTGATGATACGGTTGGAAACTTTGGCTAAGACAACATCAGGAATACGCGCCCAATCCGCGGTCATACCGTCCACGGAAGTGACCGCGCGCACGGCACAAACATTTTCATACGTACGTTCGTCACCCATAACACCGACGCTTTGAACCGGAAGCAAAACCGCGAAAGCTTGCCAAATTTTGTCATAAAGCCCGGCTTTTTGAATTTCTTCGATAAAAATATTATCCGCGGCACGCAAAAGATCGCAGCGTTCTTTGGTAATTTCGCCCAAAATACGCACGGCTAAACCCGGTCCCGGAAAAGGATGCCGGCCGATCACTTCCTTGCTAAGACCCATTTTATAACCAGCCTCACGAACCTCATCTTTAAAGAGTTCACGCAAAGGTTCAACGAGTTTAAATTTCAAATCTTTGGGCAAGCCGCCGACATTGTGATGGCTTTTGATCGTAACACTGGGGCCGCCATGAAAAGAAACCGACTCAATCACATCGGGATAAAGCGTACCTTGCGCGAGGAAATCAACTTTCCCAAGCTTCTTGGCTTCCGCGGCAAACACATCAATAAATGTTTTGCCGATAATTTTGCGCTTTTTCTCGGGATCCGTAACGCCTTTGAGATTGGAAAGAAAACGTTTTTCAGAGTCCGCGACGATCACATTCATATGAAAATTATCGCGGAACATTTTGACCACTTTTTGCTTTTCATTTAATCGCAGCAAACCATTATCCACAAAGATGCAAGTAAGCTGTTTTCCGATAGCTTTATGAATCAAAACCCCCGCAACGGAAGAGTCCACTCCGCCGGAAAGGCCCAGAACCACCTTCGACTTACCGACTTGCTTGCGGATATTCGCAACCGTTTCCTCGATAAAAGAAGCAGCCGTCCAATTACCTTTGCACTTACAAATATTAAACAGGAAATTTTTAAAAAGCTGGGATCCGAATTGGCTGTGCACAACTTCCGCGTGAAACTGAATCGCATAAAACTGTTTTTGAGGGTGCACCATAGCCGCGTAAGGCGCGTTCGCCGTATGCGCAAGAATTTTAAATCCTTTCGGCAGCACGGTCACCTTGTCACCATGACTCATCCAACAATTAAAGGACTTGGGGATACCTTTAAACAATGTTTTCTGTTCATGCGTTTTTAAAACCGAAAGACCGTATTCACGCTTATTCGACTTCAGAACTTTACCGCCGAAAGTGTGCGACAAAAGTTGCATACCATAACAGATTCCAAGAATCGGAATTCCCGCTTCAAAGATGCGTTTATCGGGCATTGGCGCGCCTTTGGCATAAACACTCGCGGGAGAACCCGAAAGAATAATGCCTTCCGGATTGCTTTCAAGAATCTGCTCGAATGACGCGTTATAGGGCAGAATTCGGGAGAAAACATTGTTTTCGCGGACGCGGCGCGCGATCAGCTGTGTGTATTGCGATCCAAAATCTAAAACAACAATCGTTTCTGTCATTTATCCTCAAAATGAGAAACGGCGAGAAGTAATTGTTTTAAAATTACCGCCCGCCGTTTTTCGAAGTTACTTACCCATTCCGATGCGTTGGGTTCTTTGAAAAACTTTGCCTTCCGTGCGAATCGAAGGCGCAATCACAATTTCAGTTAATTGCATTTCGCGCAAATTGCTGGCACCGACATTGCCCATACAAGTCCGAAGCGCGCCAACCAAGTTCTGCGTACCGTCATCGAGCTTCGCAGGACCATAAAGAATTTCTTCTAAAGTTCCGGTGGTGCCGACATGAATACGGGTTCCACGCGGCAAATTCGCATGCGGCGTCGCCATACCCCAGTGATATCCTTTGCCAGGAGCTTCTTCGGTACGGGCAAAAGCGGAACCAACCATCACCGCGTCTGCACCGGATGCAAAAGCTTTGCAAATATCGCCGCCGGTAGACATCCCGCCGTCGCCGATAATATTCACATATTTACCGGTTTTCTTATAATGCACTTCACGGGCCGCGGCACAATCGGCGATTGAGGTTACCTGGGGCACGCCCAAACCAAGGACGCCGCGGGAAGTACAAGCAGAACCCGGTCCGACACCCACCAAAAGACCTGCAGCGCCGGCATCCATCAAATCAAGCGCCACTTTGTAAGTAACGCAATTTCCGAGAATGACCGGAATTTTCATTTTCTTGCAGAACTTTTTAAAATCAACAATCTGATATTTCGTCGCAACATGTTTAACCGTGGTTACCGTGGATTGCACCACAAACACATCACAACCGGCCTCCTGCGCGATAGCACCGTAACGTTCCGCTTTTTGTGGAATGGAGCTGACAGAGCAAGGAACTTTGGCCTTCTTGATCTTTTCAATAATTTTGGAAATCAATTTCTCTTTAATAGGAGCGGTGTAAAGCTTTTGAACAAGCTCCGTCGCTTTTTCGGGATCCGCTTCGGAAATTTCCTGCAAAATGGATTCGCAGTCATCATAGCGGGTATAAATACCTTCAAGATTGAGCACCGCGAGACCGCCAAGTTTTCCCATCGCAATTGCGAATTTAGGATCAACCACGCCGTCCATGGCAGAAGCCAAAAAAGGGATTTCAAATTTTTGCTTCCCGATGGTCATCTTGATATCGACTTCATCCGGATTAATGGTCATGTCCCCTGGGACAAGAGCAATTTCGTCAAAACCATATGCGCGGCGAGCTTTGCGATCACGTCCAATGAACACTGACATAATAAAAATCCTCTCAGTAAAAAGGTTATTTAAAATTTCTTATAAATGAAACATTGCGCTCGCGAGTGGCAAGTTTTTGCAATAGCTTGCTGAAGGCAGGAGTCCCATTTGCGGTATCATACTAAACACCCTTGGCGGGTGTAAAGCTTGAATTTAGAGTTGTCTAAAGCGGATGTCCAATCAGAGAAACAAGCGAAGATTCAAGCACGGGATAGCGAAAACGGAAGCCGGATTGGAGCATTTTACGTGGAACGGCGCGCTGTCCTCCTAAAAGCATGGAAGCCATTTCCCCCAGCAAAAACCGCAACAAAAAACCCGGAACGGGCAAGCAGGACGGACGATCTAAGACTTTGCCAAGTGACGCGCAAAAATCTTTCATGCGAACCGGATTGGGAGCGCAAGCGTTAAAAGGGCCCCGAGATCCCTCGTGGCTAATTGCAAACAAAATCATTCCCACAAGATCATCAATATGAACCCAAGGAAACCATTGTTTTCCCGAACCCAAAAACCCGCCGACACCCCAACGAAAAGGCGGAATCATTTTAGCGAGAGCTCCTTGCTTGGGGTCTAAAACAATTCCGATGCGCGGTAAAACAACACGAACGCCAAGCTCCTCAGCTTCAAGCGCGGCCTTTTCCCAATCGACGCACAGATCCGCAAGAAAACCCTGTCCATGACCGCGGGACTCTTCCACTTCCCCTTCGGCGACCGAACCGTAAAAACCAACCGCCGAAGCATTGACTAAAACCTTGGGCTTCACTGAGCTTTGCTTAATCGCTTTAACAATCAATCGCGTCGAATCCAGCCGGCTCGAGCGAAGTTTTTCTTTTTGCTGTGAGCTCCAGCGTTTATCGGCAATTCCTTCTCCGCACAAATTAATTACCGCATCAGCGCCCTCGAAACAACGCGCCCAATCTCCCAAGTTTTTTCCATCCCAATAAAGTGTTTGAACCCGATCAAGAGGAAAAATGTTTTTTTGCGCGGCCCGGCGTGAAAGCAAAAAAAGTGTGTGTCCCGCCGAAATCAGAGCCGGAATGAGGTTTTGCCCGACAAGGCCGGTTCCGCCCGCGATGATAATTTTCACGCGATACCCTTTTCAAAAAGACCTGCAATCACTTGTTTGCGATAATCAAATATTTTTTCCACTTCGCGCCTCACAAATAAAGACCGGATAAAATCACCCAAAAATCCGAATGGAACCTCGTATTGAACTTCATCCTTCATCAAGGTTCCACCGTCCTTGGAAATAAAATGATGCGTATGAATCCATGTTTTATAAGGACCCCTTACCTGGGTATCCGTAAAAGAATGCGGCGGATCATAATCTGTGATGGTTGTTTGCCACTTCATGGGAACGCCATAAAGACGAATTGTGTAATCAATCACCGTTCCCTTTGCCATGGGTATCGGACTCGGCGTCAAAATTTTAAAACCTAAATTGGAAGGAGTGACCTGATCTAAGTTTTCAGGCTTTTTAAAGAAATCAAACACACGCTCCGAGGAATAAGGCAGAAATTGTTCGCTTACGAAAACGGATCGGCTCATGACGCTGTTTTTAGTTTTTCGGCAAGCACCTGTTGAATCTGCGTTTGAATCAACTCGGCTTTTTGCCTAAGCTGTTCAAAGATCACCGCTATTTGATTCTCAACGCTCTGAACCGCCTGCTCCTTTGAAGGTAAAAAGGATTGCCAGCCGGCACTGCGCAAAGCAAGCAAAACAGCATAAACCGCAACGCGGTCGGGAGTCGTCAGCTCCGTCAAATCCGATTGCGGAGATTCCACTTTACGGCTTTCGGTAACACGATCATTTCCAAGCTGAGTCTCAAAAACAACCCGATCCATCTGAAACCGAACCTTATCGATTGAAAAAGAAAGAAACGGCACTTTCAGTGACGGTGTCTCGGTTAAGGTTCCCAATACCCGCTGCAACGGCTTTAACTGTAAAATATTGGTTTCCGACAAAGACTTTTTATCTAAATAAATTTCATCCGCGTTAACTTCCAGATAGTTAATTTTAAACAGGCCTTTTCTTAAATCGCTCGCATCATATTCCGCTTGGATTTTTGAAATCTTAGCTAATTCACGCTGAGCGTAGCCTTCGGGATTATGAATCCGAACATTATGAATAACCATTTTTTTGCTTACCGCTCCCCAACGGACAGACCCAACCGTAGTCTTAACACCGAGCCAACGCTCAAACATGGAAGCAATCACATAATTACTTCCAAAATAGACTCCCGCAAAAATAATTGCCCCGGCAAAAATGAGACTCTGAATAAATTTCATTAATTTTGTGTTTGCCCGTCAGAGGCCGTGGTTGAATTAGAAGCGTTATTGGATAGGAAAGCGTTTATGAGCCCTGCGGCAATATCGGTTTTACTCGCTTGAGAATCACCAGATTGTGATGCCGATGGCTGCCCCATCAACGACTCAATCAAAGACGGCTGCTTCTGCTGATTTGGGTAAATTTTGACAGGAACAGAGCTGTCGGTGGTTTGCGTTGATAAACTGTCCGAGGAGGCTTGCCCTGCCCCGCTCTGAGAACCGGTGGTCGTTCCCAAAATTTGGCTGAGACGATCCATACGATCGCTGCCTTCTGTTCTTTGAGAAAACTGAGCCGCCAACATTTGTCCGGCCTTGTTCCTTACGATTTCAGCCAATAAAAATTGAATGTCAGGCAAAATACTCATACGCGCCAAAGTTCCCGAAATCGTCAAAGGAATTTGCATTTGCCCCTGAGAATTCAGGGTATACGCAAGCTCATGCACCCGGCCTGCTAACTCCGCCATAATTTCTTCATGAACCCAAATAACCGGCCGAGCCTGAATGCTGGTATCCAACCCCAGGTTCACTCCGCCGCTGATTTTGACATCCGGCGAAACAACATCAAACTGGTTAAAACGCACCGCGCCGCGCTCAATCGTAAAATCTTCAGCGATTTTTTCAAAAGGCGTATCACGCCGTGCCCGGCGCTCTTTCAGAGAATCAGACATACGCTGATCCAGAGCAGAGTTCAATCCGGGAATAGCTGAAAGTTTGGATAAAATTTCTTCCAAAACGTTCAAATTGCGCATCACCGGATTTTCGATCTGAAAATTTCCCGAACCGGAAATCGAAGGCAAAATAACTTCAGGTACTTTTCCGCTCCCTCCGGCGTTCACTTCAAAAGACAGGATTCCTTCCATAATCGGCTGGTCAGGAGAAGTAGGGGGCGGAGCCAAATCCGCTAAATTTAAATTTCTGGCGCGGGCTTCAACCCGAAAAAGCGGCGCTGTAAAAATATTCTGAATATTGAGACGCCCCTCTGCGGGACTATTTCCGAAATTCATATTCCAGGCATCCAAGCTCAACTGATCACCGCGTAAGTTTCCGGTCATCTGAATCTGACTCAGATCCTCTGTAACATTCTTTAATCTTAATCTTCCCTGATCATAACGAAAATCAAGGTCGCCCAAGGGTTGACGCCCGGGCTCAAAGGTCACACGCCGAATGTCAGCATGAATTCGCCCTTCCGGCGCGGCAGCCAATCCGCTCGTGCGAATCGCCGGAACTCTTGATTCCATTTCCGTCCAATTTAACGAGTTCAGGTCTAAATCCAATTGGGCGGGTCCAATGATCACCCGGCCCAAGTTCGAAGCTTCCACCTTACCCTGAAAACTCAAATTGGTTGTCCCGGAAAAAACAGCGGCTTTAACCTGAACTTCAAATGGAGCCGAAAGGCTTAGATTTTTTGAATAAATGCTTATTTTTTGAATAAATCGGCCGGCTTCCTGGGTTTCAAGAAAGCCCTCATCAAAAGCAAGATCGGCCCGCACCGATTCGGGCTTTCCATTTCTTATCTTTAAACTGGAAACATGAACAGCGAGCTTTCCGCCCCAGTCAGTTAAAGGAACATCTTTCATTACTTGGGGCAGGCTGCGTGTCAGCTCATCACGCTCGATCAAATCCAAGTCTGCTTCCAGCTTTAAATCATCAATCTGAATCTCAGCGCCTAAATTCTCAAGCTTGACCGTACCGCGCAAATCGACGTTCTTTTTATCTCCAAAAAAAGCACCCGACGCTTCAAACTCCATAGGCTTAAACAAAGAAACATTTTTAACTTTGAGCGACAAATCCAACAAATCAAGCTGCATCGGAGACTGTGAGTGGTCATCCTCATAATGCAAATTAAGATTACTAAGATTCACTTGTGAAATCAAAAAGGATGAAATGGCGGAAGGCACCGTCGCTGAGGGAACGGACGCCTTGTTTTGATCTACTTGCACCTCGGTGCTTTTAACATCCTGAGGCATTGTAACGCCCAAAACACGCATCACACCCGACTCACTCTTAACGACGCGGACATCCGCTCCGTCAATAAAAACAGAGGCAACCTGAATGTTGCGGCGCAACAATGGCGCTAATTGAATCACGGCTCCGGCATTTTGAACTTTTAGAACAGGCTCATCATTGCTGAATACCTGCACACCATCGACTTCCAAAGCAAGCCCGCCGCGCCAACCCAGTGAAATATTTCCGATTTGTACGGGGTGCCCCAGCGCACGAGACACTTCCTTTTCAATTTGTTCGCGGTAACGGTTCGCATTAAATGTAAAAACAAAAACACTCATCGCCGCGACAAGAACAAAAACGACCGCCATTAGGATAAAAAATGCTCTCTTCATAAGTAAAGCAGCCCGTCAGTAATAGAGTTGATTAAAGCGAAGCTTTATTCTAAGACTTATTAGACGAGAATCAAGAGAAGGTATTCACGGCAAACAAATAAAAAAGCCCTCCTCATTTGAGGAGGGCTTAATAAACGAGCTAAACTTTATTTTCTTCCAAGAAGCCAATAAAGAATCAAACCGATCACGGGAAGAAGAAGAATCAGCACAATCCAAAGAACTTTTTTGCCCGTAGTCATGCTGCTCTTGAAAACATTAATAATCGCAAGCACATCCAAAACAAGCACCACTAAACCAAGTAAACCGCTCATAGAACCCCCTTTTTTGGACTAAAGTACTTTTTTTATTTTATCGGGACAGCCCATTATCTCCGGCAAACCACAGCTTGTCGAGCCTGCCTTGTGATAACAGCGCAGAAACAGAAAAGGCGTGCGGATTATCCGCGGCTCGAGTTTAATCGAGAGCCGCAAATGTAAATCCCGCACGCCTTTTTCTCAGCTAAGAATTACTTTACGTAGTTCTTCGCTTTAACCTTAATCAACGGAACCGGACCTGCATTCACATCCGCAACAAAGCCGGAGCTTGCTGTGGAACAATGCGTTCCTTTGCCGTCATCGACCGTCAACGTCACGTTGTACTGACCGAACTTGCTATACGCGTGCTGTGCTGCCACGCCTTCACCTGTGTTGCCGTCTCCGAAATTCCAGAGATAGCTGAGCTTATCACCATCCGGATCGGATGATTGAGCGCCATTGAACTGGCTCTGCTCTTCTGTGCAGCATACAAGGTTCGGTCCTGCATTGGCGATAGGAGGTGTATTTACACTCACTCTCGTTTTTGCGGCACTTACACTGCAAGCTGAACCTGCGCCATCATCGGCGGTAACAGTTACAGTATAGTTTCCACCCTTTTTATAAGCGTAAGAAACATTGGATCCGCCTTCGATAGTTGTGCCATCGCCGAAGTTCCAAGTGTACTTCAACTTATCACCATCCGGATCATTTGATGCGGAAGCATCAAGCGATACAGTTTCACCCGTACAAGCATTCTTAGCTTGATTGAGCGAAACCATCGGAGCAGAGTTGATACGAACATTCACCGCATCCATTGCAGTCGAGCAAGGTGTTCCCTTACCGTCATCAACAGTAACAGTTGCTGTATAACTTCCGCCCTTAGCGTAAGTATGAGTTACGGACTTGCCTTCTTTGACAGTTCCATCGCCCAAGTTCCAAGTATATTTCGAACCTTCAGGACCGTTTGCATTCAAAGTCACCGCGCCGCCGGAGCAAGAGAAAACATTCTCGCCCGCGTCAACTATCGGAGACTTGTTCAAACGCACGGAAACCGTATCAGTCGAAACGTTGCAGCCTGCACCAGAATTATCCGTTACAGTTAAGCGAGCGGTATATTCACCGGCTTGCTTATAAACGTGAGTGACTTTTGCGCCTTCAGCTTTTTCACCGTCGCCAAAATCCCACGCATAGGACAATCCATCGTTTTCAGCGTCATACGATTTGCCGCCATTAAACGTAACAGCGTACTCAGCTGCCTGGCTTGTCAAGCAAAGAGCAACGTCATCGCCTGCAACCGCAACCGGAGCACTGTTGACTTTAATTTGAGCGTTGCAACCCGCAACGGAACATGCTGTGTTCTGATTATCATTCACCGTAAGCGAAACATTGTAGTTTCCGCCTTTGGAGAAAGTTTTAGAAACAGAAGCACCTTCAGCGGTTGTACCATCGCCAAAGTTCCAGAGATAACCAAGTTCTTTGGTTTCACCGTCACTTGAACCGGCACCGCTGATTGAAACAGCCTGACCAACACAAGCGGACTGCGGAACTTTCAAGCCGCAAACCGGAGGTGTGTTTACCAAAACAGGGGTCGTTGTGGTTTTCTTTTCACAATGAAGACCGGAGTTATCACTTACGGTCAAAGCAACATTATAATTGCCGCCCTTTTCGTAAACGTGAGTTACAACCGGATCCGTGCTGGTACGGCCATCACCAAAGTCCCAAAGATAAGTGATCTTATCTTTGTTGGTGTCATAAGAGTCACGCGCGTCAAATTCAAAAACGTTACACGCGCTCGGCTCCGGAGAAGGAGCTACCGGAGCAACAAAACCGCCCTGCTTGAAATAAATCGGAAGCGCATTACCCTTGCTGTCGGTAAACTGCACGCCCGCGTTACCGCGAGTTTGGTTTGTTGTCGTCACGGTATAAGCCAAACGGCGCGCATCACTGCTGCCGAGAGTCACAGGGGTTTCAGCCCACTGACCGCTTACAGAGTCAGCAACATCATAGCTCTTGCCTGTTGCATGATCTTTAAATTGTCCGACGCCGCCGTCTTTATCAAGGTCAAAGTTACGGGCAACGATGCCGGTAACACCTGCCGGAATAGCCGGATAGAAGTTAATTTGTGATCCCTTGCTTGGAAGCAAACGGAAATAAAATTTTTCACTAAAAGATTCAGCGTAGTCAGGTGTAATTTTGAACTTGAACAAGTTCTGATCATCACCTTTGGTTGTTTTAGCAACAACGCGAAAACGATAAAAATCGCCTACGTCTTTACCCTGCTCAGGCTTGAAACTGCCGAGCTGAGTCCATGATGCATCACCCTTAGATGAACCTGCGCCGAATGTTTCGGAAACAAGCGTTTCTTTACCTTCAACGGAAAAAACCGTTTCAGTATCAGCAACCGCTTTGCCGAATCCGCCGATCGCGTCAACTTTACCGGAAGCATCAGCATCATAAACACTGATTGTTACCGCTTCTGTGGAAGCTTTCGGTACGTCAACAAAGAGCGACATCTGAGAGTCGTCTTTACCGCGAAGGGGATCCCCTTCCGGACCGAAAAGGTAAAAGTATTCTGCCTTCGTATTTTCCTTCGGCACTTCATAAGCAAAAGTGCTCACCGGGAAAACCAGGGACAGAACAAGCAACGGAGCAATAAAGCCCGCAAGTTTCTTGATCATGGAGTAACTCCTGAGTTAGTTTGTTTTAAGTTCTGATAATTAAGGCTTAAATGTAAAGCCTTGAAACTATTCCTCAGACGCCTGATTTGCGGAAATATTCAATCGCGCAAAATTAGAGTGTTGAGGGAATCAGTATTGTAGGCGAAAAATCGGAATGAACAAGACAAATCTGCTGGATTGGAATCACCATTAAAAAGCGCAACTTTTAATTATAGGACGCTATGCAGACGGAGCAGACTCTTTGTCTTGAGGTTGGCTCAATAGCCGATCGATAACTTCCTGAATTTTTTCGATCGGCTTTGCCCCAACCAAAAGCTCTCCATTAATAAGGAGGGTAGGTGTTGACCCCACCTGGTTGAAAAAGCCCAACCACACATCATTCTCAATTTTTTTCTTGGTGGCATCGTTTTCATAACAAGACACAAAAGACGGTAAGTCGAGTCCCAGTTCGCCCGCGATGCGCTTAAAGTCTTCTTCGCTTACGGCCTTGGAAGCATCAGAGAAAACTGCTTTGTGAAATTCCCAAAACTTACCCTGAGTGTGCGCGCACTCGGAAGCCACATGCGCGTACGGAGCTTGCGGATGAATCGGCAATGGAAAATGCCTCCAGACACGGCGGATTTTTCCGGAATAAATCTCCATAATCTGATCCATCACCGGATTTAATTTCTGACAAAAAAAACAATGAAAATCGCTAAACTCAACAATTGTAACCGTCGCCTCTTCCGGTCCCTGTGAAGGGCGACCTTTTTCCGTGAAATCAATTTTCTGCCTTAAATCTTCTTTTCTTTTTTTTCTTTCCGCTTCTACTTTAGCGGCAAACTCGGGATCAATTTTTTCGGCAAAATACGCAAAAGGCCGCATGCCCGTCACTTTTTCACCATTCATAAAAAACGTGGGCGCTCCGCTGACACCGCGTGTTTGAGCATCCACAAAATCTTTAAGCACCGTAGAACGGCTGCGCTGACTTTCCATGCACGCCTTTAAAAGAGTTCCGTCCAAGCCTGCCGCGCTCGCCGCTCCGTCAACTTGAGGCTGCTCTTCCGCGGAAAAAACCGCATCGTGAAACTCCCAAAACTTCCCCTGCTCCGCCGCGCAAACAGAAGCTTCATGCAAAGGGAATGAGCCGACTCCGGGCTCACCGGAAAGAGGAAAGTGATGAAACGACATTCGAATAGATTCAGGATAAGCTTTGCGGAGTTCGGAAAAAACTTCCGCTTGCTTCCTGCAATAAGGACATAAAAAATCGGAAAATTGCTCGATTTTTAAAGTTGCGGTCTCAGGCCCGCGTGTGAAAGAAGCGCTTGTTATGCTCTCTTTTTTTTCAGGCTTGACACCGGAGCAACCGGAGAAAACAATGACCACCGCCGTAAAGAAAACCAGAATAAACCGCATTGGATAAACTTCTTTCGCTTTTTTTCTTAGGAAATTACCTTGCGCAAAATGGTGGCATTATACGTCAAACCAATCGGAAGTCCATGCGTGAAAGACCTCATCGCAGCAAGGCTGGAAGCTTGAATTAGCCGGCGCGGAACACTTTGACTGTCACCGACTGACCGTTTGCCCACGGCCAAATGAGGGAGTAATAGTAGAGCTCTTCGGAAGCTAAATAATAGAGCGTTTGATCATCGCGGATTCCGCCGTATTCATTCGCCTTTTTTTTATCATCATCGCTAGGCTTCACTCCTGCCGGCTTCACGGGTTTACCGAAAAAGGTTTCCAATACTTGATTCACCTTGGGCAAATCCGCAGCTTTCACCACCAGCTCAAAATACTCCTCGTCGTCGCTCCGTAATTCCTGACAAGGAGCTTTTTTAAGTTCAGCAAGAAAAAGATCGTACCGCATTATGTTCCCTTTCCGGACTCCGGCTTCTCTGAGCGGAGCCGCTCCTCGGCTTCTTGAATTCTTAAAAAAATACCTTCGAGTGCTTTTTGTGAAACTTTTTCTTCCAAATCAAAAACAGATTCTGTGTTTTTAATAAACGGAATGGACGCATAAAGCCCTTTAAATTCAAGATAAGAGCGAAGCGCGCTTTGATTGCTGACGGATCTTTCGATTTCGCGCCGAAAATCCCGCTGAAGCCGCGGTTCCATTTTTTTTCTGAAGTACCGGGTCAAAGAACCTTCTTCGTCTAGAATTTCCTGCGGATTTTTCTCAAATTTTAAATCCTCAAGAGCCTCCTTCATTAAAACCCCCGCTTTGGGAGCGGCCGTCTCGGCGGCACGATTCAAGCCAAGCTGAAAATCATGCCAAAATAATTCGGCGTTCAGCTTTTTTGAAATCTTCTCAATGCCTTTCACCTGCTGAGGAATATCGATTTTCAATTCGGACTGGTGATAAAACCCGTTAACTTGACTCAATTCAAGCACGGCATTGTCAATCGCCTTGCGCAGCAAGTCTTTCATGGTGCGCTCATTCTGAGAGTTTGAATCACCACGGTTCTGAAAAAAAAGAATTCGGCTGATCAAGCCCTCGGCGTTCAAAGAAGAAGGGAAAGTAATTATTCCCGACAAAACGAGAGCCATGACGCCTGCTTTTTTTAAAATAATTTGTGTATTCATTTTTTGATCAAATAATTAGGTCGCTCAATCAGGGCGACACAGCCACCGAAACAGTTATCGGCACCCTCTTAGCGATTCTGAACACAAACGAAATTTAAAATAGCCGGAGAAAAAAGCGGAGGAATTTAACAGGACTTTCGAATGATAAGCTCTGGAGAAACTACCCGCGTCACAGGTTCCAAAGATTTCTTCTCAATCTGTTCCATTAAAATTCTCACCATTTCGCGCCCCATCAGCTCAAGCG
>ERZ761609.191-NODE-191-length-83575-cov-77.426856_pt1 | contig 83575 bp, 103 predicted proteins | sample MGYA00511163_ERZ761609 | MGnify/ENA primary metagenome ERZ761609 (study PRJEB28899, sample SAMN02445070) | bioreactor sludge metagenome | biome: EBPR sludge | place: Australia: Brisbane, Thorneside Wastewater Treatment Plant | collected 2011-12-16 ...
TGCACTTTGATCCTCTGGAGAATGTGTTCCCATGACTAATTTACGGATAGGGTCTAAGAAACGTTCCCGATTACTCCTTGGAATGATGTCTGTTATTCCTATCGCATTTGCGCTATACATACTCTTCTCAATTATCGTATTCATTAGCTGGGTCATTAATACATAAGCGCTATATGCCTTCGACATTTATTAGTGACAATGGCGCATGGCGTCCTTGATCATCCACAAAGGAGATAAACATGTCTATTGAAAAAGCCCTGGAAGAGACAACCGTTTCTGCCGAAAAAGGTCTGAATAAAACTGAACGCCTTTGGGCAATGATCGCTCATTTCTGTATTCTCCTGCCAATTATTCCTTGTCTTATAATTTACTGGATATTTAAAAATCAATCACGCTTTGTTGCTTTTCACGCATTGCAGGCACTTAAACTTCAAGTTGTTTTTGTACTCATTTTATTCGTAATTCCATTTATTCTTTTTCCCGATCCATATAGAGGTCCTTCCAGTCCCGCCGCTGTTTATGCCTATTGCACATTTCCGATCCTGATGGGCACGCCATTTTTAGGGCTTATTGCTGGCATTGAAGCTGTACGCGGAAAGCTGTATAAATATCCATTGTACAGCGACAAATGGGTATGAAATTATCTTAAGCAAGTCTTCAATTCCACTCACGCCCAACAAAGCGTGAAGTTCGTTAGGTGCTAACGTCCAAATTTACTGATGGAGTGTTAATTATGAATATAAAATCAAATTTCAACAGAAATTCAATAATCCTAATAGCGATCAGCCTCCTCATTGCATTGATCGGAAAAGTACTGACTGGAAAAACCACAGAGGGTATCTCCGTACTAATAATTTTTACTCTCATGTATGTCATGATCTTTTTAGTTGCGATTTTATGCGGACCCTGGGCAGGCTTTTTGACAGGCGCAATCAGCGTTCTAATTTTTACGGGCGGCGCCATACCTGTTATTTATTATGAAAGTGGACCTGAACCAATGTACAGATCAGGGTACCCAGAGTGGCTTCTATATGCAGTTATGGGGTGTATTGCGGGTATCTTAGCGCAAAACGGTTTTTTCAAGAAATGGTGGTCTTCCCTTTTGGCAGGCTATGTAACAGCAGTGGCAACTACGTTCTTATTCATAGTGCTTGGTCAACTTTTCAACAGAGATACCACTGGGTCGGTACATATCTCTCAAATTTCTGACATTTTGAGCGCACTCGTCGCCGCATTTCTCGGCGTATTTAGTTCTGGCACAAACTTTCCAGCAACCTACCTCATGTTTGTTGCGCTTATTACATTTGCAATAATGAAATTGCCAATTCCTCAATGGAAGATGTTTATTCAAGGTTGTCCGCAGCCAGAAACCACCTCAACGCTTTCAGAAACAAAACCCAACCGCATCATTATTATTGCTGGCATAATCTTGCTTCTGGCTGTGACTATCTATTTCGGCTTTTTGTTAATATTTGCGTTAGCCGTTGGCGGTTAATGGTAAAAGCGTCATGATACTACCTGATGTAAGGGATTGCCCGAAGGGCGGGTGTCCGCTAGACATGCCGCAATTATGGGACAGCTTGACCTATTGTAAATCGATAAGAAATGCAATAGTTTTGCCTCAGTGCATTACATGGCAAGATACCAAACATCCTCGCGCCGGAACTTGGAGGTGTTAGCTCACGCCAACCTTGTAAAAGATGAGTGCGTTCAAAGTTTCTAGGCGTCCTTTTATGTGAATGTGGGCGTTGCCTACGAAAAGATTGGCAATCTCGAAGACGCAGACCGCTTTTACAAACTGGCTGGCGAACTGGGAATTGTCCATCAAAGAGAGCAGGACTTGTCAGGAACAAGGTCACGTCTGTATAATAAATATCAACTGAATGAGCAAGAACTTTATGCTTGAGGGTGAGTAGATGGGTTTTTCTTTCTGAATCAATACGCTAGACATTTTCAAGGCAACCAGGAAGAGACGTATCCAACTAGATATGGCAAAGGTATGACCTGGCAAGTATCCACTTGAATTAACGCCAACTTTGCATTGAACTCGTTGCTTGAATTCGAATTGTGAACACTGGCGATCACCCATTGCCCATCCGGGCTCCACGCTGGGACAGTCACAATATAGGGATTTCCATCTGCCAAAAGTTTGCGGTTGGAACCATCCAGGTCAGAAACGAACAAGCCATACTTGTCGAGCGGCAGCATTTCTTCGAAAGCCAACCGTTTTCCATCTGGAGAGGCCACTACCGTTGCGTTGTAATTCAGGTCAAACAAGGACCGGGTTTCGCCGGTTTGTGTATTCATAAGATTTATTGAGACGCCATCACGGACCGCGGACGTGTATAGTATGCCGACACCATCCGGCATCCATGCCGTAAGATAGTTCGCACCTTCACTAAATGTTAATTGGCGGATATTAGAACCATCGACATTCATGATCATGACATTGTAGGGACCTGGAGCACCAATCAAACCGGATGAAGGTCCACGGGTGAAGGCGATCTTTTGGCCATCCCGCGACCAGAGCGGGCCTGCATCACCTAAACCTGTGCCCGGCACAATCGCCGAGTTCCCTGATGCAAGATCTGTGATGTACAAGCCTTTCGAGGGTCCTTCGTTCATCGGACCCTGATGCACCATGCGTGTTCCATCCGGCGATAATGATGGACCAAACCCAAAGCCATACGACTTTTGACCACTGCCATCCAGTTTGGCTACGGATACTTCGTAATTGTAGGTTGGAGGCAGCAGGTCAGAAAGCGCGAGTGTCCCGGTGAGTCCGCTCGGCAAAGAGGCATGCGCCTGCAACGCTTGCTGCCAGCTCTCACGGGTCAGACAGGCGGACGATTGAGGCGTGGAGGCAGCCTGGGGTGTGGTTGCAGGCGGCGTCCAGGATGCCTCCCAATGACCGGGCAGACTGAACCCGATGGATTCAATATGCACAGTGATGGGCCCCGCAGGTATGTCTCCCGTGTACGAAAAGCCGGAGCCGAATATGCCCGTGAAAGAGCCGCCGCCACCACCACCGCCTGCAAGGGGATGATCGTTGTCGGACAGCATGGCCTGCGTTAAGCCAGTTGGCGATTCGATCTCGAAGGAGAAACCAGGCTGGAGAGGGAGATTCTCCATGGGCGGCTTGGGATATGTTGCCCGCAACACGCGCAGGGAATGCCCATATCCCACATCGATATCCTCGTTCAACTCCCAGACCTGCCCCGGCTGCGGATCGGGTCCCGGATCGAAGGTGAACATGGCGTCTACCGGTACCGCGACCGTCACTACGACCGAATCCAACACAAGCGTCAGCGGGCCCGCGACCTGAATAGGCGCAGTTCGAAGGGCGAAGGATGTCTTCCCCGGCTGCCACTCCATGCTGGACATTGCTTCCATATCGTACGTGGATGCGACCTCCTGTCCGTTCGCATCCAGCATGTGGATCGCGGACGTATCAATCGGGTCGATCGAACTAAAGCCGGTGTTTTCCCAATGCAGGGTGGCATAGATCAGATAGCCATCATCCATCTGTACCGCGCGATCTAGAACAAGAGAAATTCCATCTGTTGACAGAGTGGTGCCCGGCTTAGTCTGCGGTAGAACAGTCGGCATTTCCGCGACAGGCGTAGAGATCTCGATCACAGGGAACGCCGTCATGTCAGCCGGAGCCGGAATTAGACGGAATGACAGTTCCCAATTCTCGGGAGCTTTTCCGGGTATTGCCGATCGGATGCAGGGCATCATGAAAGTTACTTCGTTCACTGTGGAGGGAATCACAGGGTAGATCGCTTTGTGCTGGAAACCTGTGATCCAACTCGTTCCAATCAGGTCGGTGGACGAAAGCTCATCCTCAGGCAAACGCAGCGTTGCGTCTGTATAACAGCCGGGGGAATTCCAATTCGGCTGGTTATCCAGCATCTCCATGGCCAGTCCATCAACTGAATATCGGAAGATATTTGAATGGTATCTGGACGGGTGTCGTCTCATGGAAATTCGAGACAGGTTGATTGCTGGGGGCGCACCCCAAAAGGGGAGCAGTGTTCCAAGAAGGATCCACTGGGCTCGTTCCAGTATTCAGGCAATCCTTAAGTCCGCCAAGGAATATGCTTATGGATTGAAAATCCAGTCGAGAAAAGGAGAGCTTTTTGAAATACCGGTGGAGCCAATTATTGATATTGCAACCTATGATAGCTTTAGGGAAATGAGGGCACGAAAAAAAACATATCCTGCTCGTCGTGTCCACCACGATTACCTGCTTGGTGGGGTACTAAAATGTGACTGTGGCAATAAGTGGGGCGCGAGAACTCAAAAGACCCGAAAGAATCGGAAAGGTGTGCTGGTCGAGAGAAAGACAACGACAGGCGTTTACTTTTGTCGCCAGAATCACAAAGATCTTGTTTCCCCCGATTGCCCAAGACATATTGGCGCTAAAAAGGCTGATGATGATGCCTGGGAAAAGATTTGCCGCGCTCTCGACAAGCCTGAATACCTGCTTTCACAAGCGATGGATTTGGTTGATCAACTTCGTGCAAACGCCTCTAATCTTCATGAGGAAAGGGACAGAATCGAAAAACAGCTTCAGAGGATCAATCACAACCGGCAATGGGTGATTACCCAAGCAAGAGAAGGAAGGTTCACAAACAACGATATGGAACAACAATTGGCGACTTTGACCTTGCAGGAGATAAGTTATAAGCGCGACCTATCTGCATTAGGTCAGACAATAAATATCAATGCGCTTAATAACTGGGAGGAAAAATTTGAGGAGTACCTGGCGGATTTACAGGTAGGCGTTGTAGAGTTAAAAGAAGCCGCTCCTCAAACTGAAGAGGAGCGACATAGAGTATTCTTACTCAAGAAAAAGGTCATAGATACCTTGGTTGAGGAGGTGACGATCAACAGAAATCGAGAACTAAATGTTGTGATTCGCTTGGATTTACAAAAGATTCTCGATCAGGATGCAGGTTTGGAGAACCTTAGCCCTGCGGCATATTCCAGGCGGGGCGAAATTTATACCCGTATACCAGATATGTACCCCGCCGGACAGATCAGATTGCGGTTGTGAGGCGGAAAATCGCAGTATTGGCTTCAACGGTCCAATTTTAATAAGTTTGATGCCTAGGTGTTGCTACCCTGTCGGCAAGGAAGTCGTTTTAAACCAAGCAGTGATAGCTGTCTTAGAAATAGTAGGACAGGTTTGGTTACCCAATTTAGTATTCACTATGTTGTCATAAAGGAACCGTATATGGTGACCACAAGCCCGGTTTTGCCTAATTATGGACTTAGAATTGGATAAAAAAAGAACAGCGCCTTGTCATTAGGCGCTATTCTTTTCAACTAGGATAAGTCAAATCCGACCAATTTAAGTCAATAACTCGTCACTGGTAATTTCTTCAACCATTTCATTTCGGTCAGTTCCTTCAATACAAAGTCCGCACCATCTGCGCGGGAAAGTTGCGTACCCGAACTCTTGCTTACATACCCAATCTGATATCTGCCTTTATGTTCGCCATCCACCAGGCGCGGGAACCTCACTACCGTCCAATTCAAATCAGACTCCCGAATCACCTTCACATTTGCGGCAGAGTCCAGCACCACATCTTTTGCCAATAGATTGAGCAGAAATCCGATGAGGTGATCAATAAATTTGGGTTGATCTTCCGGCTGGCGCACTCCAGCACCAGTCGTGGATACCAGCCGGCGCACACCATGCTTCTTCATCCCGGCTACTATGTTTTTTGCCGAAATCTCCATCATGTGGGGAACGGGTGGACGGGTCGGTCCCAGGGCGCTGATGACGGCATCCTGCCCGGCAATCGCCTTCTCGACAGCTTCGGCGTCCATCGAGTCGCCCTTGACGACGGTTAGGTTGGTATGGGTGACAGTAAATTTTTCCGGGGATCGCACGAACGCAGTCACCAAGTGACCTGCTTCCAAAGCCTGCTTGACCACTTCCAAGCCAACCCCACGCGATGCACCAAATACTACGATCTTCATATACACTCCTTTGAGTTCCTTTTTGAAATTATCCTTAACTACAAAGCCAATAGGACCTTCAACTGTTTTGCCACCAGGCGCAGCGGGTCGGTAGTATGCGATGTGCGACTCAGGATGATCCCGCCTTCGATGGCAGAAACAATGAAAGTCGCCAGTTCATCAGCCTTTGTTTTCGAATACCCACATTCAATTAACTTGTCATGGAAGGCGGATTTCAACATTTGATACGCTTCGTGGCAGGCTGCATTAATCCGCGGCGAGGTGGTCGCAGTCTCCATCGCCACAGCCGTCAACGGACTGCCCGCCGCAAAACCAGATCGTTCGACATGTTCCGCAATATTCAGAATGAAGTCAGAAACTGCCTTGGCGGCGTTGGAACTTTCTGTTAATCCCTGGCGAATCCGTTCGGCAGTTTGGTTTCCAGATTGAAGCACCGCCTCTGCCGTGATCTGTTCCTTGCCCTCTGGAAAATAATAGTACAACGAGCCTTTGGGGGAACCGCTTTCCTTGATGATCTCGTTCAATCCGGTGCCGTGATAGCCCTGTTTTTCCAGCAGGGCGCAGGTGGTTTGCAGGATTTGTTCGCGGGCATTGCTCATGTCTATCTCCGTCCAAAAGATGTCTTTTGTCATCTTTCCAAAAGACGACTGCTGGATTATTATAACGACTGGTCTATATACAGTCAAGCCAGGAGCAAATGAATGTCAGCCCCCATATTGGTAATCGGCGCGCTGGGCAATGTCGGCACGGAAGTCGTACGGCAAATACTCGCCAGAGGTGGGAATGTGCGCGCGGCGGATATGGATGTGAACAAACTCAGGGAGCGCCTTGGCGATTCAGTCGAGGCGGTTCGCTTTGACTTTACCGACCCAACCACCTACGAGGCAACATTCAAGGGCGTACAGAAGATGTTCTACATGCGTCCACCGCATATCACGAACATCCAGCGGGATATGGCTCCTTCGATGGATGCCGCCAAACGCGCGGGTGTAACCCATGCCGTGTTTCTCTCCCTGATCGGGATCGAGAACACAAAATATGTCCCCCACTACAAGGTGGAGACCTATTTGAAGGCAATCAACATGCAAACAACCTTTTTACGCTGTAGTTTCTTTATGCAGAATCTGAATACCACCCATCGCCGTGAGATCAAGGAAAGGAATGAGATTTTTGTGCCGGTGGGAAAGGCAAAAACCGCCTTTGTCGATGCGCGCGACATCGGGGCGGTGGCGGCGGTGGCTTTGCTGGAGGATGGACATGCCGGCAGGAACTACGACCTGACTGGCAGTGAACGCTTGGATTATTGGGAAGCAGCCAGGATCATGAGCGAGGTATTGGGACGAAGAATCACCTACCGCAACCCGAACCCGCTTTATTTCCTGATCGAGACGATACGCAGGGGTACGCCTTTCATGTTTGCCCTGGTGATGACGGGTTTGTACACATCCACACGTTTCGGAATGGCGGAACCGATCACAGATGAAGTCGAGCGATTAACTGGGATTAGCCCGATCACATTCAGGCAATATGTAACAGATTATGAAGATGCCTGGAAGTAATCTCAGATTACCGAGTCAAATTAATTCAGCATGAACGCTCCTACTTATCCCTTCATGCTATAGGCTAAAACTCTTTCTTTTCAACGCTCACCCGGGTTCCACCTGGCATCTCCACGGTAACATCCCCAGGGTCGTAAGATACAAGTGGTTGAGACCAGCGAAAGATCCATTTTGCATCCTCCGGGCTGGCGTTGACGCATCCTCGTGAGGAGGGTTCACCATAATTGTTGTGCCAATAGGTGGAATGGATTGCCACACCGGAGCCAACGAATAAACTGACCCACCCAACAGCCGGCAGACTCCAGCCTGCTGATGCACTTCCACCGCTTAATGGCAAGGAGATCGCCTTCCGCCAGATCGGGAATTCGCCTACCGGGGTCGCCCATGCATCCACAGGATTGCCCCATGCATCGTACAGTGCACCACTGGAAATACGCGCGAAATACACCTCATTCTTTCCCTCATAGCACGATAAGGTTTGATAATCAATATTGACCACGATCCTTTTTTCTTCCGCTTCCGGGTTAACGGGAGCGATTTCATCCGCAGTCAGTGGACGAAACGCCTCAGCCGGACCCCAGAACAGGTCGCCGGATCCAAAGCGTTCATTCAACCGATACCAGACTCTTCCATCCGCTTCGGCGCGAATCTGATCCACCCAGACCACCTGACTATAGACGAACCGCGCCGGCAGCCCAATCGATTCGCGGTATTGGAGCCACGGTGCGCGCGATGGCGGATTATCGAGAATCAAGTCTACATAAGGAACGGTGACTTCAACCCACATGCCAGGTCCCAGACTCGTACTTGGCAGAGTGGACACTGGCGAATTTGGCAGGTTGCGCACGGGTTGCAGGTTTCCGCCCCACACATAACCATAGGGAGTCTCGACCCAGCGTTGATTGATCCTGCCGGGCATGGTTCCAACCACTTCCCGAATCCAGGGGATAACCTGATCCTCATACAGAGCGCCCACGATCTGTTCATTCCCATCTGGGCGCGCATATACATCCACCTTGCCAACCGTGATACGCCCCAACAGTTCCGACTGTTGTAATTCTGAAATCCCCTGCCAGGTAAATGGTCGAAAGGCAAGTGCGCCGGCGCCCAATGCGGCGATCTTTAGAAAATCACGGCGAGTGAGTGGATGTCTTGTCATGGACGGAATGATCGTGATGCTGGTCCGGCTGGCTGTTGTGATTGTGCATGTTGCCCATCATGAAAAAATGAGCCAGCGGGCAAAGCAATGCCAGCCCCACATAGACGACTGTATTGATGGGGACTTTCAGGAGCAGGACAGCTGCCAGACCCAGAATGGGAAGCAAGCAGCCAAGCAGCATGATCCAGATATGACGTTTATTCATGTGAACCTTCCTTTACCCTTTCCGCTTTACAGGCGGAAGGGAAACAATGAGATTGCCATTTTTTATTTCAGCAGTGAATTCATCCAGAGGACGCGGCGGCGGACCGCTGACCACATTACCAACCATATCAAAATGACCGTCATGGCAGGGACTGATGTAATGTCCCTGGTCAGGATGCCAGGTAACACGACAGCCAAGGTGGGTGCAAATGTTAGAGAATACCCTTACTTCACTTTCACTCTTACGCAGAACGAACAAGCCATAGTTGGTTGCCGTCCGTTCCCATCCGTTGACCCTGGTGCGGGTAAATTCAAACCGGGTTGGAATGCCAATCGGATATCTTTCAAGCGAGCCAAGATCGATGATTAAATCGTCTTGCGTTTTTTCAAGCGATGGCGAAAGAAGATACAAAATGGAGGGAAGACCGATCCCAATGCCGATGAGCATTCCGACGAACCCGGCAACCGATTTGATGAAGTCACGACGGCTGATATCTGTTTTGTGCGCCATTTCTTCCTCTTGCTATTTCAACTCCCATTCAAAGATGCGGGTGGGGGCATCCACGTTGGTAATGGTGAGGGTGAGCTTTGTCGCTCCATCCAGAATGGATTTACCATCCTGCGCCGCTGGAAAAATCAATTTTCCTTCCACATGATGACCACCGCGCGGCGCATCCCAGAGGGTTGAATTCACGCTGACTCCTGTATCGGTTAAGAGCGTTGCAGTTGCGGCTAGATCCATGCTCAGGTCAATCGAATGGGTGGTCAGGACAATATTGAACTCAACAGATTCGGTAGTCGCTGAGTCCAAGTTAAGTGGGGTGACTTCAAAGATAATCGCTCCCTGGTCGTCCATGCGGGTGGCAGAGTCAAATTCGGGGGAGGCTGATACCGTCGAAACAGGATCAGATGGCGGCTGGGTTGGAAGCGGGGATAAAGTCGCTGAACAGGCTGTGATAACAAAAGTCAAAATAATAAGGGCGGGAAGTAAGAGTCGTTTCATTTTGTCTCCAGAAGTACAGGTTGAAGTTTTTGTCGTTCACGATAAAGCACGAAGAGCATGACGCCAATTCCGATGAGGTTCATGGCGAGTCCGATAAGCATGAAGGGGCGTTGATAACGGGTGAGAAAACTTGCCGCCGCACTCAAACCAAGAATGGGTAAAACATCGGTGACATGATGAATGCAACACGCGACCATCGCAGTGGCGGATGTGCCTCCGCTCGCGCCTATCATTGAGCCGGCATGTCCTGTGGATGTAACTGGAATGAACAGGCGGAATCGCAGGATGGAATAGAGCGCGGCTTGGATACCAAAGCCGAGGATGATCGGGATGACATACCAACGGTCACGGATGAATTGAGATGAGGCGTAGTCCCAGCCCTGCGCCCAGGTGAGGATGCCGATGTAGAACGAGGCGATCAGCGCCGAGCCGAGCAGGAATGCCACAAATGGAATGAAGAATCGTTTCATCGAAAATATTCCTTTTGTGTCATCATAGCCCTTGCAGTGGGCGGCGTCTTGCGCCAAGTGGCTGAACAAAGCGTAGGCAAAACTGCCTATGTTGATCTTCGATAATTCTTCATGTGTTTTTTACATTCATCGGGTAGGATTTTCAGCCGTTAAGTAGTTTCCATGTGTGATCGAGGGGAACTCAAAACGAATCGAACGCTCGCTTTTGTTCTTCATGCGGTGAGCCAATAGGAGACTAGAAGTATCATGAATAGTTTTAATATGCGGAAATTTTATCCGACCGGGCAGGAGTTTGAAATCGATCCTGTGTGTGAAATGAAAGTCGATCCAAGGAACCCGCCCTTTCAGGTTGTTCACAAAGGGAGGACTTATTACTTTTGCTCCGAGGTCTGCAAACATCTTTTTGAACGTGTTCCCGATCAATATGTTCGAATTGAAGAAGATAAAGTTTGAAATCGAATTTGTGAGTAATTTGGATAAAGCATGACGTATTAGGCAAAAATGCGTATGTTCAACTTGAGGGTGGGTGCGGTATAAGTGCGGACGATATTCGATCCAACCAGAAGGAGTTGAACCATATGAATAAGTTTTTGATTTGGAAGATTATGCCCGCGCTGATCATCGCCACGGTTGTCTTGAGTGCATGTGGCGCGCCGGCGAAACCTGAAATGACCGAACAACCCGCCCAGACCCAACCGGATCAACCCGTTGCAGGATTGGATGGAACAGTTTGGGTGGCAGACGAGGAGGGCAACAGCATTACCGTGATCAATGCGGCGACGAATCAAGTCCTGACCACGCTTACCGGAGTCGAGGGCGCCCACAACCTACAGGTTGCCCCGGATGGCAAAACCGTCTGGGCGGTGAGCGGGCACGACTCACTGGCGATTAAGATCGATGCCGTCACTTTTGAGGTTCATGGTGTCGTGCCAACTGGGATGATGCCCACACATATCGTGCTGACACCCGATGGCAAAAAAGCGTATGCCACGAACGGCGGGGATAATACGGTCACTGTGATTGATGTGGAAGCGATGTCTGCCATTGCCACGATCCCGGTCGGCGAGTATCCGCACGGTTTGCGCGTCAGCCCCGACGGGATGTGGGTTTACGTTGCCAATGCCAAATCCACCACCCTGAGCGTGATTGACACCGCGCAGGATGTAAAGGTCGCCGATATAGAAGTTGGCGAGCATCCTGTTCAAGTGGGCTTTTCGCCCGACGGGGAGTTTGTTTACTTCTCCCTCAACGGCGAAAACGCCCTTGGCAAGGTGGACGTTGCTGCGCAGGAACTGGTCGGCAAGGTGGATGTGGGCGGAGGTCCGATCCAGGTTTTTGTGACCCCCAACAACAAGTTTGTTCTGACCGCCAATCAGGGGACAAAGGATACCCCAAGCACCACTGTGTCGGTTGTGGATGTCGCGACTTTCCAGGTGATTGCAACCATTGAAACAGGGCAGGGCGCACACGGAGTCGTGATTGATCCATCGAGCCAATACGCCTACATATCGAATATCTATGAAGACACGGTATCGGTCATTGACTTGGAAAAAATGGCGGTTGTCGCCACCGTCCCAACGGGCATGGCGCCCAATGGCATTAGCTTCTCGCCGCTTCCCGCGCCGGGGAATGCCCCTGCGGAAATTCAACTTGAAATCCCGGAGGGTGGCATGAATATGCCCATGCCGTGAGAATCTGAAGTTTGCAGCCCAAGAAATCCCCTGTCGGTACAATGACAGGGGATTTCTTATAGGCAATATTGCCTAAGCCCGAATACGCCACGCGGCTCTCCTATTCGATTGGAAACATACCTACAATGGAGAACATCCAAATGATAGAGGCGTTCCATGACCACATCTTCCTTCCTGATTGTTGATCTGCCCTGCGACATGGCTTTGCAGGCAGCGAAGAAAAAATTATTGCAAGGTGGTTTGCGGGCTTTGCAAACCTTTGACCTGCATACCGCGCGACATACCCAGCAGGATTGTCCCTGCCCGCATCATGGCACAGCGGACTGTGATTGCCAGATGGTTGTTCTAATGGTTTATGGGGAGTCTGCTGAACCTGTCCCACTGATCCTGCACGGAAGTGACGGACAAACGCGCTTCTCCATTGCCGATGACCCATCCCAACGGATAGATAAAAAGTTGGTCGCCTCCATCAAAGAGGCATTGGATATCAGGGCGGCAGTTTCTTTCTGATATTCACATAGGCAATATTGCCTATGGATTCCCGCGTCAAATTGCGCTGGATGGATCAAGGGGAAATCCTTATATTCAAGCACTATTCCAACTTTGCAGAGGAACCATAATGAAGAAGATTTTATTTTTTACAATAACGAGTCTCGCTTTGATATTATCGGCTTGCGCGCCAGCCACAGCCTCCAATGGGGACATGCCCATGAATAATGACAATTCAGGTATGGCGGATGGGACGCCCACCCCGGGCAGCATGATGATGGAAAACCCCGAAGCGGCTCATATGATGGAGCCGATCACGGCTCCCAACGTCCAGCCTGCCACCGAAGCTGATGGCGGACAGCCCTTGGAATACCGCCTGGAAGATGGCGTCAAGGTCTTTGAGTTAACCACCAAGGCTGTTCAATGGGAAATACTGGATGGAGTGACCGTCACCGCATTCACATATAACGGAACCGTTCCCGGACCGATGATCCGCGTTACGGAAGGTGATCAGGTTCGGGTGATCGTAAAGAACGAATTACCCGATCCAACTACGATCCACTGGCATGGAGTCGAAGTCCCAAATGCAATGGACGGCGTTCCGGGCGTTACCCAGGATCCGATCCAGCCGGGTGAGACGTTTACTTACGAGTTCACCGCCAAGCCGGCAGGGACGTTCATGTATCACTCGCATTATGAGGGCGATGTGCAGGTTGGCGCCGGGCTTTATGCGCCCTTCATCATTGACCCAAAGGAACCGGATGCCAATCCACCCGTTGTGGATAAAACCCTGATGATCTCGGAATGGCGTATGACGGATGGGCAAACGTATGCCGCCATGCCCATGAGTGGGATGGAGCCCAATTACTTCACGATCAACGGCAAGTCCTTCCCTGCCACCGAAACCATCACTGTCAAGAAAGGCGATCTGGTTCGGCTGCGTTTCATCGCGATTGGTCAATTCATTCATCCGATGCATCTGCATGGTGTACCCTTCAGGATCGTGGCGACGGATGGGCATCCTGTCCCCGAGGTGGCACAGTTGACCAAGGACACGGTCAGTGTCGCACCGGGAGAACGCTACGACATTGAGTTCGTCGCCACAGAGACCGGACAATGGATGTTGCACTGTCACATCCTGCACCACACCACCAACGACAATGTTGAACCAGGTGGTTTGATGTTGATGATCGAAGTCGTTGAATAAAATACTCAAGGAGAGAGTAAAAATGCGAAAGATGTTCTTTATCAGTATGTTGGTTTTACTGGCAGGTGTATTGGCGGCTTGCGGCAGCTCCGCACAGCCTGCCGCCCCGGTCGAGTCAGGATCGTCGAGTCCGGTAAATATCCAGATTGAGACCAATCCCAATCCTGCCATGATGGGCAACATGGAATTGATCCTGACGATCACGGATGGAGATGGCAAGCCCATCGAGGGTGCGACTGTGGATGTTTCTGCCGACCACACGGACATGACCGGCATGGGGATGAGCGGTCTCGCCACTGAGCAGGGTGAAGGGCGCTATTCCATCAATGCCAACTTCAGCATGAGCGGCAATTGGAAGATTACCGTGTATGTCCGCAAGGATGGTCTGGATTACAAGGAAGATATCGAGTTCAAAGTGCAATAATCAGCCGTCGAAGGCAGGCGTTACCCGATGTGACGCCTGCTTTCCAGCCGGCAGAGTGAATTCATGAACAACAAACAAAGACGACAACACATTCAACAAAGAAATAGAAAACAAAAACTGCTTGCAGGCATCATCTGGGGCGGAACCGGACTCGCCGTATTGGTGATCCTTGGAGTCATGGTCTGGCAGGGGATTAAACCAGCCGCAGGGGAGGCAGTTGCCATTATGAAGAGCGATCCGCATCTCCCCACCGACTCTGACCCGGGACAATATAATTCCGACCCGCCAACATCCGGATTGCATTATGCAACCGAAGCCCAGGCGGGGTTTTATGAAGAGAATATTTATACATATCCTGCTGCTTATCTTGTCCATAACCTGGAGCACGGGTATGTGATCATCTGGTACAACTGCGACCTGCTGAATGAGACGGGATGCGCGGAGTTGAAATCACAGATCCGCACGGTCATTAACGACCTGGGTGGAGTGAAGCTGATTGCCTATCCCTGGAATTCCATTGATGTTCCGGTCGCATTAACCTCCTGGGGGCGGATTCAAAGGTTCGAGATCTTCGACATGGATTTAGCCAAAGCTTTTTACCGCGCCAACCTCAATCGCGCCCCTGAACCAAACGCCCCATGAGGGAATAAAATGTCAACAACCACCTTGAATGCCCCTAAAATAACGAATGCCTTTCAGTGGATAGGCACTCATTGGTTTGCCGTTTTTCTGACCATCTATGGTGTTTGGGTATTTGTTCCCTTCCTTGCGCCGGTTTTCATGCAGATCGGCTGGACGGGTGCAGGCAGGGCGGTCTACTTCATTTACTCGTTCTTCTGCCACCAACTCCCGGAACGCTCCCTCTTTTGGTTCGGCGAAAAGACCATGTATTCCCTGGGCGAAATCCAGGCGGTCTGGCAGAACACATCCAATCCCATGATCCTGCGCCAATTCATCGGCAACGAACCGATGGGCTGGAAGGTGGCGTGGTCGGATCGCATGATCTCGTTCTATACCAGCGTCTGGCTTTTTGCGGCATTGTGGTATCCCTTCCGACACACGATAAAGACTTTGAGTTGGTGGGGATTTATTCTGCTCCTGCTGCCGATGGCGCTGGATGGTGGAACACACATGGTCAGCGATTTTGCCGGTATCGGAAATGGATTTCGTGATACAAATGCATGGCTGGCAGTGTTGACAAACAACACCTTTCCTGCAACGTTTTACGCCGGTGATGCGCTGGGATCGTTCAACTCGCTCATGCGCTTCCTTACCGGGCTTTTGGCGGGGCTGGGTCTTGTCTGGCTTGCCTTCCCGTTCATTAATCAATCACAAGTTTATAATCAGCAATTGGATACATTAAGCCATGCCAAAGTCATCGAGCAAATCAAAAACCAAAATACGCATTCTCCTGGCGGATGACCACCATATCGTCCGTGCAGGGATGCGACAACTGCTTGAGAGTGCGACCGACCTCCAGGTCATTGCCGAGGCAGGAGACGGGGAGGAGGCGCAGGTCTTAATCCAAAAACACAAGCCGGATGTTGCCGTGCTTGATATTCAGATGCCCAAAGCCAGCGGTATTGAAGTCACACGATGGGTGCGTGCCCATCTGCCCGAAGTGGGCGTGTTAATCCTGACCGCTTATAACGATGATCCCTACGTGATGGCGGTTTTGCAGGCAGGTGCAAATGGCTATGTCCTCAAAACTGGGCAGGCGGATGAGCTGATCCAGGCGGTGCGTGATGTCTATGAAGGTAAGTCTGCACTCGATCCATCCATCACCAGCAAGTTGATGTCCACCATCTTCAAAGGACCGGAAAAAAAGATCGTTGAACCATTAACTGACCGTGAACTGGATGTGCTGCGACTCGCGGCGAAGGGGTTCACCAACAAATCCATCGGTGTGCAACTGAATATCAGCGACCGCACCGTGCAGGGACATCTTGCGCACATCTTCGCCAAACTGCAAGCCAACAGCCGCACCGAGGCTGTCATGCGCGGGGTGGCGCTGGGGTTGATCTCACAAAGCTCGGGCAATATTCCAGAAGAATGAAACGAATCCTGCCAGGCTGGCGCGGTCTGACGCAACTCTTTGCCGTCACGGTTCTGCCGCTGACGCTTTTGTTATTGTTCATTGCGTTCGGCGGGGTCAACATGCACCAGCAGGACATGCGCACCCTGGTCGGGGAACGTGACGAACGCGCCGTGCAGTCCGCCGCCGCAGCGCTGCAATCCGAACTTCATCATCGCATGGCGACTGTTTCGAGCATGGCGGTGCTGGCATCCGAGGATATTTCCTTCAAGGATATATTTGCCACCACCACCGACCTGGCAAAGGATTTCAACGGGGGGATTGCCTTTCTAAATACGGATGGGCACTTAATCGAGAAAACGGGGAATGACAGATTTTGGGGATGGGTATCCCAAAACTCCTACTCGATCAAACTCGCTTCTTCATCCAGCCCTCAACTTGTTTTCTCCGACCCGACCCTGGATCCAAACTCCAACCAACTCTTTGTCATCATCTCAGCCTATTCTGACTCCCGCGATGTGATTGTCGCCGGCGCGTTTTCACCCGAGACACTCGCGTCCGAAACCCTGACACCCACCTACCCGGCGGGCAGTCACGTGACCATCTATCTATTGGATAATTCCCGCCGTATTTTGTTCGTCAGCGGTGCGCTCGAACGCGAAAGCCTGGATGCGGACCATCCTGGAGTGGCGGAAGCTCTGGCAGGCAGGAGTGGCGTTCTGTATGTGAAAAAGGAAGCGACGGAACATGTAGTCGCCTATAGCCCCATTGAAACTGCAGGCTGGGCATTGATCACGGAGGAGGAATGGGAAATGGTGATCAGCCCCTCCCTGCAATTGACCCAGATGGCTCCGCTGGTAATGGTGCCCGCCTTCATCCTGGCATTGATTGCCATCTGGTTCGGCGCCAAACAGATCGTCCAGCCCCTGCAAAAACTTGAGTCCAAGGCGGCGGCGCTGGCATGGGGGGATTTCGAAGCCATAAAGGAGTCAGTTGGCGGCATATCTGAGGTCCAACACCTGCAAATGGAATTGACCGAAATGTCGCGTAAAGTGCAGGCGGCTCAGGAGGGATTGCACGATTACATCGGCGCGATCACTTCGGCACAGGAAGAAGAACGTGCCAGACTGGCGCGGGAACTGCATGACGACACCATTCAGGCGGTCATTGCATTGAAACAACGGGTGCAACTGGCGCAGAGATCGGTCAAGGATCAAAATGGAAAACAATCCCTTAAGGAACTCGAAAATCTGGCGGAGCAGACCATCGAAAACCTGCGCCGCCTGACACGGGCGCTGCGTCCCATTTATCTCGAAGATCTGGGACTGGTCACTGCGTTGGAAATGCTGGCGCGGGAGATCAGCCAGGTTAATTCTCTGATCGTTGATTTTCAAAAAACCGGTAACGAACGTCGTCTCTCGCGCGAGGTGGAATTGTCGCTATATCGCATTGCGCAGGAAGCGCTCAATAATGTGGCTAAACATTCCGGGGCGACTCGTGCCGACTTGTCCATCCGTTATTCTGATTCGGAAATAACACTGATGATCTCTGATAATGGCCACGGCTTTGTCGCTCCTGCCAGCCCGACGGAATTTGCTCCCAACGGGCATTTTGGACTGCTCGGTATTCATGAACGTGCGGACCTGATCGGGGCACGGCTGGGAATTGAGTCCACCCAAGGACAGGGAACCAGGATCGAAATTCGCTTGTAAAGCGATAAAGGTCATAAGCCATTTTGCCTACCGATTTCCCCGCCATCCTGCGCTCATGCAGGGGCGGGGATTTGCGTATCATGATGTTATATCCTTATTGAAAAGGAAGACTCATGACCTCTGATACTGCGATTCCCCCCTTTCCATCCCAAACAGAACGTTTGAAAATATTTTTACATGCGCTGCTCTTCGTCCTCGGCTTCTCATTGGTGTTTGTAATCGGCTGGGGCGGCTCGGTGACGGCGCTGGGTCAATTGTTCGGCGCATACAAACGGGTTATCGCGCAATTAGGCGGCGTGATCGTGATCATGTTCGGACTGGCGACTCTGGATGTAATTCGCCTTCCCTGGTTTTATTATGATACCCGGACGGAATACACAGGTCAGCGCGGAACCTATGGTGGCTCGGCGTTAATGGGCATTTTCTTTGCAGCAGGTTGGAGCCCATGCATTGGTGCCACACTGGGCGCAATCCTAACAATGGGGCTCAGCCAGCAAACGGTCGGACAGGCGATGTGGCTATCTTCAGGGTACTCGCTTGGTTTGGGGCTTCCCTTCCTGGCGATGGCGCTTGGTTTGGAGCGCGCTTCAGGCTGGATCAAACGCATGCGACCCTATCAAAAGTATTTCAAAATTGCCAGCGGTGTTTTCATCATTGCCATTGGTGTTCTGCTTCTTACGAACACAATGAGTCTGATAGCGATCTGGGCATTCAAGAATGGTCTATATATCGAAAAGTTTACCCTGTTCTCTGCCGCGCCGACATACTTCACCGCCATCCTTGCCGGTCTATTGTCATTTCTTTCACCTTGCGTCCTGCCGCTCGTGCCTGCCTATCTTGGTTATCTGAGCGGGCACACGATACAAAGATCATAATATTTTTAGAGAAGATACCCTTATGGATTCCCCCATTAATTCGGAAGATACCATCACCTTTAAACGAACCCATTTTTATTCGGTCCTGGTGATACTGGCTTTTGCCATCGGCATATTGACGGGTTATGTTGTCTGGGGGCTTGCCCCCCGTTCACAACAAGCGATTGTCAATAATCCATCTGTTGCCCAGGGACCCATTGTCGAAGCCCCGGCAGCGACACAGGCACCGCAATTCACCCGTTATGAAATCCCATTCGAAGGCTTTCCCAGCCAGGGACCGGTGGATGCACCCATCGTAATTGTCGAGTTCAGCGACTTTCAGTGCCCGTTCTGCAAACGCTTCCAGGATGAGACGGCTGCACAATTGCTGGCGGCGTATCCCGGTCAAATCCGTTTTGTCTATCGTCATCTTCCCCTGACATCCATTCATCCCGAAGCCCTTCCATCGGCGGAAGCCTCGATGTGCGCCAACGAACAGGGGGCCTTCTGGGATTACCATGACAGGATTTTTGAGAATCAGGACAAACTTGGGCGTGAGTTGTACCTGCAGATCGCCGCTGACCTCAATTTGGATGCAGTCACTTTCGAGGAGTGTCTCAATTCAGGTAAATATAAGGACGCCATCCAACAGGATATGGATTTTGCGCTCAACCTTGGCGTTCAATCCACCCCAACATTTTTCATCAACGGGCTGGCAATCGTTGGCGCGCAACCTCTTGAAGCGTTCAAACAGATCATCGATCTTGAGTTGGCTGGAAAAATTCCATGAAACAGATACTCCTCATATCCTTGTTTCTGCTTGTGACACTGACCGCCTGCCAGAGCAGCGTCGAAGAGATTACGGGCAAAGAGGTTACAACCGTTGACGGTTCCTATAAAAACATCACTCCTGTCGATTTGGACACGATGTTGAAGAACACGGATCTTATCCTTGTCAATGTGCATACTCCTTTCGCAGGGAACATTGCCGATACAGACCTGTCCATTCCCTACGACCAGATCAGTGCGCCGGAAAATCTGGCGCAGTTGCCAGCGGATAAAAATGCAAGGATCGTTCTGTATTGCCGCAGTGGTCGCATGAGCGCAATTGCGGCAGAGGAACTTGTTTCGCTCGGGTATACCAATATCTGGAATCTCGAAGACGGCATGGTGGCATGGGAACAGACAGGACGCGAAATCGAGAAATAGAATAGGCAGAATTGCCTATAAGAGCCTCAGTAATATGGCTCTCGTTGAGGCTGTCTATTAATTGCATAATACAAAGGAAAGGAGACCAGCTTATGACAACCACTGTACATGACCCCGTTTGCCACATGGATATCGACCCCGCTACTGCTGCCGGCACATCCGAATACAAGGGGCAAACGTATTATTTTTGCTCGCTTGGCTGCAAGAAGGCGTTTGATGCCGATCCCGAGAAGTATCTCAGCAAGACTCATGAACACGCGCATCATCATTAATTCCATCCTCTTCTCCTCAGGTAACCTGCCCACTGGGCAGGTTATTTTATTTTAGACAATTTGCCGAAACAAAATCTTCAATCACTCTTTGCCGTGCCTTTACACATTCTTTAATCATGCCGGGTATTCTTGGATCATCGAAAGGAGTACAGTATGTTTCTCATGTGGATCGTCCCTTTAGTACTTGTCGGTTTGATCGTCTACAGCGTTTCTGGCAATAATCTGGTCAATGCGCTCAAGCCCGTTGCAAGCCGTACCTGCCACAAATGTGGACAGGCTGCGCAAAACGACTGGAAAAACTGCCCGCACTGCGGACAAACTTTATGAAAGGAAGTCAAAATGAAAAAAGGTAACTGGTGGATCGTTGGCATCGTAGCTGTTCTTGCTGCTCTGTTCCTTTTCGGAGGCGGCATGATATGGGGCAACCGTGGATATGGCATGATGGGCGGTTATGGCATGATGGGTAACTGGGGCTACTCTCCCTTCGGCTGGTTCGGAATGGGATTGGGCATGATCTTCATGTGGCTCATCCCCATCGGCATCCTCGTGCTCATTGGGTTTGGTGTCGCATCCCTGGTGCGAAATACAGGAAATCCTCCCCAAGCCTCATCCCTGACGCCCTGCTCCAACTGCGGAAAGGGCACCCAAGCCGATTGGCAGACTTGCCCCTACTGCGGCAATTCCTTGAAGTAAAGTAACCTCGCGTTCTCAAAGTAGCCTGTCGGAAGATAGGCTATTTTGCTTATATACCACTAGGCTGAAATCCGCTCCCTGCCATCGTCTATTGGATATACACTATTGGCATCTTTATAAAAGGTAGGCAACCATGACTGTCCGTGACCCTGTATGTGGAATGGAAATTGAACCCCAAAGTGCCTTCGCCGAGCGCGAACACATGGGGCAGACGTTGTATTTTTGCTCACAATCCTGCGTGGAACAGTTCGATATCGACCCGCACCATTATGTGATGACTTCGGCAACAACGGGTTTTAATCCCGAACGGACGCTCACCCGCATCGAACTACCCGTCGCCGATCTGCCGTTTTACAAACCTGTCACCGCCCTGGAATCTGGTTTGCGCGCCCTGGAGGGCGTTCATCAAGTAACCACCAATGCAGGTGCGGGTGTGTTGCAGGTGGAATATGATTCCAAAAAGGTGAACATTCCGCAAATGGCGGCAGTCATCCGCTTGGCGGGGTTTCAACCTGGCGGGTCGAATCTCAAAATCGGAATCGAGAACCTGCGTTGTGCCTCCTGTGTGAAGTTCATCGAGGATGAACTGAAGTCCACAGATGGCGTATTAAGCGCAACGGTCAACATTGCCACACAGGAAGCGAGCGTGGATTATCTCCCCCAAAAGGCAACCCTTGTACAATTGAATGCAGCCATTGAGGCTTGGGGATACAAGCCACGTCCTGCGCTGACTGGCGCGCCAATAGACAAACAAGAAGAGGCACATGCCCGTGAATACATCCGGCTGATGAGAATGTTCTGGTTCTCGGCAATTGTTTCCATTCCGGTGTTGTTATTCGCATACCCGCAATACGTTCCCGGCATCCGGGATTTGTCAATGGAGACCATCCGATGGTCATGGGTTCTTTCCGCCGTTGCAACACTACCTGTGTTGTTCTATTCCGGGTATGACTTTTTCACAGGTGCGTGGGCGGCCTTCAAACATCGCTCAGCCAACATGAACACCTTGATCGCGCTCGGTACCGGCGCGGCATGGTTGTATTCAACGTTTGCCATTGCATTTCCGTCCGTGTTTCCTGAAGGGACATCCGAGCCGTTTTACGATGTAGTTGCAGTTGTCATTGCATTGGTTGTGTTGGGGCAGGCACTTGAACTACGCGCCAAGGGACAATCCAGCGCGGCGATCAAGAAATTGTTGGGTCTACAAGCGAAGACTGCCCGCGTGATTCGCAATGGAAAAGAACTTGATCTGCCTGTAGAAGAAGTGTTGGTCGGCGATGTGATCCAGGTCCGTCCCGGTGAGAAAATACCCGTGGATGGCGTTATCGTCGAAGGCAGTTCTGCCGTGGATGAGTCGATGCTGACGGGTGAGTCGTTGCCAGTTTCCAAGAAACAGGGAGATGAGGTGATCGGAGCGACCTTGAACAAGACAGGCGCGTTCAAATTCCGCGCCACGAAGGTCGGCAAGGATACGGCTCTCGCGCAGATCGTGAAGATGGTGCAGGACGCGCAAAATTCCAAAGCACCAATTGCCCGTCTTGCCGATACCATCTCTGGTTATTTCGTACCCATCGTGATGATTCTCGCCGTGTGGACGTTCGTCATTTGGTTCGTGATTGGACCTCAACCGCAATTGGTATATGCACTCGTTACCAGTGTAACCGTGCTCATCATTGCCTGCCCCTGCGCTTTGGGTCTTGCCACGCCCATGAGCTTGATGGTCGGCATTGGCAAAGGTGCGGAACATGGGATTCTCATCCGCTCTGGCGAAGCCCTGCAAACTGCGCGAGCCATTCAAACCGTGGTGTTGGATAAGACGGGCACGATTACAAAGGGAAAGCCTGAGTTAACGGATGTCATCCTTACCAATTCCATGAATGGTAACAGCCATCAGTTGTTGCGCCTGGTGGCATCCGTTGAGAAGGTCAGTGAACATCCCCTGGCGCAAGCCATTGTGGACGGAGCACAGGCGCGAAAACTGGAATTGACCGATGTGCAGGATTTTGAAGCCATCCCTGGACATGGCGTTTCCGCGAAGGTTGAAGGACGAAATATCCTGATTGGCAATCTCAAGTTGATGAACCGAGAGAACATCGCGCTGGGCGAGTTGGAGAATAGATCCAAATCGCTCGCCGACGATGGCAAGACCCCAATGTTCGTCGCAATTGACGGCAAAGCCGCTGGTATTGTTGCCGTGGCAGACACGGTCAAGGAAGATTCTGCCGAAGCGATCAAAGCTCTGCAAGGTATGGGCATTGAAGTTGTGATGATCACCGGCGATAATCGCCGCACCGCTGAAGCGATTGCTCGCAAGGTTGGGGTCACGCGCGTGCTGGCGGAAGTATTGCCCGAAGATAAGGCAAACAACGTTCACCTGTTGCAAGCGGAAAACAAAAAAGTCGCGATGGTTGGCGATGGCATCAATGATGCCCCCGCGCTCGCACAAGCGGATGTCGGTCTCGCCATCGGAACAGGCACGGATGTCGCCATCGAAGCCTCGGACATCACGCTGATCAAGGGCAGTCTCAAAGGTGTGGTGACTGCCATCGAAGTCAGCCGCGCTACCATGACCAACATCTACCAAAACCTATTTGGCGCCTTTATATACAACGTGTTGGGTATCCCTGTTGCTATGGGAGTATTGTTCCCGTTCTTTGGATTGTTGCTCAGCCCATTGATCGCGGGGGCAGCAATGGCATTCTCATCCGTGACCGTAGTTGGCAATGCCAACCGCCTGCGAGGCTTCAGACCGAAGTTTAGTGTAAAGTGAGCTGTTATGAAAATTGAACTTCTCTATTTCGATGGTTGTCCCTCCTGGGAAGCTGGTTTGGAAAGTCTTCGGACTGCTTTACAAGAGGAGGGAATCTCCGCCTCTGTGGAAATGGTGAAAGTAGAGACCGATGAAGATGCGGAGCGTTTGAAATTCCTCGGTTCCCCTCATTTTCGTGTTGATGGTATGGATTTATGGCATGAGGAACGCGAAACGTATTCGATGAGTTGCCGCGTCTATTCCACGCCTGAAGGCGTCAAGGGATTTCCCACTGTCCATATGCTGCGGGAAAAACTGCAATCACTGTCTGGAACACCATAATGAAAAACTCCCGCTTTATCACGTGGATGACCTGGGCTTTGATTCTCGGAATGTTCTGGACTGTTTTCTCGCGCGTCTCGCCCGACCGGCCTAAAGCGCAGCAGGATGCAGTTGCCAAAGAAGGCTTCACTGCGCCCAACTTCGCCCTCGACCTGTTGGACGGCAGCACAGTTGCGCTTTCCGATTTACGCGGCAAGGTGGTGCTGGTCAACTTCTGGACATCGTGGTGCCCACCCTGCCGTCTGGAAATGCCAGCCATCGAAAAAGCGTATCGAAGTTACAAGGACATTGGCTTTGTGGTGATCGGCTTGAACCTCACCGCCCAGGATTCAGAACAAGCCGCGGCTGATTTTGCAAAAGAAATCGGTTTGACTTTTCCCATCGCGCTCGACCGCGATAATGCGACTGGGAACCTGTATCGCATCACTGCCCTGCCGACTTCGTACTTCATTGATCGCAAGGGAGTAATTCGTTCCGTTGTGGTCGGCGGACCCATGAGCGAGGCATTGATTCAATCCAAGGTGGAAGAGCTATTACGGGAGGGCGAGTAATGTTCCCTTACCTTCGACTTGGACCCTTCCTGCTTCAAATGCCATTGTTGATGTTGTTCATTGGTTTTTGGATCGGCTCAACATTCACCGAGCGTGAAGCCGCCCGCCTTGGTTTAAACAAGGAGAAAATCAATAACCTGATTGGGTACGGATTGCTCGGCGGGATTCTCGGAGCAAGGCTTGTCTATGCTGCGCAATACGCCTCAGTTTATGTGGCAAATCCATTGGGCTTGTTCTCGCTGAGCACAAGCACGCTTTCTCCCATCGGGGGTTTTCTAATCGGTATGTCCACAGCCTTGATATATGGATATCGTCAGAAACTTCCGTTTCGCCGATCATTGGATGCGCTCACGCCTGGGTTGGCATTCTTCATGATCTCAATTGGTGTCTCCCACCTGCTCAGCGGAAATGCCTACGGCTCGCCGTCTCGTGTCCCCTGGGCAATGTACGTGTGGTCTGATTATCGTCACCCAACGCAACTTTATGAAATCTTTCTTGCGCTGGCGATCTTTACACTCGTGCTTCCAAAAGTTCTTCCAGCCCACGCGCCAGGAATTCGCTTTGCGCAGTTCGTCTCTCTTTCCGCGCTGGCGCGAGTCTTTCTCGAAGCCTTCCGCGGCGACAGTGTACTCTGGCTGGATGGTTATCGCGCCGCGCAAGTGATGGGGTTGCTTGTTCTTATTATTTGCATTGTCTTGTTGAGACAATGGGAAAGGATCGAACCAAATGAGGCAAGCATCTGGTAAAAAACGTTATATCCCTGCCTTGAGCTTTCGCTGGCTCACGCCATTGTATGATCCTCTGCTCAAATGGGTCATGCGCGAGGAAACTTTTAAACAAAGGTTGATCCAACACGCGAACATTCGTCCAGGCATGAAGGTTCTCGATCTCGGCTGCGGCACAGGTACGCTCACCATCATGCTCAAAAAAATCCATCCGAACGCGCAGGTTACAGGCGTGGATGGCGACCCTGATGTATTGAAAATTGCGCTAGATAAATCTCGCGGTTCGGATATTCAATGGGATGAAGGACTCGCCTCCTCCCTGCCCTATCCTGATTCCACCTTCGACAGAGTAGTCACCAGCCTGGTCATTCACCACCTCATCACGGACGATAAACGACTCGCATTCAAGGAAATCCATCGTGTGCTCAAACCAGATGGAGAATTGTATGTGCTTGACTTTGGCGCACCGCATTCTTCAACGACACGTTTCATGACGACCTACATGCGTCGTCTCGAGGAAACCGCCGATAACTTCGACGGTTTGATCCCGCGCTTCGTGGCAGAGGCAGGCTTCGGGTCTATAAAAGAAGCGGAGAACTTCGTCACGGTGTTCGGTCCGTTATCCATCATCCAAGCAATGAAAGGAACTTGATATGACTCAAATCCAAATCTTTGTGATTCTTTCGGGAATCGCGTTGACCGTATTGATCGCCTGGTATTTCTGGTTTGCCCCCAAGGCGCAGACGCGTGTTGCGGTATCTGCATCTGGCGCACAGGAGGTGGCAGTCACGGTCAAGGGCGGATACACACCCGATGTGATCGTGGTGCAAAAAGGACGCCCTGTGCGGTTGACGTTCACACGCCAGGAAAGTTCAGCGTGTTCTGAGAAAGTGTTGTTCCCTGACTTCAATCAGAATGCTTTGCTGCCAGAGGGCGAACAAGTGACACTGGAATTCACCCCCGAACAATCTGGCGAATATGGCTTCCAATGCCAGATGGGAATGTTACGTGGCAAGTTGATCGTGGAATAATGACGAAAGGAACATGTAAAAATGAAACACGAAAAAATCCATATGCCAAACCTTTCCTACATTGCGGCATTTGTCATTGGCGTGATCTTTTTCGCCGTATTATGGAGGATGTTATTCGGCTCGGCATCCGGTCTGATGGTTCTGGCTGGCATGATTGGAACCGCGACCGCTGTGACTATCTTCTGGCTCAGGAATGAAAATCAACATCATGGAAAGGGAAAACAATGACGTTGGACCAAAACGAAATCCTCCCTGCCCCTCCACAACCGGAATATATAACGGCTTGTGGAGGAAAAATCAAGGATCCATCCAAATATCCCAGCGCAGAGTATCACGGCGAGAGGATATATTTCTGTACGCAGGCATGTTTGGATGTATTTCTTTTGAATCCCGACCCTTTTATGGCTGGTGAAATCGAACACCCTCTTGATTAATTCAATATGACAATCAGGAAATCATTCCTGATAAATATCATAAGCAAATCAGCGCATTTCGAAACAGGTCGAAATGCGCTGTTGATTATTTCATGGGAGTTGTAAGATGAGTTCAAAGCAAGACAAAATTCATCCTCAAAGGAGAAAAAATGACTACTCAAACCTTATCCCGGGAATATCAACTCGCTGATGTTCCCTTTACGAAAACCCTGTTCGAAGGCAAGGCGTTTGCCTGGCTCTGGCTTGCCATCCGTCTGTATCTGGGATACCAATGGATCGAATCGGGTTGGGGCAAGATCACCAACCCCGCCTGGATGCAGGGCGGCGAAGCATTGAAGGGCTTCTGGGAGCGCGCCATCGTTATTCCCGATGCACCTGCCCGCCCATTGATCGCCTTCGACTGGTATCGCAATTTCATCCAGTTTATGCTGGACAGCGGCAATTACGTCTGGTTCGCCAAACTCGTGGCGGTGGGCGAATTGCTGGTGGGCGCGGCGCTGATCCTGGGCATCTTCATCTGGTTCTCCGCTTTTATTGGCGGTTTTATGAATTGGAATTTTATGATGGCGGGCTCGGCTTCTGTCAATCCTGTCTTCCTGATCCTCTCGATCCTGCTCATCCTTGCCTGGAAAACCTCAGGCTGGATCGGACTCGACCGCTGGCTTCTGGTTCAGGTTGGCACACCCTGGCAACCTGGATTGATCTTCCAAAAAAAGTAATTCTTCGTTCGGCGCATCTCTCCTCCTCAAGCGACATCCGAAGGTGACTTCGGGTGTCGTTCTTGATATTCTCTTTTTGAATTCTTCACACTATCTTTATAGGCACAAACTATACTGCCGACCTGAATATACATTATGGAGCAAAAACAATGACCAACTCGACTCAAATTTCGCGGAGAGACGTTCTTAAACTGATGGGACTTGGCGCGGGAGGGGCGTTCCTCAGCGCCTGCGGACTTCTCCCGTCCGCCTCAACCAACCCGACAGCGGCTCCTGTCTTCCCGACTCCGCTTACCCCTTTGCCTGATCTTCCGATTCTGTCTGCGGAACTGACGGCTGGGCGCGGCACGCTCCCCATTTTTTCGGGGAAGGAAACGCCCGTTTGGCGGTATCAGGCTTCGGTTAAGGAGGGAGGCGGGGATTTCATCCAAACGTTGAGCGGCTCGTATTTGGGTCCAATTTTCAGGGTGAAACAGGGACAACGAGTCCAGGTTCGGTTGAACAACGAATTACCCGACCCGACCATCATCCACTGGCATGGGTTGAAAATTCCAGAAGAGATGGATGGGCATCCGCGCTATGCTGTCGCGCCTGGGAAAAGTTTTGACTATGATTTTCAGGTGATCAACCGCGCGGGCATGTATTGGTTCCATCCTCATCCGCACCAGTTGACAGGACCCCAAGTCTATTACGGGCTGGCGGGCTTGTTCATCGTCAGTGACGAAGAGGAAGCCGCGCTGGGTTTGCCTGCGGGCGAGTATGATCTGCCGCTGGTGATTCAGGATCGTATTTTTGATTCGCAAAACCAAATGGTCTATCTGGCAAACGGCATGATGGATTCGATGATCGGATTTCTGGGCGACACGATTTTAGTCAATGGTTCACCCAATGCAACACTGGATGTCAAAGCCAGCGCATACCGCTTGCGCCTGCTGAACGGCTCAAACTCGCGCATCTATAAATTCGCCTGGCAGGATGGCACACCCCTGACCGTGATCGCCACCGACGGCGGCTTACTGGAAACACCCGTGACCCGCGACTACATCACGATGGGACCTGGCGAACGCGTGGAGTTGTGGGCGGATTTCAGCGGAAGAAATGCAGGCAGTGAAATGAAATTGGTCAGCCTGCCATATACCGATTTCAGCGGTGGAGGCGGCATGATGGGCGGCGGGATGATGGGCAGTTCTGGATTGCCAAATGGTACGCCGTTCGACATCCTGCGTTTGATGATCGGCGAGAAAGGAGCGGACGTGAACCCGTTGCCCTCGCAACTCTCCACGATTGAACGACATGCTGTGAACGATGCAGTCAATGGAAACAATCCGCGCTCGTTCAGGCTGGCAATGCAGGGCATGGTTCACACCATCAACAACCGCCTGTTCGAGATGGACGCAGTGGCGCAGGATGAGATCGTGCGGCTGAACGACCTGGAAGTTTGGGAGTTTGTCAATCTCGAAGGCAGCGGGGGTGGCATGGGAATGGGCATGATGAATATGGAAATGCCGCATCCCATGCACATCCACGGCGTGCAATTCCAAGTGCTTGAGAGGCAGATCGCGCGCGGATTTGAATCCGCGTATCAAGAATTGAGCGGCGGCTTTGTGGACGAGGGTTGGAAGGATACCGTGCTGGTGATGCCAGGCGAAACCGTTCGGGTGCTTGTGCGCTTCGAGAATTACACAGGGATATATCTTTATCACTGCCACAATCTCGAACATGAGGATGCGGGCATGATGCGAAACTACAGGATCAAAGGTTGAGTAGGAACAGGCTCCAAAAATCGGAGCCTGTTTTTTTTAGAAGGGCGATACGCAGAATTGCTTATTCCTACATCAAGCCATTCTGCGCTTCAATAATTCCAGTAGCGACTCTACAATCCAACCGTCAGATCACAACCAAGGAGTTTCGATATGTCATTCAAAGATCCCGTCTGTGGAAAACGCGTCAATCGCGGCAAAGCCCATATCACCATCGAGTTCGAAGGTGTGAACTATTTTCTGTGCTGTCCGCAATGCCAGGCTCAGTTTGAACGTTCCCCAAAAACCTTTGCCAAGCCCGAATTGGGAGAGAAGGCAAGGAAAGTCCAGCACTATCCCGTAAAACAACACAATTAAAAGGAAACCATTATGAGCGACAATTGTCACGTTGAACCGATCCAAAAGTCCGCGCTGGATCATGTCATCCAGTCTGCCAACCGAATCCTGCTGTCCGTTTCAGGGATGGGCTGTCCCAACTGTGCCACAAGGGTACGTAATGGACTTCTGTTACTGGATGGCGTCCATGACGCTGATGTGATGTTGAACATGCGCATGGCGGAAGTTTACTTCGATGAGAATATGGTCTCTGCCGAGATGCTGATCCAGGCGGTAATTGGAGCAGGGAACGATGGACGTCACAATTATCAAGCGCAAGTGATAGCATCGTAAATGACCTTTCGTCAGATGACATTCATCATAAGCCATTTGGCGTATATCCCCACCCGCCGTACTGCGCTGGAGATAACTTAATGGTCAGACTACTATTGGGTCATCCGAACACGGAGGACCCAATATGTTTTCAAAGACCCGAAAGTTCCTTTTCCTTCTCGTTATTTTGGCGCTGACCGCTACTGCGGTTTCTGCCTGCTCCACTTCCAACCCTGATGACGCGCATCTTGCCATGATGCCGCTCGACCAAATGCCAATGGAAGTTCAGTCCGCGCCTGTGGCAGTGCAGGAAGCCTACCAGTTCAATACCGCCAACCCAGACATCATGCAGGACATTCCCTGCTATTGCGGATGCGGCGACATCGGTCACACTTCCAATTACGATTGCTACGTCTCGAACATCGATGACAAAAACAACATCACCTTCGACAACCATGCCCTCGGCTGTTCCATCTGCGTGGACATCACCCAGGATGTGATGCGCATGTTGCGGGACGGCAAAAGTCCGCAGGATGCCAGGGTTTACATCGACGCAACGTATTCCAAGTACGGACCCTCCAACATCCCCTAATCTCATGCGCCTTCATTTCTCTCTTCTCCTTCTCGTGATGGCTGGACTGGTGGTCGCGTTCGCGCCTCTGCCAGTTCCAGCCGTTGCGCCTCAGGAGCGGACCTTTGAGGTGGACGCGCGCCAATATGCCTATTCCCCCTCCGAACTGAAGGTCAACGCTGGCGACACCGTGACCATCAAACTGGTCAGCACAGATGTTGTTCATGGGCTATATGTGGATGGTTACGACATTTCCGTCGAAGCTGACCCCGGACAAAGCGCCAGGTTAACCTTCGTTGCCGACAAACCCGGTTCCTTCCGTTTCCGCTGTAACGTCACTTGCGGAGCCATGCATCCCTTCATGATCGGGAAAATAACCGTTGGCACAAACGATTGGCTTTATCGCTCAATAGGGTTGGCGTCTCTTGCAGTCATTGGCTTCTTTCCTCTTTCGTCTTTCCTGAATCAAAGTAAGAAGAAAGATGAAAGAAATATTGCTTCCTAACATGAACCGCATCGAACTTACCCGTATCCCTTTTATAAAGAACACTCTCAAAAGCCGTTACCCGCAATTGGCAGTCTTTATCGTCATGCTGGTCGGTTACATCTTTGCCATCCTTGCGGGACTCATCGGAACGCCTGTCGGCAGTCACAACTTCAGCATTGTCTTTGTTTGGATCGCGTGGTGGGCGATCCTCATTCTCGTCGCGGTCCCCTTCTTCGGACGCGGCTGGTGCGCGGTCTGTCCGATCCCGCTTCCAGGGGAATGGCTGCAACGCGGCGCGATCCTTGCCCCGCCAGATAAACGACCGAAATGGTTGAATCTCCGTGTGCCAAAAATGTTCCGCAATATCTGGATGCAGAACATTTCGTTTCTCCTTCTGGCTCTCTTTAGCAGTGCCCTGCTCACTACCCCAAACATCACTGGCATTGTCCTGGCTGCCATGCTCTTTGTCGCAATCGGACTGAGCGCCATCTTCGAGCGCCGCGCCTTCTGCCGTTATCTCTGTCCCGTGGGTGGATTCATCGGCTTGTATTCACAAACCGCGCCCATCGAACTACGCATCAAAGATAAACAAGTTTGCGTGAAGTGTGTGGGCAAGCCCTGCTACAACGGCTCGGACGCGGGCTACGGCTGTCCGTGGGATGTCTTCCCCGGCGGCATGACCAAGAACACCTATTGCGGACTTTGTATGGAATGTATCCGCACCTGCCCGCACGACAATATCGCGGTCAACCTACGCCCTTTCTCTGCTGACCTTGCCAAACCGACAGCGCGACTCGACGAAGCCTTCAAAGCCTTCATTATGTTTGGCGCCGCCATGATCTACGCGGGCGTGTTGCTTGGTCCGTGGGGCACACTCAAAGACGCGGCATACAACGTCGGTACAGGCGCATGGTTCATGTATGCAGTAATTTTTCTTGCGATCATCTTTATCGTCCTGCCTGGGCTTTTCACTTTGGGGATTATGACAACCAAAGGCAGGCAATCTCTCAAACAACGCTTCATGTCTCTTTCCACTGCTCTCATCCCACTGGGACTCATGTTCTGGGTTGCTTTCAGTCTATCCTTCGTTCTAACAAATGCTTCTTACATTCTCGCCGCATTGTCCGATCCGCTGGCGCTTGGCTGGAATTTGTTTGGCACCGCAAATGCCGCATGGCAGCCCATGCTCACCACGATCCTTGCGCCCGCGCAGACACTCGCTCTGGTCGTAGGATTGGTCTGGTCGGCGCGAACAGCCCAAAAGGTGAATGAAGCGGGGACGTCCACAATCCCTGTCATCGTCTACTGCTTCGTCGCCACATCCATCATGCTATGGTTATTGCTATGAAACGTCCCGAACTCATCTCACGCATCCTGATTATCACAGGGATACTCCTTGCCGTTGGTGCTCCATTGTTTCTTTGGGCGCGCACGCCTTTGATCCACGCCCGCATGGCGGAGGATGGCGGCTGGAACCCCGATGTGATTCAAGCAGAAACGGGCAAGCCCCTTCATTTGAAACTCACCTCCGATGATGTTGTGCATGGCTTTGCAGTCGGTCAGATGGACATGCAAAGTGTGGACATCCTCCCCGGCAAAGTCACCGAGATCACGTTGACCTTCGACAAGCCTGGGATCTATACCTTCTTCTGCACCCGTTGGTGTGGACTCAATCACTGGCGCATGCGCGGCACGATAGAAGTAACAGGCGGTTCGGATATCATCACCGCAGGGGGCTCATCCGAGCCTGCTTCTGTTCCCCTCTACGTTTCTCTCGACCTGGACATTGACGCTCCGCACGACTCGCCTGTTATTCCAAATGAAAAGCCATCAGCAATGAATGGTCAATTACTTGGAGCTAATTTACCAATCGACCAATCACTCGATTACTATCTTTCTCACTCCCCCTACCAGGTCTTCACCGACTTATCGGACACATCCTTAACCGAATCCCAAAAGTGGGATGCAGTTGCCTATCTTTGGCAATCCAATACCACACCTGAATCGCTTGCCAACGGAAAAGAACTCTACGCCCAAAACTGTGCGGCGTGTCACGGCGAAAACGGCGCGGGCGACGGCGTCTTTGCCGACGACCTTGCCGAAGCGGGCGAAGCCTCCATGCAAACAATGGAAGGCGCAACGGATATGGTCATGCAAACCCCTGTTGATTTCACCGATCCAAGTCGAATACTTGGCGCGAGCCCAGCATTATTGCAAGGGAAAATCTTGCGCGGTGGCATGGGAACAGGCATGCCCATGTGGGGCGTAATTTTTACTGAAGAACAAATCTGGGACCTGATTGCGTACATCTATTCGTTCCAGTTTGAATATCAAAAGTAAGGAGGCTCAATGAGCAAAAAAAATAAGAAGTATCAAAAGCAGAGAAAGAAGAATTTCCCCTGGTTGTTTGTCGCACTCGGTGGGATTCTTCTGGCAGCGGCGGCGTTTTTCTTTGCCAACCAAGGCGGTGGCAATGGAGGAGGGACGCCATCCATTGCGGTGGATCAGCAACTGATCGATTACGGCGATGTGAAGTTCAACGTCGAGAAGACTTTCGCCATCAAAGTCACCAATACGGGTGATGGCACACTGCGTTTCAAGGAAGACCCATATGTTGAAGTCGTGGAGGGGTGCTGACCTCCTCAACTGACCATCGGTTCGATGGTACTTAAACCTGGCGAAAGCACGATCATCGAGTCTAGCGTGTTTATGATGCACGCAGGCATGGACGGTCCGCATAACTTTGCGGTTCATCTTAAGACGAATGACCCTGAAAATCCAGATATGATCGTGAACGTATTGTCTAATTGGATTCCATAAAATCCACAAGAGTCAAAATAGCGGCGAGATTGCACAATCCTGCCGCTATTTTGATTTTGCGATGGGTATTGTGAAGTTGAATACGCTTCCCAGCTCTTCACCTGCCGACTCTACCCAGATACGTCCGCCGTGCGCTTCGATGAGGGCGCGCGCGATCGTCAAGCCGATGCCGCTTCCACCACCTGTCTGACGTGAACGGGATTTGTCCACGCGATAGAAGCGGTCGAAGATGTGCGAAAGATGTTCGGGCGGTATTCCAATCCCCGTGTCACGAACGGAAAATTGGATCGCATTACTGATCCTCTTTGCGGAAATGGTGACTCTACCACCGTCTGGCGTGTATTGCAAAGCATTGCCTGTTAGGTTGGTCAACACTTGCACGGCGCGATCTTCATCAGCCAGAACATGTGGAAGGTCAGGAGACAGTTCAAAGTCGAGTGTGATGCGTTTTGATTCCGCGTGAGGGAAAAGGCGCTTGGTCACCGTTCGTACCAGCGTGGAAGCATCCAATGGGCGAATATCCAGTTGATAGGCGCGGGCTTCAACGCGGCTGAGTTCCTGCAGATCGTTTACGAGGTGATTAAGCCGCTCTGCTTCTGCATGGACCTGTTGATAGGTCTCGTCTGTCGCGGGCAGGACACCGTCCATCAATCCTTCCATCGAACCTTTGATGGCGGTGAGCGGCGTGCGCAATTCGTGGCTGACATCACCGATCAGTTGGCGACGCATGGTTTCAACCTCATTTAGCTTTTCAGCCATCTGATTGAAATATACTGCAAGTTGTGCGAGTTCGTCATTGCCATTGACTTGCACGCGCTCGTCATATTGCCCGTCGGCAATTCGTTGTGTGGCAAGCGACATGGCATGGACGGGAGCGATCACACTGCGACTGAAGAATAAGCTGAGAATGGATGCGGCGAGCATGGCTGCCAGCGTTGCATACGTCAGGGCTTCGTTGAAACTGGCGCGGAAATCCACATACAGTTGTCCCATCGAATTGTTCATACCCATCCCCATTCCCATGCCGCCATCCATCATTCCATTCATGTGGCGGTTAAAGGATGTTGGCAGGATGAATTGACTAGCGATCACCAATACCAACACCCCGACCACGATAATTACAAGATAGGACAGTAACAGCCTTGCGCCCAAGCGACGTCGGAAATAATCAATCATCATTCCTCACTTACAACGGTTCATCTTCAAATCTATAACCGACGCCGCGCACCGTCGCGATTAAATCTTCATGTCCCAACTTCTGACGGACATGTCCGAGATGCACATCCACGACGCGCATTTCGCCAAAGTATTCGCCGCCCCATACTTTCTCCAGCAACTGCTCGCGTGTGAGTACCCTGCCGCGGTTTTCAGCCAGCGTTTTCAACAAATCGAATTCAATGGCGGTCAATTCAATCTCTTGATCATCGACCTTAACGATGCGTGCGCCAACATCCATATGTAAATGACGAAAGGACAGCACGCTCGTTTCGAACCCTGAACCTGATCCCGTTTGAATGCGCATGATCGCGGCTTTGACTCGTGCCACCAATTCGCGCGGGCTGAAAGGTTTGGTCACATAATCGTCTGCGCCAACGGAAAGACCAACAACCTTGTCGGTCTCTTCGGTTTTCGCGGTCAACAGAATTACATACACTTCTGATTCGCGGCGCAAGCGTGAGAGCAGTTCAATTCCATCCATGCCAGGAAGCATGATATCCAGGATGATGAGTTCGGGCTTGAAAGCACGGGCAGACTTAAGACCCGACGGACCATCCGTCGCTGTGTAAATCTCATAGCCTTCGGGCTTGAGATAGGCGGTAACAAGATTGACGATGGAAGGCTCGTCGTCGATGACCAGGATTTTTGTCATGTGCTACTCTTATAGTTGGATAATTGGTTGAGGAGTTTGCCAGTATTGTAACTTCACCTGCATAAATTAAGATGCGCCGAATGGCTTATCTCGGCGCATCTTATAGTTTGAGTCCGAGTCTTACTCGGTTTCCTCGATGAAGGTCCCATGCCAGGTGTGCAGGAAGATTTGTCCACTGTAGCCATTGACACTCAACATGCCAATGATCTTGCCATCCTTCTCGAAATCAAGAGTGTAATAACCATAGAACTGTGCAGGATCAGTCGCGGCGGTTGCACCCGCATAATTTGTATCAAGATATTGCTGGGCGTATTGAACAGCCTGTTCGGGAGTGACTGTCAGTTCAGCAGTGACATCTAGTGGGGTGGCGCTGTTCCAACCATTCATCATTCCATTATTGCCGCCCATCATGCCCATCATTCCACCGTTGACGCCCATCATGTATTGGTGATTGAGTCCGCTGTATTTCAGGTTCCACATCATGTTTGGACCATGCTCAGGGTAGACAATCTGCGAAGTGGGGTCTACAAGCAACTCGAAGGCGCCGATCCCCGTGCTGATTTCCTTGACGATCACATAGCCGTTGTTATCGAAGATCATGATCTCGGCAACCTCCAGATCGGAATTATCCAGATTCGCCATATATTTCTCAGCGGCGGCTTTCGTCTGGTCAATGGTGAGAGGAGTAACGTTGGTGGGATTGTAGCCGTATCCGCCCATCATGTTGGGTCCCATTCCAGTACTGCCATTCATCATTCCACCGTTGCCACCCATCATATTGGGTCCGCCACCATTCATCATGGAAGGTCCGTAGGCATTGTTATTGTTCCAACCGTAACCGCTCATCATGGACGGTCCAAAGGCGTTCGCGCGGGCATACATGCTCCCCGCGAAGAAGACGACTGCAGCCAGCGCAATGACTGCAATAACGGTCAGGGTCATACTTAAAGTTTTGTTCATGGATAATCTCCTATTTTGATGTTTCACACGGTTGTGTGTTGTTTTATGACACCAGTATAGGATTGGTGGTTGAAAAGGGTGTAAAGCGACTATAAAGATATGGTAAAGGTTATTCGAGCGGTCGGCAGGAAGCTAACCCAGGTGCAGTAACTAGGGCAACGCATACACCCATAAACGATCCATATGTAGTACATCCCGTCCAGTCAGCCCCTTCCATGCAAGTGGTAATTCCAGATCAAAAAGAAAACCGCCATTCAACACAGATACTTCCTTCACCGCGACGTTGCGCGGAAGGGTCAATAATGGATTTCCATCGGCAAATTTGGTTATCCGACTATGATTCTTATACGCCAGCCTGCGTATTGCATCAGGAGATAATGGTGTCAGGATAATATTTTTTCCTGATTCGGAATAGGTGCATACCATCACTGCAGGACTTTCAAAGACTTCAACTAACTGAAAATCTCCTTCAAGGTTACATGTTTTTGAAATCACATTTTTGAACCAGCCCAACGGATGTTCAACCTTGACATCACGCGCCAATTTCTCTCTCTTGATCTGCAAATCATTTACAGCCCATAAAAAGACCTGTTCGCGCAAGTTGTCTAATGCCCGTCTTTGGCGTTCGTTTCCCATACTGATCAATGCGCCAAAGAAGATCACGGCGGATGCCACCACAATAGCAAGAAGTATTTCCATTTTTCTTTTCCTTTTCCTTTTCGTTATTTGTTATTAATAGATTCGTCTTTTGAGCTTTCAGACATGTTCCTGAACGTTTCACCCAATCTTTCCAGCGCTTTGGGGCGAGGGTCAACTACACTGGCAGACGCGATCACCATAAACAATCCCAACAAGCCAATGATCTGCCAAAGTGGCAGGGAGGACTGAGCAGGTTCAGTTATCTCCTCTGGTACAGGTGTGCTCAATACCAAGGTCGTTGTTGGCGGTATTTGTGTTGCCACCGGCGTTATCGAAGGCATCAAAGTGCTGGTCGCTGTTGGAGATGGAGTCAGAGTGGCAGTCAATGTTGCCACCTCTGGGATCACGATCCTGCCCGCATCCTGTCCGCATAACCCATTTACATCACAAGCTTCTGCCAGAACTGGGTATTCCCCAACTGGCGCCAACGTTCCATCCCCAAAGCGCCGATCCCATTTCACTACATAGGAATTCCTGCCGGGATCAAAGTCCAACACCAACTCCTTCCAACGCTTTCGCGGATCACGGATGGTCACCTGGATGCTGGCAATCGGAAAGTGATTGGGGGAAACCTTCAGAGTTCCGTTTTCCCAAATCCACCACCGTTCTGTGATGGACACGGCGGGCGGGGCATTGTCCACAGTCAACGCAATCGAAACCAAATCGCCAACATTGCCGGCGCGATCCCTGCCACGCATCTGGATGGTGTACTCGCCATTGGGCACTTCACCGGAATGCCAGATATAAGACCAGCCATCTCCTGCGCTCATCGAGACTGCCTGCCAGGTATTTCCTCCGTCAACCGAGACTTCACCTCCATCCGGACCGGACATGCCATCCACCAAACTTCCAGCGAAGCGTACATCACCCTGCACAACCTCTCCATTGGAATGGGATGTGATTTGAGCGACCGGAGGAACCGTGTCTATGCGGATTACCCTGGATGCTGTCACTTCATTTCCAGCCACATCCCTGGCATATATCAGGACAGCATGTGACCCATCTGTGAAGTGCATCGGTGGAGTGATCCAACTTGCTCCACCATCAGCGCTTGCCAGCAGGGATGAAAGTCCAGAGATCACATCTGTTGCCGTAGCAGACAAGTCCACTTCCGAAACATACCAACCATTCCTGCCATCAACAGGCGGAAGGCTGACTTCAAGATCAGGTGGCGTCCAATCCCGCTGCCAGGTGGACGAACCACTCGCAGCTCGCCCACTGGTGGATGTCACAGTGTAGTTGGCTGTACCAGTTCCTTCTGGCAAAGGCAAGTCACAGGAAGCGCCACAGGTAAACGGTTGACCGTTCAAATCACCAGTGATCGTCACATCAAATCCCTGTGGATCACTGGCGGTGAGTTCCAATGTTTCATCCCCCCTGCACCAACCAGCATCGCCCCATAGATCACAAACTACCACGCCTGTAATTTGAGGCGGCAACGGAGTGGGTGTGGGCGACGGCGTATTGGTGAAGGTCGCCGTGGGCGTGTACGTCATGGTCGGCGTGAAGGTCAACGTCGGCGTCAGACTGGGTGTAAAGGTTGCTGTCGGTGTGCGAGTTATGGTCGGTGTGAACGTGGGTGTCCGCGACGGGGTGGGTGTGGCAGTGGACGGTGGACCGATGTATTCCACGTCGATGGAACGAAAATCCACATATCCACCTGATGCGGTTAAAGACCAGGAACGACAGCCAGCTGGAACAGCAATCGCCATACTGACAAACCCTGGGAGTCCAGAGCCTGTTTGCAAGTACCATGTATCCACAGAGGAACATGCCCGCAACACGGCATTGCCCACACTTGAGTCAGGCGTAAAGCCGACCATGATCTCGAAGTATGAAACATCGCGGTCAAAGGAGCCGCTGGCAACGCTACCATTGCCCAGCCGCGTGACCCACTCGGAACAATTGGAACCACAAAATGTGCCACCTTCCTCGGGTGGAAGTGAGGATCCATCGCGATGAGTAATGTACACGTACTGGGCAGAACCACTCCAGTCGATGTAGCCAGTATTGTGAGCCTGGTCATAAGTGCGTCCCTCCGGCAATGAATACGCCGCCAGAGGCGCTGCATGGGTGGACGCGGATGTCCACAAAAAGAGAATGGGAAGGAAGAGGATTATCCCAATCCATTGATAACGCTTCATAACTAACTCCTAATATTCCTGGAAATCCCGGATGCCGAGATGGAACAGGAAGAACAACAAAATCACCAACGCCAGAAGCACAAGACAGGCGATCATGAACACCTGGAGCGGAATCACAAGTCCCAGCAGATACCCACTAAAGATGCCGACACCCAGGCCGGCAAGGAAGCGCATCATCTCACTGCCCAGTTTCCGATTCCACGATCATCTTCAACCGCACAGGGTCCAGGTTGCGCCACCAGGCAATTTCAAAGGAAATGGTGCGGTATTCCCAAAGCATGCCCTGCGCCGGCAGGGACTCCAGCCAGGTCTTCAGAGCTGACTTGAATCCTTCCTGCAAGTCTGTCCCTCGAAGCACGGCGATGTCCATATCGAGGACATTGCCTGCGAGGACCTTCATGCTGCCGCTATGAGCCGCCAGCCAATTCAGGAACATTCGCAAACGTGGATCATCGAGCTGAAAGACATGCGTCCCGATATCCAAAACCATTTGGTCGATCAACACATTTAACTCACTCATCGATCCCATCCATTGTCTCGCCGGGACATTCTCCAGGCGGAATAAATAACGCCAATACACGTCAATACGCAGGCAAGCGAACCGCCACACGTCACCAACAGAAAACGCAAGGTCATCGCCGTCATCAGAAACCCAACCGCCTTTCATCTTCCTGTGGCGCTGGCTGCTGTATTTGGGTATTGTTTTGCTCCTCGATCCACGCCGCTAAAAATTCACCCAGGAGGGGCGCCAGAGCCTTGGGGAGCATGTCCTTCAGCGCACGTGATGCCTTCTCCTGCCAGCCGTTCGCTGGCAGATAATCACGGGGATGGACAGCGATCACTTCCTCGATCAATGCCCGGACTCTTGCGGTATCCGCACGCGGCAGAGGTTTGATCTGTGTCAGGGTCGGCGGCTGCCAGCGCCCACCAATACGCGCCCGCAGCCAGCACTGCAACGAAGGCAGGTCAAGGGTCATGTTCCCGTAACGCACCGTGGAACTCAAGGTGGCGCGGATCAGGTCGGCATCCTCCGGGTCGGGGGAAAAGAACATCTGCGTGGAGGTATTGGCAAGCATTGCCTGTACGACCGGCTCCATGCCTTCCACCTTGCGCATCATCGAAAGCGACTGCGCCAGCACGAACATGCGCGCGCCGAACTTCGCGCCTTCTGCCAGCATTGACTCCAAGCGCATGCCCGAACCGATCTCCTGCGCCTCATCGACGATGAAGTAAAAGGGGACAGGTTTCTCCAATGTCGCCTTGCGATAAGCAGCCTCGAAGACGTTGTAGAGCACGGAGGCGGTCAACCTTGCCCCTTCACGTCCCATTTCACCGGAAGGCAGACGTAATACGATCCAGGCGCGTTCGTCGATCCATTGATTGAGGTCCACAAAACTTTCCTGGTGCATGGCGGAGAACAACCACGGCGAGAGTTCCAATGCCATGACCTTGGAGAGCACCGGGCTGATCACCTCCGTGATCCAGCTCTGACTCTTTTTATCCTCCTCCCCGATCTGACCCAACAAGGCATCAAGCGCCAGGGCACCCATACGTTCGCCGGGCGGCAGCAACGCCATTGCCGTGTGCCGCCATCTCTTATTGAAGGCCATGAAAACGATATGCAAGAGTCCCAGCCCGGCTTCTGGATGGTGCTGGTTCCAGACATGTGCGAGACGGAACAATCCCAATAGCGCCGCCTGCATACGCGGACCCCAGTAGTCATCCCAGATACGCCGACCGACCTGCACGATGGCATTACCTGCCCAGGTGAAATCCGGAACGGCCAGTAGATTCAAGGGAATGACCTGCGGTTGATCCGGGGTAATGACTCTCAATCGCTTGATTGCTTTTTGCTTCTGCTCTTCCGGTAATTGTGCAATTGCATCCAGGAAGGCATCTGCCAATGAAACATGCGGGTCCACTAAAAATATTCCCGGTGCATCATCGCCTTTGGCGATCAACTGCTCCAGCATGGAATACACAAAGGAAGATTTACCCGAACGGCTGCCGCCTGTCGCCAGACCATGTCCATCCGGATCGACGCCGACCAGCGCGCCAGTAGCCACGCTCTGCCCGATCTTGAAACCAGCTTCGAGCAACGGTTGGGACGGCGGCGGCGCCGGCACTTCCTGCCAGACGGCGCGATCCAACAAGCCCGAACCTTCACCCAGTTGTAGCGGAGCAATCAGTCCGGCAAGTTCGCCGACAGGCAAGGGGAAGGTGTGTTTCTGGATTGCAGGCCAGACTGATTCAATGGGATGCCAAAATTGTTCACCAGCCAATAACGGAAGTTGGATCGGTTCAGAGATGGAAAAGGCTACCTTCAACAACGGCTCCTGTATCCGTCTCTCCACAACTTCCTTGGGGATCGATCTCCAGGCGAGCCAGTCCCGAATACCAAGTGCCGAAGCAAGGCAGATCGTGATGCCGGCGATCACGAACATGGAGACCGCAAAGGGATTGAACCAATCTGCGAACAAAATCCCGCCGCTGATGCCCGCCATAATCATCCCGAAAAATAAGCCTGCCCGCAGGAAGTCCAGTTGCATGCCCCAGGAATTCGGCGTGTCATTGCCGACGCCACCTTCGGTGCCATACGAGTAGGAAGACAAGCTACGCAATTTTTCCTGAAGTTGATCTTCATTCCCAAGCAGCCATAGGCGCAGAGTGGCATCCTTTCCTTCTCTTGCGGCACTGATCAGCCGGCTGCCAATGGCAAGCAGGGGGTCGCTATCTTTGGCAGAGGCGATCAGCGACGGCAAACGGTTCGATGTGTGTAGGGCATATCCATCGAATTGAATCTTTGCCACTCCCAAACTGCGCCATCTGGAATGCTGCCCGGTCATGGCAGACCAGGAATTCATCACACCTTCTGCCACATGCGGCGGCAGATACAACCTGACACGCAATCCTTTTGGTGATGCGATCCATTCCATGAGAGTGGGAAACGGCAGTTGCGCGATCCAGCCCATGACCTGCGCACGCAGATCCTCCAAGGCGTGCGGCGCAAAGAGTAGCTCCCATCCCTGCCACTCCCCTTTGCACAAGGGACAGTGATCTGGAGCGGTGGCGTGTTCATAACCGCAATTGATACAGATCATCGCTGAACTCCCAATGCCCCAAGCTGTTTCCAGAAATGGATCCATGTCGGTGGAATGGAGACAAGGACAGGGAACAAAGCACCACGTCCCGCAGAAGGAGCTGCCAGAAAGACTCGCGGCGGTAAACGTGAGGTGGTCTCAGCATTCTTCCTGGCTTCGCTTTCAGGCACGCCCAGTGAACGATAGAAGGTAAAGGCTTCCTCCGGTCCGAGCCGACCGATGAAAGCTGTGGATGCCAGACTCAAGGAGGTGGGGTTTTTCATCAGGTCGGCGGGCAGATGCGTGATGAGCGTCACGCCGACCCCACGTTTGCGGGCGCGTCTGCCAAGCTCATCCAGCAAGTCGGTGAATGGACCACTGCGCAACAAGCGCCAGCCCTCATCGATGAAGATGTCCATCGGTTGTTTACCGACTGTGACGGCATGATACAAAAACCATGCCAACACCGAATGCACAATGGCACGGTTTTCTTCACGCAGGGAGGACAGATCGAAATTCCACCACTGACCGGCGGGGAAGTGCGGAGATAATAGAGCTTTGGGTCTGTCGAAGAACCCTTCGAAGAGTCCGCCGCGCATAAAAGGTCTGAGTAATGCCAAGGGCATGGCGGCTTCCGGGACATTGATGGTTCCCAATGTTTCCACGAATTCCGCAATGGACATCGCGCCGGGTCTGCGATCCCAACGTCTCTTTACCGCTTCATGCAAGGCAGCTTGCACACCGGGGGATAAGACCGACTCACCGGCAAGGGATGCGATTAGGAAACGAACAGCCAGTAATAACTCCGCCGGGTTCTCGCCTTGCAGGGGATGAATGAGGCAGGTTTCTGTGTCTTCGGGAATGCCAGCCGGCACGATTCTCCCGCCCACGGCTTCACACAGTTTGTTGTTCTCGCCTTCGGGATCGATGGAGATGACCGTCCTGCCTTGTAATAAACGTTGCAACATGATCCAGCGCAACAGGCTGGTCTTGCCCGCACCGGGTTCACCGAGGATCAGTGTGGTGGCATGGGGTGGAGGTGGAACGGCAGGATCGAGTCCTTTGGTGAAGGAGAAGTGGATGTCGCGTCCATCGCGAGCGTGAGTCCCGATCCAAACCGAATCCTCGACCGGCATGACCTGCCGGGAAGGGGCAGGCAATAATGGAAGTGTTTCTTCCAGGAACAGCGTCGGCTCATCCAATCCTGGAAATAACTTTCCTCCGGGTTGGAAGTGATGCAAGGCACGTTCGGCAATATAGAAGAGTCTTTGGGCAGTGAGCCCACGCGCGCGAAGATTGGACTCGATCACTCTGCGGGCAGCCTCCGCTTCTTCAAAGCGATTACGCTCGACAAAGAGCGAACTCATTAGGGCGATCTTGAAGGCGGGTTTACCAAAGGTCAGTTCCGACTCGGCAGCATCCATTGCGTGATCGGCGGAACGTTCCGCCATCGAAGGACGCCGACCGGTCTTCTCTGCGAGTGCCATGATGAAGCCTTCGAAGAGCGTGCGGCGTGCGCGCAGGGAACCGCGCAAAACATCCGGCGGTTCACGGTGCATGGATAGGGAATACATCACCGGCAGATTGGGATAGAAGACATCCGCTGATAAACGTGACCAGGGGCGGTCGGTCATGCCGGGCACACCCGTGCCACGGGCGGAAAGAGGCAATAGATAGCCACCCGGAAAGAGCAGATGATCTTCCAGCACTTCCACGGCTTCTGAAGCAATGGAGGTAACGAATTGGTCTTGAGGTTCAGGCATGAACGGCATGATACAAAAAGACACGGACGGGTGCTCCGTCCGTGTCGCTAAGGATGCCGCTCCATTTATTACGGAGTTCCGGACCTACACTCCCATGCCTGGATTTCCTTTTGGATGATCTCAATCGGGAAGTCAGCTCCATGTGCCGGGTAGACCTGTCTGGCGCCCATCCCGATCAGCCGCTTCCAACTTTGCACCACCAGATCCATATCCTGTGCCAGGATCGGCAGCCCCGGTGTCGAACGCAAGTACCAGGCATTCATGGCCAGATCACCCACAAAGACCTCGCCTGATTCAAGCAGAACACTGATCGAACCGGGCGAATGACCTGGCGTGTGAACCACCTGTTCTGGGACGCCATAGCCCAGCTTCATCAGGGAGGATAGGGTGGTGGTGATGGAATAATCCACCGCACGGGGATACAGACGGGGTTTGTATAAAACCTGCCCCAAGCCAGCCAACATGCGCCCCCATAGAGTGATGCCAGGCGACAGATCCGGTTCACCGCTTTCAACCCAGGAACACTCCGCCTTATGCATGGCAATCTCCGCTCCGAGAGGGTTTGGATTTGATGCAAACAGCCAATATGATCGGCATGTCCGTGGGTCAACAGGATGAGTTCGATCTCCCGCAGTGAAATGCCGAGGCGATCCATGCCGCGCATAAACTCCTTCACATGCCCCGGTGCGCCGGCATCGATCAGGATGGTGGTTCTCCCGCGCAACAGATAACAGTTGTCAATCCCGACTGGAATGCAATGAAACTCAAAGGAAGGATGCCGCATCACTGCTCCCCTGTCTGTACCGGGTTAAACCTGTGATAGGCATATATCATGCCGGCGCTAGAGATCAACAGAAAGACGGAGGCGCTGCCATAGATTCCAAATGGCTTGAATGCGAGTATGCCTGCAACAAGTGCCAGAGTCAGGCTGGCAATCCGTAACACATGGAACAGGTTGTAAATGAAGTCGCTTTTGGAAGCCAATGCAATCGCGGTTGCCGATGCACCCGCCAGTTCGAGTCCAGCCACCAGCAGCCATTGCATGGGTGCGATGCCCAGCGGGATCATGGCGGCAAACACCATGAAGTTGATGATCCGCAAAGGCACGCTCCACTGAAAGAAGATGCGCGTTTCGTTGACGGAAGCCAGAATGTAATACAGTCCCATCGCCAGCGACGCCTGGGAGGTCGCCATCAGAAATAGTTGAGTGGTAGAACCGATCTCCGTGATACCCAGCACAGTCAAAAGAAGTTGCGGCGCGAAGAGCCCGGTCAGACCGGACCCCACGATCACCATGCCAAAGACCAGCATGGTCAGAGCGGCGATATCCATTTGCCTATTCTCCTTCCGGCACATCGGCGGCGATGTATTCCATGAAATCACTGTAGGCAGACTGCACGCCGGCGCAGGAGATGATGTCCTCGCCGCCCATCAGTTCGCTGAAACGCTGCACATTGTCCTCGATCCACGGACCCTTCCAGCCGCAGTCGCATTCTTCATCATAATGAACTGTAATGCAGTCACCGGTCAGGATGCCGCCCCAATAGGTCTGGGCAAGTAGATCAAAATAGCCAGCCCGTCCGGTCTGTACTCCGGTACGGGGTAAAGGCGTGCCGTCATTTCCAAGAACCATCGGAATATTCCACGGAAAGACATGATAAACACCCTTGGAACAGGCGATGTTATAGGTGTTGAGTTCGGTCATGCCATAGGACATGAAGACCTGATCCACGCCGTAGAATTTTTTGAGGATGTCCTTCCAATCCGAAATGGTCTGGCGTCCCTTGAAGCCACCGCCCGTCAAGAGAACCGAGTCGGATGCAAAGACTCTCTCCTGTCCGGCAGCCAGGCCCTCCACCGCCACATCCAAGAGATCTGTGGCAGATGCCATCAGGAAAACCCGCCGACCGCGATACTCGCGCACCATCTTGTCGAAGAAACTTTTAGTGAGACCTGCCTTGCGTGCCTTGAGCGTAACGATCTCGCCCTTTGTTTTGAAGATGGCTTTGATCGTATCCATTGCCGTCAGGTCGCCGTGTTCCTGGGCATGTTTCATACGCATCGCCAGCGACATGAAATCCGCCGACATGGGTGCGTTGAACAGGCTGTGATACTCCGCCTCACTCCCCGCGAGCGCCGGACCGAAGTGAGTGATCAGCCGCATGGACGCCTGCCGCCCGCTGCGATAGGCGGGCCAGAAGACCGGCAGGCGTAGATTGCGAATGCCTGGCATGAAGGCTTCGAGGAAGGTATATGTGCCTTCGACCCAAACTTCCTTTTCCGTTTGACTGCGCGGGAAGAAACTCAACTTGCCGCTCGTGCCGGTCGAGTGAAAGACGAACATGCCGGCTTCATCCAGACGGGTTAGCCATTCGTCGATGGTGTTCACGCCGCGCATGTCGAGCGAGGAGAGGTCATGCGCGGTCAACTTGTTCAGCCAGCGCGTTAGTTCAGTGAAGAGCTTGCGCTCGATGAACGCAAAGGGATAGTTCTTATAGACATGGTGTGTGAAGAGGATGGTTGCAAGAGTCTCGAAGTCGGCGATGATCTTCACGCCCTGCTTTTCCGCCAAAGCATCCAGGGCGGGAATGCGCTCCTGCAGTTGTTGAAAGCGGGTTTGCGCCCAATGCAATTGCAAAGAGTCTAATTCTGGTTTGGATAGCGAGAACAGGGTCTGGACCGGCAGGCGTGTCCAGGATTCGGGTGTGCCCGAAAGAATAGAGTTGGTCATGAAATGAATCTCCTAAAAAATATGGTGTTTGAAGATCTGCCAGGCTTTGCGCAGATAGAAGCCGGGCAGTTCCCATTTGGTGGAATAGGACTCATCCAGGATCCAGCGGCAGGCGCGCCGCATGATCTCGGTTGAATTGAAGGGACCGCCGATGGAATAGTCCACGGTATGCCCGATGGAAATGAAGCGGCAAACGCCGCGCGCCACCAGGAGGTCGCGTAAAGGCTTTTTGAGGGACTCTGGATAAATACCGACGGTTTGTGTGGAAGGATGGATGCGATCCACGAGCTGAATGGGATCCTCGAATGGGACGACTACTACAACTTTGTGGATGGGGAAGAAGTCGGGCAGGTCGCCGGTGAGACTCACGACCACAGCGCCTTCGTTTCTGTCCCCGCCGACCACATAATAGAAATCGTCCTGGGCGCGGGCGGCGTTGATCTCATTCCGAAGGTCAGCCGGGAATTGCTTCGGCATGGCGCTCAAGGATGGGTCCTGGTGCTGCATGTGATCGTACAAGCGCCGGGCATATTCCATCGCCTGATCCGGAGACGCCTGCACAAATTGGAAACGCGACGAACCGCAGGACTCCATGTTGAATGAACCCGCATCTTTGGCGGTACGTTTTGCAACTTGTTCAATCTCCGCACTGGATTGGAAGGCTTCACGTCCCAAAATGGAAATGCTGAACTTTGGACCCAAGGCAATGACATCAATACCTGAGGCTTGCAGGTTGCCATGATTCAAGGTTGAGTTGATCCCACCCAGTGCACCGCCCCAGGAGATGATCTTCTCTAGATAACGCGGCTGGATCAGTTCATGTTCGAAGTCATGCAGTTCCTTCGACCAGTACACGACCGAGAAATGTTTGGTGACAGGATGGTTCGGATCGACTTCCAGCATCGCACCGACGATGGCAGAGGCGGTGAGTGGATCGTTGGGTGTGACCTTGATGATGTTGTCTGATTTGATCAAGGCAGCGCGGGCGATGCTAAGGGCAGCCACGACCGGTACATTGCCGGAGATGAAATGCAGGGTACGTGCGCCATAGGCGCGTCGTCTTGCGATCTTGTCCGCGTAGGGCATCTCAACCCAGCCATCCAAATACTTTGAGCCGATCTCGTTCTCGACCATTGTGCGCAATGCCAGCTTCGAGAACACAATCGGGATCAGGTCATAACTGCCGCGCACGATGGACTCCGGCAGGGCGCTGAACGGCACGCTGAAACGACAAGCCTGTTCCATGCGGGCATTATTAAGGGTCATGGCTTTGCCGGCTTCCGCAAGAAAGTCGATGATCTCACTGACACGCATGGAGGCAAAGTCGCGCTGGAGTTGTGCCGGATCCGAAAGCACGATCCGGTCAAGCAGGGGGCGCGGGTCGGGATAAGAAAATTCAATCCTTTTGTCCCGGCTTTGGTACAGCAGTTCCTTTGCGGTCACTTCCTGACCGCGCAGGATGAAGGGGATTTGGATGGGATGATCGAATGACATGCGCGGGATGATATAAACAAACACGGACGGGTGGTCCGTCCGTGTCGGTAAGGGAAGCCGGTTTGTCATATTGAGGGTGAATCCAGCTTTACGTGGGCAAGGCGGCGAAGAGCGCGATTCACACCGGAAATTGAATTAATGACGTTCAACTCCGGATTTTCCTGCTTTGCGCCTCCGGTTCAGCCAGCCATATATCCATCCAAGTACAAACCCAGTAACGATCATGATCAGCCAGTCAATGTAAATATCCACAATGGTTTTTTCAATGACAAAGTAGGTCGCAGCGCGGGCGGCGCCGAAGAGCGCGCCTGCGATTGCGCCGTCAAGGGGTGTTTGAATTTTCCAGATGAAAACGTGGCGCCAGCGGTGAAGCGCCCAAAGCAGGATGAAGGCAACGCTCATGGAAAGCGTGGATGCTGTTTTCTCCAACGAGGTTTCACCCAGAGCAAGCATCCATCCTACCACCACCCCTGTTCCCAAATAAATAATGAAGAGAATGATCTCGCCCGTTACTTTAATTTTCAAATCTAAATTTTTCTCTTTCATGGCACGACTTCCATTGCTTCACTCCCAAAGCAAGACCGGCTTGGTTGGCATTTCTTTTTGTTACGGCTGCAAAAAAGTCTGCCATATGTCGGCAGTCAAACTGTTTTGAGCTTTGCTTCTTCTGGTAAGGAGAATTCCAGTAGCGGAATTTGGGTCATAGCTGCACGCGGCTGACCCCAATTCATTTGCCTGCGAATCCATGATTTTTGCGCGCAACAATACATTTCCAGAATCATCTTTTTTTACGGCGGGCTTGTCGAGCGAGACGATCTCCAATACCACGCAGCCTTTGTGGTTGTAATCGCCGAATTCGTAGTTCCAGTCGTCTGGCGAAGCAATCAGGAGCAAATCGCCCTGTTTCCCGCGCACAACGTCCACCTGGGTGAGACGCGTCGCGCCCAGCATTTTTGCTTCTGTATTTCCTATCAATTCTCCTTTATATTCCCATTGCCATGAACTGGGCGCTCCAACTGGCTTGGCGGCAAAAACATACACCGAATCGCGGCTGATATCCTCCCTGTGCTTAAGATTGAACGCGACCATGATCAGGTACAACGTTCCGTTTTCGTAATAAAGACTGGGCTCGTTCCAAAAAAAGGATTTTTTGTCCGAAGTCCCCATATCGTCCGGTATCAACGATTGATTCGGATTCCACGCCTTGTTGGTGACGCCGCCTCCCAGTATGGCATACGGAGCGTTGGTCAATTCGATGGGGTTATCGGCTTGATATACCCTGATATGGAATGAATCAGACGGTCTCATCGCCATGCCTCCCTGTTCCGGCACAAAATAATTGAGCGTCACGCCAAACCACGTTGTTTTTCCATTGATCGTTGCGGGAAGCAGGTTGACGACCTCATAATCCAGATAACCCGCCTGGGAAGGCGCAGCCGGGTTGGAGATGGGGGTTGCCGTAAATAGTGTCGTGACAAAATCCCAGGTATTTCCATCATCTACGGATTTTGCCAGATGAATATCCACGCTTGGAACGGGCTTTCGATTCGCGAATTTCAGATGCGGCCACGAATAGGACAGCCATAATACATCATCATTGCCCTGCCTGATGGTTGGATCCGCGTAGCCCGAAAAAGGACTGGCGCTTCCGTCCGGCATTGTGGATTTGCTGTCCCCGCGAATCACAAGTTCCTTGCAGGTATCGCCGGAGCCGCAGTCCACTTGCAGGGGTTCGACTACTGAGTCGGTCGGGACTGGTGGCGGCGTTTCGGTCGAGGCGGTTGACCTTCCGCAGGCAAGTGTCGCCAGGGCAAGCATCAATACGAAAAAGATGGTTCTGTTCATTGTCGCAACCTTTCTATTTTTGCGTCAGCGCCGCCTGAAAGAAATCCAACATGCGACGGCGATATTCATCGGGATCAAGAGCGGGTCCGCTGGTGTGGTGAGCGTTTTCGATCAACCAGAATTCAACGCTCGCGCCTGCCCCGCCGGTGTAGCGTTCATAGACGCGGCGTTCAAAATCATCCTGCCCCGCCATCACGATCATGGTCGGGGTGTCGTTGATTGTTGGCAGGATTTCGATAAAAGGCGGGGGAGGCTCCTGTCCAATTCGGACTTCCGCCATTTTCAGGATGATGGTTTGCAACAAGGTTGCGAATTCCTCCCCGAAGTTTTCAGCGGCGGGATAGTCGCTGATTTGTTGCGCCTGAATGCCGTCCAGCCAGAGGGCGGCAAACCGATCGGGGTCGAGGCGGGCGGCGTTGAGGGCGATATGTCCGCCCAGCGATAGACCCACCGCGCCGATTCGTTCTCGGTCCACCTCCGGGCGTTGGGCGAGAAAATCTGCAACTGTCAGCAGATCGCTTCCGTCCTTCCAACCGAGGGTGGTCATCGTGCCAGTGGATTCGCCCAGGGCGCGCTGGTCGTAGAGAAATATTCCGTATCCTGCATCAATGAGTTGTCGGGCGTGCCACGCCGTCCCCCGCCGGTCGCCGCCCGCGCCGTGCAGCAGGATGATCACCGCGCCGGGGGTTTCTTCGGGAGGCACGTACCAGCCCGCGAGGGTGATTCCGTCCCCCGTCTGGACGTGAAGCCTTTCGTACTGAGCCGCGCCGTAGTCCAGCGGCGTTTCACAACAGACGGGATGCGGGTCGGGTTTCGTTTGGGAAAGAACGAAGGCATAGGGTCCGATGACGAAAAATACAAGTGAGATTTCCAGCGCGACGCAGAGATAGATTCGCCAACGGTAAAATGCGGCGCGGCGTGAAAGCGTCCACTCAAGGACACCGCCCGCCGCCAACCCTGCAAACGCGCCCCAGATCAAACCTGCCAGAGGCGCGCCGACGTAGACCCCGATCAGCATTCCCAACATCATGCACGCCAGCATATTCAACAGCGGGAAGGCGAGGCGGGGCAGGAAGGAAGTAGAGGATCGGTTTTTCATAGATGTAGTCCCAGATAAATGAAAATCAAACCGGGCGTATCGAAGACGCCATGAAAGAGAATGCATGCCCACAAATTGCGCCCGCTTAGGTGATAAACCGCCGACAGCACAAGCCCGAAGAGGACGGAGGTCGCCGCGCCCGTCCAACCCTGATAGGCGTGGGCGAGACCGAATAACAGGGCGTTCGCCAGCGCGCCGATGATGAATTTGAACGAGGCGTTTGGGATGAGGTCTGCGATACGGTTCTGGAGGTAGCCGCGATAGAGCATTTCTTCGCCGAAGGCAGCCAGCGTCCACGCCGCGGCGAGCCAGACCAGTAGCATGGGCAGGTTGCCAACCATCGAATCGAATGCGGATAAATCCTTTTCCGCGTTGACCAGGTTTCGGATAAGCGGTCCCGTGCCCCAAGTTGCCAGCAAGAAGTAAAGCAAGCCGCCGCCGATGCCTAGCAGGAGGGTTTTCTTCCAGTTTTCTGGCGCGCGCAAACCGAGGTCACGCCAGGAACGTCCGCGCAGGCGCAAGAGCATCCACGCCAGCAGGAGGAGATAGATGGTAGCGCTAGGGGGAATTCCAACCCAGATGAGCAACACCATGAGAAGAATTTCGAGCAACATCAACGGCGCGCGTTTCAGCCGCACGCGGAGCGAAGCGGAGCGTGTCGGCTGAAAGCGCTGGTTAGCCCGCTTTTTCCGGTTATCGTTCTTCTGCATATTCGGTAATCAGCCAGCGCCCTTGATCGCTTTGGATAACGACGCGAACGGGCATCTTGGCTGCTGCTCCACCACTGACTACTTCCATACTCGTAACCTCGACTACAAAACCAGTAACCACATACATGTTGGAACCTTCATTTGCCAGAGCGGTTATTTCTATTCGATCAGTCCAGGGGCTTGAAACAATCCGCCCAGGGGACTTTGATACGTCGCTCACCCACGTCTCAAGCAGAGCGGGGGATACAAATTCAGAATATTGCTCTCTCATGTCTTGTGCTGCGTTGGGTGACTGAAGCCAGACATTTTGAAGTCTCTTCCCAAAGTTTTCCACGACATACCCGACGTGGTTTGCTTCATCTGTGCTTGAAGGCTCATTGGGGATTTTCGTGCATGGCGTCGCAAACGGCGTACCATCATGGTAAATGTTTGCCCACGAGTAAACGGGCCAATTGGTGACGTCAAAGACAAGGCCCAAAATCCCCCCAAAAACTTCGGGTTCCACGAATTCTCCTTGTGCCTTACGTGTTTCCCGACATGCCACCAATGCGCTTTTCCATTTGAAGTGGAAAGCAAGGCCTATCCCCAGATAGAGGACAACGAGAATCGAGAGAATGATCGAGATTTTTCGAGCCATAATCAACACTCCTGTCGTTCCCTGCTAGAAGTTCAGCGGGCTAACTTGCGATTCTCCCGCAAGAGATGGGAAAGGCAGTTTTGGGGGTCAGCGCTCATGCGATCCTCTCCTCAGCGCGTTTATCGTCCAGCCGATGATTGCGCCAATGATCGAACCAATCGATGAACCCAGAAAAAGGTAAAACGGCAGAACCCACAGGTGAATCCAGACAACGGAACGCCCTGGGATGAAAAAACCGAGCAGAAAGACAGCAATACCTAGCGCCCCGCCGATCCATGTCCCAATAGTTGCGCCTTTCATCGACCCTGAAAAGGCAAGCCCAGCCAGCCCGCCCAATATCCCGCCAAATATGATTCTTCCGGGAATGGGAATCCACTCCAGATAGATTGAACTCACTGTCGCGCCTGTCAACGCGAACCAGAAAACCCTGCGAAGCGCCTTTTCTATGGTTGGAATTTCCATCGCTGAAAATGCCTCTCAATCCTTCGGCAATGCCTTCGTTCTTTCGACGATTTCTTTTCGGCGGGGATGGCGGCAAAAGTATCCAAAGCCGAAACTCAATGCGAACCTGCATGTCGGATGTTCGATCAGACAATCCACCAATTCATAATCCAGACAGGTGGTTTGCTTTGCCCGGCAGATTTCGCTGTCGGGCAAGGCATTTTCATCGTCAGTTTTTATTTCCGGTTGCATCGTCACCTTTTTTTGCGTGAACGCCAAATGCCCGCGCCGCGCCGATACCAAATCCAATCGCCAGCCCGAGGGGAATCCCAAAGGCGACCCAAGACCAATCATCCGAGAAGATACCGATGATCGCGCCAATCAACGCCCCAACCAATGTGCCTGATGCCATCCAAACTCCAATGATGCGCGTTTTACTGTTCATTTTCTGTTTGCTCCTTATAAACTTTATCGGCAACCGACGGCGCCCGGATCATCAGCGTTTCCACGGGAGGTCGAACTTCGATGACGGCATGGTACACGCCTGCCGGGAAACAGCAGAATTCGCGCGGACCGACGGTAAACCTTTCCCCTTCGACCTCCACGATCAACGTACCGCTCAAGACAATAAAACATTCGTCGCATTGCAGATGTTTGTGCGGAACTTCGCCCTGCCCGACCCAGCTTCTGTCTGTGTTGTTGTACCAAATCTGCAGCTGGCTGGACACGAAACCAATATCGTCCCTGGGCGCGGGACCGGATAGCAAGGTGGAATGTCCGGGAAGTTTACGGTGATGAAAGGATCTCATATTTGGTTTGCTCCATAAATGGCAATCGCCAAGTTTCATTATCGCTCGTTCAGGAGAATTGGAATAGTTTCCGCAGTCATCAGAACGAGTGACTGTGGTCACTTTGAAATTGCGAGGTGGAGGTGCTACAATTTTGTCAGCCATGAACAAACCAATCGCCATTTCACCCTTTGCCCTTGAGCCTGGTTTGCTTAAGACGTTCAAGGCGTTTGTGACCATTCGGCTCTTATTTACCATCCTGTCGCATGGTTTGCGGATTGGTATCGGCGCGTCTGACGCCTTCATGGTTTCGATTTTGATTGTCCTGGGTGAGACGATTTTTCTGTTGTTCTATTTATTCTCGAATCGGGCGGCGACGATGTTGGGAAGATTCTACCTGCCAGCAGGGTTGGCGCTGCTTACCTCATTTCCAATCTTTGAAGCGCTGGTTCGCAACCAGGGAATCATTATGCGCGGAAGTACCGGCGAGGCGCAAGTGCCTGTGATGACCCTTTTGGTGGTCGTGATACTCATTGCATGGCAATACTCGTTATCGGCTATGCTGACGTATTGTATTTTGAGTGGGGTTATCCTCTTTTCCTTGAGCCTGCCCGTCATCCAGTCTGGGCAGATGCCTGCGAGCCTCGCCTTTTACACCGCCTTTTCGACGGTTGTCTTCCTTGCCATCGTTGGATTTGTGGTGAATCGCCTTGTGGCAACACAGAGACAGCAGCGCGCCGAACTTAAAGGGCAAGCCGAGATTCGGGAGCAACTCGCGGCGGCGCAGGAAAGAAATCGCCTGGCAGGCGAGTTGCATGATGTGCTTGCCCACTCGTTCAGTGCCCTGGCGGTCGAATTGGAAGCAATACGAAGTTTATGGTTTGAAAACCGAGACCGCGCATTTGATATGCTCGATAGCGCCCTGCGTACCGCGAACAGCGGATTGGATGAAGCCCGCCGCGCCGTACGGGCGATCCGCGCCGAGCCGTTGGAGACGTTTGGGCTGGCAATTGCGGTTCACCGGCTGGCGGTGGATGCGTCCAAACGCGGCAACCTTGATCTCAAGAGAGATATTCACGGCAATTTCAGCGACCTGCCTGCGGATATCGAACAATGCGTCTACCGGGTGGCGCAGGAGGCGATTTCAAATACCATTCAACATGCAAGTGCCAGGAAGTTGGGAGTTGTGATGCGAAAACAGGATGGTTTTGTTTTGCTGGAAATCACAGACGATGGCGAAGGATTTCAAGCCGCACCGGCAATTGCCAATGGATTTGGCTTGCAGGGAATGAGAGACCGCGCCAGGCAACTCGGCGGAACGTGCGAAATTCAATCCAGCCCAAACGGTGGAACAACCGTCCGCCTGCAATTGCCCGATAGCGTCGAATGAAAAAGTTGATCCGCGTTTTAATTTGCGACGACCAGGTTGTTGTCTGCGAAGGATTCAAAGCCATCCTGAGTACTGTCAGGGATGTAGAGGTCGTGGGAATGGCGCACGATGGCGAAGAGGCGATCGAAAAGATTGAACAGGTTCATCCCGACTTGATTTTGATGGATCTGAAAATGCCGCTGCTGAATGGCATCCAGGCGACGTTGCGGATTACGAAGGACTATCCCGACATTCGTGTGCTAGTACTGACAACCTACGACGATGATGAATGGGTCTTCGACGCCATTCGCGCGGGCGCACACGGTTATTTGCTTAAGAATATCCCGCGCGAGGAATTGGTCAGGGCAATTTACGATGCGATGAGCGGCAAAACGCCGGTGGACTCCGGCGTGGCGGGAAAATTATTTTCACAAGTTAAGGGGAAAAATATGGGGTTCGACAGTTCGCTGGTAGGAGAGTTGAACGCCCGCGAAAGGGATGTTCTGCGCTTGATCGGCAAGGGTAGGAACAACTCCGAAATTGCCGATACATTGCATCTTTCGGAGGGAACGGTAAAGAATTTGGTCAGCCGCATTCTGTCCAAGTTGCAGGTGGAGGACCGTACCCAGGCGGCATTGCTGGCGGTGCGGAGTGGGATTACCGAGGAAAACTCATAAAAGATGAAAAACAATTGGCGGGGGGTATCTCTCAATACTGCCACTTAAGTTGAAACTCAACCTCCTCCTCTCCGTCGCCGCGTTCGTGTTCGACACTGATCTCAGCATCGGCGGGGACGTACACCCGTTTGCTCGCTACCTTAATGCGGAACGGCTCTCCCGCTTCCAGCGCGTCCGCCAGGCGGCGCAACTTTTCCACGAACTTTTTGGTCGAATAGACTTTCTCAATATCTCGCGCGCGTTTTTTGGTCATGGTTTTCGCCTTGCTTTGAAATGATGTTCAAAATGGGCGCTAATTTTTTCATTGACAATCCATCGCCTGCCGCTACTGAATCCCCGCCCGCACCGCGAACAGCGCCAGCTGCGTTCGGTCTTCCAGGTTCAGTTTCCTCAACAATCCGCTCATCAGATTGCGGACGGTGGCTTGCGTCAGGTTCAACTCTTCCGCGATGCGCGTATTGGTATACCCCAGCCCCAACAGCGAGAGAATCTCCCGCTCGCGTTCGGTGAATGACTGTCCGTGTTCGAGCGGCGGGAGCGGTTTGCCCTGCGCCAGGAGTTGAAGCAAATTGCCCGCCACGGCGGGGTCGAGATACGTTTTGCCTTGCGCCGTCCCCAGCACGCTTTCGATCAACGTTTCGCCGCTGATGTCCTTCAACAGATAGCCCGACGCTCCCGCGCGGATGGCATCCGCCACCCACTCATCCAGCGCGTAGGTGGTCAACACCAGCACGCGGACGCTGGGGAAGCGGCTGCGGATTTCCAGCGTTGCCTCCACGCCGCTCATGCCTGGCATTTTCAAATCCATCAACACGATGTGCGGCTGTTGTTCCTCCACCAGAGCCAGCGCATCGTCCCCGTTGTGCGCCGCGCCGACCACCTCGATCTTCGGCGAAGCCCTGAGGATGGTAGCAAGCCCCTCGCAGACCAGTTGCTGATCGTCGCAAATCAGGACCTTGATCATGAATCCGCCTCGACGCTCAACGTCAGCCGCGTGCCTGCGCCTGGCGCGCTTTCGACGCACAAATACGCGCCGATGAGTTCCGCGCGTTCCTTCATGCCGCCCAAGCCAAAATGCCCGTTTTGCGAAGCGTGACCCGCGTCGAATCCCCTGCCGTCGTCCTCCAGAAAGAACTCCCAGATGTTGCCCTCGCGCCTGGCGGAGAAATGAATCTGCTTTGCCTCGGCGTGCCGTTCGATGTTGGTGAGCGCCTCCTGAACGATGCGATAAACGTGATGTTCGGCAACCGTTGAAAGACCTTCGATCTTGAGCGGGAAATCAAAACCGCACGCCAGCCCGCGCCGTTCGGACATCTTGCGCGCCAGGTGCTGTAACGCCCTGGATAAACCGAATTCCTCCAACGGCGGGAGACGCAGGTCCTGAATGGACGCGCGCAGGATATCGAGTCCCTGGCGGGTGGATTGAAGCGCCTGCTCCACCCGTTCACGCGCGATCTCGGGGCTGGTCTGCCAGGACATGCGGGCGGCTTCCTGCTGGACGGCGACCGCGCTCAGGGTGTGGGCGATGGTATCGTGCAGTTCGAGCGCCATGCGGTTGCGTTCGCGCGTGACGGCGAGCTGCTCCTGTGCCGCGGCGTAGTTCGCTAACCGATCCCGCGCCTCTGTCAGTTCGTCCCGCTGCGCCCGCAAGGTGTGGACGATTCGCCCGACCACGATGCTCACCAGCAGCATGAAAAACAACTCGGCAAGACTGACAACCAATTCTTCAGCGATGGGAATGCCCTGCAAAGCGCCGTACGCGATTTGGACAAGATTGACCAGCGTGATGCCGCCCAGCACGAACAGCGCCGTCCGCAAACGGTATTGCCAGACGAGCAGAATCAGGACGATGGTCAATACAAAGACGGGCTGGCGCACATCCGCCGCGCCGCTGGTGAGGCGCGAAAAATTGAACAATGCGTATTCAAACAACGGCATGACCAGCGCCAGCCCAAAAGCAAGCGGCATGTATGCCCCGCCCAGAATCTTTTGCAGGCGTGGAAGGGAAAGATAAACGAGCAGGAACAGCGTCCCCGCGAGCGCGAGCCAGCGATAGGGAATGGCGAGCGTATTGGGGTCGGTCAGCCAGGAGGGGAGAAAAAACAAAATGAGCGAGAGCAGGCGCAGGCTGAGAAAGAGGCGGAAGACGTTCTTCAGACCAGGCTCGATGGGCGAATCGGAATCTAAGCGTGATTGATTCATAATCCCATTATATCCATTGGCATCATACGCGCCATTGATTGACATCATCGGATGAAGTGATTGCAGTCATTAGCGGCATGTCATTGGCATCACTGGGCAGGCGGAATAAAACAACGTATGATTTGCGAAATCGTTTGCCAAAAAGGAGACTGCCATGAGCGAGAAAAAAGTTTTAGCCATTCACCCCGACAAAACCAAGCAGGGCGTGCGCATCGCTGAGTCGAAGTACGAGCAAATGCGCGCGGCAATCGTAGACGTGTTTCATGCCACAGACGAACTCGGTTATCAGGAAGCGGTGGCGCGCGTTCGTGAAATATTGACAGGCAAGTTCGACGGCTCGATTGAGTGGTACTTCAACGCCGTCAAGCACGATCTGGAAGCGCGCAAGATTCTCGTGCGGGCGAGCAAATCCAGCCCCGTGCGTTACCGTATTGACCGCGCCACTTTGAAGAAACGGGCATGAAAACGTTTCAAGCAATTCCACCCGCGCGGGCGTTCGCCTTTCTCTTTTTTCTGCATGTTGTGGTCAGCATGGCGTTGTTCTTGCTGCTCCTGCCCGCCATCCTGCCTTTCGACGGCGCTGCCTTGCTGGACAACACGGCGGGCTACGATAGCGGCATCGTTGTGGCGCGCTTGGAAGAATTTGGCGAAACGGGGCGCGGCGCATACCAGACCTACCTGCTCTTTCTGGATACCCCCTACGCCCTGCTGACGGGCGCGGTTCTCGCCGCCGCGCTCAGGCTGATTTCGACGCGGTTGCCGCGCTTGAAATTGGGCAGATGGGTGTACGCCTTCCCAATCGGTCTCGCCGCGCTCGATGTCGTCGAGAACGGTTTGCTGTTTACGTTGTTGCGTTCTTTTCCCGACATCAATGAAACATTGGCAAATGCGGCGGGCGCTAGCACTTCGATAAAGTTGATGCTGGTCAATGCCGCGTTTCTGCTCTTCCTGCTGGCGTGGGTTTTGCTTGTATGGAATTGGCTCGTCTCACGCGGGACAAGGCAGGATGAAAGATGAAACGCCCGCTTACTCCCTGGATTGTTTCAATCTTACTTGCGGGATGTGCGCTGGGCGGGAACATGACACCCTCCGCGCCGACCGATACAGCCGTTCCATCCGCGGCTCACACCGCGCCGCCTCTTCCCGACAGGGCGGCTGTTTTGCTGCCCCAAACTGACTCTTGCGGACGGGGCAGGTGCTACACGCTGGAAGTTGTTTGCGCGGGGCTGCCCGCGCGGACGGCGCAAGTGCGGCACATCCAAGCCTTAGAACCGCGCGGCACCATCTTCTTCACCACTGGCTCCGAAGGTAATCTGTTCTACGCCGAGATGGGCGGCATCGCGCTCGAAACGGTCAAAACGGTCACTCAGGCAGGCTTTGAAACTTTTGAAATCGCCTGGCAGGGACGCGACGGCTGGATGGCGGGCGCGGAAGGCGCGGGCTACACCAACGCCCTGTGCGGGTACGCCGCTGTTGTGCGCTTTGTTTTGGAAAACCTTGCCGCCCAAAGCGAATACGTCCTAGCGCAGGGCAACAGCGGCGGCGGGATGCAGATCGCCTACGGGCTGGCGGTGTACGGGCTTGAAGACGTTTTGGATGTCGCGATTCTGTCTGGAGGTCCGCCCGTGAGCCGCCTCGACGTGGCATGTTTCGGCACGGATGATGAGGCGCTCAAACCCGCCGTCTGGCCCCCCACCGTTCAGGGTTTGGAGCGAACCGATTGGTTGATGGGCTGGCAGGGCAATGGCGATTACTGTTCCAGTCATGCCGCGCCGCAGGAGATCATCGCGCAGGCGCAGGCGGACAGCCTCGTCCCGCCCGATGGCGCGCGCCGCGACTACGGGTATCCCAACACGCGCGTCTACTTCGTCAACTCCGAAGCGGATAAAACCGCCGCGGACGAACAGGGCAGGCTGTACTTCATCGCCATCCTTTCGGAAAAATTCTGGCTGGAAATTTCGGGCAGGGAACACGAAATCTCGATGACCGAAGACGGCGCGGCGTTGATTCGCCAAATCCTTTTGGGGCAACGATGACCATGCCAAACAAACGCCTCACGATTTTCGTTTTCACCCTGCTCGCTGTTTCGCTCGCCTGCCGTCAAAGCGTAACGCCGACCGCGCCGCCCGCCGATAGCCAGCCGCTTGAGAACGCGGGACAAACCATATCGGGGCAACTGACCTCAGGCGGCGTGACGCGCACCTACCTGTTGCACATCCCCGCCAGCGCGCAAAGCGGACAGTCCGCGCCGCTCATCCTCAACTTTCACGGGCTGACCTCCAACGCGCAGGAGCAGGAATCCGTTTCGGGCATGTCCGCCATTGCCGATGAATACGGCTGGTTCGTCGCTTATCCCAACGGGCTGGACGAGCATTGGAGTACTTTCCCCAATCAGGCAGGCAAAGCCGACCTGCAATTCGTCCATGACCTGATTGACGCGCTGCTCGCCGCTTACCCGATTGATCCTCTCCGAATCTACGCGACGGGCATCTCCAACGGCGGCGGGATGGCAAACCGCCTCGCCTGCGATCTCTCCGACCGCATCGCCGCCATCGCGCCTGTGGCGGGCGCGTACAACGCCTGGGAGAACTGCAATCCTGCGCGTCCCGTCTCTGTGCTGGCGTTTCACGGGCTGGACGACCAGATTGCCCCGTACGAAGGAATCGGGCGCGGCAACGCCGAGCCGCCGATTCGCGAGTGGGTGTCCGCCTGGGCAGCGCGCAACGGCTGTGATTCCGAACCCGTCACCGCCTCGCAAACGCCCACCATGACCATTGAGCAATGGGATAACTGCGAGGCAAACGCCGCCGTCATCCTGTACACCCTGGGCAATCACGGACACAGCTGGCCTGGCTCGTCCGTCATGCCCGCCGCCATCACCTCACAGGAAGCGGACGCCACAAGGCTCATGTTCGAGTTCTTCGGTCAATATACCCTGCCATGAAAACCAAAATCCCCCCGCTGTACGCCGTTCCCATCGTGCTACTGGCTGCCGCTTTGATTTACTTCATTCGAGATTTCAGTTACGGCGTTTACTACGATCCGCTTTGCGAACGGCACGCCGAAGAAAACGGGTGGCAGTATGTGAGTTTCAAACCGCCTTGGCGTTCTCCCGGAGCCTGCAAGTTTGAAACGCCTGACGGGCGTTCGGTTCGCCTCGAAGATTGGGAGATGTTAAAAACTTCGGGGGATCACGCGCGGTGGGCGGTCGGCGTTGTCCTCATCTGGCCCCTGTGGCTGGCGGTCATGGTCGCTGCGACGTTCTTAATCAAGGGGTTGCAGCGGATATTGCAAGGCTGATCTCCCTGATGCTGTTGGAATAGCAGACTATGGAGACCGGAAAAGATATGCAGATGGAGCAGAGAAAATAAGTATCCGGCAAACGCCATCAGGCTTGATGATATTCCAAATTCGGATTGAGCACCCACCGGGTCAAGCCTTCAATTTCATTCCGATCCAGATACCTAATTCGTAATCCAAAGCCGCCACACAACCCACTCAGCCCCTCCCACCAGGCGATGCCCTCATCACCTGGTAATACAAATTCCAATACTGTCCGCCGCACAAAGGGAAGTGGATATTCCTGCACGGCAAGGGATAATCCTTGATGCAGAATTTCCAAGCCTTCTGAAAGAGGAGTTTCCCATTGGCTAACCTGCTTCTGGAATTCCAACCTCGGTTCCGGGTCAGGCCAGAACAATTGGAGTAAACGTAATGTCCAGCCAGGTTGGATTGAGGAGAGAATGGACTTGTATGCCTCCTGCGGTCGCACATCGGGACGATCCGGGTCGGCATACACTTCGGCAAACAGGCGCCTGGTATCATCCTCGCCGATCAATGCCGAGTGATTGCCGACCTGCGCAAACCCTTTACTCAACACAAAAGCATGGGTTGTTCCCACATCATTCACTGGAAACTCCATGACTTAAGATCTGCCTTTACTTGCAGGAGGGCGATATCAACGTCTGCCTCCTGCAGTTTTTTTGAATCAATACAAGGATTTATCTCCTGTAACAGATCGGAAAACGCGCTTGTAAGATGATTATCCGGGCGAACACGATATCTTTGAATAGCCTCTTCCGCCCCGGTTTGGTTGACCAGGGCGTCTGCAGGAATGGACTTCAATATGATCTCAAAGCCTCTTGCAATCATTTGAGGCAGTCGTTTCGATCTTTTTGCCATATGGGTCTCCTTATGGTTTGAACATGGATTCAGAAATATTCAAGTCGGTGGCGCGAAAGCCCGGTCGCATGGGGCGATTGCCCGTTGGCATCAATCCCTTGTCGGCTTCATATTTGAACAACGGGGAAAAGGAAGGGCGCGCGGCGGTGCGTTCCACGATGGTGGAGACCTCCACGATCTCACGCACGATCTGTCCGTACCGGGGATTGCGCTCGATATATACTGCCGCCGTCACCGCTTCGGCAAAAGACTGCGCGATCTGGATTTCCGACATCCTTGCCGCATCTGGGTGAGCCTGCACCACCTGCAGAAAACGCGGCCAGACATGTTCGGCACTGGTGGCATGGATGGTAAAGGCAGAATGTCCATGCCCCGTGGCTGCGGCACGGATCAACTCCCAAGCTTCCGCGCCACGCGCTTCGCCGATCACGACGCCGTGCGGGCGCGAACGCAAGGCGGAACGGATCAGGTCATACATGGTGACCGGCGGCGGACCGCCACGGATCTCCGGGCGGGTCACGGTGTAGATGATATTGCCTGTGTCGGTTTTGCCATCACCGTTCCAGCCATTCAGGATGATCTCGTTGCTGTCCTCCACAATAAACAAACGGATCGCACCGCGGGGATAGTAGTCCAACATTTCCTGCAGGATGCGCTGCCCCACAAAAGTCTTGCCCGAACCTGTCGTGCCAGCGATGACCAGCGTGCCACCGTGCACCATCACACTCAACAAATAATTCGCGGCTTCGGGAGTGAGAATGCCATTGCCGCGCGGAAAATCCTTCGGATCGAACTTTGGACGTGGCACGGGCGGGAGTCTGTTCTGACAAAGCAATGCCAGACTGCCTTGAGTCAGATCGGAGGCGGTACGGTAATTGGAGACACGCAAGGTGATCGTGTCCCCATAGGGTGAAGCGGGTGGCATGACATAATTGATACGCACGCCCTTCCTCCGCACACTTCCATCCACCAGCGGAACCATGACCTGCAACATCGCGTCGGCAATCGGGTAATCTGGTGTCGGCGCGCGTTGTCCGGCTCGGTCGATCATGACTCTGAGGGCATCGCCGATGCCATCTGGCGCAGCACCGGCATGTTCCCAGCCGTTGCTGGTCGTGTACACATAGATATGTCCGAGGTTGATGGCGATGTCTTCGATATCCGAACGGGCGATGAGTTCCAATAAGGGACCCATGCCGGAGAGTTCACCGATCAGCCGCAGGATGTATTCCTTGGGCAGGGCAACACCAGCATCAACCGCACGAACACTTATTTCTTCAAAGACCTGACGTGCCATCGCCTCAATCTCTGTGGAGGTCATGCTTTTTTGTAGAGACTCAATTGCCTTCTTTGCACGTCCCTCCTCAGCAAGAATATTCCACCAGCGTTCCATCTCATCCGAAGATCGCCCTTCAGAAACAGGCTTCATCGTTTTTCCAGCGATATCAAACATGGCTTAACCCTTCCCGAACCAGCCGCGCTTTTTCGTCGGGCTGGGGAGCAATCCAATCCGTGAAGCGCCTTCACGAACTGCCGGCACAAAGTGGGAGGCAAACCCCAATAATGAATCGGCGAACGGTCCGAGTTCTTCTAGTTTTTCTTTTTTATAGCGCCAGATCAAAATATCGTCGCGTCGATCCGAGTTCACGGCTTGGGCTGCCAGACGTGGGTCCACGATGGGAATAATGCCGTTCGGGATCAAGGCGAGTTCGATATTGTCCTCACTCAAGGCTTGCTGCAGCATCTTGTGTGCAGCCTTGAATCCATCGCCCACCACTTGGTTGTAGCAAAGCTTGACGCGACTGCCGACGAATTCATGTGCGCTGCCCTTGCCGACCACACTCGCCAGGGAGTTGATCATCCTTGCGATCCAGCGGCGCGTTTCTGCAAGATCGGGAATTTCCGGCTTGATCACAATCGCAATCCCTTCGGCGGATTTCAATGCCGCACGATGCACGACATGTGCAGGATTGATGCCGACATCCATGATGACCACACCGCCCGCGGCAACACCAGCTTCATACAAACCTTGAATGACCTCAGCGACTTTCGCTTCCTGTTGCAAGACTTCATCTCCAAGATCATCGGTGATGAGTCCCGGCAGGACTCGCAAGGTTGGTAAATTTTCCAATGGCGTGAAGGCATTGAGATACGCCGCACCCGAAGCCACATCGCCCATCACGCCTTTGTTGGCTTTGGCGATCTCACGGCGCAAGAGTCCGATCATGGTGGTATTCACCCGTTCCATGCGCATGTGGTATTGCAGTGCGCCGGCATTGCCATCGGCGTCCACCAAGTATGTTGTGATACCAGATAAAGCAAGCGCCACTGCCAAATTTACTGCTACAGTCGTCTTACCCGTTCCACCTTTGGGGGATGTGATTGCGATCTTCCGCACAGCCATGCCGGATTGAATGCGGGCAGACATATCGCTGCCCAACACCGCCCGGCGATACTGATCATCCGCTGCCAGATTGCCGGCATCTGCACGACGCATCTCTTCATACAATTTATTGATGTCCACATCCGAAGGCGGATAGGCAATGGAAGGAACTCCAACGCCATTTGCCCAGGACGCCATACCATCGCCGATACCGGCGACGACGAAGATCAGCTTACCGCGTTCAGCAGCCTTGACCAGACTCTCCGGAGATACCGATGATTCAGGCGAGACCACAATCAAAGCGCGAAAATCAAACAGATCAATGTGTTGCGGGGTGAATGCCGCAATCTGAGCGATGACCGAATGACCCTGCTCCGCCAATTGCATATTGAGGCGCGAAGTGACAGTACCTGCACCGAGCAAAAGAACTTGCATTACTGTCCTCCTCCCAGGACTTCTTCGCGATCCTGCTTGAACAAATCCTCAAAGTCCCAATAGGTAAAGCCGGCAGAGGGAGTCTCATCACCACGTGCCATAAGCGATACCACCAAACGATCTCCCTGCTGCAAGGCAAGCGACAATACTTCGCGGCTTTGATTGGGAACGAGCAGGATCAACATCTTCGGCTGGGTGTCCAGATTGAAGGAACCACTGTCTTCAGATGACTCTGTTTGTTGTGGCAGTCCCTGTACCGCGATCACACGCACACCCATTGGGAACAGATCTTTGGCAAGCGGCGGGAAGGAACGGTTGATGGCATCTGCCTGTTCCAGTTCAAGCGGCGAGGGTTGGTCGGTCGGCTCGATGTTGTATCCCGGATCGATCACCAGTTCCGGCATCGGGGTAGGGGTGCTCATCTGTTGCGGTCGGGTGCTGATCACGACTGTGACGCCGATCAGGTCACCAGGCAGAAACGCTTCCGCATCTGGCGATACAAGGTTCATGGCATCCAATGGCAAAGGGAATAAACTATGCCCGGGAAATTGTGCCAGCACAGCAGATAGTCTTGTGCCTTCGGCTGCCTGCGCTAGGATCGCGGATCGAAAGATGGGCTGCCCATTGAAGATGGGTTGCGCGACCACTCCGCCGACCACCCCGGTCACTTCCTCACCGGGGATATACATACTGGCATTGTCATCCTGAAAGACCGTCTTGACCGCCAGGTCATTTGCCATAATGACATCGCCGATGTTTAAGTCACGTGTGGCGGACAATACGGAAATGGTGGGCGGCTTCTGTGCCGCACCCAGAGCGTTCAAAGCGATGAACGCCACCAGAAAGATTCCAACCGACACGCCCAGTACCACCAGGTTCACACCGGTCGAAGCAATACGTTTCAACATGTTTCTTCTTTTCTCCATTCGTTGGTTTTTTCAAATGCCTGCCGCAGGGCAGGCGTTTCTTCGATGATCTCTTCGAGTTGTTCAAGTGTTTTGCACATCAGTCCATGCAGGGTCAGCATGATGAAATCCGTCTTGATGTGATTGGACTTGAAGACCTGCTGATGGGTCTCTGCTACGGTGCGCACGACCTGCATCACGTCCGCATCTGCGAGCGCCTCCGCCGACACACGCGGCATATCCGGAAAGCACTCTTGGATCAAATCCGCTACATCCTGTCCAATGGATGCAGAGTGGGTCTGTGCAGGCAGTTCTGTTTCAGGTTGTGCAGGAGGGTCGAGCAGTTCTGCAATGGAAGTCTGCGGGTCGGCGCGTAATTGTTCAATGGCACGCGGCAATCGCTTGAGCCCGGCTTGAACGGCTTCCAGCAAACGAGTCTGTGCCTGTGGGGAAAGCGCTGCCACGGCTTCGATGTTGCGGACGGAAACGTGTGGGCGAAGTCCCTCGGGCAGTGACTCCAACAACCGTTGCCGGCGTTCCTGTTTGGACTGGTACGACTCACTCATGGGCGTGACTATACTGTTCAGGAGGACAAGGTGGGTTGCATGTGTCGCTTACCGTTCCCACAAAAATACGCCCGGTTCACGACCGGGCGTATTGATCAGTTCCTGTTTATTCCCGAACCTCCCCAAAGATACGAATGTCATCCAGATGAAACTCCTTGTTCCCACCATCCTGGAAACCCAACTCAAGAACCGATGCGATCTGCCACCATCCCTGCGGCTGGGTGCTCACCAGGTAATTATCGCTCCAGACCTGGATCTCCACTGGTCCAAATGCCGGCATCGTCATCCGACAAAGTTCCGACCCATCCACCGACACGGTTCCCATCCATTCGATCCTGCTGACTTGATGCAGGCGGATTTGATAGATGTGCCACACTTCCGGGTCCACATTCATGGCTTCGACCTGAACAGGCGCCCAATTGAGCGCCAGATAACAAACCGAACCATTGGCGCCATTGAAGGAGGACTCATTACCGATCACTGAAAATCCGAACATATCGAATGGCTTGGCGAAGAGACCATCTGCCTGTAGTGTGCCTTGTGGCTGCAGTACAACTCCCGCCGTTCCATAAAAATTCTCATCCACCCGGCTTTTGAATTCCACAACTACATCGCTCGAAGGAGTGGGTTGAAACCCACTGCCGCCGATCAATGTGACATTGTTGTATTGCTCGCTGGAGGGTTCGTGCCAATCCGCGCTTTCCGCCTCGAACTCCGGGTCCTTGACATGTCGGAGCGTGAGTTGATGATCGATCTCCATTTCCGCCGCATGCCAGGCGGTTTCGTTCGATGCTTGTCCGGCGCCGTTGATGATCGTGAAATCCCAAAAAGCCGTGGAAAGTCCAGCTTTGAAATCCTCCGTGAGCGGCGCAGGATTTTCCACACCCTCCGGCGCAAAGGCGGCTCGTCGTTCCAGTTGCCGGGTCTCATTCGAAACCGTCCAGACGGAAACCAACTGCTGAAAGTTAAGTCCAGCGAATAAAACTGCCGGCGTCAAAACCAGAAGCGCAATCCATGTAAAGCGTTTTTTCCATTCTTGTTTGATGTCCATTTCGTATCCTTTTTCGTTTTTTGCGCGATGATACGAAAGGCTGTCAGGGGGTATGAGGAACGTGTCGCCTCTGAATAATCCCCGGAAAGAGGATTATTGATGTGACCGATGGCATCCTGTGGTTGTATTTCCCGGTCCCCACACACAAGTTCACCCGTAGGGAATAGGGGCGTTTTTACAGGTCGCATAATGAAATGCAAGAGGAATATCTGCCGCCTACGTACTTTGACAGTTTTCTCAAACTCCATATAATCCGCACTGTTCCTATTTTCCACAATCCATCCCTCTCTTCAAGAAGCCTGGCAAACCGCCGGGCTTCCGCTGTTGTATCCAATCCCCACCATCCATTCAACGAAAGGAGCCCAAATTCACCATCCACAAATCAATTCACCCGTATCCTCCAATTTCCCCATGTACGAAACAGGCTTGTTTGGAAATTCGCATGAACCTACCGAAGGAAATCTCGAACGTTTGGGAAATGGGAACCCATCAGAACAGGTTCAAGTTTCCCCAACAAGCCCAATGTCGGAGCCGACACACTGCATGATTTTCATGGGTGTGTCGGTGAAAAATATTTCCTGGAAACCCTCATAGGAGGCTGATCGAACCAACCTCAAAACTGAATACTCCCCTCAACGAAAACGGGCGTTGTGCATGGACTTCCCATGCCAACGCCCGTTTTCGTTTCCCACAGTGCTACAGCGAGGACTCGCCGGGGTGAGAGGCCCGGCAGATAAAAAGTGAAACCGCCCAGCGCCAACTGGACGGTTTCGGTATACAAAAATGTACAAGCCCGATCATATCACAACCGTAAAAACCGTCAAGATTTACGCGCCTTTTCCGCTCCCAGCCAATGAACGTATGGTGATCGTGAACGGCAAGGCGATCAACGTCGCCGCCTCCGCCGGACGACAGCAAGGGGACTACCTGTATACCGCCGACATTACACTGCTGCACGAAGATGCAGCCGTGTATACCACCGCGCCCAGCTGGGCGAGTGTGGAGGTGGAATGAGCCGACACACTGGACTGCGCGGATGCGTGATCATGCCTTCTCCCTGGGACTATTTAATCCATCCAAACAAGGAGATAGATCATGAGAACCTTCGCAATGCTTCTCATCCTGGTCGCCATCGCCGCTTCCGAGCCTCATCACTGGCTCACGGTCCTCATGGCTGCCATCGCACACTGTATCGGCAAATAGCCAAACGAAAAGGAGGTCGCAGAAAAGCACATGGAAAACATCCTATCCGCCGCCGAAGAAATTTTGGGAACGGCGGTTCGTGTGGAGGATCATCGCAATTGGGCCATCTTCTGGTGTCCCTTCCATAACGACGCGAGTCGGGAAGGGGAGGGTGGGCAACCCAACTTCGGCGTCAACCTGCAGAGCGGATACTGGAAGTGCCTGCGCTGTGGCGCCAGTGGTGGTTCGCTGAAGTCATTACAAAAAAAGCTGGGTCAGGAATGGAAGCCAAGTGTATCGGCGACCGCACCGACACGCCCCAAACGCCCGCCGACACAGGTGCAGTTGCTCGATGAAGCCGTGTCGGAAGCGCGCTCGGTTGTACAGCGTTCACCTGCCTGGGACTATCTGGCAGGACGCGGTGTGACACCTTATACCGCACTCGTCTATGGATTGGGTTATGGCATTCCCGCTCCACGGGTCCATCGCGAGATCATCGATGCTGCACGACAATCCATGATGGTGCGGCGGGATGGCATCTGGCTGTGGGCGGGCGGTGTGGTGTATGCCGACCCGCCGACACACCCGGCAGTGATGAACGTGCGCTACATCCCGGAGGAACAACTTCCCAAAGGCACACGCAATTTCACCCCGCTCAAGAATCACAAGACCTGGGGTAATCGCGTACAACCGCTCGGCAGCTGGCGCATCACTCCCGCCACGCGCACGTTGATCGTACTGGAAGGCTTGTTCGACATGCTCATCACCGCCCAGAAGATTCATCAACTGGGACGCGAAGCCGACACGGTCGCGGTCTACACCAACGGCGCCAGTCCGAGCGCAAAAATGCACCAGTGGTTGCGCGAACATCCGCAGTACGAGTACCTGCTGCTGCGCGACCCGGACAAAGCCGGCGTTGAATGGGCGCAAAGTGTGTCGGCATCCATCCGACACGGCGGCGCCAAAGTGCGCACCCTGCGACCTCCCGACCAACTGGACCCGGACGAAGCCATCCTGAGCGGATGGTGGCCGTCCATTCTATAAATTCAAATCCAACGATTCCCTGAATCGGGGAGCGATCTTACATCGCTCCCCGATTTCCATTTTCAAGGAGAAAACAAAATGTCTGCATTGACTCTCTTCGCTTCCATCATCGCCATCCTGATCCTGATCTGGGCGGTCTGGTTCATTGTCCGTTTCATCCAATACGTTGGTTCCGGCGAGTATGAAATGGATCAGCGCCTGCGCGACATCTGCAAGTAATTTCAAAAAACAGAATCAATACAAGGAGACTCTCATGTCAAAGCAATACAACAAATCCGTGTTCGTCGGTCACCTCGGTGGTGAACCGGAAATGCGCTACACCCCGGCTGGCACAGCCGTGACAACCTTCAATGTCGCCACCAATGACCAGTACAACAACGAGAAGGGCGAGACGATCAAGGTTACGACCTGGTTCCGGTGTACTGCCTGGGGCAAGCTGGGCGAGGTCTGCAACCAGTATCTGAAAAAAGGCAGCAAGGTCCTGGTCGAAGGTCGCTTGACGCCGGATAAAGCCACCGGTCGCCCGCGCATCTGGGTTCGACAGGATGGCACGGCTGCAGCGGATTACGAACTCAAAGTCCTCGAGATTCATTTCCTGGACAGCAGGAACAACGAACCTTCCATCGCACAGGCTGATCCGGCTGAGGATGATATTCCGTATTAGCCCATCACATCACGAGAGGTAGTCCATCAGGATTGCCTCTCGTTTTTGGAGATTACTCAATGAACGCTGAACAAATCCGTTCGCTAACAAGAGTCCTGGATTATCTCGCGCAGGACGAAGAATCCCATTTCGAAAGCGCCTCGCCTGAGGAGCGCACGAACCATATTTATCTGGATGTCCTGATCCTGCAGGACTTTCTGGAACAGCAACAAGGAGAACCCAACCCATGATCACCCTGCAACAAGACCTGCTTCACTCGGCATTGAATGCCGTGACCCGCGCCAGCACGAAAAGCACCCTGATGGCAGCCTTCTCCCTCGTGCGTCTGGATGTGAATACCGATGGCATCCTGCACCTGTCCTGCTTCAACGGCGAAACCGCCGCGCGTTCCACCGTGAATGTGGATTGCAGTGAAGACCTTTCCGTCTGTGTGGATGCCGCCACCTTGAAAGCCGTGGTGGAGACTCTGGCAGGGCAGATCCGACTGCATGTGGATGGGACTGCGTTGGTCATCCAGCAGGGAACCTCCAACCGCACCAGTCTGCGCATTGTGGATGAACCCCTGCCGGTCATCGGCGAGGAAAGCATTCAAACGATTGCCACGTTCTCCGGAACCATTTTCCGCAGTTTGATGCGCGCCCTGCCCTTTGCCTCCACGGATGACTCGCGCGCCGTCCTGCAGGTCATTCACCTGATCCTGGACTCCGACACGGTGATGGCGCAGACCGCTGATGGATATTCGGCAGGTCTCGTGCTGGAGGGCATCGAAGGACTCGCAGATCAAACTTCCGTATCTTTGCCACTAAGCAGCGCCCGCCTGCTGTCCACACTGGTCGATGATCGTGACACCGTGCGCATGGGCACGGCGGGGGAGAACCGCTACATCTTCCGGATCACCAACACGGATGATTCAAAAGACCTCACCCTGGCGACTGTCACGGCAGATGGCAACTTCCCATCGGCGCAGATCAAGACTCTGATCGAGGAGGCGCGGCAGAACGCTATAGCCATCCTTCAAATCCAGCAAGCCAGCCTGATGCAATCCATCCGCATGGTGAATGCGATGGGCACACAAAGCACCTTTCTCAAAGCCGTGAATGGCGTTGCAAAGATCGCGTCAGCAGAAACCGAAACCGGACAGGGTCGCAACATCCTGGAAGGGACTGCCAGTGGTGAGAATGCCCAAGCCTGGTTGTCCGCAACCTTCCTGAAACGCGCGGCGGAAGCCTGCAAGGGTGAACTGGTCATGCGCATCACGAATAACACGAAACCGATCCTGATCGAAGCCGGGAGTTTCACAGCAGTCATCATGCCGATGATGGTGGAGGGTAGCCGCGATCCCTTCCCGGAGGATGAAGCCATTGCGATCACCCTGCCAGAAATGGCAATGGCATAACCGGTAAACCACATTCACAAAGACGGTGGCGCTACGGCGCCACCGTCTTTCATTTCCCAAGGAGTCCCATGAACGACAACAATTCCCTGTTGCTCCAATCCCCGTCCACCTATGAACAACCCATCCTCAAGACCATGCCCCTGCGCGAACAACCTGCTTATCGCATCACCCAGGATCCCACTGCTTGCAACATCACCGAACTCATGGCCGCAGTGATCGGCGGGCAGAAGCAGATCGAACTCTCGCAGGCGCTGCTGGCTCGTTTCGATGGCGATATCCGCCGCCTGTACCAGGCGCATCCCTCCGAACTCGCCAAAGTAAAAGGCATCCATCAGGCAACCGCCATCCGCATCAAGGCGGCACTCAATCTGGGGCTGCGTTTGAGTATGCCGGGCGATGAACGCACGGCGATCAACTCACCAGCCGATGCCGCCGCATTGGTTCAGGCTGAAATGTCATTGCTCGAAAAGGAACATTTAAGAACGATCCTGCTGGACCGGCGCAACCGCGTTCTGGAGATCGTGGAGGTGTATCAGGGTTCAGTTAATTCCTCCCAAGTGCGGGTGGGTGAGGTCTTTCAAGCCGCAATCAGCCGCCATGCCTCTGCCTTGATTTTGATTCATAACCATCCCTCGGGTGACCCCACGCCTTCGCCGGATGATGTTGCGGTCACACGTGCCATTGTGCAGGCCGGCAAATTACTTGACATCGACCTCCTGGATCATCTCGTGATCGGTCAAGGCAAATGGGTCAGCCTCAAGGAACGCGGGTTGGGCTTCAACTAGGAGGCAGGATGAAACAACTGACTCTCAATCTCACCTTTGCTGTTGCGCCTCCTGTAAAAAGCATCTTCAAAATCACCACCTGGCTCGATGCGGGTTGGGCAACCGCCTGCCTCGGTTTCACCAAAAAGGTGGAGATCAGCCAAGCGTTGAGCGATGCCTTGATGCCCATCCATGCCGATGACGAGGATGACCACGACCAGCAACTCTATGATGCACTCTGGATGGCGCATCACCATCTGACGCTGGATCAGCGTCCGTCCTTCTCCTTCACGTTCGACTTCCTGCGCGATGACAAGATCAGCGGTCGTTTCATCGCGACCAGCCTGCGCCTGCATGTCGAGGAAAAGGAGCAGCTGATCCTGCTGGGACTGATCCAGGATTTTTAGGAGGGAACATGCCATTCTATCTCGGCAAGCGTGGAGAGGATGATCTGATCCTGTTTCACTCTGTCATGCCACCTACCAAACAGACCCACGGACATTTGTACAAGGCGGTCATCGGTCCCTTCGTAAGCCGCGTCGGGGCAGGTTACTTCGCACGCTATGGAAGAAACAATCCAGACATCCGTACAGCCGCTGATGCCGAACGCCTGGCACGCGCCGATCCACGCATGGAGCAACTCATTGTCGATGAGAGCATGACGACTGAGGAACTCTCCATTGCGTTGGAATGCGCTGCGCAGGATCAAGCTGAATATTCACCAAATCCCACCCTGCCGGTTGAAAACCGGCAGGGACTATTTCAAACACAAGGAGCAATCCCATGCCTAATTGGGCTGAAAACGAACTGACCATCACCGGTCCCGATGTCAACAAGGTGCTCGAAGCCATCCGTTCCCAATCCGGGGAGGATGAAGATGTCCGCATCCTAGACTTCAACAAGATCATCCCGTATCCGCAGATGTATCGTGATATGGATAAACGCGCGGAAGAGTATCGGGAAAAATTAAATGCCATCGCAAACGATGACCCGCAACGCAAACAAAAACTCGAAGCGCTCGGCGCGGAATATGGTGTGGAACCCGGCGCACCGTGGATCAAGGATGGCTACAACTCAGGCGGCTACGAATGGTGCTGCGATTTTTGGCAGACAAAGTGGAATGCCTGTCATGTCCATCTCACCACGCGTGCCGACTCCTCCAAACCTCTCCGCAAGACATCCAAGTGTGCCTACTGCCAGACGGTTCATAAGACCGAGACGATGGTCGTCCTGACTTGCCAGCAATGTGGCAGTCCATTGCCGGATGCGGAACCCATCCAGGCTTTCCTGGAATTCGATACCGCTTGGAGCCCGCCCATCTCCGTGATCGAAAAACTTGCCTCGATGTTCCCCGATCATGACTTCGAGTTGAAATACTTCGAAGGCGGCATGGGCTTTAGCGGACATGCCCGTTGGTCTGAGGGGATCGAGGAATTTCATCATCAATACGAATACGATGGTCCGCGCGGCGGATAGATCCAAATCACAACTTCAAGGAGCAAAGCATGTCCCACCATTCTGAACATCAAAAAATGCCTGCACCAGTGACGCAGGCACAGGTGAAACCCGTGCTCGACCTGGCGCGCCAACTCGACATCGCCTCGAACCCCGATCCTGCCGCGATCTTCGAGGCGGGCAGCGGTGGCTTCCAGGTCTGGTGTATTCCACAGGATCATCCCAAAGGCTGGGATGGCATCGTGATGAATCCCGGCGCGTTTTCCAAGCCCTGCGAGTATGTCGGCAGTGTGCATTGGAAATGGGAGGAGGATGCCATTGTCGGTCTGGAGATCGAGACCTCCGCCTACGCCCTGGCAGATCAGAAGCCGGATGAGTATTGCAACCTGACCGACATCCCCCGTGATTTCCACCGCCGCACGATCTTCAATCGCGACGCCGACATTGAGTGGCTCAAGGAAAAGATTACCTGGCTGTTTGGAGAAGCCGGTGTGTCCTTACCGCCATTCGAATACAAACAGGCGGCGCTCTCCGAGATCGGACCGTACATCCTTGCGCACTACACCTCCGACTCCGATGAATATGTGGTGATCGTTTCACCGGAACTCGACCCACAGGAATTCTGCAAGCCCGGCTATGAAGTTGCGCGTACCCGAGAGATTTGGAAGGCGGGTGACTTCCCGGCAGATGTCATCCTGCGTCCCGATCACGAATACCAGGAGGCGGACATCGAACCCGATGAAGGTCCACTCGTTGAACAATATGAGAATGCCTCCCGTCTCGGGGATGATGGTTGGCTGGAAGCCGCAATGGAAGACAGCATCAGCGGCTGGGACGAATAGATCAATAGACATTTGGAGGGCGACCACGTCGCCCTCCAATCTTTTTATGGAGACACATTATGACCACACTCTTTCAAGAAACCATCGAACACCTGTTGAAGTCCCACAACCTGTTGGGTGATTTCCAAAACAAGGACTCCTTCCATGTGCGCTTTGAAAAACAGGGCTATCAACCGTTGGTGATCGAACGCCACGGCGAGATGATCAGCGTCGCGCACTACTTCGAGCAGAACGGCGACCTGATCGCAGACCCGGATGTGGAATTGCATTATCCCTCCTGGGTGCCGACCGGCATTACGCAAGCCTTCTTTGGGTATCGCTCGAAGTTCATCGAGCGCGATGGAAAGACTTATATCGACACCCGCTTTCACAAGGAGGTCTCATCCTTCCTGAGCATGTGGGCGCGCAATATCAAGGCGCAGGGTTGGGCGGAGGGAGGCAGGATATCCAATGACTAACATCCGCTTCGTCTACATGTACCGCGATGCCAGCAATTACAAGCAGCATGGCGAGGCCATCTTCCCGAATGAAACCCTGTTGACCGTTGAAGATGTTGATACACAAATACGCTCCCTTCTTTCCGATGGATTGTTTTTCATCGCCCGCCAGGTACAGATCGAGGAACGCTTCTTCGATGTCGTAAGCGAGGACGATCATCCCTGGCATGAGTTTGTCTCCGTGGAGGTGACTACCGATCCCGCCTTTGATCCCGTCCCAGATGATAAACGTGAAATAAACGCCTTTCTGAAGGAACTAGAACAGGCGCATCATACCGGCTGGGATGAGACGCAGGTGCGTGAGGATCTCATTCATCAGATCGAGAAAGAAAGGCAGGAATTGAAACGGTGGCTCGCCTCCAGAGGGGAGGATGTTGATAACCATCTGTCTTGCGGATAATCCGCTAAACTGATATACTGAAAATCAGACAGGAGCTACTTATGAATAACAATACTTTCCAGGTACAGGTCGTCCGCCGGGGCATCATCACCCTCCCCAAGGAACTTCGAGACCACAACAACATCGAAGAAGGTGACACTCTCACACTCATTGACTTGGGGGATGGTGTGGTGGTCATAAGCCCCAAACGTTCACGTGTGGACGAAATAGCCGACAAACTTGCCAAAGAATGGCAGGACTCCGGAGAGTCCCTTGAATCAATGTTGAGCACACTGCGCGAGGTCCGGGCGGAATATGACACCAAAAAATCATAGAGTCTTTCTCGATACCAGCGTGATCTTTGCCGCCGTGCTTTCCCCGACTGGCGGCGCGCGTAAATTGTTTCTGCTGGGCGAAGCTGGCTTATTGCAATTGGTGGTCGGTCCCACCGTCCTTAATGAATGCCAGGACGTTGTGCAACGCAAGGTTCCCACCTCCCTGCCGACTCTGGCCCAACTGCTTGCCAGCGCCTCCCTTGAAACATCACAAGCGCCGACCAAAAAGCAGATCAGCGCCGCAGAAGCCCATGTTCAATATGTGCCGGATGCGCGTGTTCTGGCGGAAGCCATCCTTGCCAAACCAGATTGGTTCGTCACTCATGATAAGGAACATTTCCTGAAGCATCGCAGCCGCATCGATCTGCCTTTCGAGATCGGCACACCAGGGGATGTGCTCCAGCGTTACAAGGATGAGTTTATCCTGCCATAACCAAATAAACTATTTTCCATAAACTGCGGGCTCGGTGGTTACCGAGCCCGCAGTTTTTATTTCCAAGGAGGTTCCATGTTTCCATCCAAACCGGACCTGGTCATCCTGCCCTTCAAAGCGGTGCTGATCGGTTCGGATATTTCCCTAACTCTTGAGCAAACCCTGTCCCTGTTGCGGAGCGGTGTACACGTCCAGATCGAGCGCAGTCAACCTGGCGCGCCGGATGCCATCGGCTGGACGATCTTCCGCCGTACATCCAGGAAGTATCTGTACGAGAACGAACCCCTCTTCCGCTTCGAACGCGGCGCACGCCGCTACATCCGCAAAGCTTATGCCATTCATTACTCGCTGCTTGGTGATGATGGCATGACCCATTCCCATCTGCATCTATAAAGGAAAAAACATGAACGATCATGTCATTGAAGAAATGGCCGACGCCATTTCAACCGGACTGCGCTTCCCAAACGAGGACGTGCTGCGCATCCTGCACCATTACTGGCAGGACAAGATCGCCCCGCTCTGGCAGGTCGGTGATTTGTTGTACACCGCCCTGAACATGGGCGTGCCGATCACGAAGGAAGATGCCATTGAAGTGCTGAAGGATCTCTTTGATGGGCATGACCCTGAACTGGGCATCACTTGGATCACGCTGGAGGTTGCCCTGCAGGAATATCACCTGGACTGGAAACCTCTGCCCGAAGAGCGTTATCCGGATGTGCAGGGTGTCTTCAAGGTTTGGCGCAAGGGGAACCTGATCGCCCATCAGGTCGGATTGTTCCCGGACCACATTCACGGCAATCTGCCGAAGGCGCTCGCGCTTGCCAAATCCTTGGCGGACGAAACGCCGAACGTGCCGATCCTGATCGGTTGCGAACCGCGCCATTCCGAGGAGGTCGAGCCGTGGCTGTCGGTTGTGCGCGAGGAGGACTGCATCCATGTGGAGGAAAGTGAGGCAACATGCACGCCGTAAAACCCAATCAGCAGGTTCGCATCCTGACCATCCAGATCGCAGTCGCCGCCGACGCCGACCCCGACTCCGTCGCCGATGAAATGTCCGAACTGTTATCCGAAAACGGCATTTGCTCAGAGACAAGCCACATCCTGGACTGGCGGTATCTAACCGAATACCAGCCCACGGTCACAGCCGGTGACGACCCCGAGGAAGGGGAAGTCTTCGGGCTGCTGGATTTCCATCTCACCATTAACACACAGGAGTAACCATGTTTGCATGGACTGAACCGTATGAAGATGAATACATCAAGGAACGCATTGAAGGATTGAGGACTGCTCAAAGAGAGGCAGCCGCGAATGGCAAGATCCTCGTGTCTTCCTATGAGCAGTTCTGGCTGCCCGCGTTGAACGATCTGCCTGATGTGGAATTTCAGGGCAGGGATCGGTATACCGCGCCATATGGAAAATTCGAATCAGTTCCCAATGTCCCGTTTCATGGGGCGTTGTGGTTTACACCACTGACTGGCACAGAACTGCCGCCTATCTTGAAGAACATCAAGGAGTGGGTGCCAGGTAGTGCGGTGGTGGACATGAACGCGCGCACCGTCCGGATTCAGGTGGATGAGATCGAGATCACCTTCACCAGCATCAACGTGGGCTTGAACGCGCATGAACTGCTGCGGGACATCAACCAGGAATTGGTGCGGGTCAATGCTGGTGTGTATGTCTATCGCATCGAACCGGTGGAGGATGTCTCTCCTGTTCAGCACCTCTACCCGGAAGGACGCATTCCCGCCCTGACCAATGCCCATACGCGCGCAGATGTCACCGGCTATGCTGTGCTTCAAGACAGACCCTACCAGCATACGTTGGTGTATGTCGGGATCGCCGCCCACAAGACCAGTGTGGAGAGTCTCTGGGCCTCGTTGATCCGTGGCAAAGGCAGTTGTTCTATGCGCGGCACATCGGTACTTGCTGATGGCGAAGTGAAGATGCTGACCCATCCTTTGCCGGAGTTCAATGTCTTGCACGCTGGGATCATCAGCCGCAAGGCATTGCCTGGCAAGTGGGAGGCAAAGGACGATGCTGCCTATGCTCTGGTCTTTGAAGGCGGTGATGTTGAAGCGCAGTTGCAGGCGCTGACTCTGAAACGCCTGCAGGAGACGCTTGCCTTTCCCATCCCGGACGCGTGGGCAAAGACGCTTTGGGAGTATGCGCTGGATGTCGAATATATCCAGCGGCTGGTCACGGGCGGGGATTGCCGTGGGGGAGTCAGGCTTGATCTGACCAAACCCTGGCAGGACCTGGTACAGAACCTGCTGGAGCAGGAAGTCTTGAAGATATAGGAGGCAACCCATGTTACGTTCCATTCCCGCAGAGGAGATCTTCGATATGAACAAAGCCTTGAATTCGAACGATCCCCTTGCATACTGGCTGGCGCAAATGCGCAAAGCCGACTGGCAGCATCTGCTGAAGTTCGTGAATGTGAAAATTCCAGTGAAGACAAAGAAACAAGTTATGGCAGAAGCAGCGCTCCAGCGCTTCGAGTTCACCATCTGTGATGGACGTGGAGAGGTCTGGCAGTTGTGGACCGGTCTCCGCAAGGAACATCGCACGCTGGTGATCCAGTTTCGTCATTCAGAATCGGACTGGTCTCGCGGATTGCCGGAGTTCGTTGACCTGGAAAAGAATGAACCGCTCGGCTTTGTGAACATCGCCGGGCGGTTGTTCTGTAAGGCGAAGTAAGCAAACAAAATTCAACTTGATCCCCCATGCCATTCGGTGTGGGGGATTTTATTTTCAAAAGGAGATTTAATATGCGTCCTCCCGCAATAGAAAAGTGCGGTTTCTATGAAACATCCCAAACCGTTGCTCAACTACTCACAAAATATTTCAAGCCTGCTGACTCTGGCAGGCTGCTCGATCCCTGTGCCGGCGAAGGCACAGCCGCATCGATCCTAGCGAAAGCCTTGAACTGCCAGAGTTGGGGTGCAGAACTTTCGCCTGCACGTGCTGCACTTGCTGCAGAAAAGATGGACCGCCTGTTCAACACGCCCTGGGGTTCCTGTCATCTGACCAGCGAGTCCATCACGCTGTTGTTCCTCAACCCGCCTTATAGCCATGATCGTCTCGGTGACCAGAAACGCCTCGAATTGGAGTTCCTGAAATCCACTACACCCAAACTGGTTCGCAGTGGCGTATTGATCTATATCGTTCCGCATCCATTGTTGCGTGATCTGGATGTGGCATCCCACTTGGCTGGGTATTACGAGAATATCCGCATCTACCGTTACCCTGACACCGGATTCAATCAGGTCATTGTGCTGGCAATAAAGCGGGTGAAATACAAGATTCCATCCCACGAGGAAGTTCACCAGGTACAGGCATGGACAGATGTGGAACCGCCCATGTTGGTGGAAGTGGAAGAACCGTTGTATGAGTTACTTCCTGCTATTGACAAAGGATCGGGAGGACAACCCATCCGCTTCTCACGCTTGGACTGGCAGCCGGAAGAGATCGTGGATGCGACACAAAAACGTGGAATGCAGTCATCGAAGGAATGGCTGGACCTGCTCAATCCATCGCGCGGCTTGGGTGAGTTGAAGCAACCGGTCATGCCTTTAAAGAAGGGACACATCGCGATGTTGATGGCGTCCGGCATGATGGGAACACTGCTCCTGACCGATGAAGATGGCAAGCCGATGTTGGTCAAAGGTCGAGTCGTGAAGGTCACGGAGAAGGTCGAAGAAAACACGGACAAGAAAGGGAATGTAACCTCTGAAATCTTCCGTGATCGCTTCGTCTCCACCGTTGCCATCCTGCGCCAAAGTGGGATCGAGATCATTGATACTGTTGAGCCACTCTCCAAGTTTATGCACAAGTACGGCGACCAGATCGGCGCACATATCCTGTCCACATATCGCCCTCTGTATAACTTCGATCCGACTCCAGAAGAGACTGCGATCCTGGACACATTGGGAACAAAGCGCAAGCCATTACCCGGACAGGAGAAACCGGGGCTGTTGCCGGCGCAGAGACATGCCGTAATCGCTATGGCGCGTTCCATCCGAAAGCATACTGTCGGTAATCTACAAGGCGAAATGGGACTCGGCAAAGCACAACCACTGTCAGCAAAAATATACACACCAACTGGATACAAATTAATGGGAGATATTAAAGTCGGTGATCAGGTAATCAATCCTGATGGTGGATGCGCCAATGTAATCGGCGTCTTTCCCCAGGGAGTGATGGATATTTACCGGGTAACTTTTAGCGATGGCAGTTTTGCAGAATGTACTGCCGAACATCTCTGGGAAGTTTACTCACCGCTCAGGAAATGGAAAGGAAAACCGAGATATGTAAAACCCCTGTATCAAATCATGGATGAACCACTTGCGCATTCAAATTCTGGAAACTATCAAGTCTTTATTCCAATGGTTAAGCCCATTGAATTCCAGAAGAGATCTCTACCGATTCATCCATATCTAGTTGGCGTGCTTTTAGGCGATGGTGGGTTATCAGGGGACTCGATCCTATTATCATCTGCTGACGACGAATTGCTGGAGTACGTGAGCGAATACCTGCCCCATCCTGTTCGGCTAATATCTGGTCGTACTAAATACGGTTGGAGGCTGTCTGTAGGACGTGCAAAAACCGGAAATCCCCTGCTCGGTCAGATTAGAAGCCTGGGTCTAATGGGGCACAGATCTTACGATAAGTTTATTCCGAATGAGTATCTGTATTCAGATAAGGCGGATCGTTTAGCCTTGCTTCAAGGGTTATTAGATACTGATGGGGCAGTAGCACACGTCTATGGTGTGGATTACGTAACCACCTCTCTGGAATTGGCAAAAGGAGTAAAGGAACTAGTCCAATCGCTTGGCGGCACGGTGTCCGCTAATTTAAAACATCCATTTTATACACATAACGGAGAAAGAAAGAATGGAAGACTTGCATATCGTCTTTACATAAAATTACCATCGGACATTGCTCCGTTCCGTCTGTCAAGAAAAGCAAATGCTTATCACCCATCAGGGAAATATGAGCCACATCGTTCCATCGTGAAAATTGAGCACGTTAGGCAGGACTCCGCCCAGTGCATCATGCTGGATAGCGAAAACCAGCTTTATGTGACCGATGAGTATATCGTCACCCATAACACAACCATTGGCTCTGGTGTCGTGGAGTTGTTGGATGCCTACCCAGCCATCGTGCTCTGTCCGCCACATCTAGTTCCGAAGTGGATTCGGGAAATCGAAGAAACAATCCCTGGTGCGAAGGCAATGGAAATCACTCGTATCGGTCGTAATGCCGACGATCCCGGTGATGTGAATGATGTGCGCAGGTTCTTGCAACTATATAGGTCAGGAGAACTTGGCAAAAAACCTGTCGCCGTTATAGCCCATACCTCTGCGAAATATGGTGCTGGCTGGGAGCATGCTGTGGTGTGCAGGAAGTTTGTGGATGATGAGGACGGACGGGTGTTTGAAGCTCTCTGCTGTCCAACCTGCGGTTCGCCGATTCAGATCGATCTACCGGGCGGGTTCGTCAAGGTGGCAACCACACTTGATGACCTTGGCGATAAGCGACGCTTCTGTGAAGTGGAAATCTCTGGTTATGAGTTGGATGAACAGAAGCGCCTGAAACGTGACGAACATGGTCACCCAGTATGGGGCAAACGAAGTTGTGGAACACCGCTCTTTCAATTCACGGGTCGCCGTTGGGCGATTGCTGATTACATCACCAAACATGCCAGGGGTGACTTCAAGTTATTGGTTGCAGATGAACTCCAAAAGTTCCAGGCTAAAGCAACAGATCAAGGGGTGGCTTTCCATCAACTTGTAAAGGCAACAAAGTATGCCTTGACCCTGACTGGCACCTTCTTTGGTGGAAAAAGTACTTCCATCTTCTGGTTGCTCCATCGCTTGAATGCCGGCGTTCGCAAGGATTTCGCCTTCAATGATGAGAAACGCTGGGCGCGCTTGTATGGCGTTTTGGAGATGACCCGCAAGAGCAAACGCGCCGAGGATGATGGTGATGAGGATGGTTTCACTGGGAATCGACGGTATCAGAATCAGGCAAAAGAAAAACCGGGCATCTCCCCCGCCATCGTAAACCGCCTGTTGGATACAACCATATTCCTGTCCTTGAAAGATCTGGGTTTGGCATTACCGCATTACGCTGAGGAAGTGGTAACGCTGGAAATGACCGATGAACAAAGCAGCCAGTACCGTGTGATGGCAAAGAAGTTGTATGACCTAGCCATCAAGAATCGGCGCTACCTCTCGACCTGGCTGCAATGGACGCTAGCGCGTCCAAATTCCGCCTTTCGAGATGAAGTTGTGGAGGTGGATGAAGTCAATCAGAAAGGAGAAGTGATTCGACGAAAGGAACTTATGGAGTTGCCGGCTGTGGTCGATGACGAAACCATGCCCAAGGAGTCCTGGCTGGTAGATTTTTGTCGAGCCGAACGTCAGCAGGGACGCAAGGTGTTGATCTACCTGCGCCAAACGGGAACCCGCGATATTCAGGATCGCATCTTGAAAGTCCTGCGAGATGGTGGGGTGCGTGCGGAAGTATTAACCAGTGGCGTCAACCCACGCAAACGCGAGGAATGGATTGCGAAGCGGGTGGTGGGTTTGGATGCGCTGGTGGTCAATCCACGATTGGTAGAGACAGGTCTCGACTTGGTTGCCTTTTCTTCTGTGGTCTTCGCGGAAATCGAATATAGTCTCGTGCGCCGCATGACGGCATGAATGATTGTACGTGACGTACCGCAGGTTGAGGAAA
>ERZ761609.192-NODE-192-length-83187-cov-89.304889_pt1 | contig 83187 bp, 81 predicted proteins | sample MGYA00511163_ERZ761609 | MGnify/ENA primary metagenome ERZ761609 (study PRJEB28899, sample SAMN02445070) | bioreactor sludge metagenome | biome: EBPR sludge | place: Australia: Brisbane, Thorneside Wastewater Treatment Plant | collected 2011-12-16 ...
AGCGGCAACGCCGCTCGCGCCCCGGGCTCAGAGCCGAAAACTAGTTCGACACGACCGCCACACGGTTGGTGGTCACGGGCCGAATCAGGATCGTACGCTGCGGAGTCAGGACGTACTCCAAGCTTGTGGCCTTGGTGATGACATCGAGCGCGTATTTCAGCGACGTGTTGATCAAAAAGGCGTCCAGCTTGTAGTCGGGGGTCGCGGGATCGATCTCAATTCGATAACCCGTCTGGTCTGCGAGTGACTTGATGACCGTTCTCAGCGGAGTCTTGGCCAATCGAGTGGTGATGCGCTTCTGAAGGTCTTGTTCAGTCAACGGTCGGACCGGAGCGGCATTCGCTGAGGCGGCCGACGTCGGCTTCGGCTTGTTTGGGGCGGACGCGGCTGGGGTTGGGGCCGGGTTCGGCTTGGTCGGAGCCGCAGTGGGCTTCGTCGCAGGAACCCGCTCCAAGAAGTAAACTCCGTTCTGAACGGTGAAGCGGAGACTGCTTTGCGCGCAGATCAATTCAAGCGCCTCGTCGAAGTCGACGTTTTGCAAAGAAAGGAACAACTCGATGCGAGGAACCCGCTGGTCCAAGACGTAGTTCTTCTTCGACTGAGTGAAAAGATCGTGGACCACGGCGCGGACATCTTGGCCGCGAGACGCGATGGTGACCGTCATCGCCTCCGAAGTTTGCACCGGCGGGTCGTCGGCGAGAGCCCACAGCGGGGCGAGAGCGAGAGTGAGGAGGATCAAGAGTTTTTTCATGAGGTTGCTTGGGGGGACTATCGGTTGACCGGCTTTCCGGTCACCGGGTCATAGACTCGGATCGTTCCGACGCCTTGCTCGCGGTTGCGAACTCGGTTCGCTCGCGTTCGGGTCGAGGTTGACGAAGTTCGGGGGGGCGCGACGCGCCTCGCCGGTTGGGCTGGGGTTGGAGCTACAGCAGAGGCTGCGGTTGTGGGGGCTGGGGTGGCTGGGGTGGGTTCGACGACTGGCTGCAGAGCCTGGCGTTCGATTCGGAAAAAGTTCATCAAGCTCCAGTCCAACAGGGCGGTGGGGTAGTTGTCCAACACCTGTTGAGCTTGTTCGGGCGTCAGCCCGACGGTGTTGGATTCAGCATTCTCCGAAGCAGTCGGCGCCACTGCCGGGGCCGTGGCGGGCTTGGTCTCGATCGCCCGGGCTCCGAAAAGCCTCGACGGGTCTTGGATCATCGACATGAGGACCAGCACGGTGGCTAAGGCTCCTGACCAGAGGAGCGGTTTCCAGTTCTTGGTCGTTGCTACAGTGGGTGTTGCTACACGGGGGGTCTGGGCGGGAACTTGCTTGGCTGGGGCTTTCTTCGTTGGGGTTGCGGCTTTTTGGGGTCCGCTTGCCGGAGAAAGAAGGTTGAGCGTCTTCAGGAGTTGGGCGGATTTACTGGCCGGAGCGGGCATGTGCACCGCCGCCATATTCACCGCCGCGGTGGCCGATGGCTCGGCTTGGGCGACTCGCTGCCGAAGCTTCTCGCGCAAGACTTTCGCCTCGATTCGGCAGGCCTCGCATTCGGTCAAGTGGGCCTCCAGGCCCTTCTTGACGTCCGGCTCGAGTCCGGCACCGGCTAGGTACCTCTGCAGTTGCGCCTGCGCCAATTGACATTCCAGTTCGACTACCGACATGATCGCCATTCCTGGGGCCGCAAGCCCCACCGAAATCGTCGGCAACTCGAACCGGTTCTTTAGAGGCCTTTGTGAGGTTTTTCGCCGAAAAACCTCACAAACGGGTTAAGCGAGGCTCAGGAGCCAGTCGCTGGTGAGGCGGACATCGGCTCGACTGAGTGCATGTCCGACGCCTTCCAGTTGAAGAAATTGCGCGTCAGCGCCTTGAGCAACAAGACGGTCGCGCAAGGTGGCTCCGTCGGTCGGCGAGCAGATCGGGTCGATCTCGCCCGAAATGAGCAAAGCCGATTTTCCTTGCAGGTCGGTCCCAGGCGGGACTTCCAGCGGGGCCATCGGCCGCCAGGCGGCGAATGCACAGATGGATTCGGGGCGCAAGATGAGGAGGCTGCTGGCGACATTCGCTCCGTTCGAATACCCCACGGCCACCAAGCTTTCCGGCGAGAATTCGTACTGGCTCGCGGCGATGGCGAGCCAGTCGGCGAGCTCGTGGACTCGGGCTCGCAGATCGTCGAGATCAAGCAAGCCTTCGGCGAACCGACGGAAAAATCTCGGCGATCCGTTCTCCAAGACCTGGCCTCTCGGAGACAAAACTCCGGCTCCGGGGGCAAGGGTCTGCCCCACTTCGACCAAGCTTTCTTCATTTCCGCCGGTGCCATGCAGCATCAGGAGCGTGGGAGAGCCCGGGGGCCCGGGTCGCCACACGTGGTTGAAATGGTCCAAGCTGAGGGCGTTATTCATGCCGGAAAAGCCACTCCTCGGCGGGTGACAAACGGCGTGAGTTGGGCCTCCACTCGGTCTCGCTGGGCTTCGAGCCAGGCCGGGAGCTGGAGTTTTTCGCCCAGCGTTTCAAGCGGCTCATCGATGGTGAATCCGGGCGCTTCGGTGGCGAGCTCAAACAAGACTCCGCCGGGCTCGCGGAAGTAAAGGCTTCGGAAGTAAGTCCGGTCGTAGGCGTGGCTCACCGGGACCCCGGATTCTTGGAGTTGTTCCAGCCATCGTTGGTGCTCGGAGTCGGTCTCGATGCTCCAGGCGACGTGGTGGATCGTGCCGGGTCCCATTTTTCCTGCGCTCGGCGCCGGGTGGTGGGGAAGATCGACCCAGGCCCCCGGACCGCCGTTGCCGAGCTGCCAGCGCGAGCGCTCCTCGTTCTGGTCAACGAGACTCCAGCCCATGACCGACTCGAGGAACCGATTCGTCGCATCCGGCCGCAGTGACCAAAGCTCGACCGACTCAAAACCGCGGATCGCCATCTCTTGCGGGACTCCATCGCCGGTCCAAGGCTCGCGCAGGTCGTTTCCGCTGCCCGCCACTAGCTCCAGAAGGATTCCGTCGGGGTCGGCCAAAGTCAGGACCTCGGTGTCGTCTCGGGTTTGAGGCCCGAGCGTGAGAATTCCGGCTTGACCGAGTCGTTCGGCCCAGACTTCGAGCGTTCCTGCGGGCACGGAGAATCGGATGACTCCAGCTTGTCCCCGGCCTGGAGTGCCGCGCGGAGACCCCGTCCACGGAAAAAAGGTCAAGACTGACCCGGGAGTCCCCCGTTCGTCGCCGTAGTAGAGGTGGTAGGTGCCGGGGTCGTCGTAGTTGATGGTGACTTTGATGAGCCGGAGGCCTAAGACCGTCGTGTAGAAGTCGACGTTGGCTTGGGGGTCGGCACAAAAGGCGGTAATGTGGTGGATTCCAGTGGTCATAATACTTGCAACAGCAAATAAATTAGGGGAGTTCCTGAGTCGAGTTTACAGGCACCGCGGGAGCTGACTTCGGTAAGACTCGGTCGGCGATGGCGAATCCGAGGGTGATCGCAACAATCAGAAGTGCGCCGTACAGGGTCGGAGGCGCAGGCACCGGAAGCTGGGCAGCTCGACATCCAAAGCCGATCGCAAACGCCAGCGCGAATCCAAGGGCAAGTTTCCACCATTCCATAGCCCTTCAGTATAAACAAGAAAAGCCAGAAGCCGACTGGCTTCTGGCTTGGCCTGTGCATGATCGCCCGTCGTTAGGCGGATCGCTTTCGGCGTCGCAGCGCCAAGAGGGCTCCCACGCCCAAGACAGCCAGGGTGGCGGGCTCAGGAACCGGCTGGGTCACGATTTGGCCTCGGATCTCTCCGCCGCCGAATTGACCTGTATGGACGTTGATGTAGAGTCCTTGGCTCAAGAACGCGGCTTCATCGGATTGGAGGAGCGTCGCGGTCGATTGGACCATATACATGAAGTCCAAATCCGGCGCACTTCCGCCGTTGGCCATCCACCAGCCCGGGTTGCCGGGGGTCATGGCATTCAGGTTGACTGCCACATTGCCGTTCACGCCTGCGGCACCCCGGTGAATGTGCGAGGCGGACACGTTGGACGTCAGGTCCAAGGCATCGCCGCCGCCGAAGGAGATAATGTTGGTCACGTCGTCATACGTGCCCCACATAAAGCCGGTGGAGTTTTGGCCCGTGATGCCGTGCTGGGCCGAGTCCATGGTCGCGGTCCAGTTAAAGAGGGCCGCTTGAGAAGCAGCCGCAACCCCAAAAATTGCGAAAAGAGAAATGACTCGTTTCATTGATATCCTCCGACCGCTCACCCCAAAGTACAAATGCGTGCGGTCCAACGAAAACATCTTATCACAGAATTGTTGCAAGCGAAAGAAAATCGTGCTTTTCTTCAATCTTCCCTGGTCAGGTCGAGTTCGAGCATCTCCTCCATTTCGTCGCTGGCGTCTTCGTCGAGTCCCTTGCCGAGTTCTCGGACCCATTGACGCATCTCGGATGCCGATTCGATCTCTCCGCGGAATTCCATTTGGTCTGCCATCTCGTCCAGGCGCTCGTCTTCATGGCGACCCCGTCGGAATCGGCTGACGAGTTTGGTCCCAATCTGGCCACAACTGGGGCATCGTTCGTCATCCGGTTCGGCGGTCATTCCCACGAGGGCGGTGTATCGTCGGCCGCACGCAGTGCAGTGGTATTCGTAGAGAGGCACTTCAGTGGGTCTATACCCGGCGGGGATCGAAAGGGGAAACTCCCCCTGGACGTCGAATCGTTAAAGCAATGGGGCGGGCGGTATTTTTGCCCAGCCCGGAGGACTATGAAATTGACAAGAATGCGTTCTGTGCTCGTCGCCGCATCGATGCTGGTGGCGGGACTTCAAGTGTGCTGGGCCCAGACGCTGGGCATCGGCGACAATGCCCCGCCGCTGAAGGTTGCCAAATGGGTGAAAGGGAAGCCGGTCGAAAAGTTCGAAGCCGGCAAAGTCTATGTGGTCGAGTTCTGGGCCACTTGGTGTGGCCCTTGCCGGACGACGATCCCGCATCTGACTGAAATGGCCAAAAAGTATGCCGGTAAAGTCAGCTTTACCGGCGTCTCCGTGTGGGAAGACATGGAGGGCAAAGACCACTTCAAGACCGTCGAAAAGTTCGTGGCCGAGATGGGCGCGAAGATGGACTATAACGTCGCCGTCGACGGGACCGACATGACCATGGCCAAGACGTGGATGGAAGCTGCTGGCGAAAACGGAATTCCGGCGGCCTTCATCGTGAAGGACGGCAAAATTGCTTGGATCGGCCACCCGATGGATGGGATGGACAAGGCGATCGACTCGATCCTCGACGGCAAGTTCGATTCTTCTGCTGCGAAGAAAGCTCGCGAGAAGGAAAAAGAAGCCGAAGCCGCGGCCGCGAAAGAGCAAGCAGAAGTCATGGCGAAGCTGAAGAAGGTGATGGATGCCGCCGAAGCGGGCGACATGAAGAAAGCCGTCGAAGAGATCGACAAGGTTTTTGTGGCCGAGCCCGCGCTCGAAAAGCGATTTGCGATGGTCAAGGTCACGCTGCTGATGCAGTCCGACGAGACCGCGGTCGCTCCCTACATGAAGAAGCTCGCAGCGGGAATCTTCAAAGAAGATGCGATGATGCTGAACCAGATGGCTTGGATGCTCGTTGACGAAGAAGCCCCTATGAAGTCTGCTGATCCCAAGGTGGCCATTCAGATCGCCGAACAAGCGGTGAAGCTGACCCAAGAGAAAGACGCCATGATCTTGGACACGCTCGCCCTGGCCTACTTTAAGGACAAGCAGGTGAAAAAGGCGATCGAGACTCAAGAAAAGGCTGTGAAGCTCCTGAAGGACTCCGATGTGGACGAAGAGACCAAGAAGGAGATCATGGATCGTTTGGAAAGGTTCAAGAAAGCAGACGGCTAAACCGTCCGATTTCAGTTCGCTCGGCTGGCGGTTCCTCGGGACCGCCAGCCTTCTTCTTTTGCGCAGACGGTATAACTGGGGCCCACATGACTCGGCGACAACACCCCGGACAGATCACCGTCGTTTGCGGCAGCATGTATGCTGGAAAAAGCGAAGAGCTGATTCGTCTGGCACGCCGAGCTCTTTATGCGAAGAAGTCTGTTCAGGTTTTTAAGCCATCTTTAGACAAAAGATACGATGAAGCGATGGTCGTGACCCATCAAGGGGTGCGCCATGAGGCGGTCCCGGTTTCGGGAACAGATGAACTCGAAGCCCACGTGCGCGCCGATTCTGAGGTGATCTGCATCGAAGAGGTGCAGTTTTTTGACGACCGCATCGTCGCTCTGGCCGTCCGGTGGGCCGATGAAGGGCGAGAGGTCGTTTTGGCGGGTCTTGACCAAGATTTCCGACGACGGCCGTTTGGTCCGATGCCCGCGCTCATGGCGGTGGCAGATGAAGTCGTGAAGCTCCGAGCGATCTGTATGCACTGCGGGGCCCCGGCGAGCCACACCTATCGCATGATCGATGGGAAGCCCGCCCACAAGGACGATCCGCTGATTTTGATCGGCGCGACCGAGTCGTACGAAGCCCGTTGTCGGAACTGCTTTGAGATTCGGGGCGAGCGCAAGGCCCGCCCCCGAAAGCGCCGCTAGGCGGTGGGTTTGACCTGTTGCCAGAGCGACTCAAACCGGCTGACCATGGCGTCGATGGCTTGGAAGCCGCCCAACCAGAACTCCTTCGATCGCAAGTCCACCCCGACAAGGCTCATTAACTCTTCGGGTGACTTCGATCCGCCGAGCTTGAGGACTTGGATGTATTTCTCCGAAAATTCGGGGCCTTCGGCTTGAGCTTTGGCGTAGAGCGACAATGTCAGCAGCTCGCCAAAGGCGTAGGCGTAGACGTAGAACGGAGCCCAGAAGAAGTGCCCGACGTAGCTCCACCAAAGCTTGTGTTGCTCGCCGAGCTCGATGGAGCGTCCGAACATCGACTGAAGCTCTTCTTGCCAAAACTCCCCGAGTTCATCTTGGGTCAGCTCGCCTTCTTCGCGGCGATATTGATGGCAGCGCTGCTCGAAGCGGAACATGGACGCTTGGCGAAAAACGCTGGCGAAGATGCCTTCGCACTTTTCGGCCACCAGGGCGAGTTGATCTTCAGGGGACGCCTTGGCCATCAGCCGCTCGAAAACAAGAATTTCGCCAAAGATCGAGGCGAGTTCGGCGAGTGGCAGAGTCCCGTGATAATTGAATTCCGTTTGGGCCCGGCTGAGCGAGGCATGGACCCCGTGGCCCAGCTCGTGGGCGAGCGTTTCGACGTCGCTCATCTTGTTGAGATAGCTCATCAAGATGACGGGATGGGTGTCGGTCGTGTTGTAGCTGCAGAATGCTCCCCCCGTCTTGCCCGCACGTGGTTCGGCGTCGATCCAGCCTCGGTCAAAGAACTCGGCAGCTCGCTCTCGCAGCTCGGGATGGAAGCTGCCAAAGCTGTCGAGGACGATCGATTCGGCCTCCGACCACTCGATCTGCTCGTTCGCTTCGTGGAGGGGGGCGTATCGGTCGACGTGGGTGAGTTGGTCAAGACCCAAAATCTCCCGCTTGACGAGATAGTATCGTTCGACGAGGTGGTGGTGCTCTTTGCATAGGCCGACGACGAGGTCGACGGTCTCTTTGTCGAGCTCGTTCGCCAGGTGGCGGCTAAACTCGGGGTATGGCTGATTTCGGAGCCGGTCGTCGATCTTCTTGTCGAGCAAGACGTTGTTATAGATCGTGGTGATCAATCGGTTGATCGACTTCAGTCCTTCGGTAAACGCATCGCCCGCAGCTTGGCGATAGCTTCGTTCCGGATGCCGCAGGTAGTTCAGCACCTCTTCTTGCGTCAGCTCACTCTTTTCTTGGGTGGAAGGGTCGATAAAGGGGTATGTCTGAGCGCTGGTCGTCTCTTCGAAGAGCCGCATCCAAGCTCGAATGCCAGTGTTCGCGGTCTCTTCGAGGATGATTTCCTCTTTCTCGCTGAGGCGATATGGGCTTCGCTGGCGAGCCACCAGAATGTGATGCCGATAGTTGGCGAGTTCAGGCGCTTCGATCAGCCGCGCAATCTGGTCTTCGGGAATCTGTTGAAGCTCAAGCTCGGCAAAAAGGAGCTTGACTTGAAGCTCGCTACTTCGCTCCATCTGCTCTTGCATAAAGCCGCCGATCTCTGGGCTGGCGGTGTCGGTCGAAAAAAGCAGTTGGGCATAGGTGCTGGGCTTGCTCGCATCGCGGGCGAGTAACTCGAGCTGACGCAGCGCCTCGGACAAGAAAGCCGCACTGACCTCCGGTTGGTTGATCTTGCCTCGATACTCGGTCGAGAACTGGTCCGCACGCTGATGGAGCTCTTGCCAGAGCGCTTCGATCCGGGGGTCGTCCGGTGATTTGAAAAGGGCCTCAAGGTTCCATCGAATCTTGGGCGGTTGCAGTTCTTGAACGGGGGCGCTCATGACCGAATTATGAGGGAGATGGAGGCGGGATTGCACGGCGTGCGAGCGGTGTGGGCCTTCGGTCCCACGCGATTCTGCGAGGGATGTGCGCCTAGCTCGTTCGGGTCGCAGGTGTCGTCTGAAGTCAGGATGAATGCAAGAATTCCCAGTATTCCTGAACCCAATGACGAGCTTGGTCCAGAGTTTCTTGCGACGGATCGATCCGGCATCCCCGCCAGTTGGCTGGGAGGTTTGCGGTGAGGTTGGTGGGCGTGTCGTCCAAAAACAGAATTGGGCCGGGACCTGCCGCCGCCGAAAACGCTTCGTACGCAGCCAAAGACGGTTTGTTGTGGCCGATCAAAAAGCTGGCCACGCGCGGTTCGAGCATCTGAACGGCCTGATAGTCAGGATGAGTCAGCATCGTTCGCCAATGCGCTTCGTTCGTGTTGCTCAGGCAACCCGTTCTCACCCCGCGCGAGTTGAGTTCGCTTAAATATTCGGCCCAGCCCGAGTAGCAGCTATTCAGGATCGCCGCATGAAGCCTCGGGGCATCTTCAGATGGAATCTGCAGCGACTCGCTGAGGCGCTGGTAGTACTCCGTCTCTTGGATCTCTCCAGCTTGGTATGCCGCCAGGACGAGATCGGGGCCGACCAGTCGGTCTCGAAACTCCTCCGGCAGTCGAAGTCCGGCGGCATCCGCGCAAGAGCCCCAAGTGGACCGGACTCGCACCACGACCCCGCCCAAGTCGAGGCAGAGAATCAAGCCGACTCCAGGGTCAAGAGGACGACTTCGGGGGGGCAGTTCAGCCGCGAAGGGGGGCCGGTCGTGCCGACTCCGCTCGTGACGTAAAGCGGAGTCGGCTCCAAGTCGAAAAATCCCCGCAGATATTTGCGACCATTTCGGACTCGAATCGGGGGCCACCCCCAAGGGGTTAAGAACTGTCCGCCATGGCTATGGCCGCTCAACATCAGGGAGGCGCGGCCCGGTAAGTGGTCGACCATATCGGGTTCGTGCCAGATCACGATTTTCGCCCCCCCCTCATCGGCGAGCGCAAAGGTCTGGTGAGGCATCGCCTCACCCCCATTTTGGGAGTCGATGCCTAGCCACTGAATTCCGTCCTGCCGGACGACCTCGTTTCGCAGGAGGCGAATCCCGACCTCGCGGCCCATCTCGATGAGTATTTCGGGGTCGCCGCCGTAATAGTCGTGATTGCCCGGGACGGCGAGCACTCGACCCGCCAGAGGCTCGAACAGGCTGAGCCCGGCATCAATCAGCTCGACGGAGTCTTCTTTCCAACGCCCGACGAAGTCACCAGCGATGACCGTCATATTCGGATTTTCTGCTGAAAGGACCGAGCCTGCGCGAATGGCGTGTTCGACAGTCCAAAAGTCGCGGAGGTGGAAGTCGGCGACGAGCCCAATCCGATAACCACTCAAATCCGGGGGCCAATCGGGCAGCTTGAGCGTGACCCTTCGCAGGACGAGCCGATTGGCCTCGACGAGCGATCCGTAGAGCAAGATGCCCGCACTGGCGATCCCGATGCCGGTGAGAAGATGTCGAAGGTTCACCAAGCTCTATTGTGACGCCCGGAAGTCAAAAAATGAGCCCTTCGCTCCCGGAGCGAAGGGCTCATTCATCGGGCTTGCGGCCCAGGGCTTACTGAGAGTCGCCCTTGCCGCCCTTGAGGAACTCGGCTTCTTTGCGCTTGTGCTCTTCCCACTCAGCGCCCTTGCCAGCCTTCTTCATAGCCTCTTCCATGTTGTCGCGGCTAAACTCCTGCTTTTGCTTCTCATAGGTCGCCTCATCGACGTCCTTTGAGCAACCTCCGAGGAGAAGCAGGGCGCCCAATCCGAAAATCGCCGCCAGGGTCTTCATCTTAGTTGGTCCCCAGGCCCCAGAATGGGTAGTCGATCGAGACGTTCGGTTGAACAAAGCCGAAGTTGCCACTGGTCACGAAGGAGCAGTCGTCGCCAAAGGTCCAACCCGCGGTCGGGCTTGCGCCACTCACGCCGAGATACTCTTGCTTGGTGGGGGTCAGAGCGAGGAATCGTCCTGCCGGCAGATGCTTCGCACTGCCGTCGGTGTAGCCCACGGTGATGCCTCCGGACGGAATCTTCGTACCATCGGGAACGGTGCCTCGCGATCGAGTGACGCAGTCGGCGATCGTGCCGTCCATCAGCTTCCATCGCCAGAATTCGCGGATGGCGGCCGGATAGGCGGTTTCGGAGGTTTCGCCGGGATCAACGGTTCCAGCGGCCAGGGCCGCAGTGCCCGCGAACGGGAACTCCATCATGATGGCGGTCTCGCTCGGGCGAGGGATAAAGACGGTTTTGCCGCCGAGCCAGCTGTCTCGGAAGGCCCGCAGGTGAGTGGCCGGTCGGTTATAGGTGTCGAGCGAACCGGTGATGGCGGTGTTCAGAGCGAAGCCACCCACGATTTGGCCGTTCGTGCTCCATTGGGTGCGGTCCTTTCGCCGCATCGGGTGCTCGAAAAGCTCCACACTCTTGATATAGGGTCGAACCCACTTTTGCCAGGAGAAGTGGTTCATTCGGTAGTAGAAGGCACCGGAGGTACAACCAGCTCCCGTCGGATTGAACGGGTTGGAGTTCAAGGCCCCGTTGAGCGAGGACTGATTCACGCAGTCGTCATTTCGCGGGTAGGTGTCTTCGTAGTCGGTCGTGTACATGATCAGACCGGCCGAAAGTTGCTTTTGGTTGCTGACCGCGGCTGTCGTCTTTGCCTGGTTCTTCGCCCGGGCAAAAACAGGGAACAGGATCGCGGCCAAAATCGCGATGATCGCGATGACGACCAAGAGCTCGATGAGGGTGAAGGCTCTTTTTTTCATGGCTGTTGGGTTCTCTTTGGGCGGCCCTACCCCCTCTCGGGGACGAGCTCTGATCTATTATGACTGGCCTAGATTAGGGCTTTGTTAAGATGATGCGGGAAATTCTGAAAGATAAAGTTGTCTTTTGTACGAGGTTTCTCGAAAAATTGTTAAGATTGGCTCTGGCGGAGGTGATCCAGGGCCGAAAGCCATCTTTGCCACCGGTTGCTCCGTTTGATTTTTTGGCGCAAGACGTCCGGGGCGTTCGGGATCGAGAAATCCCGGTGAGTCTGCCAGCGAAGCCGTTCGGTCTTTTGGAGCTGACCGCCGCGGAACTGAATTCGGTGCCAGATCTCGACCGCCACGAGGATGCTCCAAATGGTTTGGCTCGGATAGCCACGGGCCCGCTCGATTTTCCAGACTTGCTCGTCTAGGGTGAGCTCAAGAATCTCTTGGCCAGCGGGATCGGAGAACCGGTTCAGCTTCTGAAATCGCGTGAGATAGGAGTGGTAGAGCGGGAATTCGACGACTTGGGATGCCCCCGCCCCATGGAGAGCGCAGTTGGTGGCGTCGTGGTCGAGGTGTCCGTGCTCAAAGGCTCCTGTCGCCACGCGATCCGGCTGGATTCGGTCGAGCACATCGCGGAAATATAGGACGAGCTGGGGCATCTCTTCGGGGCATTGGCCGTCCTTGGCTTTGGCAAAAAAGAGCCGATCTGGCGGGACTTGGACGGCCTCGGCAAAAGCGCGGGCCTCGGCTTCTCGCCGGGGGGTGCTGTGGGTCCAGCTGAGAAAGACTGGATTACCTTGGAGCGCGAGTCGCCGCACCCAGGCCGCGATCGCGAGCTCGTCGTCGGGATGGGTGAATGCAAAGAGCCACGACTTTTTGGGGTCTGGGTCGAAGCAGCGGCTCATCCCAGGACCTCAGAGAGAGTCTCCCAAACCGGCTCTGGAGCGATTTTTGCCAGGCTTTCGGGGTGGAAATGGCATCGGTCTCGCTGGCCGTAGGGGCAGGTCCGCTCGGGCCGGTTATTGCTGTAGAGGCCGACCGCGGGGACGCCGAGAGCGGCCGCGATGTGGGTGCTGCCGGTGTCGCCGCCCACATGCGCGCGAGCCAAAGAGATCACCGCAATGAGTTCGCGGATCGAAGTCTCCCCGATCAAGGAAATCGCTTTCGAGGCTCCGGCTTGAACGACAGACTCAAAAGCATCTCGATCTTCCTGAGCTTTGGAGCCGATGAACACCGCCGCGATGCCACGCTCGGCGAGTCTTTGGGCCAGAAATGCGAAAGATTCTGGAGGCCAACGCTTGATCGCCCATGCTGCCCCGGCATTGAGCACAACGAATTCACCCAGCGGGTCCAAACGAGATCTCCATTTCGATAAGTCGTCGGGATCGGGATGGAGATCGAATTGGGCTCGTTGAACTTCGGCCCCGAGGGCCCGGGCAACGTCGACGTACTGATCAACGACGTGCAGTGAGGTCGGATCGGGAAGCACTTTGGGGATGAAGAGCCCCGCCCCTTCGCGTTGCCAGTGATAGCTGAGCTTCGTGGAGGCCGACACCCGGGCCACGACAGACGCCGACTTCAAGAGGCCCTGGAGATCGAGGGCGGCCTCAAAAGGGCCGGGCAGGATCTCTCGAACTTGCCGGAGGAACTGCAACGAAATTTTGGGTTTGATTTCGACGACATGGTCCACGGCGGAGCAGCACCGGACCGGAGCCGAAAATCGAGGATCGACCGCCCAGGTCACTTCGACGTCTGGTCCGAGAGTCTTGAGCGCGGAAGCCACCGGAAGGGTGCAAACGACATCCCCCATCGATGAGAGTCGGCAGATCAGGAACTTACGCATCGGTCCTCGCCAGGGACCACCACGTCTGAGCGGCCTCAAGAATGTCGGTGACCGAAGTCTCCCCGGGGGTGTTGCCGCCGCGCAGGACGGTCCCTCGGGCCGTCCAAGGTCGGAAACGGGCGGGATCGGTGCGCCCAAAGATGCTGACGACGGGGACGTTCAGGGCGGCAGCGATATGTCCGCTTCCGGTGTCGCCCGCGAGGTGGACGGCGCTCGCCTTGATGACGGCCATGGACTCTAGGAGCGACCATTGCCCAACCCCGTTGACGATGCCCGGGCCGTCCAGCGGCGGATCTTGGGGGCCACCCAGGGCGACCACGGGGATGCCTCGGTGGACGAGGTCTGCCGCCACGGCCTCCCAATGTTCGACGGGCACTCGTTTGTCGAGTTCACCGGCCCCGGTTTGGATTGAGACGAAGGGCGCCGAAATGGGAGTAGGGAGCGCGGGCAAGGGCGGCATGATGGGGAATTCCGGCACCGGCCCGAATCCGGCGGCTTGCAGCATTCGGCCGTAGAGTTCGATCTCGTGTTCGCCGGGTTGAAGCGACGGGTTCAGGACCGGGTTCAAGCGTCGAGCCAGGGCATCGGTGGCCCGGGCGCTCAGTCGCCGGGATGCCCCGCAAAGGCGAGTTGCGAGGGCGGTCTTTGAATGACCCTGAAAGTCGAGGGCAAGGTCAAACTTGTACCGGCGAAGGCCCAAGTAGGTCCGGATCTGTTCACCGAAGACTCGGGGATCACCTCTCCGTTTTTTCCACCTTTCACGCGGAAAAATGCAGAGATCGTTCACTAAGGACGTCGTGTCGATGACAGGAACACATCGCGACTCCACCGCCCAGGCAAGGGTCGCTTCGGGATGTTGGTGGCGAAGGGCGGAGGCGGCCCAAGCCGTCATCACGCAGTCCCCGATGGCGCTGAAGCGCACGAGCAGGACCCTCACATCAGCCCCTTTTGGCGAGCGAATTTCCACCGGTCGTGGAACCAAAGCCACTGCTCTGGGTGGGCGGAAATAACGGCCTCCAGCGAGTGGTGAATGGCCCGCATCATCCCCTCGCCCTTGATCTCGGTCCGCTCCGCCTCTAGGGCGGGCTCGAACCACATTTGATAGTTTCCTGGGGAAACATAGACACACCAGCAGCACACGACCGGGGCCCCCGTCCGCTCGTGAAGTACGCCTGGGCCCATGACGGTGCCGGCAGGGTGACCAAAAAAGGGAATGATCTGCTCTTGAGAGTTTTGATCCGGCAAGATTCCGATGAGCTCGTTCGCCTTGAGCCTTTCCAAAATGGTCCGAGTGGAATTCCCTCGGGGGACGACGCGTGTCCCTGGCTTTTCGCGGAGGGAATTGACGAGGGAATTGAGTCCGGAGTCGTTGGCGTCGCGCGCAATGACGCTTAAGGGATATCCACGCGAACTGAGCCAGGCACTGAGTCGTTCCCAGTTTCCGAAGTGGCCGGTGATTAAGAGCACGCCGCGACCTTGGGCCAGCGCCGCCTCCAAGTGCTCAACTCCGTTGACACTCATGGAGTCTTCGAACTCCTTTTCGGACCGGGACCAGCTCCGCAAAAAGTCGGCGGTTGTTCGGCCGAAGTGTTCGAACGTGCTTTCGGCGATCAAGAGCCTTTCTGCGTCGGGCCTGTCCGGAAAAGCGAGCTTCAAGTTCGCAAGGGCTCGTTCGCGATGCTTTCGGCTTAGCTTGAAAAATCGACGACCCCACCGGGCCCCGATCCGCTCGGCTTGAATCTGAGATTTTCGACCCATCACCCGGAGCGCCCAGCGAAAGGCCGCCGCTCCGAGCTTCCCTTCAATCTGTTTTCGCTTCGATTTCATGGATTTTTGCGAGCAGCCATCGGGTGAACTCAGGCTCAGGTTTGAGCCGAACTTCGTAGTCCACGATCCAAAGGGTGAGTGGGGCGAGGTCGGTCCTTTCGCGCAACTTCATCCAGTCTTTGGCGGTGACGAGGATCGGTTTTTGTGGGTCGAATGATGCCCAGAGGTTACCAGCCGTCAGCGGATCGTGGTCCGGACGGTGAACTTCGTGGATGAGTTCGTAGCCCGCGTCGATGAAGGACTGGCGAAGCCGAGCCGGGCTCCCGATTGCACTCAGCAGCTGGATCGGCTGAGTCGCCGGGCGATCGCACGGACGACCTTCGGCGTCGCGAAAGACCGGGCCTTGGCGGACCAGATCCCACGTTCCAGGGATGACGGCGTCGGCCTTCCTTCGGCCGGCACTTCGCGGTTGCCGGTAAGGACCGGCGGGCAAGCAGAGCGGGTTCGGGGCCGGGTCTGGATCGAGGATCAAGGCAAGGTGCTTTTTGAGCGGCAAGTGCTGGAATCCGTCGTCGAGGAGGAGGATTGCGTTGGGGAACCGCTCGGCGCAGATTTCGGCGGCTCGCACTCGATTTCTCCCGATGATGAGGGGAAGATCGGGCATGAGCCATCGGTAGTAGGCGGGTTCGTCGCCCCAGCGGCTGGCGATCAACGGGCCCGCAGGCGCACACTGGGCCTCTTCGGACGCGGGGCTGCCGTATCCACTCGCCGAGAGGACGACTTCATGTCCCGAACGCCTGAAGAGCTGGGCCAGGTATGCGGTAAGCGGAGTTTTTCCCGTCCCCCCGACGGTGAGATTTCCCACGACGAGCACAGGTCGATGGGGTTCTTTGGGCTTTTTCAGACCCAGGCGATACATGGACTCGTAGGCCCACCATCCCCCGGCGTAGAGGAGGGACAGCGGCGCAAGCAAGACGGATGCCAGTCCGGCGGGCTGATCCAGGTGGCGGAATGGTCCCCGGGAGTCGTTTGGCATCGTCTCTCAGGTCTTGGTCCGGGTTCCCGATGGGCGATCTCGAAAGGGGACGCCCATCGGGAGAAAGGTCTTAGCCTTTGAGCTCGGCGCAGACAGCGTCGGCAAAGTCCGTGGTCGAGGTCGAGCCTCCGATGTCGTAGGTCTTGATGCCTCGGCCCATGACGGCCTCGGTGGCACCCTCAATGTCCTTTCGGGCTTGGTTTTCGCCCAGGTGATCCAGCATGAGTGTGGCCGAGAAAAGCAGGGCGACTGGGTTGACCTTGTTCAGTCCCGCATACTTAGGAGCCGATCCGTGAACTGCCTCGAAGACGGCGCATTTGGCACCATAGTTGGCGCCGGGTGCGACGCCAAGTCCACCCATCATTCCGGCGGCAAGATCGCTGACAATGTCTCCATAAAGGTTGGGCAAAACCAACACATCGTAGGACTTCCATCGGGTCACGAGTTGCATGCATTGATTGTCCACGATGTTGTCGCCAAACTCGATGTCGGGATAGTCTTGAGCGACCTTCTGGCACGTGCGCAAGAAGAGACCATCGGCGATCTTCATGATGTTCGCTTTGTGAACGGCGGTGACCTTTTTGCGACCGTGCTTTCGTGCATATTCGAAAGCCGCTCGTGCAATTCGTTCGGTGCCAAATTCGCTGATCAGCTTAATCGATTGGGCCACAGTCGGCGTGACCATGTATTCAATTTGTGCGTACAGATCTTCGGTGTTTTCTCGGAAAAGGACCATGTCCAAATCTTTGAACGGAGTTTCGACTCCAGGCAGACTTCGAACGGGTCGAACGCAGGCATAAAGATCTAACTTTTTGCGCAACGTGACGTTCGGACTGACGCTGCCTTTGCCGATTGGGGTGGTCATGGGTCCTTTGAGACCGATGCCGATTTCCTTGATTTTTGCAATTGTTTCTTCGGGAACAATCGGCTTGCCAGCTTCGACGCATTTGAGACCGGCTTCGACCTCGATCCATTCGATGTCGACCTGGGCAGTCGAGATAATCTTCTCAACAGCAGCGACGAGTTCGGGGCCCGTTCCATCGCCGCGAATCAAACAAACTTTGTGAGCCATAATATCCTCTTCCTAAATCCTATCCCTAGTACGGTTCGCTAAAGGCATTAACTCCATCGATCTGATAGAGCTTTTGTGCTTTATTCCAGACCCAGCCTGCTGAAGTGAGAGCTTGACAAAGCTGATCGACATCAGCGTCATTGATCAATTCTTCACTCACATAGCGACATCGAAACCAATCGATCATGTCCATTTCTGGGGCAGGTGGCGGATACAATTTTGTGCCCCGATTCGACATCAGTTTCATGGTAAATTTTCCCTCTTTCTTGGGGATGTTTTCGTAGTCCTTTGTCCAAATGTAAAGGTCCACTCCGGCTAGTGTCATCATCCTTCGTTCTTTTCCTCGTTTCTGGTTGGAGCGGGTACGGGGGCGAGCCCTGACCCCATTCGCCAACTTCCGTATTATGGCTGGGCGGGGGGTCTGAAGTCAAAGCGCAGGCGCCGAGCCGGGGCAGGTAACCTGAGGGAATGCTCGACCCTCGCGTTACCCGGCTCGCCGAAATGATTTGCGGTTACTCCTGCGACCTCAGTTCCTCCGACCACCTGTTGATTCACGCTTTTGATATTCCCGAAGAGGCCGTGGCCGAGTTTGTCCGGGTGGCTCAAGGCACGGGTGCGCGGGTGGCGGTGCGGCTGGAAAGCAACATCGTGCGGCGTCAACTGATGCTGGGCATGATCGAGGCCAATGCGAGCCTCATCGCCCAGGTCGAAAAGTATGAGATGGAGCAGATGACGGCTTACATCGCCTTGCGGGGTTCTCACAATGTGACCGAGCTCGCCGACGTTTCGGGTGAGATCAACAATCTGTGGAGCCGAGTTTACGCGACTCCGGTCGTCTTTCAAACCCGCGTCCCGAAAACCAAGTGGGCGGCTCTCCGTTGGCCAACGCCGGGGATGGCGCAACAGGCCGGAATGAGCACGGCTGCCTTCGAGAAGTTCTATTTCGACGTCTGCACGCTCGACTATCGCAAGATGGAAGAGGCGGTGAAGCCGCTGGTCGACCTGATGAATCGGACGGATCGCGTCCGACTTGTGGGCCCGGGCACGGACATGAGCTTCAGCATCCAAGGGATCGGGGCCGTGCCTTGCACGGGGCATCGAAACATCCCCGATGGAGAGTGCTTCAGCGCGCCAGTTCGCGAATCGTGCAACGGCGAAATCACTTTCAATACGGTCTCGCTATATCAAGGCACCGAGTTCAGCGGCATTCACTACAAGATGAAGGACGGCAAAATTATCCACGCCGAAGCCGGGGCCAACACCGCGAAGCTGAACGAGATCCTCGACACCGACGAAGGAGCGCGTTACATCGGGGAGTGGTCGCTGGGGTTCAACCCGTACGTGCTCCATCCGATGAAAGACACGCTCTTTGATGAAAAGATCGCGGGCTCGTTCCACTTCACCCCGGGCAACGCCTACGACCCACCCGGAGGGAACGGCAACAAGTCTTCGATCCACTGGGACACGGTGATGATTCAGCGGCCTGAGTACGGCGGCGGAGAAGTCTGGTTCGACGACGTTCTGATCCGCAAGGACGGGATCTTTGTCATCGACAGCTTGCTGGGCCTGAATCCGGATCGGCTTGGCTAAGCGCCGAGGTTGCGGTTCATCTCCGCGACCTTCTCTTTGAGTTCGTCTTGATGCTCGGCCAGCTCTTTTGCCAGCCGGGCATCGTTGAGCGCCAAGATTCGCACCGCGAGGAGCGCGGCATTGTGGGCATTGCCGATGGCGACGGTCGCAACGGGAATTCCCGCCGGCATCTGGACGATCGAATAGAGCGAATCAAGGCCGCCGAGTGCTTGAGTTTGAATCGGGACCCCGATCACGGGCAAGACGGTGAGCGAAGCGACCATCCCTGGCAGGTGAGCGGCCCCGCCCGCCCCGGCGATGAGCACGCGCAGCCCCCGAGAGCCGGCCGATTTGGCGTACTCGACCATCTCTTCGGGAGTCCGATGCGCGGAGACGACTTTGGCTTCGTGCTCGATGCCGAACCGACTGAGGACTTCGGCGGCAGCGGACATCGTCGGCCAGTCGGACTGGCTTCCCATGATGATTCCGATAAGAGGTGCGCTCATGCTGGGTCTTTTACCCGGCAAAGTGCCACAATCAGGAAATGCCGTTGGTTCGTGTGGTGGTGACTTTGAAGCCTTCTTTGCTGGATTCGGCGGGTCGGACCGTTTCTGACTCCCTGGTCAAGCTGGGATTCGACGAGGTCGAGGGAGTTCGGATCGGGAAGGTCATCGAACTCCACGTGACTCAGGCTGATCCATCTCGGCTCCAAGCGATGTGTGATAAGCTCCTGGCGAATCCGGTGATCGAAGACTATCAGATTGAGGTTGTGGATTGAAAATCGCGGTCGTCCGGTTCCCCGGGTCGAATTGTGATCAGGACGCTCTCTGGGCCTTGCGCTCTGATGTGGGGGTTGCAGCTGAGTATGTGTGGCATGAGGCGACCTCGCTGTCGGGATTCGACGGGGTTTTTTTGCCGGGCGGATTCAGTTATGGCGACTATTTGCGATGTGGGGCGATGGCCGCTCGGGCCCCTTTGATGTCGGCGGTCAGGGACCTGGCCGAGCGCGGTCACCCGGTCATAGGGGCTTGCAACGGGTTCCAAGTTCTTTGCGAGGCTGGTCTTCTCGAAGGGGCTCTCCTTCTGAATCATAGCCAAAAGTTTGTTTGCCGAGACGTCAGATTGCGCCCGGAGACGCAGAAGGGGCTCTGGATGGAGTCGCAGTCCCAGGTGCTCCGGCTGCCGATTGCCCACGGAGAGGGCCGGTACATCGCAGATCGCGAGAATCTTTCGCGGCTCAATGGAGAAGGGCGAGTCGCATTTCGATACGTCGATTCGGCGGGCGATGCGACTGAAGACGCCAATCCGAATGGATCGGTGGAGAACATCGCCGGGATTGTGAACGAGGCAGGAAACGTTTTGGGATTGATGCCCCACCCCGAGCGAGCGACGAATGCTCGGATAGGTGGGACCGATGGCCTGGTGCTTCTGCGTGCATTTTCGGCCATGAAGGTTTGAACAGAACTTATGGAAGCCAAAAGTCAAACCTTCACCTTCTTGCTGACCGACGTTCAAGGCAGTACGCGTCTTTGGGAAAAGTTCTCCCAAGAGATGAACGTGGCGCTGCAGATTCATGACCGGATCATGCGCGAAGAGATCGAGCGCTTTGGCGGTGAAGTATTCAAGACGATGGGCGATGCGTTTTTTGCCGCCTTTCAGAGTGCCGATGGCGCGGTCCATGCGGCGTGTGCGATCCAACAGCGGCTGGCCCTTGAGACCGGTGCGGGCGATTTTGCTCCACTCCGAGTGCGTATGGGGATCCACACGGGCGAGGCCCACGTCCGGGATAGTGATTACTTTGGTCCGACGATGAACCGAGTCGCCCGGCTCCAGGCGGTAGGCCACGGCGCTCAAATCCTGCTTTCTTCGGTGACGACCGAAGTGATCGGGACCAATCTGCCCGAAGGGGCCTGGTTGGTCGAGTTGGGGCCACACAAGCTCAAAGATATTGAGCAACCGGAGCACATTCGTCAGCTCAATTATCCTGGCGTCCCTGAGTCTTTTCCCAAGCTCAAGACGATCGACTCGCTCCCGAACAACTTGCCGCGAGAGGTCTCCTCGTTTGTTGGACGCGAAAACGAGGTCGCGAATCTGCGCAAGCAGCTCGGGACTCACCGCCTGATCACGTTGACCGGTTCTGGCGGGTGCGGAAAGTCGAGGTTGGCGATCGAGGTGGCGGCGGAACTTCTCGGCCGGTTTGAGCATGGCGTTTGGTTGATCGAGTTGGCGTCTTTGAACGACCCATCGCTCCTTTGGCAGACCATCGCTTCGACGCTGAACATCAAGGGCGATCCGGGATCTTCGGAAGCGGATACGGTTCGACAAGTTCTCAAAGATCGCACGATGCTTTTGATCATGGATAACTGCGAGCACTTGATCGATGAGGCCGCCCGAGTTGTCGATTCGATTTTGAAGGGCTGTCCGAATGTTTGTGTGATGGCCACGAGTCGAGAAGCCCTCGGCGTGATGGGCGAACTTTCTTACAAAGTCCCTTCTCTCTCGTTGCCGGAAAATGCGCAAAATCTGTCTCCCGAAGATCTGTTGACTTATGGAGCGATTCAACTCTTTATGCAACGGGCCCAAGCAGCGAATTCGACGTTCGAATTGACGGCGCAAAACGCGGTTTCAGTCGCGCAAGTTTGCCAGCGGCTCGACGGAATTCCGCTCGCCATCGAGCTAGCCGCGGCCCGCATCAAGTCGCTGGCGGCCGATCAGATCGCCGCCCGATTGAACGATCGTTTCCGCCTCTTGACTGGGGGAAGTCGCACGGTTCTTCCCCGGCAGCAAACGCTCCGCGCGGCGATTGATTGGAGCTATAACCTTCTTGAAGAGAAAGAGAAATCTTTGCTGGTTTCGCTCTCGATTTTCAGTGGGGGTTGGACCCTGGAATCCAGTGAACAGATCTGCACGACGGACGATATCGAGGACTGGGAGATTCTCGACCTTCTGACTCAGCTCGTGGATAAATCTTTAGTCAATTATGATGACAAAAAAGACCCTCCCCGATATCGATTTCTGGAAACAGTTCGACAATACGCTCAGGAAAAGTTGCTTGATTTTGAGGGTTTGACAGACTTGCGCCGAAAGCACGTCCACTACTTCCTGGAGCATTCTCGCCAAGCGGCGGCGAACTTTGGGGGCACCGATCAGATCTTGTGGCTCAAGCGGATCGAGTACGACCTGGACAATATCCGGAGTGCGCTCGAATGGTGCCAGCACGATGAAGAAACCACGTTCGCGGGGCTCAAAATGGCGACGCTTTTGCACCGCTTCTGGGAAGTTCGGGGTTATTTGAGTGAGGGGCGGCAGTCGATTGAGAGCCTTTTGAACGCTTTGCCGACTTCGGGGTCGGCTTATGTGGACGATTCGACGCTGGAAGATTGGCGAATGCGAGCCTGCAACAACGTCGGGACTCTGATCAACGACCTTGCCCAGCCCGAGGCCGCTCAGGCCCGGCTGGAAGAGGCGCTGGCGATTGCGCGCAGGAAGGATTTCAAGCTCGGAGTTGCAGTCATTCTGAACAACATTGGGCTCACGTTCAAGAATCGTGGAGATCGCGAAGGTGCGATGAGTCGATATGAAGAAAGCGCGGCCATCTGCAAAGAGATCGGTGACGAACGAAACCTCGCCATAGCCTATGACAATTTGGGTGCGCTTTATCGCGAGGCTGGCCGCCGTGCGGAGTCTCGCCAACTGCATGAAGAGTGTCTGCAGATTTTCGAGAAAGTAGAAGATGCTCGAAGTATTGCGATCGCTCTGGGACGGCTCGCCGAGCTCGATATTGATGATCTTCAGTCTGAGCAGGCTCGGGCGCGCCTCGTGCGGGCTCTGAAGATGCAGCGCGAAATGGAGTATCTCGCCGGGATTGCGACGGTGCTGGAGCTCTTTGCCAAAGCTGATATTTTGGATCAGCGCAATGAATCTGCGGCCCAATTGGTCGGGCGAGCGGCCGAAATTCGCGACCAGATCGGGCTTCATGTTCCTCCCAACGACCAAGCTGAATACGATGCGATGGTGGCGACCCTGAAAGAACGGCTCGGCGAGGACGTCGCCAACCGCTTGATGCAAGAGGGGCAGGCTTTGAGCCTGGATCGACTGCCGCTTGAAGTCGTGGCGACTTGATTGAGGCGTCGGACCCAAAAGAAGAGGGGCCCTGAGCGATTCTGCTCAGGGCCCCTGGTTTTGGATGGACCAGTTTACGACTGTCGTCGTCGGCGTCGAACGAGGACAGCTAGGCCCAGACCGAGGGCAGCCATCGTCGCTGGCTCAGGAACAGGCCGAGCGAAGCCGCGCAGGATGGTCGGGTGCGTGTAGTCGATGTCGATGAGGAACCCGTTGCCGTTGACCGTGTTCACTTCCGAGAATTGACCCGTGTAGCCACCACCGAAGGTCATCAGGTCGAACATCATGCCGTCGGTCAAGTTGAAGCTGGGGTTGATCACCACATTCAACTGGCCGCCGAGCGCCCCCGCGCCCGAGACGATGAGTCGGTCGAAGTTACTGGCCGATTCGATCTCCATCAGCGCAGTGCCGATGCTGGTTTGGGTGTAGGATCCGATGATGTTCAGAGTTCCTGGCGAGCTTCCCGGTGAGAGGGAGCCGCTGTTGTTGACGCCTCCGTCGATGGTTCCGGTGCCCCCGACTGTTCCGGCTTCAATCGTGATCGGTCCGCCCGCGGTGAATGTTCCGTTGACCAGCAATTGGCCGCCGAATTGCATGAAGCTCCCGCCGATATTCAGTTCGCCGTTGCTGTCCACCGCGAGGGTGCCGCTGTTGCCGAGGTCATCTTCGATGTTGAGCGAGATCGCATCGGAAAGAAGCAAGCTCCCGAGGACGAACGTGCCGTTGTTTTGGCTGAGTCCGGTGAGCGCATTGTTGCCGGAAAGGTTCTCGATCGCAGCACTTCCGCCGATCAGCCAGATGTTGCTGTTATTGGTCTCGATGCCGGTGTTCGCGAACTTAAATTGCGAATTGTTGCCGATGATAAAGTTTCCGTTGTTCAGCGTCTTCGGTCCTGGGGAGTAGTTCGCGAAGGCACCGCTCTGGGTGTGGGTTCCGCTTTGGACTCGGAGTTGTCCGCCGCCATTGACGGCGAGCGAACCGCTTCCGAACAGGGCCCCCGACTGGAGGGCGAGGAATCCGCCGTTGATGATGGTGTTTCCGGCCCAGTTGGCCCCGGCGCCGACCGTGACTTCGCCATTCGTGATGACTTGTTGGCCGGTGAAGGTTGCGCCCGAAACGAAGTTATAGTTGCCGAGATTGAAGTCGATGTTTGCACCCGGCTCGACATTAAACGTCCCGGCACCAGTACCACCGCCGATCAGTTCCAGGGTGCCGGCTTGGACATCCACCAGCCCTCCGGACGGGTTGTTGAACTTCGTCGTGACCGTCGTGACGTCCGTTGAAGTTGGCTTCTTTCGGAAGGTCCCGAAGTTATTGATTTCGTGGATCGTGGGCCCGTTGAAATCAACTCCGTTGCCGGTGATCTCGTACGTGCCGTTCACTCGCAACTTGCTTGCAGAGCCCGAGAACGTGATCACCCCGGCGCTGTGGGTGGTGGGTCCGTTCAGAATGACTTGGGCCCCGTGCTTGATCGACTTTGGCGCCGCGGATGCAATGAAGGTCCCCGCGCTGGTCATGAAGGACGGAATGGCAATCCCATCTCCTTCGAGGCTTCCGCCGTTCCAGAAGAAGCTGTTCGTGTTCGAGTTGCCGAGATCGGACTTGTAGATTCCGCCGGTGTTTACCGTCAAGAAGTTCGTGTTGACCGAGATTCCGCTTTCGTTATTGAAGGTTCCGTTGACGGTGAGTTCATCCAGCGATCCGAGCGACGTGTCGGTGTCCAGCGAGAGATTTCCGCCACTGTTGATCGTCAGGTCGTCGATACCGTTATAGTTGGCGGCATCTTTGAAAACCGCGGCCCCGGAGATGACGACATTGGGAACGTTGATCGTGCCCGAATCGATCGAGGAGTTTCCACCGAGGACCAACAGCGAGCCCGAAGTTCCGACGATGTTGCCCGAGTTCGTGACGCCGCTTGTCGTCACAAAGGCATTCCCGTTGATGTTCACGTTGCCGGAGTTATCGAAAGGCGCGGCCATGGTGAACTGGGTTGCGGTCATCGGAGTAACGTTCAGGGTCCCTTCGTTGTTGAATAAGGTTGCCCCGGGTCCGGTCACCAAGAGGTTTGTGCCGTTGACGTTATAGGTTCCTGCCGCCGCGTTATTCAGCGTCGCGCTTCCTGCAAGACTGAGAATTCCCGCGTTATGGTTCCAAATGCCTTGGTTCACCGCATTCAGTGCACCGCCTCCACCCAGCGTTTTGGTCTGAGCGGTCGTTAGGTTCAGGGTATTAACGTTGCTGAAATTTCCAGATCCTGAAATCTGGCCGCGCTCCCAGGTCGAGGTGCCCGTGACCTGGAAGTCACCGTCAGCGATAATCTGGCCCCGGTGGGTGAGGTTGTTGAACGTGATGGTATTCACCCAGGTGTCGATGTTCACCAGACCGGTGTTTCCAACGGTCACGGTGTCGTCGTTCGCCCACGAGGCACCCGACTCTTCGCCTGCTTCCAGCAAGTTCAGCTGCCCGTTGATCACGGCGCTGTAGATGTTAATGTTGCCGAACGCATTCAGCTGAGCCCCCGAATTGATGGTGAGGGTGTCTGTCTCGAGGTCCCCTGAGAAAGTGAGATCGTAGGAGCCACCGGTCATCGTCACGTTTCCGGTGAACCCATTGATCGAGCCCGCGAGTTGACCTCCGCCGCCGAGCTGAAGAAGTCCTGAATTGTTGACGGAGCCGTCTTGCGAAAGTTGAATTTGAGAGTTGATCGTCGCGGTTTGTCCGCTAGAGATACTCATCGCACCGTTGAGAATTGAGAACTTGCCTCCATTCGACGTAAATGAGGATGCAAGGCTGCCCGACGATTCCAGCTTGATCTCTGCCGCGGTGCCGAGGTTTGCAATGCCGCTTAACGTGACGGGATTCCAGAACGTGAGTTTCGAACTATTCCCGAGTGCGACTCCGCCCATTCCGATGGAGGAGGTCCCGTAGACGTTGATCGTTGTGTTGGCTCCGAAGCTTCCTCCCGACAAGGTTGCACCCATGAGTACGTTCGTGAGTGCGCTGCTCGTGTAGGTTCCACCGGTGAAGTTCCAGCTGGAGATCGAGTTCGTTGCCGCTCCGGTGAGGCTCAGGCTCCCGCCGTTCTGAGTCCACAATCCAGCCGTATAGTTCAACGTCTGACTGGTGTACGAGCCGGACGAATGCGTGGTTGGAACTCCGACGCTCAGCGTTTGTCCCGCACCCGGAAGTCCGAGCGACCAGTTCGCTGGGTTGTTCCAGAACCCTCCGCTCCCGCCGATAAACGTGTTGACTTGGGCATGACTCAGGGCCGCCAACGCGGTGATGCCCGCCATGAGTGCAATCGATTTTATTCGCATGGATTCTGACTCCTCTCCACAACACACAATGGCCCAGGCCAACTATTAGAAGGCCAGAGCACTTTTCCAGTCCTCATTCTACTGGAGAATTCGAATGATCACGTGGAATCGCGGATCGAATTTTCAGAAGTCTGGTATTCCTCCATCTCCAAATCAAGGAAGAACAGGCAATAACTAGTAATTTTCTCAGGTCGCTTCGTCGGACTCAGAAGCCCATTTCCAGAGCCGAGCCAAGTTCACTTCATGCTGGGTCTCGGCATCGGGAGTTTCTAAGAGAATGGGGACGCCAAAGAACCGCTCGTCTGCCATCAGACATTCGAACGCCGTCGGCCCGATTTCACCTTCGCCCAGGTGCTCGTGTCGATCCACTCGGGAGCCGAGCGGCTTCTTCGAGTCGTTGCAGTGAATGGCGCCCAGCCGGTCGAATCCGACGATCCGTCCCAAGGCGTCCATGGTCTGCTCGTAGGCTTCTCTCGTTCGCAAGTCGTAGCCAGCGGCAAAGATGTGGCAGGTGTCGAGGCAGATTCCTAGCTGCGACGGAGCGCGTGTTAGGTCTAAGATTTTGGCCAAATGCTCAAATTTGTAATTAAGTGAGGACCCTTGACCTGCCGTGGTCTCCATCAAAATGGTGACCGACGAGGGGGCCTCGGTCAGCAAGGTGAGGACCTCGTCCGCGACGAGCTGAAGGCCGACGTCTTCGCCTTGACCGAGGTGCGATCCCATGTGCGAGACGACTTGTGGTACGCCGAGTTCGTGACATCGCTGCATCTCGCCGAGGAGGGCGCGGCGGCTCTTTTCACGACCTTCGGGGGTCGGGTGGGCCAAGTTGATCAGATAGCTGTCATGACTGACGACTTGTTGAATGTTGCTCGCGGCCCAGGTGTCTCGAAAAAGCTGAACCTTGGCGGGATCGAGCGGCTTCGAGGCCCACTGCTGAGGACTGTGAGTGAAGATCTGAATGGCGGTGCAGCCAATCTCTTGTCCACGCTCCAGCGCCTTGTGCAGTCCTCCCGCCGTCGGCATATGGGCGCCCAAAAGTCGGGCCGTCATCGGCGGAAAAAGGCCTCGATGAGGAGAGCGCTGGAGAGAATCTGAGATAAACTCGAAAACGTGACCCCTTTGGGTTCGCCAAAGAGCAAGATGTCGCCCGATTTCAGGAGGGGATTCGCCTCAATTTTGCCGTCTTTTAGGAACTCATCCAGGTTCACTTGTTGGACCGCGTAGGTGCCGTCTGGCCCGGGCCGAGCGATGGCGACTCGGCGGAGACTTCCTCGCGATTCGAGCCCGCCCGCCAAGGCCAAGGCGTCTGCGACGCGAAGGGTTTGTCCGAGCGGGATCGGGACGCGCCCGGGCTTTTGGACGGTGCCGAGCACGAGTACTGCGTCTTCGTTGGGTCGCACGTAGATGACGTCTCCGTCTTCAAGAGGGGGCGGGGCGATCGAGGAGTCGAGAATCGACTGAGACGCATCCACGACCCGGGCTTGGCCCCGTCGAATCACGACTACCGACCGGATGGAACCCTCTGGAAGGACCCCTTCGGCCGCAGCCAAGGCCCCCAACACGCCGAGCTTTTGACGAACAACGAACTCGCCTGGCTTTTGAACAAATCCCAGAACGGAGACCCGGGCCGTCGGTTGAGCGGCGAGGGTGATGGTATCTCCCGCTTCGAGAACGATCGGCAATGAATCAGGGCTGGGGCGAAGGGCGTATTCAGAGACCGAGGGCCCTCGGCGAAGAAGGACAACATAATCGCCGTCGGCCCGGGCCTCGCTCTCGGATGAACCCGAGGCCGCCAGGCCGCCCGCTTGAGCGATGGCTTGATAAAGATCGGTGCCCACGGGGACCCGCAGCAGACCGGGCCGGGTAGCCGAACCGAGAACCCATATCTTGATTTCGGGCTTTCGAACCAGGGTGACCACGTCGTCGCGCTCCAACGGCTCATCGGCAATTTGTCCGGCGAGGAGCCGAGCGAGATCGATTTCTTGGACGGAGCCTTGACGCAGAAGCTGAATTTGGTACTCATCACGGGGTTCGGCGAGCGGACCGCTGGAACTGAGCACCTGACGTAGAGTCAGGCCTGGGACCCACGCGACCGGTCCGGCGCTCCGTTCGGAAAACCCGACAACATAGACGAGGGCCGGTCGGAGCGACTTGAGCGTGACCCGAACCCGGGGCTGGCGCAAGACCGGGGCGAGAGCCTGAACCACGGCGGATTCGACTTGCGAGAGGGTTTTCCCGGCGGCGACCACTTGGCCAAAGCCTTTGCCTCGAAGGGTGCCGTCGTGCAAGACGGGAAAGTCTCCGCTCCACTCTTCGGCATTGATAATGGCGATGTGGACCACGTCCCCGACGGCTAGTGTCTGAGCTGTCGCCGGGGTCTGGGCAGAGGCCAGGGAAAGGAGCCACCCCACGAGTCCGAAAATCCAAATCCAGCGCGCGTTCACAGTTGAGTTTCAGACGATGCGGGCTCGTCGAAAGAACGGGGTCGAGCTCGACAATTTTTAAGAGCTCCTTAATTAACCCCGGCTTAATGCCGATTCCCGCCAGAATTCCCGAATATGACGAGACCTCCCCGGAAATCGGCGTTTACCTTGATCGAATTACTGGTGGTGATTGCGATCATTGCGATCCTCGCGGCCATTCTGTTTCCGGTGTTTGCGCGCGCCAAAGCAGCGGCCCAGCAGACGGCTTGCCTGAACAATCTGAAGCAGCTCGGGGCGGCGATGATGCTGTACGTCACGGACAACAACGAGCACTTTCCCTCGGACGGAACGGACGAAGCGGATTGGGGGAAGGACTACTGGCCGTTCTTGATCGCTCGCTATGTCGGAACCAAGGCGCCAAACAACATCCAGCGAGGGGCCGGCGGGAACGTCTTTCACTGCGCGATGAACCCGGCTCGGCAAGTGGTTTCGGACGATTATGACAACAAGTACGGACTCGATGGGGAGTTTCCGGCGACGGCTTGGGGATTGCAACGGTCTCCGGACGGTGCTTTTCGGTTCTTTAGTAGCTATGCGATCAATGAGCATCTTTGCGACCAGGCTGGGACCTCGGTGGGAGCCGTCATTTCGGGAGACAAAGAAGGCCCCCAGTTTGCTCGATGGGAAGTTCCGGCCAAGAACTTTATGTTCCTCGAAGGGAGCAAGACCGAGCTCGAAGGGGATGAATTGATCTCGGGGTCGGTGGGTGCCGACAAGAGCTCTTGGCGGCCCAACTTGTGGCAAGGCATCAGCTTCCCGCACAACAACGGCCTCAACATTGTTTATCTCGACACCAGTGCGCGGTGGAAGCGCGTCGTGTTCAAGAACAACGATTTCACAGTTCGGACAAACTGGGTGTTTCCTCCGGGGTCGAACTCAGGGGGTCTCAACGACTGCGGGCCATGGACGGCCCCAGCATACGACGACGAAAACTGTCCCCCGCACTAGGCGTCGCGCGGTCGTTGATCTCATCCGGTATTCTCGTCGGGCAAATCCCCTCCGAGCCGATGCGTTATGTCCGACACTCTCGATACTCTGCTTTCTGAATCTCGTCACTTTCCGCCGTCCGCCGAGTTCACGTCTTCGGCAAGAGTGAGTGATCCTGACATCTATGACCAGGCTCTCGCGGACTCCTTGGCCTATTGGGAAGGGTGGGCGAAGAAGCTCGACTGGTTCGAGCCTTGGCAAGAGGTCCTGCATTGGGAACTTCCGCACGCCCAGTGGTTCGTCGGGGGCAAGCTGAACGCCTGCTACAACTGTGTGGACCGCCATGTCGTTCAAGGGCGAGGGGACCGAGTCGCCATCGTCTGGGAAGGGGAACCCGGCGACGTTCAAACGATCACGTACGCCGAACTCCAAAAGTCGGTGGCCCAGATTGCCAACGCGCTGAAGCAGCTCGGTGTGAGGAAAGGCGACCGAGTTTGCATCTACATGCCGATGGTGCCGGAGCTTGCGATGACGATGCTCGCGTGCGCCCGAATGGGAGCGGCCCACAGCGTCGTTTTTGGCGGATTTAGCGCTGAGTCTCTGCAAGAACGCACGAACGATGCCCAGGCGAAGGTAATCGTCACCGCGGATGGGGGTTGGCGTCGCGGCGGCATCGTCCCCCTGAAAGCGATTACCGACCAGGCACTCCGGTTGGGCTGCCCAAGCGTTCAGCACGTGCTGATGCTGGAGCGAGCCGGACCCGAGGGCACCTGGACGCAAGGGCTTGCGACTCCCAGTTATGATCGAGGCGAGTGGGTCGAAGGCCGAGACGTCGCTTGGCGAGAGATCGTGCCCACCCAATCGACGGAGTGCCCTTGTGAGCCGATGGACAGCGAAGACTTGCTCTTCATTCTCTATACGAGCGGGTCGACGGGCAAGCCCAAAGGCATCGTTCACACGACCGGCGGTTACTTGACCGGCGTCTATGCGACCACTCAGTGGGTCTTTGATCTTCAAGATTCCGATCTCTTTTGGTGCACCGCTGATTGCGGGTGGGTGACCGGGCATAGCTATGTGGTGTACGGGCCGCTCGCGAATGCGGCGAAGATCTTGATGTACGAAGGCGCTCCGGATACGCCGTCCAAGGATCGGTTTTGGAAGATCATCGAAAAGCACCAGGTGACCATTCTCTACACCGCGCCGACGGCCATACGAACGTTTATGAAGTGGGGAGAAGAGTGGCCGCAGGGATGCAATCTGAGCAGCCTTCGACTCTTGGGTTCAGTCGGAGAACCGATCAACCCCGAAGCTTGGATCTGGTACCACGAGAATATCGGGCGGGGACGTTGTCCGATCGTGGATACTTGGTGGCAGACTGAAACGGGACATATTATGATCAGCCCGTTGCCGGGGATCACCACGACCAAACCGGGGTCGGCGACTCGACCTTTTCCGGGCATCGAGGCTGTGATCGTGGACGAGCAAGGGGTCGACCTTTCGACTCAGCACCTCGCCGAGGTTCGAGCAGGCACGGCGACGGGAGATTGCGGCGGCATTTTGGCGATCAAGCGACCCTGGCCCGGGATGCTACGCGGGATTTTTGGCGATCCTGAGCGCTACAAGGCGACGTACTGGTCGCGCTTTGACGGGATGTACTTCCCCGGCGACGGGGCGAAGCTGGATTCCGAAGGTTATTTTTGGCTCTTGGGCCGGGTGGATGACATCATGCTGGTGGCGGGTCACAACATCAGCACGATGGAGGTCGAGTCGGCCCTCGTGGATCATCCGGCGGTGGCGGAGGCGGCGGTCATCGGCAAGCAAGACGCGATCAAGGGGCAGGGAATCGCTGCCTTTGTGATTATCAAAGCTGACGTCGAGTCTCAAGATGGATTGGTCGAGGAGCTCCGGAAGCACGTCGCCGCAAAAATCGGTGCGATTGCTCGGCCCGATGTGATCTATTTGTGTGCGGACTTGCCCAAAACTCGCTCAGGAAAGATCATGCGTCGACTCCTGCGCGATGTTGCAGAAGGGCGAGCGCTCGGCGACACCACGACCTTGGCGGATGCGAGCGTCGTGGCGTCTCTGAAAGAGCAGTACGAAAGCCTGGAGGGTTAGCCGACCGACACGGCGGCCGGTTTTCGCCGAGCTTGGCGGGCCTTTTCGTAGAGGTCTTCGTAGGCGGCGGCGCTCCGCGTCCAGCTAAAGTCGTCGGTCATGGCCGTTCGCACCATCTCGGACCATCGGCTCGAATTCTGATAGGTCTGGACCGCATGGGCGCAGGCGATCATCAAGTCTCCGGTCGATTTGGCTTCGAAGACGAACCCGTTCCGGTCATGCTGAACCGAGTCGGCGAGTCCGCCGGTTTTTCGGACGATGGGGAGCGTCCCGTAGTGCATGGCGATCATCTGCCCCAGACCGCACGGCTCAAAGGCGCTGGGCATCAAGAATGCATCCGAGCCTGCATAGATGCGGTGAGCGAGCTCCTCGTCGAAGCGATCTGCCAGGACGACCCTGCCAGGGAATTTCTGGGCGAGTTCTTGGAAAGCGGCGGTGATGCTCAAATCGCCATGCCCGAGGACGACCAACGTCATCGGCAGATTGACTAGATGTTCGGCTGCGCGGGCGATCAGGTCAAACCCTTTTTGCTCGCTGAGGCGACTGACCATCCCGACGATCGGCGCTCGATCAGGCACCTTGAGATCAAATTCTTGAATCAGCCATTCGCGACACTTTGTCTTCCCTTTGAGGTTATCAGCCGAGTAGTGCGAAGTCAGGTGAGGGTCTGTCTCGGGATTCCAGTAATCGTAACTGATCCCATTGAGGATGCCTCGGAGGCGACCTTCCTCGGCCAGAAAACGCATCGGCCCATCAAGCCGGCAACCATATTCGGCGGTCTGAATCTCTCGGGCGTAGGTGGGTGAAACGGTGTTCACCTGGTCGCTGTAGATCGCTCCGGCTTTCAGGAAGTTGACCGCGCCAAAGGTCTCCAGCTGATGATAGTTGAAGAGCGCTTGCGGGAGGCCGACGGCGTCCAGAGTGTCGGGTCCAAACTCGCCTTGATAGGCAAGGTTATGGATGGTGAAAACGCATCCCGTCGAGTCCCACGCAGGGCCCCCTTGCTCACGAATCAGAACGGGGAAGAAACCGGTGTGCCAGTCGTTCGCGTGGACAAGGTCCGGAATCCAGCCCTCTTCCTCGCAAACTCTCATCGCCGCTCGGGCGAGAAAGAGGTAGGCGTCTCGGCCGGGCGAGTAGAGTTGGGCGCTGTTGACACATCGGTCGAAGTGCCCAGAGCCGCCCAGGAGCCAATGCTCGACTCCGTTCGCAGTCATGGTCCAAAGTTCGCCGGTCTGATCGAATCCGGGGCGGATCGGCACCCGAATGCTTGGCTTGTGAAGTCTCGCCGCCCACTTGGGCTCTTGGGTGATCATCGGATAGGCGGGCGTCACGACTCGGACCTCATGGCCCCGAGCCGCGAGGGCGGCGGGCAAGGAGCCCGCAACGTCTGCAAGCCCGCCGACTTTCGCCATGGGCGTGACTTCAACCGAAACAAAGAGAATTCGCACGAAAATTGAGTCCTTGGGGGGATGACCAACGCCCCATCTCTAGCCATTGGTCCCGCGATACGATACCTGAAGGGTCGCGGACTGAATTCCGGTTTTCTTGCCTGGGGCCCAAAATCGGCGGCAGAATCGGGGGACCGAAGAGTAGGATGGAGAAGAAGCCCATGATCGTTCAATTCGAAAATCCGTTCGAAATCGCCGCCGATTTTCAGCCCAAGGGGGATCAAGAGTCGGCCATTGCCGGGCTGTTGGACGGCTTGGAGACTGGGTACCGGTTCCAGACCTTGCTGGGCGCGACCGGCACCGGAAAGACCTTCACGATGGCGAGTGTGATCGCCCGGGCTCAGCGGCCAGCGCTGGTGATCGCCCACAACAAGACGTTGGCGGCTCAGCTTTGTCAGGAGTTTCGGGCCTTCTTTCCGGTGAATTCGGTTCAGTACTTCATCAGCTATTACGACTATTACCAGCCGGAGGCGTACGTCCCGCAATCGGATCTTTATATCGAAAAGGATTCGAGCGTGAATGAGGAGATCGAGCGACTTCGTCACGCGGCGACCCAGGCGCTTTTGGAGCGGCGCGACGTCGTGGTGGTCGCCTCGGTGAGCTGCATCTACGGTCTCGGGTCTCCGGACACCTACGCAGAGAACGTCATTACCTTTGAAAAAGACGTCCCGCTGGACCTGGAGCAGGCATTGCAACAGCTCATCCGGATGCAATTCACCCGCAACGATATGGTGCTGGATCGCGGGACGTTTCGCGTGCGCGGAGATACGTTAGAAATTCAACCCAAGGACGAAGAGATCGTCACGCGAGTGGAGTTCTTTGGTGATGTCGTCGAGCGGATTCGACTTTTTGATCCCCTGACTCAGGAGGTGCTTGATGAACCAACGAAAATTAGCATTTTTCCTGCGACGCACTATGTCACTCCGTGGGAAAGACTCGAAGGCGTCATTGAGCTGATCGAAGAAGAAACTAAGCAACAAGTTGAGTATTTTATCTCGCAGAACAAGCTCCTCGAAGCGCAAAGGTTGCGACAGCGAGTGGACTTTGATTTGGAAATGATGCGCGAGCTGGGGTATTGCAATGGGATTGAAAACTATTCCAGGTACTTCGATGGACGTGCGCCGGGGACGGCCCCCTATACATTGCTCGACTTTTTGCCAAGTCATGCGATTGTCTTTGTCGACGAAAGTCACGTCACGTTGCCACAGGTTCGAGCGATGTACAACGGAGATCGGCAGCGAAAATCAGTGCTCGTCGATTACGGATTTCGCTTGCCCAGCGCGCTGGATAATCGCCCGCTCAAGTTCGACGAATTCCTTCAGCGGGTGCCTCAAGTCGTGTTCGTGAGTGCAACTCCGGGTCCTTTTGAAAAGGAGAATCAAGCTCAAGAGGTCCAGCAAATCATTCGCCCCACGTATCTGCTCGATCCGGAGATCGATGTTCGCCCGACCCATGGTCAGATCGATGACCTGATCGGAGAGATCAGCCAGCGCGTGGCCAAAGGCCAGAGAACTTTGGTGACTACCTTAACCAAAAAGATGGCCGAGGATCTGACATCGTATCTTCAAGATCTCAACATCAAAGTTCAGTACATTCATAGCAATGTTCACTCGTTGGAACGGCCCGAAATTCTTCGAGATCTGCGATTGGGTGTTTACGACGTTGTCGTCGGAGTGAATTTGCTGCGAGAAGGTCTCGATCTGCCGGAAGTGACTCTCGTTGCGATCCTGGATGCGGATAAAGAAGGATTTCTCCGGTCGGAAACATCGCTCGTTCAGACGATTGGCCGCGCCGCACGAAATGTCGAAGGTCGCGTCATTATGTATGCCGATACGATGACGAAGTCGATGCGAAATGCCATCGATGAAACGCAGCGCCGGCGAAAGATCCAGGCCGAATACAATGCGCGAAACGGAGTCGAGCCGACCACGGTTAAGAAAGAGGTTCGCGAGACCGTCCGCGCCTATGACGCCGTGGCGGAGATTATTGCGCAGTACTCTTCGGAGACCGCTGAAAAGCTTGACGCTGACGGCCAATCGCTTCGCCTGGAGGACATTCCGGTGCTGATCACGGCTCTGGAGAAAAAGATGAAAGACCTGGCCAAGGCGATGGAGTTCGAAAAAGCGGCAGAAGTACGCGACGAAATTGCCGATCTCAGGAAGTTACTCGGCACCGGGGAAGGCCAACTTGGTCGCGAAAAAAGAAAGAGGCCGCGAATGACAGGCCGTCCTGGCCGCCCGTCTTGAGAAAGACGTTTTGAGCCTGAATTGCCCCAAAACCTAAAGAACTGCTGATCTGCAACCGACACAGAAAACAGGTACGACCGTAGTTTTCGGGGTGCCGTTTGAGGAGAAGCAAACTTTATGGCTAAAGCTAATTTGTCTGTTCTGTTCCTTGACCTTCGAGGCAAGGCTGGCAACGTCGTCTTCCGAAAGACGAAAGACGGCATCATCGTTGCGCCACGTTCGCGCAACAACAACCCGCAAACCGCCGCACAACAAGCCGTTCGATCGGCCTTTACGTCGGCCACTCGCCAATGGCGCAACCTCACCCCAGCTCAAGTTCAAGCTTGGGAGAACTGGGCCAACAACAGCTCGTTCAACTTCGATTCCGCCTTCACTGCATGGATGCAACTCGCCACGAAGTGGATTTTGGCCAACGGCGGCAACGGATTTGCCCCGACGACGCCTCCGTCCAATGAATTCTGGGGTGACAATCTTGAAGTCAGCGTGACCGTGAAAACCGGCCAACTCGTCTTCAGCGCCAATCGACCGAATTCGTCGAACGTTGTGACCGAGATCCTCTGGCAACCGCTTTCCAGCCAAAATCGAAAGCCGCAAAGCCGAGCTTTCCGAACGGCGAACTACTTCTCGTTCCGAACCGGCCAGATGAGCTGGAGCTTCTCGGTGCCTGCAGGCTGGTATGCCGCTGGCTATCGATTCGTGAATAAGACGACTGGCCAAGTTTCGGGCTTCTTCCCGATCACCGTCCCCGGACCCGTCGCGTTCTCGGTCACCACTCCGAGCAACAACTCCAACTCTACATCGAGCACGACTCGACGCAACAACAAGGCGCGAACAACGAGCCGAAAGTCCAGCACCAAGCGAACTGCCACGCGAGCCACCTCGACGAAGCAAACCGCGACCTGGAAGAACAACACTTCGAACACCTCCACGACGTCGAACTCGAGCAACAATTCGAACTCGAATTCGACCGTGAACAAGTTCACGAAGACGAACCGAAAGAGCTCGACTTCTTCGAACTCGACCCCGTCGAACTCGACTCGGTCGACCAAGTCGGTCAAGACGACGTCGAACCCGACCTCGAAGACTTCGACCTCCACCAAGACGAGCAACTTCAAGAAGAAGGCTGCCTAACGTCGCTGCGCCATGTTGCGCAAAAAAGCCCCGGGTCCTCTTCAGGTGCCCGGGGCTTCTCTGTTTTTCAGTTCAATTTTGAGGATGACTGATCGGCCTTGAAGGTTAAGATCGTCCCGTTGATGCAGAATCGCAGGCCCGAAGGTGGTGGTCCATCATCAAAGACGTGACCTAAATGACCATCGCACCGAGCGCAAAGAACTTCGGTCCGAACCATGTTGTAGCTCGTGTCCTTCTTTAACCAGACCCGGTCTTTCGCAATCGGCTCAAAGAAGCTCGGCCATCCGGTCCCGGAATCAAACTTCTTCGGAGTGTGAAAGAGCTCCAGCTTGCAACCCACGCACGAGTAGACTCCTTTGCCGTCGTTCTTCAGATTCACGCCGCAAAAAGCAGGCTCTGTGCCTTGGCTCCGCAAGATCCGAAACTGCTCCGGTGTCAGCCGCTTTTTCCATTCGGCATCGGTGAGGACGACCTTGTCTTTCCGCTTCGGACTCTCCGTGGCGTACCCTTCCGGCTTCAGGTCTTGAGTACAGGCCGCTAAAAACGGGGTCAGGGCAAGAAGCGCTACAACCTTCATGTTTTTGCCTACGACCTCCAGCCCCCTTGAGTTCCTGATCTTAGGGGCGCTCTTGCCGGAGGGCTTGTTGCAAGCTCAACAGAAATCGGCGTGAATGCTCTTTCGCGTGTTGCCGCAAGAGGATGGCTTGTTCGATCGTGACTTGCTGCCACCGGACTGAGTCTCCAGCTCGAAGCTGAGCCACTCGGGGCAGATCCACCGAGACGACCCCGCCGACTTTGGGATACCCGCCCAGGGTCGGACCGTCAGGACCCAGGATCAAAAGTTCACCGCTCGGGGTCCACTGGACAGCCCCCACGCCAGCCGGCTCGCTGGGCAGTTCCTGGGAATGCGGCCCGAGGGAAGATTGGACACGGAGCCCCTGCCGACTCGTTTGGTGCACCCGGCCCGAATGGCCGTTCAGGGGGCTCGGGCCGTTGTGGTAAGTGAATCTGAGGACGATCTCGCCTTCGGGCCCTGGAGGAAGGTCGACAAAGCGGGGTGGCCCGGTCTCCTGTGCGGACTGGATCGCCAAGTAAAACCGAGCTCCTGCACCCGCTTGTCCGAATCGGAGGGATTCGTTTGGATCGAGGCTGATCCGGCCGGCGGGCGAGACTCGTGGCCCAAAGCGGGACGATTCGAGGCGAACCACGGCCCCGGCAAACCCGATTCGCCTCGGTATGGCGGAGATCAGCTCGACTTGGCCGCTGCATTCCCAGAGTTCCTCGGCGGCATTTTCCGCCAAGAACTGCGCGAGCGATGCTGACTCCACATCGAAAGGCCCGCCCGGAGGGACTCCAAACTCACGCATGCCCGGTGGAGTCCTGGAGATGCGTGCGGCAGTGCCTCCCCGAGGATTGAGGTCGAGCAGGGTCATCGGCTTGGACCCACTTGGTATCCGGCGTCTCGGAGCACTCGGATGACGAACTCTGCGTAACCCAGGCACCCCGGGGTGTCGCCGTGCAGGCAAAGCGAGTCCACCTTCGGCGCTAGATCGAGAATCTGGTGCTTGATCCGATCAGGATCCTTCAGAATTGCGCCGGGCTCGTGTCGAGGGATGAGCGTCCCGTCGGCGCGATAGCCTCGATCCGCAAAGCCTTCTCGCAGAAATCCCCAACCATGGCCGACGGCGAGAAGGCGGTGTCGGGTGGAGTCCAGCCCAATCAATCGGGGCTCAGGGCAGACCGCCATGAGAGCGATGAGCAGATCGTCCGCTTCCTCGGATTCGGCGAGGGTGTTGTAAAAGGCGCCATGGGGCTTCAGATAAGCAGGTTGGAATTCGTCAACCCAGGCTCGGAGCGAATCGACCATCAAGGGGGACCATCGACGGATCTCGTCTCGGGTCGCGGGTCGTCGTCCCAATGAGTCGCGATCGGGATATCCCGGGTGAACCCCGATCCGAACGCCTGCAGCTCGACAGGCCTCGAAGGTCCGCCGGGTCAGCTCAGGTGATCCGGAATGGAGCCCCAGGCAGACATTCGCGCTCGTCGCGAGCTGGAGCAGGTCGTCGTCGCACGGGAACCCTTCTCCGATGTCGACATTAAGATCGAGCGTCTTCATTTCTGATCCTGCCAGACGCTCCAGGAGATCGGTTCGAATCGGACGATGTCTCCGGATTGGAAAGTCCGTTCAGGTTCTGCGTCCGTGGTCCCATATCGAGTCTGGCCAAGGAGATTCCAGCCTCCGGGGGTTTGGCCTCGGTAAATGCCGGTCTGCTGGCCGGTGATGGCGACGGTCCCTGCGGGAACCTGGAGTCGAGGCGACGACAAGCGTCCGAGTCCTGAGAGCCGCCCAGGAAGTCCGGCGAGGTAGGGGAATCCGGGCGAAAAACCCAGGCAGGCCACCGTGTAGGTGGCCCCGCAGAACTCCTCGATGAGCTCGGAGAGTGTGAGCCCGAGGGTCTGGGCCGACGGCTCAAGGTCAGGGCCGAGCCGAGGGTCAAAGCAGGTCGGGATGAGGTGCTCTTGGCCGACTCGGGCTGGGGAAACGGTGAGTCTGGGGGTGAAGTCGTCGGGCCAGGAAAAATTCGGGTCCGCCTCGATGCCGACGGATGCCAGGGCTGGAAAGACCTCTCGGACTCCGGCCCATCGCTGGCTTCGAATCTCTTCGGCCAAAACCCAAGGCAAAACTTCGCCCTCCCAACGAACAATCCACAACTCTTCTCCCCAACGTTCCACTTGCAGCCTCACCCTTCCAGTATTCTCCAATCTGTGACGCCCCATCGTATTGCCATCCCTATCACCACCACCGACAATGCCTTGCCCCCCGAATATGCCACCCCTGGGGCCGCCGGAATGGACGTCCGATCGATCGAGGACGTCACCCTCCATCCGGGTGAGCGCAAAGCCGTCCGGACGGGTCTCAGCGTGGCCATTCCTCCTGGCTTCGAACTTCAAGCCCGCCCCCGAAGCGGGCTCGCCCTCCGCCACGGACTCGGGCTCGTCAACTCCCCAGGGACCATCGACTCCGATTTTCGCGGAGAAATCCGCATCATCCTGATCAATTGGGGCTCCGAAATCGTCGAACTCAAGTCAGGAGAAAGGATCGCCCAACTCGTCTTGTGCCCCGTGGTGCATTGCGACTGGGTTCTGGTCCAAGATCTAGACTCAACGGAGCGCAATCAAGGTGGATTTGGAAGCACAGGAACCCAATAAGACTCTTGGCCCGCTGAATGCCGAGACCTGCCCGCAGTGCTCTCGCCCCGCCTTCTCGTCGGCGGCGGACTGCGCGGAGCCGAACTGCGCCGAGCCGAACTGCGCCGAGCCGAACTGCCCGAGGGTGGCCGAACCCGAAGTCGACTGGGACGATTCGGCACCTTACTCCCAACTCGCACGCGCCAATCTGCTCCGCATCCGTGGCGACCTTGGTTCGGCCAAGGCCCTGACCCAGCGAGTGATTCGTACGTTCCCGAAAAGCACGGATGCCCATGCGCTGATGGGTGATCTGTTTGTCGACGAAGGCAGGCTCGAAGAAGCCCGAAATTGGTATGAGATTGCGCTCGACTTGGCACCGGGCACTCCTGCATATCAGCGCAAGCTCGAAGGCATCCGCCAGAGAATCGCCGAACATGAGGCGAGCGAAACTGCGCGCCAATTGGGGTTGCCGACCTCACGCGGTGGGGCCAAGATTTTTGCCCTTTCGATGGTGCTGTTTGTGATCATGATCGGACTTGGGGCGTATTGGCTGGGCGATCGAGGCCGCTCCACCGGCACGGCCGGCGACGAAGCGCGGACCCTGCGCCCGATCACTTTTGGCGGCCCATCCGCCGCTGAGACGAGGACCGAGACTGTGGACTCACCGGCTCCAGAGCCCGGATCCGGCTCGGTCGACTCCAGTTCATCGGCCGCCACCCCTCCTGCCTCCCCGCCACCCTCACCGAGTCCCGAGGGCGTGTCCGACCTGCGCTTGTTAGAGGTCTTTCGAAACCGCTGCTTGAGCGGAGGAAGCATCCTGGTCGTGATTCAGGACCCCCGAACCCGCGCAGTGACGATCACTCTCGGAGCCCGCGAAGGCGAGTTGCTCCGCTCGCTGGCGGCTCGGGTGGGGCTGACGGCGTTGCCCTTGGAGCCCGAGGCCCCTCGAATTACCCTGCGGGTGCTTGTGGCGGGGACCCTTCAACTCGTGGCGGATATCACGCCCGACAGTTCGAAAGCAGCCCTGGCCGCGGCGAGCCCTGCCGATCCCTCATCGATGACCGACGCCCAGCTTGAATTAGCTCTGGTCGAGGTGTGGACGCCTCCCGGCTAGGCTGGCGCGGGTTCAGGCGAGTCTTCTGACAGAGCCAGATTGCGCCGCTCGCGGACGATCTCTTGGAGCGCGAGCAAAATCGTCAACAAGACGGGCCCGGCCATGATCCCGATCGGACCCATCGCCAGCACGCCTCCTAAAAGCGCGAAGAACACGGCCATCGGGTGTAGGTTCGTTCGAGCACCGATAAAGAACGGGCGCAGAATGTTGTCGATGTTGCTGACGATGATGAGTCCGCCAAAGAGCAAAATGAGCCCTTGAGTAGTCTTGCCCTGAGCGAGCAGGATGAGCGAGACCGGCCCATAGATGATCGGCGAGCCCAACAGCGGAATCGCGCAGAGCACCATCGTCGCGATCATGCACAAGAACGGCTGGGGTGCACCGACCGCAAAGTAAAGGATGCCTGCGATCGAGCCTTGGATGATCGCCACCAAGACCACCCCGATGAAGACGGCCCGGATGGTTTCGGCCATCTTGATGAGAATGGCCATCGAAGAATCTCGGGGCAGGGGGATGAGATCCAAGGCAGGCTCTAAAAGTCGATGTCCATCTCTGAGCATAAAGAACATCGTGAGCAGTGCGATGACCAAGGTCAAGAGGGTCACGACCGTGGAAATCGCGGCTTGAGTGATCGGCCCCGTGGCCCGCTCGATGATCTCTTTTTTGTTCGTCTCGAACCATTCGCTGAATTTGAAGTCTGAATTCGCCTTCTCCAGCACGGGCGCGAGCCTGTCATCCACGCTCTTGACCACTTCATCGACAAAATTCCCGTTGCTTCCGGCGGGGGCCGATGCGTTCATCTCGTTGACGAACCCCGACACTTGGAGCCCGAGGAGCCCGCCGATCAGGCCGAGTGGGATCACCACCACGAAAAGAGCCACTAAAACCGTCAGCCCCGAGCTGAAGTTCTCGCCGAATCTCTTCCTCAGTCGTCGATAGACTGGAGCGAGTAGGACGCTCAAGACCGCTGCCCACATGAGTGCGCCAAAAAACGGAGCCAGCAAGAATCCGGTCGCCACGAGAGCCAAGCCACTGAGGGTCCAAAACGCAATGCTGAGATATCGGCGGTGAAATTGAGTGTCGGTCATTGCTTTGGTCGAATGCTCGGCGAGGAATGGTCCACGGGCCCGAGAAGTTCTTGGCGGAATTTTACTGGGTCGGGTCGCCTTCGGTTGCAGGCGCCTCCTGTTGATAACGCTCCAGAAGGAGCTTTTGTGCCATCTCGGTGTCGTGCGGGGCAAGCTCGCCTTCCAAAACACGCTCTGTCAGCCAGGATTTCGCCCGCCCGACGGCAGGCCCCGCGGAAAGACCCAGCAGGCGCTGGATCTCACGCCCATCCAGGGGGCTCTCAAACTGATGACCCGCCGCCGGAAGCTTGACCGAGTCGATGAGCTCTCGGACGCTGGCGAGGTCCAGCTTTCTTGCGTCGGCTTTCATGCCCCGGCCGTCGGCCTCCACGAGCGCAAGGAACCGCTCCAAGCTCGGGCCCATGTCGCGAACCAGTCGCCTTGCTGCGGCCGCTGACCACTTCGACGTGTCCCCCAGCCGCATGTGGTGGTGCACGAGGAGCTCAACTTCGCGAATCACATCGCCGGGAAATCGCATCGACTTGAGCCACTCCGCGGCCATCTTTGCCCCCAACTCAGCGTGGCCAAAGAATCGCGTTCGGCCGCCCTCGTCCACAAATCGAGTCGCGGGCTTCCCGACATCATGGAGGAGGGCCGCTAATCGTAACACGAGGTCAGATGCGGTGGACTCCACCACCCGCACGGTGTGTCCCCAGGTGTCCAAATGGTGAAAAGAGCCCTGCTCCACTCCCACCATCGCCACTAGGTCGGGGGCGAACTCGCTCAGGAGACCGGTCTCGAGAAGGTCCTGCAGCCCCAAGCCGACTCGCGGGGACAGCAAGATCTTCTCCAGTTCATCGCGAATTCGCTCGGCGCTGATCACCTGAAGCCGAGACGCCTGCGACCGAATCGCCTCATATAAGCCCTCGACCGGTTCAAAGCCGAGTTGACAACGAAACCGAATGGCGCGCAGCATCCGCAAGGGATCTTCAAAAAATGTCGAACCCGGCTCCAGAGGGGTCCGGAGAACACCCTGCTGAAGATCCGACAAGCCGCGACCGGTCAGGTCGTGAATTTCTCCGGATTCCAAGTCCGCCAACAGGGCGTTCACGGTGAAGTCCCGCCGCAGGACGTCCTCCTTGAGCCCCGCCGGATAGACCGAAGGTCGCCGAGAATCCTCCGAATAGACCTCGCCTCGCGCCCGGACGATCTCGAACTCGAACGCACCGAGGCCGAACCGATAGACGCCAAATTCTCTTCCGGCCAATCCCCCCAGATGCCGCACCTGGAAGCTGGCTATTCCGGCGTCATTCCCCTCACCCTGCGAGGCGGCAAGAGGCGGGCCGGGGGGAGTCCAGTCCGATTGCAACATGCGATCCAGCAGCGGCACTGGGTCCAATTCCGTCACCAAGTCCAAATCGAATTCCCGCTCTCGACCGAGCAGCGAATCTCGAACCGCACCGCCCACCAAGAAAACCTGTCCTTGATATTCTGTGCCTGCCCACACGCGGCGCAAAAAGTCGAACTCTTTGAGCCCCAGCAAGGACCGCAAACACTCTGGATGCAGGTTAGGCGTTGGCATCATTGAGGAAGAAGGAGATTGTTTCTTATGCAACGAAACTCAGGACTCTGCTATGAAACTTGTCTCTTGCTCCATTTTACTCGCGGCGAGTTCGCTGACCTGGGCCGAAATTGCCTATCAGGTCGATGTGCACCCCGACAAAGAGTCTCTTCACGTCACGATGACCCTGCCGAAAACCGGAAAGGGCGCTCGTTTGCAGATCCCGAATTGGGCCCCTGGCGCGTATGTCTTGCGAGATAACTTTAAGTCGGTTCTCAATTTGCGCGCCACGGACGGCAAGGGCAAAGTCCTCAAAATTGAGACCCAGATGGAGACGTTGCAAAAGCCTTACGAGGTGTCCGGCGAGAAGCGAGTGGCCGAGAATTCGGTCTGTACTTGGACCGTTGAGCCCGCCCCCCAAACAATGATTGAATATGACATCAACCTTCGCGTCACGGACGGTGCGATGCATTGGAGCGGTCCAAGTACGTATCTTTACGAAGTGAATCGTCTTCGGGAAAAGTGCAGGATCGTCATCAAGACTCCCGAAGGATGGCCTGTCTATATCGGCCTTGATGAGGTCAAGAATTCGCCTCAGGTTTATACGGCGAAAGATTATGATGTTTTAGCTGATAATCCGGTGACCGTGGGCTCGGTCTTGGTGGATGAGTATGTTTCTCGAAATCGCCCGCACTTTATCGTGATGCGAGGCGCCGCGAAGAGCATGGTGGATCGTCAGAAGTTGCGGAACGCTTGCAAATTAGTGAGCGATTTCCAAGGAGAAACCTTTGGCGATTTTCTCCCGATGAATAAGTACGTCTGGCACTTTGATGTGAATCCTGGCCAAGACGGGGCGGGCGGCCTTGAGCATCTTTCCAGCACTCAAATTAGCCTCGCCGCCGGGGTGGGTCCGCGCGCTGTGAGTGTGATTAGCCACGAATATTTCCACCTTTGGAATGTGAAGCGGATTCGCTCAAAGGTCTTGGGGCCGTTCGACTATACGCGATTGCCGGAGACGGGGGCGATCTGGTGGCTCGAAGGGGTCACTGACTATTATGCACACTATCTTCTGTATCGATTTTCTTTCTCGGACGAAGCGGACTTTTTTGCCGACATTGTGTCGAATTTCAATGCCGTCCGTCGCAACCCCGCGCATCTTGAGATCAGCCCCTATGCTTCGAGTTTTCGAGTCGGTGAATCCAGTAACGGTCGCGGAAATAGTAATGGATATCGGATCAGCTATTACAATCAAGGCTGGCTCGTCGGGATGGTCCTGGATTTGGCCATTCGGACCAAGACCCAAGGAAAGAAGTCGCTCGATAACGTCTTGATCAACTTGTGGAATCTTTGCAAACGAGATGGCCCCGGCTTTGAGGAGGATGAGATTCGCAAGCAACTCATTCGAGTCGGTGGAACCGAAATGGGCGATCTGTATGATCGGATCGTGATGAAGCCCGGCGACATGGCGATCGAGGAGACTCTGGCCAAGGTCGGGTTACAGCTAGGCGAGCGGCCCGAAACGTATGTCGACCGCGGGTTTACGTGGGCAGCGGCATCGGGGGCCTCGGTGCTCCGGGTCGATGCGGTCCAAACGTTTGCTTCGGGCTTGCAAGTCGGCGATGTCGTCTTGGGCGTGCAAGGGAAGTCATTGGGCGCCGAAACCGGTCGACGTCTCGTGGCTGCGGCGAACGGTCTGCTCGGCCAGGTGTCCGCAGGTTCACCGATTCAGCTCAAAATTCGCCGAGGGGACCAAGAGATGGACGTTCAGGTCGTCCCGCAGAATGCCACGAGAATGAGCTTTGGGGTCGATCGGCTCCCTGATGCGACTCCAGAGCAAAAGGCAGTCTTGTCCGGGTGGCTCGCGCAACGCAAGCCGAAGGCTTACTGAGGCCATCGTCGCTGGGTCTCTTGGATCACCGCCTCAATCCAAGGGCCCCAGCGACCGGCAGCGACTTTGAACCACATCCTTCGAGCCTTTGGGTCCCACGTCAACTCCAAGGTTCCTTTCTGGCCCGGCCAGCCAAAATGCCAGTGCCGGGCGCCCGGAAATCGGGCCAAAGTCGTCTCGGAACGGACCTGTGCCCCGGTCGACTCGATCATCGCCACGACCTCGGTGGGGTCTTCGATCCACGTCAGTCCCCACTCGTCCATCGTCCCTCAGTCGGCCAGGCCCAAGGCAAGCTGGGCGGATTCGAGCTCCAAGAGAGCTCGCTTCATCGTGAGGCCACCTCGATATCCCGTCACCTCACCTGCCGCTCCCAGGACCCGATGGCAAGGAACCAAGATCAAGAGTGGGTTTTCCCCGACGGCCTTGCCCACCGCCCGGCTCGCCGAGGGTTGACCCAGCGCTCGCGCGAGATCGCCGTACGAAGTTGTTTCTCCCCAAACCAGGTCCTGGAGCGAGCGCCAAACTCGGAGTTGCCAGTCCGTTCCCGCGAGGTAAATGGGTGTCCGAAAGTGGAACGGTTGGCCCGCAGCGTACTGCGCCAGCTCCTGGCTGAGCTGGTTCTGAAGGTCGCGCGACCAGTTCCATTCGTCCGGCGTCGAGGCGGCTGGCCGAAAATCAGGACTCCGGTCGATTGCGACTAACCGGCCCGATTCAGCCCAGACGCCCAGCTCGCCCCAAGGAGACATTTCGCGCCACATCGCTCGTTCCACATTCATGAGTTGCTCTCCGGCAAATCCAGTTTGAGCCGAGGTCCGAAAAATCTTTGCGCATTGGCGGTCGTCATCTGCGCACATGCCTGGGCGTCAAGCCCCAAGGTGGCCGCGAGGCCGGCATTCACGAGCGGCAAGAGGGCGGGCTCGTTCGGTTTGCCCCGGAATGGATGGGGAGAAAGGTAGGGAGCATCGGTCTCGAGGACGAGCCGGTCATGCGGGAGAGTTCGGACGATCTCGCGCAAGACCTCAGCATTCTTGTAAGTTATCGGGCCATCGATGCCAAAATATGCGCCGAGTTCTTGGGCTCTTTGTGCGTCGGAGAGACTGCCGGAAAAACAGTGAAGGAGCGGTTCTTTCCAGTCTCGCTTCTCAAGAAGATCGAGCAGATCGGAGTATGCTTCACGGCAATGAAAGACTGTCCTCATTTGATGCTTCTGAGCCAGGTCTAACTGCTCATTGAGGGCTCGAAATTGTTGCTCCCGAGTTGCGTATTCCCAATGGTAATCCAGGCCGATTTCTCCGATGGCTAAGACTTTTTGGCTTTGCATCAATTCCTGAAGCACTATGATGGATTGATCCGACCAAGTTTGCGCATGATTCGGATGCCATCCGACGGTGCAGTAGAGCCCCGAATAAGCTTCAGAAAGCTCCACGGCTTTTCGAGAAGAGTCTTCATCGATTCCGATGACAATGCAGGCGGCAATTCCGGCATCATGAGCCCGCTTGAGAGCCTGAGAAACGTCGGGGAAGGCCTCTGAATCGTTCAGGTGGCAGTGGGTTTCGATCAGTTGCCCGTTAGTCAAGATATCCGTCGCTCCGCGGTTGTTGTTCCATGAGCCTTTCAACGGCTCGAAGAGGACTCATCTGACCTCGAATCACGCTCTCTACTAGCAAGTGAATGGGCGCATGAATTTGGTTTTTCCGTAAAATTCTTGCGACGGACTCGGACGTCGATACCCCTTCGGCAACTTGTCCCAAGTCGTGAAGAATGTCATGGAGACTTTGGCCTTGTCCCAAACCGTATCCGACTCGATAATTTCGGCTGAGTTTGCTGGATGCGGTCGCAAAGAGATCGCCAACTCCGGCAATGCCGTAAAAGGTCTCTCGTTGGGCGCCAAAGTGTTGCCCGATCAAGGTCATCTCATGGAGGCCCCGCGCTAACAAAGCGCCTTTGGTGTTATCGCCAAATCCAAGTCCGTCGCTCATGCCGGCGGCGATTGCGAGCACGTTCTTCAGGGCCCCCGCGACTTCGATGCCGATGACATCAGTGCCCCAAAAAAGGCGAAAGGACCGGCAATGGAAAGGACGAGACCACTGCTCGGCAAGCTCTCGCTGAGCGAAGGCGATGACGGCGGCGGTGGGGACGCCGCGAGCCAACTCCATCGCCAAGTTAGGGCCGCTCAAAACGCCGACCGTCGCGTCCGGTCGCTCGGACTGAATCACGTCGCTCAAGATCTGGTCTGAGTGTGCCTCTAGGCCTTTGCTGGCCAAAAGGATCGTGCTCGGCCCGGCGGGGAGCTTCTGGACAACCGAGCGAACTGCGTGGCTCGGCACCGCAACGACCCACACGTCGACGCCCGACGGTAAGGCCTCGAAAGTCGCAAAGCCGACCTCCTTGGGCAAGAGGAAGCCGGGTAGAAACCGCATGTTCTCGCGTCTGCTCTCCAGCTCGGCCACGTGCTCTGGGTCATGGCCCACGATGTGAACCGAGACTCCATTTCGAGCGAGGATCAAGGTCAAAGCTGTTCCCCAACTCCCCGCACCCAAGACCGCCATTGTCATCTCGCCTGGGAGTTTAGCCATAATCGGCGTGGTCGTGGATAGTCCATCGTTGGGATTGCTGGTCGGATCGGCGCTCGTTTCTGTCTTTTTGTGCGGACTCGTCATTCGATGGGGCCGCGCCCGAGGCTGGGTCAGCATGCCCCGTGCGGATCGATTTGGCGAGCGTTCGGTCGCCCTGATGGGCGGGCTCGGTTTTTTGGGAGCCTTTTTGCTCGCCATGCTGTATTGGGCGAGTCCGATTTCCGAGGGTCAGCCTGCGGTCTTGCGAACGGTCCTCGGGACGTTGATCGGGATGACGGCGATCTTGGTTGGCTTGGGTTTTCTCGATGATCGCGGAGGAGTCGATCCGACGACTAAGCTCTCGGTCCAAGCCTTTTGCGCCGTTGCTTCGCTCATGGTCCTGTATGAGACGATGCTGCGATCCTCAGGAGGGGCGGCTCAGGTCCTCTTGTTGGGGCTTGGGGGCTTGTTCGTCGTTGGACTGAGTAACTCGGTCAATATGCTCGACAACATGGACGGCCTCGCTGCCGGAAGCGTTTGGGTCAGTTGCGTCGGGCTGAGTGCCTTGAGCTGGATGCTTGGGCATCCTCAGGTGGCTCTTGTTGCTGGGCTCCTGGGGGCGAGCTTGGTCGGATTCTTGGCTTTTAATGCTCCCTTCTTGCGCCCGGCCCGACTCTTCATGGGTGACTGTGGCAGCTTGCCGATGGGCTACCTACTGGGGATCGTCATGGTGTGGCTGCTGGTGCTGGAACGAGACGCAGTCTGGCTTTGGTGCGCGTTGCCGCTGGCGGCGGCAGTCCCCTTGGGCGACACTGCGTTTGTCCTTTGGCGGCGCAAGGTCGAAGGACGCCCGTTGATGTTGGGCGGCCAAGACCATTTGTCGCACTGCCTGGTTCGGGCGGGATTCAGCCCCGGGCGGGTCTTCGCGCTCTTTCTTGGCGCGAGCCTTTGGACGGCGACGGGGTTGACGGTTGCGGGCATGGTCCGCAACTGGCCGTTGAGTTTGAGCTGGTCCGTCGCGACGGCAGTGGGGTGGGGGCTTGCGTGCCGCTGGTTGGCTCGCTACTCTTTGGGTTCAGCAACCGCCGCCGGGGCGAGCCCGCGCCCGTCCGGACGGTCCGCAAAATAAAAAGGCCCGGCGATTTGAGCCGGACCTATGCGTTCTCCCCCGGTCTTCGGTTTGGGCGCAGTCGCCCTGCCGAGGATGTGGTCTATTCAATTGGAGATGAGACGGGTTCTTCTGCCACCCAGCAAGATCATTATACAGCATGTTTCATCATTTGCAACTGTTTTTTTGAAAATCTTTCAGCGGCCGAAAATTGACCGTTCACCATCCAATGAGTTGGGCTAAACTCGGAGCAGCATGATTGCCATTCGCGACCAGGTCTATAGCTTGAAAAGCGGAATTCCGCTCGTTTATGATTTTTTTCGGCCGAAGGTTGAAGAAGCAGTTCCGCTCGTCGCCCTGATCCATGGGGGCGGCTGGATCAGCGGGGACAAGACCCATCTTCGGGATGAAGCGATCTGGTTGGCTTCGAACGGCTTTGCCGCAGCCTGTATGGACTATCGGTTGGCTCCGCTGCACCCCTATCCGGCGGCCGTCCAAGATTGCCAAGACTTCATCTCGTACGTTCGGGAGAACGCTCAGGAACTCGGCATCGACCCCAAGCGGATTGCGACGATGGGCAGCAGTGCGGGGGGCCATCTCGCGGCGATGACCGGGCTCTTGGACCACCACCTGGGCGGCGGGGCGGATCGTGCCCCGTGCAAAGTCAATGTGGTGATCGACCTGTGTGGCTTGACCGATCTCACCCAGCCCCGAGAGCAGCATTTCCCAGTTGCGTGGTCGTTCATCGAAGAGTTTATGTCGTCGCCGTATGAGGGCCATGAGGCTCAATGGCGAGAGGCGAGCCCGATTCACCATGTCTCGGCGAGTGACGCAACATTTCTGATCTTCCATGGCGAAGCCGACGAGGTCGTCCCCATTTCTCAAAGTGAGCGGCTGCATGAGGCGCTGCGAAAGGTTGGGGTGAGCAGCGAGTTCATTCGGCTCCCCGGCGAAGGACACGGATTTTCGGAAGCGGGCTGGGCCATCGTTCGCGAGCGATATGTACCGTTTTTGAAAGAGAAATTTGAACTCAAGGTGGGGGCCTGAGGTGTCGAGAAAGGTCGATCTCCGGAGCGACACGGTCACACAGCCGACGCCGGAAATGTTCGAGGCCATGGCCCGGGCTCCGCTCGGAGACGATGTGCTGGGGGACGATCCGACGGTTCATGAATTGGAAAGCGAGGCGGCCGCTCGAACTGGTCATGAAGCCGCGGTCTTTGTCCCGAGCGGGTCGATGGGGAACCAGATTGCGCTGGCCGTCCATTGCCGACCGGGCGACTCGATCTTGTTCGAGGAAGAAGCCCATGTGATGTTCTATGAGGCCGGGGCGCCGGCGGTGATCGCACAAGCGATAACCCGCCAAGTGCCGAGCTCCGAGGGGATCATGGATGTCGCCGAGATCGAAAAGCGAATCCTCAAGCGAAGCCTGCATACCCCGGGTACAGCCGTTCTGGCCGTCGAAAATACGCACAACCGCAAAGGTGGCGCCGTGACCCCGGTTGAGCGGATGAGAGAGTTCCGAACGCTCTGCGACCAGTATGGGCTCAAGTTTCATCTCGATGGGGCGCGGGTGTTTAATGCCGCGACTGCCTTGGGTGTTGATGTTCGCGAGCTGACGTCGCAGGTGGATTCGGTCAGTTTTTGCTTGAGTAAAGGGCTGGGCTCGCCGGTCGGATCGGTTCTGTGCGGATCGAGTGAGTTGATCGAGGCCGCTCGCTTTTGGCGAAAAAGGCTGGGCGGTGGGATGCGCCAAGCAGGTCTGCTGGCCGCTTGCGGGCTCGTGAGCTTGCGGAAGATGGTGCCCCGGCTCGCCGAGGACCATCGCCGGGCGGCTGAATTGGCCCAAGCAGTGGAGTCTGTGGACGGGCTCGCGATGGCTTATCCTTGCCCGACCAACATCTTGATCATCGAAACCGAAGCTCCGGCAACGAAATGGGTCGAGACTCTCCAGGAACGAGGGATCTTGTGCATGGCTTTTGGACCGAATCGACTCCGAATGGTCGTCCACCACCAAGTCGACGATGCTGGCATTGCCCGAACCATCGAGGCACTGCGCGCCGGACTCGGATCTCCGGCTAGCTGAGGCGTGGCCGAGTCTTGGCGGCGATGGCGCTGATCGTGAGATTGACGAACGCGATCCAGAGGACCAAGAACAGGGCTCCGGTCACCGCGAGCTGCTGACTTGAGTCGAAGGGCTGGTTTGCATTCAGGTAGATCGAAAGCGGGAGCGCCGCCATCGACTTGGTGACGTCGGTTTGGAGCGTGCTTTGGCCGACGGCGGTGAGCAAGAGCGGCGCGGTTTCGCCGCCGACCCGAGCGACCGCGAGAACGATCCCCGTGAGAATGGCACTCCGAGCGGCCGGAAGCACCACCTTGATCACCGTCTGAGTTTGAGAACTGCCGAGCCCATAACTGGCCTCGCGCATCGACTTGGGGACGAGCAGGATCGCTTCTTCGGTCACGCGGGTGATCACCGGGATCATCAAGATGGCGAGGGCGACGGCCCCGGCGATGGCCGAGAACTGGTTATAGCGCATCACGATGAGCGTGTAGCCCAAAATGCCCGCGATGATCGAAGGGAGTCCGGTGAGCACCTCGGAAAGAAATCGGATCGTAGCGGCAAATTTGCCTTTGCCGACCTCGGCCAGATAGATTCCGGCCAACACGCCCACAGGGATTCCGATGCAACTAGCCATGCCGACGATGATGAGGGAGCCGATGATGGCGTGGCGCATTCCACCGCCCGTCTGGCCGATCGGCTTCTGGTCTTGAGTGAAGAAGTCGAGACTGAGTCCGCCCCAGCCTTCCCGCACCAAATGTGTGATGAGGAGAACCAGGGGGATGAGCGCGAGCACCACGGCTGCGCCTCCGAGAACGAGGGTAGCCGCGTGGCGGGCTTTTCGGCGTTGGGCGAATGGCAGGAGGCCGATCACGACGTAATAGATCACGATCAAGATCGGGATGCCAAGGACAAAAGCGCGAAGCATCTGTTATTGCACCCCGCTTTTGCGGCGGACGCGCGCGACCAGCATCCGGGCGGCAAAGTTGAGCGCCAACGCCAGGATGAAGAGGATCAATCCGAGGCCGATCAGCGCTGATTTTTGGAGGGGACCGGCCTCGCCGAACTCGGTGGCGATATTGCTGGCGAGCGAGGCCGCCGGCTTAAAGAGATCGGATTCGATCGTCGCGCTGTTGCCGATGACCATGGCCACCGCCATCGTCTCGCCGAGGGCTCGGCCGAGTCCCAAGATAAGGGCTCCCAAAATTCCGCCGCTCGCATAGGGCAGCATGACCGTCTTGAGGGCTTCGGTGCGGTTGGCGCCAAGCGCCAGCGCTCCATCGCGCATGTTGCGGGGGACCACCAAAAGCACCTCTCGCGTGATGGCAGCCACGGTCGGGATGATCATGATCGCGAGGACGATCCCCGCGGTGAGGAGCCCGGTGCCGGTCGATTTCTCGCCAAAGAGCCCGGTCCACCCGAAAACGGCATGGATTTCGGGGAAAACGCGCTCTCGTAAAAACGGAATCAGCACCAAGATGCCCCAGAGCCCATAGATGATCGATGGGATCGCGGCGAGCAGATCGACGAGAAACCCGATCGGCTTGAGGAGCCATTTGGGAGCCAATTCGACGAGGAACGCGCTCAGCATCACGCCGATGCTGCCGCCGAGAACGAGCGCCAGGATGGAGCTGATCGTGGTTCCCCAGACGAACGGCAACGAGCCAAACAACTCTTCTCCGACGTTCCAACTGCTTCCGGTCAGGAATCCTAGTCCCTCTTTTTCAAGGGCTGGCAAACTGCCGGTGACCAGTTGATAGGCCGTGATGATGACAATCGCAAGAACCGCTCCGCCGGCCGCTGTCGTGAGCGAGCGAAAAATGCCGTCATCCCAACGAAATTTCGATTTCGTTGGGATGGTGCTCGGAGTCCGGTCTGCGGGGATGGTAGCCAAAGAGGGTTACTTTTTGGTCGCGACTTGGGCGAGTTGGGCTTTCACCTTTTCGACCACCGACGGGGGCAGTTTGGCGTAATCCAGCTCTTCGGCATAGGCTTGGGCCGGGCCGATCAAGAATTCGAACGCCTTCAGGACTTTGTCTCCCTGGGGCTTGGTGGCCAGGTCTTCGGGGATCAGACCGAACACATAGCTGGCGATCGGGTAGCTGGCGTCGCCCGGGGCATTGACGATGCTTTGGCGGAAATCTGCCGGCATCTGGGCCACCATCGCGTCCGCGGCGGCCGTAGCACCAGCGGGCTCAGGGCCGACAAACTTTCCGGCTGCATTTTTCACCATGGCGGTGCTGAGACCGGACTGCTTGGCCCAACTCACTTCGAGATAGGCGATGGACCCGGGGGTTTTCTTGGCGTTGGTGGCGACGCCGTCGGATTTCGGCCACGCAGAGACTCCGGAAGGCCAGTTCAGCTTCTTGCTGGTGCCCATCTCGGACTTCCAGGTCGGATCGGTCTTGCTGAGAAAATCACTAAAGACATAGGTGGTGCCGCTTCCGTCGGCTCTTACTTGGACGATGATCTTCGAATCTGGAAGAGTCTTGCCGGGGTTGAGGGCGGCGATCTTCGGATCGTTCCACTGAGTGATCTTGAGCCGGAAGATCTCGCTGAGGACGGTCGGATCGAGCATGAGGCCCGACTCCATCCCGGGGACGTTGTAGACCACGGCGACATTCCCGAGAACCAGCGGCAAGTTCAAAATCTTGGTTTTTGCCGCGGCTTGCTCTTCGTCGCTCATCGGGGCATCGCTCGCGCCAAAGAGGGCAATCCCTTCGCTGACGTCTTGGATTCCAGTCGAACTCCCGCCGCCCGTGTAATTGATTTGGAAGCCTTCTTGCTTCTTGAATTCATCAAAAGCGCGGCTCAAAAAGAGCATGACGAAGGTGCTGCCGCGGGCGTCGATGGAGCCGGACATCTCCTTGCCTCCGGTTGTCGGGGCCCCGGTGCCACTCCCGGTCTCCCCGGTCGAGGCCGAGTCCTTCGGTCCGCAACCTGCCAGTCCAAGAATGCCGAGGGTCAGCCCGGCTAAGACAATCCAAGAGGTCTTTTGCATCATGATCCAATTCCTTCGCGGGGGCCTCTGGAACTCATTCCCCGGAGGACATTCCCAGCCGGTAGGATACCTAGGGGCGAGGTCGGTTATCGACTTCTTAACACTTGAAAAAAGACCCTGTCGCTCCAGGGAGCCACAGGGTCAACGTGAGATGAGTCTGAATCTTTGGATGGAGATCGTTATGCGGCGCGGCGTCGGTGGGCTCGATAGGCGTTGACCGGGATCGCGACCTTGGGTGCGCAGCTTCGGATGTACTCGATCAGGCTCTGAACGGTATAGCCTGGATTCGGGAACGAAAGAACATCGAGTTGGACTTGGACTGACGCGGTGGGGGCAAAGCGGCTCGACGCGAACTTTGCGAGCAGATCTTGGAGCCGAGCCGAGACGAGATGGCCGGTCGGGCCGGTTCGGGGCAAGACGATGCCAAAGCCGACATTTCCATGGCGGCAGATGCAGTCTAATCGCCTCACATTAGCGCGCAAGAGTTCGGCGGCGTCGATCATCAGATCGCGCACGGCTCCTTCGCCATAAACGGCCACGAGCTGCTCCACCCCTTCGAATCGGATCAAGATTGCCGAGACCTCGACCCCTTCGCTTCGGGCTCGATGAGCCTCCTCGGTGAGTCGGCTGTACAGATAGTCTTCGGCATAGACCCCGGTTTCGGAATCGACGACTTCGGCTTCAAGTCCGCCGTCTTCGAGGCGCAGGTGTCGGTCCTTTTCCTCTTCCTGCACCAAGATTCGGCGGAGCTTGTTCAGAGATTGCCGAAGGATGTGCGACACGTAGTTGCAAGAGATTCCGAGCCGGGACGCAATCTCGGTTTGGCTGAGCGACTCGAAGTGGAACAAGACGAGGACTTGGTGTTCGAGGTCCCGCAGTTGAGTCATTGCATCTTCGAGCACGACCCGCTCTTCGATGCTCAGCGACGCGGGGGCGTTCTCAGCCGCGCCCAGATCGTCGATCTCGCTCGAATCATCTTCGCTCATCGGTTGATCGAGCGAGGCCACTTTCATCAGTTCTTGGGCCTGCCAAACGTCGAGCACGGCCGACTCGGTGAGTTGGAGCGCCTCGGCGACCTCTCGCGGGGTCGGGGTGCGTCCCAGCTCCGCTTGCATCTGGACGGCGGTCTTGTTGACCCGGGTGCGGAGCTCTTGGAGCCACGCAGGCAGTCGGATCATCTGAGACCGATCGCGCAGATAGTGCTTGATTTCGCCGGCGACGAGGTGGGTGGCGTAGGTGTGGAACCGCACCCCCGCTTTCGGGTCAAACTTATTGAGGGCATTGAGAAGTCCGATGTATCCGACCTGCACGAGGTCTTCTTGGGCCTCGATTCCGGCGAACTTTCGGGCGACTCTCTCGACCAGACCCGAGTAGTGAATCATCACTAGATCGGCCATGTCGGGACGAGGGTCCTCGATATACCTCAGCACAATCCCCTCCGGGTCATGCTGAAAAGTCAAAGATTCAGACATTTCATCACTCCATTGATTCAGTATTCCAAGTGCCATCCTGGCTCTTGGTTCTGACCTTTCTCCATCCTAGAGAATGATCAAAGAATTTATCAACTCATCTTGAGTTCGACCGCTGTTTAGTTGTTCACACTGTTGACAATTGAGAAGACTGGGCTCATGACGGAAATCGCAATGAATCCCACAATCACCCCCATGAAAATAATCAAGACAGGTTCGATCATGGACGTCAAACCTTTGACGGTCGATTCGACCTCCGTATCATAAAAGTCTCCAACTTTGACGAGCATCTCCGAGAGTCGCCCCGACTCCTCGCCGATGTCGATCATGTGGGTGACCATGCTGGGGAAAAGCCCGCTCGCCGCCAGCGGCGTACTGAGCTTGTTGCCCTCACGGATGCTGATTCGAGTCTGATCGACCGCTTGGGAAAGGACCACGTTGCCGAGGGTTTCGCCGACGATCTCTAAGCTACGCAACATCGGAACGCCCGAACTGATCAAAGTCCCGAAGGTTCGTGAAAAGCGTGCGACGCTCATCTTGAGTGCCAGCTCGCCCACAATCGGGACCCGAAGCTTGAGATAGTCGATCTGATATCGACCTCGGGGCGTCTTACCCCAAGACTTAATTCCGATAAAGATTCCCGCGACGGCAATGAGAATGAGATACCAGGACTTGCTCATAAAGTCCCCCATTCCAAAGAGGGCGGCGGTAATGGCGGGAAGCTTCACATCCATTCCGTTAAAGATCTCCTTAAACTTTGGCAAAACAAAGCTAAAGAGAACGAATAGCATCAGGACCGAAAAACACAGGACCAAGACCGGATACATCATCGCGCTCTTGATCTTGCCTTTGATCTCGGCTTCGTACTCCAAGAAGCCGCTCAGTCGGTCCAGAATCTTGTCGAGAATGCCGCCGACCTCCGCCGCGCGGACCATGTTCACATAGAGCGCATTGAAGACCTTGGGGTGCTTGACCAGCGCCTCATTCAGCGCCAGACCGCCCTTGACGTCGGCGGTGATCTGCTCGACCGCGACTTTCAGAGCCGGGTCCTTGGTTTGGGTCGACAAAATGTCCAAGCAGCGCAAGATGGGGATGCCCGCGTCGATCATCGTGGCGAACTGCCGCGAGAAGACAACGAGCGACTTGGGCTTCATCTTCTTTTGCCCGAGGCTGACGCTCGACTTCTTCTTGACGGCCTTCATCTCCAGGCAGTGCAGAGACTGATCCCGGAGCTTTGCTAGGACAAAGCTCTCGCTTTCGGCCTCGATCGTACTTTTGACGGTCCGGCCAGACGGGTCTATCGCAACGTAGGAGTAAAGTGGCATCGTTCCCATCGACGAACCCTCGCCGGAGGAGCAGAGTGCTCGCCCGGTCCGGTTCGACAGGGAAATGATCGGGGCTCGGAAAGGCCCTCCTCCACCGAATTCTCACTAGGTTGCAGTGGACTGTCAGGTTTTTTGGTGCTAAACCGTCATTTCTACTTGGGAGAGGAGGCCAGACGCTTGGATTCGCTGGACGACCTCGGCAAATCGTTCGCCATTTCGATCCCCTTGGAGGGTGAGCGACATTCGGACGTAGCCTTCGCCTTCGGACCCATAGCCATTGCCGGGAATGACGACCACACCGGTTCGCTTCAGGAGCTCGGCGGCGAACTCGGAGCTGGTCATGTCGGAGCGAGGCACTCGCGCCCACACATAAAAGGTCGCCTGAGGCTTGGGGACCTTCCAGCCAATCGAATTCAGGCCGTCCACGAGGTGGTCGCGGCGGCGCTGATAGATCGCGAGAGTTGCCGCGTTGTCCAGATGGTTCAGCGCGTAGGCCCCGGCTTCGCTGATCGCCGGGAAGGCCTTGGAATCGAGATTGGATTTCAGACGCTGAAGCGTCTGAACCGCCACGGGATTTCCGATGGAAAATCCAAGTCTCCAGCCGGTCATGTTATACATTTTGCTCAGCGAATGGAACTCGACCACGTGATCTTGGGCACCTGGGACCTGAAGGGCAGTTGGGTTTCGAAAGCCATCAAAGGTCACCGTGCTGTAGGCCATGTCGTTGACGAGCAGGATGTCATGCTGGCGACAAAATTCGACGGCCTCTTGATAAAACTCCGGGGTGGCGACGGCGCCAGTCGGGTTGTGCGGGTAGCAGACGTAAAAAAGCTTGGCTCGTCGGGCGATCTCGGTCGGGATGTCGGCCAAAACCGGGAGGTACCCGTTCTTTTCGTGGAGCGGGGTCTCGTAGACTTCAGCTCCTGCCATGAGCGAGTTCACCTTATAGACCGTGTACCCCGGGTTCGGCGTGATGACGACATCTCCAGGATCGGCAAAGGCCCAGGCGAGGTGCGCCAGACCCTCTTTGGTTCCGATGACCTGGCCGACCTGGGTTTCGGGGTCAACGGTGACTCCGAATTCTCGCTCGTACCAACTTGCGGCGGCCTGGAGGAACGGCTTCCAGCCGCGCGGCGTTTCGTCGTAGCGATGGGTTTCGGGGTTCAAAACGGCGGTTTTGAGAGCCTCGATGACCGGTTCGGGGGTGGGCAGATCGGGATCGCCGATGCCCAGGTCGATCACGTCCACCCCTTGGGCTTCGGCCTCATCGCGAATGCGGGCGATTTCGGCAAACAGATAAGGTGGGATCACGCCAAGGCGCTTGGAGGGAGAGACCATATCCGCAAGTTTACCGGAGCCTGGAGCGCGATCGAGCGGCCGCGGCCGGACCCCAGGCGAATGCCCTGGTCGGGTAGAATGAGGATTCGACCGTCGGGGCGTGGCGCAGCTTGGTAGCGCACCTGGTTTGGGACCAGGGGGTCGTGTGTTCGAATCACACCGCCCCGACCAGTTTGTTCATGCGGAATTCACACCCCTGTTGGGAGAGGTGGGCGTTGCCTGAGTCTGTTCGGGACCTCAAGCCCGGTCCGGGGCCGAGGGCCCGAATCCGAGTGCGATTAGGATCTCGTCGACGTCGGTCGAGCAGTTGTTTTCTCGGCACGAAGACCCTGGTGCGATTCCGTGCTGCTTCTTGACATGGGCCGCATTTTCGAACGGCGTTCCTGTGTTCAAAATCTCCCGCAATGCATGCCACATACTTTTTGAAGATTTGAATTGATCAGACCGCTTCTCGACGGCCTCCTTCACCTTGCCACAGTTATGAAAGGAGCGGTGACTGTTGGAAAAATGGAGGAGGTGCCAGACCTCGAAGCAGGGGTTCGAGAAGATGACTTTGATCTTAGCTCTTTGAGCCCGTTCCAACTTTTGATGATCGGCAGAATTCGCCCCAAATGTATCAGCGTCGAGGACGCACCATACTTCATCAAATTCTGACGTGGCTTTCTTGATCGATTTGTCGAGGATTTGCGAAGCCGAGCCGCCTGATGCGGCAATCACCGTGAGGATGCCTTCGCGCCTCTGATCGAACTCAGCCTTCGCATCAATGAAGTAATTTTTCTCCGTTTTTTTGCCCTCAACTACGACGCAGACGGTCCGACGCTCTGGAATCGACTGTTTGACTCGCCTGAAGGATCTACCCATTCGCCTCCGAGTGTGAGATCAACGCCTCCGCTATGGCCAGTTTGAGGTTCCCCAAAATCGGAACGCCGCCGAACCTTCCGGCGAGATATCGGCTCTCCAGGGAAGCATCAACGCGCGGCTTGGGCTGGAAATCCCAAAGTGAATAGATCTCGGTCGCGCCTGTTGGATCTTTCTCAACTAGATAAATCTGATCTCGCCTGATTTTCTCAACGTCTAACAAGTTTGTGTCATGGGTCGCGACGATGAACTGGCTTCCCTTGGCGCCGAGCTCGGGGTCGTTGAAAACGTCCATGATTTGTTGCGTCAAAATGGTATGAAGTGACGATTCGAGTTCGTCGATGACCACAGTCTTTCCTTCGCGGAATGCTTCGACGAGCCAGCTAGCAATCGCAAAGAAGCGCTGCGTTCCATTCGATTCTTCAGACATATCGAATCGAGCAAGGTCATCAGTACCTTCAGCTTTCCGACCAAATGTCACCTTCGAAGCTGGTATACGATCTGGTAGTTCGCGTCCCTTAATCTTCATAAATTCTCTGACGTCGGAAGGGACCTCCATTTCTTCCACCTTGGCCTGTACATCGAACACCGTGCTGTCTGCTACTTGAACGATTCCGCCAATAGACACGCAGTCAATTTCTCCTCTCGCGGATCTTACTATGGCTCGATCAATGTGTCGCTTCGGCGAATCTGCCATATCAATATATTCCAGCTGGTTCCGGAACCAATTGTAAAGAGGTAGGACAGTATTGTTGTTTTCCTGTGCTGCTTTGGAAAGCAGTAAGCAATTGGAGCGCGTGCTTTGCCGAAGTGTTTCTTTATTACCTCGAAACGATGCTCCGAATTTCCATTGGTTGGGATCGCCACCGACACGGTGAAACAGAAGTACTTCGGGAGCCTTGGCGACAGTCTTTCGGCTGTACATCCACTCTTCGGTAACAACACTAGGAGTGATTTGGCAACCATAGCGAATAATCTCGTTCGACAACAAGACGGTCACTTCGAACATTGACGGCTCATTCACGGACCTAGAATCCAATCGGTAGGCATCCATGAGCGGGATCTCGTCGCCTTCATTCATTTTGGTCGCGGAATTGATGACCATCTGCCACATGGCATTGATCGCCGCGCAGACATTGGACTTGCCACTCGCATTCGGCCCGTAGAGAAGAACTGAGCGAAGAAGGTTCAGAGGCGACCCGCCCACTCGGACTCCCGTCCTGATCAGGTGGTCTTGCAGCGACTTATCCCGACTCGCGACCATGCTTAACCGTTGCTCGGTCTTGATCGACCGATAGTTGCCGACGATAAATTCGATTAACATTTTCTTTCCTATGAATTGGCCAAAAAATGCCCCTCATTGAGATTATACACGGATTTTTCGCGCAAAAAGAGGTTGATTGCAGGATCAATGGCTGATGGTTCGCGCAATAGGTGCTCTACTGTCATGGTCATGCCATACGAGTTCGGGGCGACTGCAAGGGGCGGTCCGGGCCATCAGGCCTGGGCCATTTTCTCCTATCAGCGGAACAAATTTGGGTTCACTTCGTCCTAGAAAAGGAGGACTTTTTCGGGGATCGTCAAAAAAAACAACAAATCCGTGGAAAAGCACTACCAATTCCCGGAAAATTGTGATAGATTATTGATAGCTGATTACTCCCAATCGAAACGAAAGGGCAAAGACACCGATTTTTATCAGCAAGACGACAAGCACAAGACCTGAAATCGCCGGCCCGGAAACGGGTCGGCATTTTTTTCGCCGAGATCGGCCCGGTCCCTCTTTCCGGGACGTAGAATAGCCCCATGCAACTCAAGATGTGGAGCTACGACCTGGCCCGCGAGCAGTGTCCCACCCTTGACCACCTCTACGAAATCGCCAGTTTGAGTCAGGAGTCCGGATACAACGCCCTCGGGCTCTATCTGGAGCACCGGTTCGAATACCCCAGCACGCCCTGGGCTCACGGAGTCGGGGCGCTCAGCGCAGAGCACGTCGCGAGCCTCCAAAGCGAGTTCCCGAGCCTGCAGATCATCCCGATGATCAACACCTTGAGCCACATGGAGGGCTTTCTTTTCACCGAGCCGGGGCGAGATCTGGCCGCACAGACCTTTCAAGGCATGATGGGCGACCCGCTGAATCCTGCTTTCATCGATCTTTGCGAGCGGCTCGTTGAGGATACTTTGTTATGTTTTGATTCTGAAATCTTGCACTTAGGAGGTGATGAGGCCAGTGAGCTGAGAACCGCACCGATTCTGGCCGACCTCGCCCAGGAGCCGGGTGGCGTCGAGCGGCTTTTTCGGGAGCACTTCGGTCCGCTTGCCATGATGGTCCTCAAGTCGGGCCGTCGCCCTGCTCTTTGGGCAGATATGATTTTGGCGAACCCAGGAGCCGCCGACGAACTTCCGAAGGAGACGCTTCTTTTTGACTGGCAGTACTTTGGCGGGGTGGCCGAGTCGTCGGCTCGCCTCCGAGAGATGGGCTTTGAAGTCGTCGCGTGTCCTTCGATCCAAACTTACAACGCCGCCTGGATGCACCTGGGGCCGAGCCAAGAGAACATCGCCCAAGTGGTCGCCGATGCAGATCGACTGGGCCTGCATGGAGTCTGTTTGACCACCTGGGAATGTGGCCTGATGGGGGCTTATGACACGCTCTTCCCGGCAATCCAAGGGGTGGGACAGCTCTTGAACGATCGGTCCGTCGGGGAGGCGTGCCTCGAGCAGGCCTATCGGGACCGAAGCCCCGACCACAGCCGATGGAGCGAGCTGATGGGGAACGAGCTCCAGCAGCATCCTGGATTTGAATACTCGACTCATCGCAGCAGCTTGAAATGCCGATTCCTGCTCTATTCCAACCCGTTCTGGTTGTGGGTTCATCATCGAGAGGACTGGGTGGGGCCCTCGGGGGAGGCGATTCTGAAACTGCTGGACGAAGCGGCGTTGGTGGCCCCTGGCCTGGCGGAACAGGGGGTGACGCACTTTGTCCGCAGTGCGATAGATTTCGTGAGAATTGTCGATAAATCCGTCGAAAAGTATCGACAGAAGTTGCCTTCCGAGGCGATCACCGCGATGGCTCCTCTTCGTGGCTTGTTTGACGATTTGAGCAAGATTGCTCGCCAAAACCATCATCGAATCGGAGGGAGCTTGGCCGACCTCGAACGGATCAAGATCGCGAAGGCCCATGTCGAGCGGGTGATCGCCCGCATTCGCGAAGTGGGGGCCGGACAGTTGGGGTACCTGCCCTCGTTCGAGCACCTCTCACACCCGTCGTTCGTTCCGCACGACCAAGGGGCGTGGTGGCGAATCAACTCTTGGGGGACCCGCTGAGTCCTCCTCGAAATTTGTCCGTATCAAATCGGGGCGCTTCAGGCGTCTATCTCCTCGGTGAAGTTTGCTGGACATGGCGGGCATCGGGCCGCTATACTTCAAGCTGAGTTTCGAGGGGGCAGTCCGCCCAACGGCGGCAAGGAGATACGTTGAAAAGTCGAAATCGATGGTTTGTTTCGCTTCGTGCTGCGACCGGGGTCGCGGTGGCCTTGGTGGCCACTTGGGCCCACGCGCAGTTTGATGGCCCGGCGCCGCTTGCTTGGCGATGGGCACAAACGAGTACCGTTCCTCCGGGCGGGTCGCCGATCATCAGCGGAGACCGTGTTTATGTCGCAGTCGGGAGTCGCATGTATTCGCTCGACCTTGCCACCGGCAACCAGGTTTGGCGTTATCCCGCGGCTGATCCGCTCCCGGCGAACTTTCGGCGTGGCGCGGTGATCACTCAAGGCCTGCTCATCGCGGGCGCGGACAACAAGATGGTTTATGCGGCGGACGCCGCGACCGGCGTGGCGAAGTGGCAGTTCACCGCCCCCGAGCCGATCACAAGCGAGGTTTTGGCCGATGGCCCGGTGGCGGTTGTGATGTTCGGCGATAGTCAATTTCAAGCCATCGACGTGACGAGCGGGGTCGCCGCGTGGCGAGAGCCGCTGAAGATCGAAGATGGCGTCCTCGGCAGCCCGATCCTTTTCCGGAATCGGCTCATCGTCTGCACCCAGTCTTTCGAGATGTTGGCGATCGACCTCGATACCAAGCGAGTTGCGTGGCGGACTCGGTTCAGCGAACTCGGGCCCGATGTGAAGCCGACGGTTTTTGGCGACCTGATCGTCGTCAACAGCGGTGACTTTGTCATCGCGGTGAACGGCAATGGTGGTGGGGTCCGATGGCAACGCAACGCTGGGACGCCGCTTTCCTCGAGCCCCACGGTGACGGCCGAAGGTGTTTTTGTCGTGACCCGAGACGGAACGGGGATGAGCTTTGACCCCAGCGGGCGCACGATGATGCGCACTCCGCTCGATTTTCAGTCGAGCGTGGCGGCGCCTCCGGTCGGCATCGGGCGATACGCCCTCGTGCCCACCTTGAACGGGTCGATCAACATGGTCGATATCAAGGCCGGGTCGCTCATCTGGAACTACATCGTACGACCCTTGCCGGGTTCAACCTTTGCCCCTTCCGCCAGCCAGCCCGCCGGGGGATCGGCAGCCGCTCCGGCGGGGCCTCCAACCTTTGTGACGGTGGCCGGTTCGCCCGTGGTCTCTGGCGACACGATGATCGTCATCGCGCGGGACGGCAGCATTCTCGCTTTCGACAAGAAAAACGGCGTCGATCTGACGCCGCCCACCGTTCGGATGCTCTTCCCGAATCCAGGCGACCAAGTGAACCCGAATCCGCCTTTCCAGCTCGCGTTTCGTGTGGAAGATGAAGCGAGCGGAGTGAACTTTGACCTCGCCAAAGTGACGATCGATGGGATCGACTACACGAGCCGAATCACTCGCGAAGGGATTTTGACCGTCCAGTTCGGAGGTTCGTCGAACAACCCGGTCCTGACGGATGGCCGGAAGACAATCTTGGTTCGCGTGTACGATTGGATGGGGAATCGAAATGATTTCACATTTGTGGTTGCCGCTGATTCCTCGCTCCGGCTTTCTGGGCCGCCTTCGGCAACTCCGCCTGCGGGTGGTGGAGGTCGAGGCGGCGGGGGTGTCTAACTCGCTTCGCGAGAACGCTGAATTCTGGCAAGTTCTGCTCTCCGCAGAACTTGCCCCCGAAAAGGCGAACGCGGTGCTCGCTGAGATCGAGTCTCAGTCTCTGAGCCCTCTGGCTCAGCTGCTTTCGGGTCGGCTTCTGACTCCGGGCGAGCAGAATCGAGCCCGAGGTGCTGACCAAACGGCACTGCAACAGGCCCTGCGTCAAGGGGCAAAATTTCTCTTTCCGGATGAATATCCTGACCGTCTGCATGAGGGGGTGGCGCCCTCAGTGCTCATGGCTTGGGGAGATCCGTCGGTCTTGAAGGCCCCCTGTGTCGGGATCGTCGGCACTCGATCCGCGTCGAGTTATGGGAAGGCTTGTGCGCAAAAGTTATCCGAATCGTTAGCTCGGTGTGGGGTCACGATTCTGAGCGGCGGGGCGGGCGGAATCGATGCTCATGCTCATACTGGGGCCCTGGATGCCCGGGGAGCGACGGTGGCGGTTTTGCCGTGTGGCATCGATATCGCCTATCCCAAGGCGCACGAGAACTTGTATCGAGCCATTCGCGAGCGGGGTTGTCTGATCAGCCAGTTTGCCGCAGGACGGAAGCCTTTTGAACACGACTTTTTGACCCGTAACACCTTGATTGCGGCTTTGAGCGACGTGCTCGTTGTCGTGGAGGCTCCGGCCAAGTCGGGGGCTCTTTCGACGGCCAAGGCGATGCTCGATTTAGGCCGAGATGTCTTGGTGGTTCCGGGGCCGATCGATCGATTCGGGTTTCGCGGCTCCCACGCTCTGATTCGAGAGGGAGCGACCTTGATCGACCACCCCGATCATGTTCTGGAGTATCTGGGGTTGCCACCGCTCGCCGAAGCTGAGCCTGTCGCGGCGAACGACCTTCAAGCTCAGTTGTTGCACATCTTGAGCCAAGAGCCGGCTACAGCCGAAACCCTTGCGGTAAAGCTCGATCAGTCGATCACCGAGATCTTGGGCGAACTCACGATGCTGGAACTCGAAGGTGTCATTGTGCGAAATGAGCGCGGGTTCGCAAAAGCTCCATGAAGACGGTGTACGAAACTTTTGGGCCCCAAGGCTATGGGGCGTACTGGATCACGTGGGGGCCGGAGCCGCTTTACGAACGGGTCGAAAAATCACCTGATCTCCTGCTGATGCCAGGATTGATCGATCTGCATTGTCATGGCGGATTTGGGATCGACTGGATGGCTTCGGGAGCGGAGGGGCCGTCGAAATGTCGCCAGGATCTCCTTTGGCTCGCAGATGCCTTCGAAAAGCGCGGCATCGAGGGGTTTTTGCCGACGAGCGTGACCGCGTCGCCGACAGACGTGGCGAGGGCCCTCGAAGGATTGCCGCTCGACGATCCTCGCATCCTTGGTTTTCACCTCGAAGGGCCTTTTTTGAGTCCGAAGTTTCCGGGCGCCCAGCCGCAGGACTGGATCGTTGATCCGCCGGGGGGTCCGTCCGACTGGGACCCTCTTTTGGATCATCCGGCGCTTCGTGTGGTCACGCTCGCTCCGGAGCGGCCTCGGGCGTTGGACCTCATTTTGCGGCTACAGAAACGAGGGGTCCGCGTGAGTTTAGGCCACACCGACGCGACGTTCGAGGAGATGCGCCGCGGATTTGAATTTGGCGCAACCCAGGTGACGCACACCTATAACGCGATGCGAGGGCTCCACCATCGAGAGGCGGGGGCGGTCGGATATGTTCTGAGTCAGCCCGACTTGATGTGCGAACTGATCTATGATCGCGTTCATGTATGCAAGGAATCGGCAAAAATTTTAATACAATCTCGTTCCGAGAGGCAGATGCTCGGCGTCAGCGACGCATCGGCGGCAGCCGGACTGACTCCTGGAGCTTCGCTCCAGCTTTGGGGTCATGACGTTGAGATTGATGCGACCTCGGTGCGATTGCGGGATGGGTCACTCGCGGGGAGCAAGGCGACTCTCGATCAGGTCTTTCGGAACTGGGCCGATGATTTTGGTCGAGAATCGGCGATTTGGGCATGCAGCTTGAATCCACGCCGAGCACTGGGGCTTCAATCCTCGCCTCGGATGTTGCTTGAAATGAATCTTCAGCTCGACTTGATAGGAATTCGATCCTCCGCCGCGAATCTGAGCTAACGGCATGGAGTCAACCGGTTTTGGACGCTTGAAGCGGGCGCTGTTCGGAGCGCCGATTGCTTCGAAACACGCGCATCAGGAACGCCTCCGTAAGCGGGTCGCCTTGCCCGTTTTTGCTTCGGACGCACTTTCCTCCGTTGCGTACGCCACGGAAGAGATCATGCTAGCGCTGGGCATGACGGCCTTGGGAGGCGGGGTTGCGCTGTATCCGAAGACCTTCGACTTCGCGATCGCGATTGCCGTGCTCATCGCGATCGTTTCGATCAGCTATTTCCAGACGATTCATGCGTATCCCGAAGGTGGCGGTTCTTACACGGTCGCCAAGTCGAACCTCGGTCCGTTTCCCGGCGAAATTGCGGGGGCTTCGCTGCTGATTGACTACATCCTGACGGTGGCGGTCTCGGTTTCGGCGGGGGTTTTGGCGGTGATTTCGATGGCGCCAGCCACCCAGCCTTACATGATCCACATTGGATTAGGCGCGGTCGCGCTGCTTTCGATCGCGAACCTCCGGGGTGCCCGAGAAAGCGGTGCTCTATTCTCGATTCCGACCTATCTGTTTATCGCGTCGTTCATTACGTTAATCATCGTGGGATTCTTTGTGCCGGGGCGTCCGATTCCGCCCGAAATGGTGCAGGCCCGCGAGGACCATACGGGGACCATTGGGCTGTTATTGATGCTGAAGGCTTTCTCCAGCGGTTGCACGGCGTTGACCGGGATCGAGGCGATTTCGAACGGAACCACTGCATTTCGCGAGCCGGTTGCGAAGAACGCTTCGATGACTTTGGCGATCATGGCGGCCTTACTCGCGGTGATGTTTGGCGGAGCCAGTTTGATCGCGGAGAAGTTCCACGTCGCGCCGATGTCGGTCAGTGAACCGGGCTATATGACGGTGACGTCTCAGCTCGCGGATGCCGTCTTCCGAACTCAGAGTTCGGGCTTTGAGTTCATGTTCTTCGTGATCCAAGTCGCCACGGCCGCGATCCTCTTTATGGCAGCGAACACGGCCTATGCGGATTTCCCTCGACTCGCGAGCATGATCGCCAAAGATGGTTATCTTCCGCGGCAGCTCGCCAGCGTCGGAGACCGCTTGGTGTTTCAGAACGGCATCATCTTGCTCTCGATTGTGGCAGGTCTCCTGATTGTGGTCTTTAAGGGGGACACGCACCGGCTCGTTCCTCTTTATGCCATCGGCGTTTTCACGTCGTTCACGCTCAGCCAATTTGGCATGGTCGTCTACTTAAAGCGGCATCGAAGAACGGGGGCGCTTTTGATCAGTTTGTTGGGAGGAATCATAACAAGTGTCGTCCTCGTGGTGATCGCTTTTTCGAAGTGGAGTGCCGGTGCGTATATTGTTCCTTTTGCGGTCGGAGCGATGCTCATTTTGATGACCGCGATCAAGAGGCATTATCGTTACTTAGCCCAAGAGCTCACCTTGAGTTCACAGGACAAACTGGCGCCGGTTGAATCGACCGTGCTTCTCTTGGTTCCTCGGGTTCATCGTGGGATTTTACAGGCGATTGGTTACGCGAAGTCGATGGCGCGAGATTGCCGGGCCGTGCACGTCACTTTGGATTCCAAAAATGTCGATGAAATCAAGAAACAGTGGAACGAGTTTGGTGCCGATATTCCGCTCGTGATCTTAGAGTCTCCTTATCGATCTCTGATCGAGCCGATTATCGAATATATTGATCAAACCATCGAAGAAGAGCCAAACTCGATGATCACCGTGATTGTGCCTCAAGCTGTGCCCAAGAAGTGGTATCATGGTCTCCTGCATAACAATGCTGCTGTCTTGCTTAAAATGTCGCTGGGGAGCCGTCGAAACGTCGTGATTACGAATGTGAGGTACTTCTTAAAATGATTGTCGAAAGTTATGAAGACATCATTATCCTTTCGGGGGCGCTTCGCTCAAACTTTTGGGATACCATTCACACCGCGATTTCGCTCACACTGAAGCGGCATCCATCCGGGGTCATTATCGATTGTTCAGGCATCGATGAATGTACGCCTGCGGGGGCAGAAACTTTCCGAGACGCCATGGAGTTTATCCGTCGATTTGATGCGCGGATTATTGTCGCAGCCGTCCCTCCCTCCGTGCATGAAGTTCTGAAATCTGTTCCTGAAGTTCGTTCTCAATTGCCCATCGCAGATACGATTGAAAATGCTCGGCGATCCCTCGATCTCCTCACCGAGGAAGGGGGTAAAAAGACCCGCCGAAAAGAGGTCGAACGGACGGTTTTGGTCATGCTCGAAGGTGTCGAGAGTGATGCGTATGCGATCAAGCAAGCAGTCGAGCAGTCGGATCGAATTCCGACCGAAGTGTGCCTTCTTTTTCCCATCTTGGTGCCGCGGGAACTCCCCATCCACTCGCCGATGCCCGAGGCGGAAGATCTCGCCAAGCGCACGTTGGAAAGTCACCGCAAGACGTTAGATGCGGCGGAGGTTTCGACAACTCTCCGAATTGAGCGAGCGCGAGATATTGCCGGAGCGATCGAAGAGGCTCTTCAAGAGGTGCCAGCTTCGCTCGTCTTGATCGGTCTCAGTAGCGACTTTCACGAAAAAGAGGCCTCGCTCAAAGTGATGAAAACCGTCTTGGCAAAAGTGGCTTTGCCTCTCATGTTTGTTCGAGATCGTAATCCCATTAAGCCTATAATACGATCATGATGATGTGGCTCGCTACTTGGGTGCTCGGATCGCAGACTTTGACTCAGTCTTCAACTCCGTCTGCGCCGGCCGAAATTCTGACCTCGACGACCTATTCGCAGATCAAGTCCCATGTCTTGCCCAAGCCGCAGGAGATCCAGTTTCAGGAAGTGCCTTGGCGGGCGACGTTGTGGGAGGCGATTGTGGAAGGCCAACGCCAGAACCGGCCGATTCTGCTTTGGGCCATGAACGGTCACCCACTCGGCTGTACGTGAAACAACGGAGTCATTGCCAGGCAGTCTGTCTGGTCTCACCCCGAAGTGCTACGAGAACTCGCCTTTTTTATCCCAGCGGCCGATGAGGTGGCGCGGCTTCAACGGGCCGACGATCTGGAGGGGAAGCTCTTTCGAAAAGTGGCTGAGAAGGGCCATTATGCGGGGCGGGTCCAGCCCACGAACACCCGACAAGGGACTTACGCCTTGACCCCGAGTGGCGAGTTTTTGGGCTCGCTCAACCACAATGACCCCAAGCGGGTCGCCGATATGCTTCGCAAAGCGAAGGCCGCTTGGGACCAGATGGACCCCGCCCTTCGGCGGTTGCCGGAATCGCAACTTCGTCCGGAGAACGCGCCTCAGCGATTCGAGCGATTCTATCCCGCAGACGGACTGGTGCTCCGAATGACGACAAGGGACCTCCCTCGGACCAAAACGAGTTCCGACTGGCGCGGTCAGGCGTTCAACATCGACTTTTGTTGGTTCCGCCGAGCTGAGATGCTCTCGATGGTCCCTGAGCCTCAGGCCGGGGCGACGGCTTATGTCTCGGACGAAGTCGCCCGACGATGGGTCCGGCTCCACATCATCGACATCGTGCGTGGCCAGAGTCCGGTTTGGGAACCGAATCAAGTCGAGCGCGCCTTGTTTGAATTCAAAACTGAGGACGTGCGGGGTGATCTCCAGACCATTCGGGTGACGGGGTCCATTCGGGCGGGCGATCAGGGCCAATGGTCCATCGACGGATTTCGCGACATGAATCGACCGACGCCCCAAAGTCGGGGCCTCCGCCTCCAAGTGATGGGGCGAGCCGTTTGGAGTCGCTCGAAACAGGTCTTCCAGAGTTTCGAGCTCGTTCTCGCCGGGGAGCGCTGGGGGGCGACCCAATACAACGGTCGGAGCGACGATCCCGGCCCGGCACCGATCGGCTTCGTCTTCGAAAAGGCGCGCCCGCAAGAGCGGGTGGCTCCCGCCAACTGGTGGGGATATGGGTGGCGATAGCCTGAAAAGGTATCCTAGGGGCTCGTATGGAAACGACACTAGTTTTGATCAAGCCGGGTGGAGTTGAGCGGAATCTCATCGGTGAGATCACCCGCCGCATCGAGGCGAGGAACCTTCAAATTGTGGGCATGAAGCTCTTTGCTGCCGACCGAGCCCGAGTCGAAGAGCATTACTCCGAGCATCGTGAGCGGCCCTTTTTCAAGGACGTTTGTGACTATCTGACCAGCGGCCCGATCGTCGCGATCGCCGTTCGGGGAACGAACGCGGTGAAGGCGATCCGCACGATGATGGGAGCGACGAATCCGCTGGAGGCGACCCCAGGCACCATTCGAGGCGACTTTGCCTTGACCATCGACGACAATTTGACTCACTCCAGCAGCGATGCTGAAGCCGCCGAGCGAGAGCTGTCGATCTGGTTTCCCGAAGGCTTGGCCAAGTAGCTCAGGTAGAATGATTCGAGAGTCGGGATGTGGCTCAGCTTGGTAGAGCGCCTCGTTCGGGACGAGGAGGTCGGAGGTTCAAATCCTCTCATCCCGACCAAGACCCTTCCAAAACGGTCTCGGTCCGGTTGAATGCGCAATAAAGATGCAAGTTCAACCCTATTTTCCTGAACAAGAAGTCATCGAAGGCAACGTTGCCGAAGCCGCGTATGACGTTCGAATCGCCTTTCTGCGAAAAGTTTGGCTCGGGTGGCTTGGACTTTGCTTTGCCGTCGGCGTCGGTGTGGTGAGCGTCCGATCTCCGTTTGGGGATGCCACCAATTTCTGGTTGATGTTGGTCTTGAGTTTGGCCCTTTCGGCGAGCCGGCGATTGTGGCGGGGCACCCGATGGGACACTTTGACGTCGGCGGTTTTGGGTGCCTTGTGGATCCCTTTGGCCGCATTCTGCATTGCGATTCTCAGGAGGCTCGATTGGCCAGTTGAGATCTTGGCATGGGCTGCAGTCCTGCCCGCCCTGTACGGCCTCTTGTGCGGCCGAGACTACAGCTTTGTCGCTCAGTTTGTGATGAGTTTCAGTGCATTGCTCGTGGTGACCTTGACGCACTTTGGGCTCGGTCACTTTGATCTTCGAACCACCGTCTTGATCAGCTTCTGGGGTGGAGTGCTTCAGTTCTACTTGGTCTATAACTTGGCCGCTCTGCTCAATCGTCGTCGGACAGACGAGGTCCTGTCATCGGTCGTGGACTTCATGAGGGACTACCTGAACTTTTTAACCTACAGCCTGCGGGTCATTCACCACTGGCGCAAGTTTCGATTTTGATTGCTCTTTAGGGGGGGCTCCAGATTCTGCTGGGATTGCCGATCATTCCTATGACCATGAGTGTCGGCCCAACGACTTCATCGACTTCTGCCACCGCCGCCGTTTTGTCGGCTCTGCAGAATGCCGCGCCGACCAAGCAGGCAGTCCAAGTCTCCTTGCTGAAAAAGGTCTTGGAGCAACAGCAGAGCGAAGCTCAAATGCTGATGAAGATGGCCGAAGGCAAAGGCCGCGTGATCGATATCCGCGTCTAGGGTAACCTAGAGCCCTCTGTGGCCGATTCGAAAGTTCAGACCAAACGCCTCCCCAAGCCAGCAGCCTGGAAGAATTCGTACTTCTGGTTCGCTGGATTTTTGTTTGTCGTGGTTCTTTATGGCCTAGTTCGTGGGCCCGAAGCCGTTCGTGACCCCGGCCAAGTGGAAGAGCCTGGCTTGATTTGGATTTATCTCGGTGGGGCGGTCGTGCTTTTGATCAACGGAATTTTGAGTCATCGGGCGACGGTCCAACATTACGAGGAAGAGATGGCCGAACGGGGGACGGGGTCCGGCGTTCTCAAAGTCCTGGAAGAAGAAGAGAAGAAAGAGGTGAATGGCTAATCATGGTCCAATGCATGTGTGGAAAACCGATGGAGAAGGTCCCTCGCTGGCTCGAAGGAGTTCAGGTGACCTTTGTTTGCAACAACTGCCCGAACCGGCAGATCAAGAACATCACTCAAGTCACTTTGGAGCCGACGGCAGTCCGGAGCGAAGGCGATGACATCGCAGCGGTCGATGACTTAGGGGAAGACGAAGAAGAGCTTTAAGTTTGTGCGATCTCAAATCCAGCAGGCCCGTGACCGAATCGGTCACGGGCCTGCTTTTTCGTGGGTATGACGGACGCTTAGCCGCCTGACTTGAGCTTTTCGATGGCTTTGTCTCGGGCCGGATCAGACTGGTCGTTGCGAACGGTTGTGACCTCGATGTCGGGCACGAGCGGGTTCTTTTCCAGGCGCACCCCCTTGGCGGTCACGAAGTCGCTCACCGGGAACTGGATCGCAAACCCTTCGGGAAGCGGTCGGAAGATCGACGCGAGCACGGCGCCCGCGGTCCGCGATCCGACCAGTGGTGCCGAAGCGCTCTCGCGCAGGGCGGCGGCGGCAATTTCGCTGGCGCTGCCCGACCCTCGGTTGATGAGAACGGCGATCTTGCCGCTGAATGGAGGGACCGTCGTTCGCGCTCGGGTCTTGACTTGGGCCGAGCTCCATTGGGCAATCGCGATCGGGTCGTTCGGATCCTTCTTCGTCTCTTCGGCAAAGCGGGCGGCGGTGGTGCGGTTCACGAAGACGCCGTAAGGCGTTTGGTCAGGGAGCAACAAACTCAGCAGGTGATTGAGGTTGTTGGTCGCGCCCCCGCCGTTGTTTCGCAGATCGAGGACCAAGTACTTGGCCTTGGCGGCTTCGGTCATCAGCGTCTCGATGTTTTGCCGACCATATCCGGCGGCAAAGGTGAACACTCGCAGAACGGCGGTCTCTTCATCGACCCAAGTCAGGGTCTCTTTTCGGACCGTGGAATACTCCGTTCGTTCGAGCGTGACGGTTTTGGTTTCGCCGTTGGCCTTTTTGACTTCGACTTCGACTTTCGACCCTTTTTCGCCTTCGAGCTTGCTGGGATCGTCCGCCTTTTGACCGTTCACTTTGGTGATAACGTCGCCTGGCTGGAGTCCAGCGGCTTTGGCGGAGGCGTTTTCGTTCACCCCTCGGACTTCGAGCCCTTCGTCGCGCTTGGTCACCGAGGCCCCCGTTCCGATGGCGGTCGTTTGATTGCGGGAGGCCGCCGCGCGGGGCGTTTGAAGCCGGATGTGGCTCAGGCCGAATTCGCGAAGAGCTCGATTGATGGCTCCAGCGAAAGCGGCTGCGTCTTCGGCCTTTTCCAGCGCCTCTTGATGCTTGGCGATGAATTCAGGCCACTTTTTGAAGTCGACTCCGGGCACAAAGGCGCGGTTGACGACGACGTCTTCAACGCCCTTGAGGACGGCGTCCTTTTGCTCTTTGGTCAGAGGCTGGGCCCAACTGATGAAGGCGAGGCAAAGCAGGCTCAGCGCGCCCAGCAAGCGCGTCACCCGGGTGAACACATACGATGACATATCGGAATTACGTCCCCACCCTTCGGTTTGGTGCCCAATCATGTCGATTGCGGACGACTTTTTGAGACGGCTTCGACCAGCTTGCGAATCTCTTGCGCCCGGTCGAGTGGGCAGATCAGCGTGCAATCTTCGGTCTGTACGACCGCGAGTCCCTCGACTCCGAGCAGGCAGAGGGTCGATTCAGACCGATCGTTCCAGACGACATTTTGCGAAGATTCGACAAGAATAGACTGTCCAACTTGCACATTTCCGGCTTCGTCAGTCCCGCGGGATCGAGGGAGCGCATCCCACGAGCCGAGGTCGTCCCAGTCAAAGTCGGCTTCAATCACGCCGACCTGGGAGGCTTTCTCCATCAAGGCGTAGTCGATCGACACATTGCGAATCTGTTCAAAAATTTTCTCAGCGTGTAAGGGATCGCCCTCTTTAAGTGCGGCGGCGATGGTGGTGATCGCCTCAAAGAGGTCGAGCGCATGCCGTTGCAGGGCGCCCAGGAACCCTGAAAACGTCCAAAAGAACATCCCGCTGTTCCACAAGAATCGACGGGACGCGACGTAGGACTCAGCGCGGTCTCGGTCGGGCTTTTCGTGGAAGGATTGGACCCGGTGGCCGGTGAGCGGCCCAGCACACTCGTTGCTGATTTCGATATATCCGTAACCGGTCTCGGCCCGGTTGGGCCGAATGCCGATGGTCACCAAGAGTTGTTCTTGTTCTGCCCATTCGAGCGCTTTTTCGACGGTGCGCACAAAACCCTCGGTCGGCGTGATGCGATGGTCGGCGGCGACCACCGCCCAGCTTGTGGACTCGGGATCGACCCCTTGGGATAAGAGCTGTGCGGCCGCCCAGACGAGGCAACCCGAGGTGTTGCGTTTGCTCGGTTCGGCAAAGAGGGTCACCGAAGGTCCGAGGAGCTCTCGGGTCGGTTCGACGAGCCAGGGGGTGGTCGCGACCACCACTCCGTCGTCGCCGCAAAGCGGCCGCAGACGGTCCACCGCCTCTTCCAGCATCGAGCGGTCGGGATCGCTCAGGTTCAAAAACTGCTTGGGATGGAGTCGCCGAGACAAAGGCCAGAATCGCTCGCCCGAGCCCCCGGCCATGATGATCCCGATGCAGCGATTGGACCGACTCATAGTGGTGCTCAAGCTACTCGATTTTGTCGAGGGAACGCTAGGGCCGGGCTGGACTCGCTGACGCATCGGGAGATCCGGCATGCCGTCGGTAAGTTCCCGATAAGAATCCGGGTCCACTGAGCTTGATTCGTCCATCACCCAGCCATTCGATCTGATAGGTGGAGGCCCCCACGAGTCCGGAGGGGAGCATCTTGAGCACCGACTCAGGGACTTCGCGAAAGTTCGGCCGGCTTAAAGTGACCTGATCCGCTTGAATCTCCCAATTGGCATCCATCGTGGCGGCGAAGCCCATGACTTGAACTTGGCCCGTCAGACTGCGATCAGATCGGAACTCAACGATGGTTTCCAAAGGTGCCTTGGAATCCATCTTCCACGACCCGACAATGGAGCGCTTTTGACACCCCGTCGCGAGGATGCACGCCAAGCTCACCAGACCAAAAAGCACCTTGCCATTCATGCTGTTTTAACCTACGCCACTCTGAAAACGAACATTCCTCGATTCACCGGGCCAACCAGCCATAATATCCCTTGTATGGCCACCCCAACCTCATTGCCGCCCCATCGTACCGCGACCTTGGCTGAATCCGATCCGGTTTTGGCCGAGCTGATTCACGAAGAAGAGCAGCGCCAGGAGCACAACCTGGAGCTGATCGCGAGCGAAAACATTGCCAGCCTGGCCGTTCGACAGGCAATGATGAGCGTCTTGACCGACAAGTATGCCGAGGGCTATCCGGGCAAGCGCTACTATGGCGGCTGCGAGGTCGTGGACAAGGTCGAATCTTTAGCGATTGAGAGGCTTTGTTCGCTGTATGGGGCCAAGTTTGCGAATGTTCAACCGCACAGCGGCGCACAAGCGAACATGGCGGTTTACTTCGCCTTTCTCAAGCCCGGCGACACGCTGATGGCGATGAATCTGGCGCATGGCGGACACCTGACCCACGGCTCGCCCGTGAACTTCAGCGGTCACCTTTATCAGATCGCTCCGTATGGGGTTGATGCAGAAACCGAGCACATTGATTACGACGAGATGCACCGGATTGCGATCGAGTCCAAGCCCAAGCTGATTGTGAGCGGAGCGACGGCCTATTCCCGCAAGTTTGATTTCGCCAAGATTCGCGAGATTGCGAACGAAGTGGGCGCGATGCACATGTGCGACATGTCGCACTATTCGGGATTGATCGCCGCCGGCGAATATCCGAATCCTTTGCCACATTGTGATGTCGTCACGAGCACAACGCATAAGAGCATTCGCGGTCCTCGTGGAGGCATGATTCTTTGGAACAACGAAGAACTGAGCAAGCCGATCAACCTCAGTCTCTTTCCGGGAATTCAAGGCGGACCGCTGATGCACGTCATTGCGGCGAAAGCAGTGGCCTTTCTGGAGGCTTCGCAACCAAGCTTTAAGGATTATCAGGCTCAAATTCGGCGCAATGCCCACGCCCTTTCGGAGGCGCTGGTGCAAGAAGGTTTTCGAATTGTGAGCGGTGGAACAGATTCCCACTTGATGCTTGTAGACCTTCGTCCTTATGGCATTAACGGCAAGATCGCGCAGAATGTTTTGGATACGGTCAACATTACGACGAATAAGAATTCGATTCCGAACGATACGGAAAAGCCATTCATCACTTCGGGCATTCGCTTAGGCACTCCAGCGGTCACCACGCGAGGGATGAAAGAAGCCGAGATGGGTCAGATTGCTCGTCTGATTGCGCGCACTTTGCGCGAGCCAGAAAATCTGGATGCGCACAACCAAATTCGGCAAGATGTCATCGCATTAACCAAGCGATTTCCCGTTCACAGTCTCTAAGAGAGACGTCCGGTCTTAAAAGAACGCGAGACAATACACAGGGATTGGAGTGAGGAGCCGTTCGGCTTGGTTCAGGCCGACTGGGCGATGAACCTGTACGCTGCCCCAGCGAGCCAAGTCCATCAGGCTGGGCTCGCCAAAGAATGCCTGACTGAATGCTCGAATATCCAGCTCAAAATCGGGTTCGGAGCCGGGCTCGACTTGCACCCCGTCGGGAGAAAAACAAACCCGAAAGACGCCGGAGTTTATCGGCATCTGTGGATCGTCGATCTTCACTTGAAACTCCCCGGCCTGATCCGTTCGAAGTAAACTCAGAGCCCGCCGCACATCCAAAACTCGCCCCATCGTCAGGCGCTGGCTCGTTAACGTCACGCCTTGATCCAAGAACTTTTGTCGAAAGGGCCCGTGGGAGGGTTCGTACCATTTGACTGGAGTTTTGTTAATCGCTAAGCCGCGTAAAACTTCCAAGAGGTTGCGATATCCACGCTCCGTTGACCAGACAAATTCCCCGACCGATAACTCCTCCCAAAATCCGCCTTTAGAGCTCGCCCAAAAATAACCTTCGACCGGATCGCCAACAGCATAAAGAAGGGGTGGCTTCTCACCAAAGCGCTCAATCCACTGCTCTGGCGAGCGGTGAGGTGAACCGGCTATTTTGCGGATGAAAGCGTCATAGCAAGGTTGCAACAAGTGCGCATCTTCGGCGGTCAATCGTCGAACGGGAAGCTCGATAAGGCCAGGCGGAATGCGATGCTGTGGGGCCGCGATTTCAACTCGCTCGCCCACGTGTTCATAGCCCAAGCGACGATAAAAGCTCGGTCGAAACGGATAGAGCAGCGAAACTACGTCGCCTTGGGATTGCGAATGTTCGATCGCCAATTGCATTAGCCGAGTTCCCAATCCTTGATGACGAAACTCCGCCTTCACGGCTACGGCGGCGATGCCTGAGCAGGGCAAATCCGCTTGTCCGCGAGTGACGACAAACTGAAGGCGATTGAAGGCCGCTGCCGCCACGCCATCCTGATAGCCAATCTGGAAATCTTCCCAATCTCCGTCGTGCAGTTTTTCGTCGGCGGGAATGGGTTGTCCGCCACGATAAACATCCGACCAAATCTGACGCAGATCGGCATCCGTTTCTGACGAATAAGGACGTAACTCAAGCGGCATGGTCTTGAATCAGACGCTGGGCCAATCAATGTAGTGGGGCTTTGGACCCGGATCAAAGCCGTATTCTCGCATCCAGTTATCGCATAAATGTTTGCTCATGTAGTTTCGACTCGAATCGGGCAAAATGACGACCACCTTTTCGCCGGGCTGGGCATTCTTCGCAGTTCGATAAGCCGCCGCCATCGCCGTGCCACACGAGCCGCCGACCAGCAGGCCTTCGTCCCGAACCAAACGCCGGGCGAAATCAAAGGACTCTTGGTCCGAGATCTTCTCGTAGCGATCGACCAAGGCGTTGTCTAAGACGTCTGGGAAGAAGTCGTAGCCGATTCCTTCGACTTGATACGGACCCTTTTCGCCACCACCCAAGATGGAGCCGATCGGGTCCGCGCCGACGATCTGCACATGCGGAGCGTCTTGTTTGAATCGCCGCGCGCATCCGGTGATGGTCCCACCGGTGCCGACGCCACAGACGAAGTAATTAAACTTCCCGCCCTGAGTCTGCTCAAGAATCTCTTCGGCCGTGCCAAAAAAGTGGGCGTCGGGATTGTTCGGGTTGCAGTATTGATCCAGAATCACCGCATTCGGGAGCTTCGCGGCAATCGCTTTGGCCACGCCAAAAAGGCTGTCTTCTTCGTCATGTCCAGCCTCTGTTCGCGTGCGAACGATTTGAGCGCCCAGGGCCTGCAGCATGACTTCCTTCTCTCGGCTCATCTTTTTCGGCATGACGATAATGCACTGATAGCCCTTCACCGCCGCCGCGAGCGCGATTCCGATGCCGGTGTTGCCGCTCGTGGGTTCAACTAAGATGTCACCGGGCTTGATTCGACCTTCTCGTTCGGCGGCTTCGAGCATGCGATGGCCGATCCGGTCCTTCACCGACCCACCGGGGTTCATGAATTCGCATTTCGCCCAGATTTCCGCTGGACATTCGGCAGAAAACCGGTTGAGCCTCACAATCGGAGTCTGACCGATGGCTTGGAGGATATTTTCGTAAACGGGCGCGTGCGACATCTTGTCTACAATCTACCCCGCAGGCGCCTTCGCATGGGCGACTGGCGAGCTAGAGTGGCAATTGTCCACCCGATTTGATCGTCGCCATGGAAAAACAACTCTGGATCTTGCCGATCCCTTTGATCGTACTGAGCTTTTCTCGAATCAGTCGTTCATAGGCCGCCATGTCTTGAACTACAATTCGGAGCAAAAAGTCGAATTCGCCGCTGACGTGATGGCAGTCTAGAATCTCCGGAATGGAAACCACCGCCTGGCGGAAAGCGTCGATCGGTCGATCTTGGTGCATGCCCAAACTGACCAGGGCGAAGACTGTCAACGAGTAGCCGAGCTCCTTCTGGCTTAGCTCAACCCGGTAGCCTTCGATCACGCCTTCATCGGCCAGACCTCGCAGCCGCTGCAACACCGAAGGCGGCGACAGCCCCACTCGCCGAGCCAGCTCCGCGTTACTCATTCGGCCATCCTTCTGAAGCAACTTCAGAAGGTGTATGTCGATCTCGTCCAAACGTTCCTTAGGCATTTTCCTTTTCCGACCCCCTCAACTCCGCCGAATCAAAGGTCATTATAGCAGTCTAAAGAGAAAACATTCAGCCCAGGCCCAAAGTTCCGTATTCGTGGCAAACTGAAGCCATCATGGTCCGGATGCTCTTTGCCAGCCTCATCCTCCTCGGCCTCGTCGCGATGACTTTTGCCAACCCGACTCGACTTCGCTTGGGGATGGTCATCGATCAGCCCATGACCTTTGCCCCCGGCACCTACGATCTCCCGAGCCAGCAACCTGCGATCATGATCCAGGGCGAAAACCTCGACCTCGACTTTCGAGGTGTCGAGATCAGGGGATCGAGCCTGGATACTCCGCCCAATGAGCGCGCCGGCGAGGGCATTCGCGTCCGAGGAAAGAACATCACGATCCGAAATCTGCGCATCCGCGGTTACAAAGTCGGACTTCATGCGGAAGGCGTGCCCGGGCTTCGGTTGATCAACTGCGACTTCAGCGACAACTGGAAGCAAAGACTCGCCAGCAACGAGAAAAGGGAAGACCTCAGCGACTGGATGAGCTTTCATCAAAACGAAAAGAACGAATGGCTCCGGTTCGGGGCCGGGGCGTACTTGGTGGACTGTCCGGGCTTCGAAGTCCGTGGCCTCAAAGTTCACCGGGGCCAATGCGGCCTTATGATCACCCGAAGTGATGGAGGACTCGCCTGGAACTGTGACTTGAGCTACAACTCAGCGCTGGGCATGGGCCTCTATCGAAGTAGCAAAAATCGCATCATGCACAACCGCATGGATTTCAATGTGCGCGGTTATTCTCATGGCGTCTACAATCGAGGACAAGACTCCGCCGCCTTGCTCATGTATGAGCAGTGCAATGAGAACATCGTTGCCTATAATTCTATGACGCATTCCGGAGATGGGCTCTTTCTTTGGGCGGGCCAGACTACGATGGACACCGGCCAAGGTGGCTGCAACGACAATCTCTTTTTTGGAAACGACTTTAGCCACGCCCCAACCAATGGAATTGAAGCAACTTTTTCGCGCAATAAGTTTCTGAATAACCTCGTGATGGAGTGTTGGCATGGAGTCTGGGGAGGCTACAGTTTTGATTCTGAGATCAGCGGCAATGTTTTTGCCTATAATGCTGAGGCCATCGCCATTGAGCACGGTCAAGAGAACCGCATCCAAAATAACCTCTTCTTTGGTGATCGACTTGGGCTTGTCATTTGGCAAAACGCCAGTGAAGATCCCAATTGGGGTTATCCAAAAAACCGCGACACTCGAAGCCGTGACGTCACCGTCGAAGAGAACACTTTTGTGCGCATGACGCTGGGCGAAGCCCGCGTGCGCTCCACGAGAAGATGGAACTGGCAACGCAACACGGTCTTGCACGTGGGCGATCTTCCGGCTAACCATCCCCCGGTCGCTTTTTTCGGCAGTTTGAACACAGCCGGAATGCCAACGGATGAAAGTCAACGGTGGATTGCGCCGAGCGACGTCGCCCGCGAGCCGCATCGCATGACCGCTGGCGGGAACGCGGTGCTGCCGGACCCCGAAGGCGAAGAATCGGCCACCCGACGCTACCAAGTCGATTGGGACCCGATCCGCAAGCCCGGCTCTGTCCGTATCCCGGGGATGAAGACCGTGTGGCGCGTCCCGAATTCGGTCCTGAGGCAAGGCCCCCGGCCTTTACCTGGCGGAATGAACCCCTTTTTCCGTCCCGATCAGCCCCGCGGCCGACACCTGATCTTGATGGATGAATGGGGGCCTTATGACTTTCAAAGTCCCAAGCTTATTCGAGTGCCCGATGCCAGGAAGGATCCGGCCGTTTTGAAGAAGTTGAACCTTTCGAGCGACGTGACTCAGCTTCGCCTTTTGGGCGGAGTTCGCGAAGTTCAGTGGGACACCCATGCGAATGGAAAAGATCGGATGCTGGTCATCGGAAAGGGCCAAGCTGACCTCTTTATCTCCTGGGTGCCAGGAACCCAAGAACGCGAAGTCAATGTGCAAGTTCTGGGTGAATCTGGAGTCGATCACTGGGGAAGACCGATCAAAAAAGATCAGCCTGTCCGTTTAAGTTGGTCAGAATTCTTCCTCATTCAGAATTGGAATTGCCGATTTTATTCTTGGACATCTTTGACCGATCCTCGGCAGCTTGCCTCCGATGCATGGACCGAGTTCTTACAGAATCAACCAGTTCATACGCTTCAAGTTCCGGAGCTCGACTTTGCCGGTCGCATTCGCTCGGTACCGGTCAATCAGTTTGTCACTGTTGCAGAATCGGAGATCGAGCTCGCTCCGGGAGAATACATCTTTGAGCTGACCACCGATGACGGAGCCCGGCTCTATCTGGATGGCAAGTCGATGATTCCCGACGCTTGGAAATACCAGGGTCCAACGCTCTACACCGTGCGAGCGACCCTCGGCGGGAAGCACAAGCTTCGAGTCGAACACTTCCAAATCGACGGATACATGACCCTCCAGCTCAAAATCCGCCGAGGCTGAAGGAAGGCGACTCCTGGGGTCACTTGTTCGTCGGTACGGGAGGTTCTCGTAGGCTTGGACCTTTGAAGCAAGCCCTCCATCTCGCCTGGGCAAACATTCCCAGGCGAGGCGGGCACGTGACGTTGAACCGAAAAACCGGATTGCGTTCGGCTACTTTCGGCGACGACGGCTCGCAAATCGAGCGAACGCAGGTGGCGCGGATTTTTGAGACGACTTCGACGCTGGCGACCGCGATGGGCCGCCGGCGGAAACAGGGGATCGTCGGTGGCGGTTTTTCGGCGTTGCAGGAGTTGCATTCGAGTCGAATTGAGGCTGATCCGATGCTGGGCGCGGCTTGGCCGAGTGCGTCCTCTTGGGGCTCGATTTAGGGCCCTTTGAAAAGTTGGGTTGTGGGCGCACGGGTTCGGTCGACGGTTCGAAGGGTCGTCGCTTTTGAGGAGACTGAGCCGTGGGCCGAGACTTCGGAGGCGTCACGGGCGGAGTCTCGACATGATCGGAGACCGATCGGTCGGTCGTTCCCGATCGCGTTTCGGCGCGACGAGACGGCTTCGGCATCTCCAAGAGGGCGCCCATTCGCCGGCTTGTCGGGATCGGCTCGCCGAGGATTTTCTCGATGGCCTTGACCAGATGTCGCTGGCTGTGGAGCGCAAGAGTGATCGCGGTCCCTTGGGCTCCGGCCCTAGCGGTTCGACCGATCCGATGGACGTAGTCCTCGGGCTGCTCGGGAACGTCGTAGTTCAAAACGAGTTCAATATCTTTCACATCGATCCCGCGAGCGGCGATGTCGGTGGCCACCAAAATTCGATATGACCCGGACTTGAATCCTTCGAGCGCTTCGCGCCGTTGGGCCTGAGTCCGATCCGAGTGAATTTCGGCGGCTTTGTGGCCTTCGGTCCGAATGTGCTTGGCAAGTTTGCGCGCTCCGTGGCGAGTTCGGACAAAAACGATGATCGAACCCCGGTAAGACTGGATCAGCTGACCCAAAATCGCATGCTTGTCGGCGAATTCGACATAAAAGAGCTCTTGTTCGACCTGCTTGGGGGTTGTTCCCGACCGGTCCGCCTCTAGCCGAACAGGATTGCGAAGAAATTCCGTTGCCAGAGTCTCGACTTCGGGGGGAAGCGTCGCACTAAAGAGCATCGTCTGGCGTTCGACGGGTGCTGCCCCGACGATCCGCTTGATATCGGGGAGGAACCCCATATCGAGCATCCGGTCGGCTTCGTCCAACACCAGGATTCGAATCCGATCCAGGGTCAGAGCTCGCTGCCCGAGGAGGTCTTTGAGCCGACCAGGCGTTGCGACGATGACTTGGGGTGACTTTCGAAGCTGCTGAATCTGGATGTTCATCGACTTGCCGCCGACCACGAGCACACATCGAATTTGGAGGCTCGCCAGAGTTTCGGAGATCTGCTCAGCGAGCTCGCGGGTTGGGGCCAGCACGAGGGCCTGCTCTCCGGGGCGAAGATTCTCGATGATCGGCAGTCCGAAAGCGAGCGTCTTGCCGGAGCCGGTTTCGGCGAGCCCGATCAGGTCCAGGCCTCGCAATGCAGGAGGGATCGTCAACCCCTGGATCGGCGTTGGGCACACGATGTGAAACGAAGAGAGGCGATGAACGAGGGAACTCGACACACCGAGGCAAGCAAAGCCCTGCGGGCTGAGAGAAGATTTCATAAGGAAAATGGGAAAGGGTCGCTGGATCGCCGAACTCGGAAAAAGGCTGAACCGTGGCAATCTTCCCGGAGCCTTGGGCCGCAGCCCATCTGTACCCACTTCGGGCACCTGTTCCTTCGAGTATACCCGACCCTTGCCCATCCGTTGCCAATTTGGTGAATCCGGGCAGGGCTATGTGGAACTGCCACCCCACCAAATTCTTCGGTGCCCCCCCGAACCCCCG
>ERZ761609.193-NODE-193-length-83070-cov-16.533952_pt1 | contig 83070 bp, 68 predicted proteins | sample MGYA00511163_ERZ761609 | MGnify/ENA primary metagenome ERZ761609 (study PRJEB28899, sample SAMN02445070) | bioreactor sludge metagenome | biome: EBPR sludge | place: Australia: Brisbane, Thorneside Wastewater Treatment Plant | collected 2011-12-16 ...
TATAACCAAGATCATGAACGGTATCGAGGAGCTTCATACATTGGATGGTGACGCAAATCCGACGGCTTTTAAAGAGGCTATGACCAGATATTGGGGAGATTCAACGAACGCTATTTTTGATCGTATTAACTTTTCCATCCTAGACAGTAATCCCTTTTATTTGTCTTCCGGACGTGCGGCTTCGCTTGGGAAGGCCGCTCTTTTTGTCGGTGGGGGCGGAGATGATCTGATACATGAAACAAGCGGTCGTGATTTTATCTGGGGCGGTGTTGGTCATGATACTGTCAATTACCAATATTCTTCTGGCAATTCGGACATGGTCATTTATTGGAATGCCGATGGATCGATTGCGGTTAAAGACCCGAATGGATCAATGGATATATTGGAGAATGTTGAGACGATTTTAGGAAAAATCGGCAGTATGAATTCTCTGGAGTTAATAGGATCAGGGGATTTTGTCGAAGTATCAGATGGAACGTATAATTTTAACGGACATACGCTCACGATAGAGAATTTGAGCAAGATTATCGGGGATTCCGGCAATCAAAACATGACCCTTCTCTCTTTTCCTTCGCAAGGAGTTGATGGCGGTGCGGGAACAGATCGTTTGAGCTATTCGATTGCCAGTGGTATTTATAACCAGATCAGCGATCAATATTATTTGGGAAAAGATCACGCTCCCATCAATGCAACAGGGTTTGAAGCATTGGTTGTGACGGGGCAGGCTGCTACGCAGATTGTTGATACAAATGTCACGCATACACTTTCAAAATTTGGACAAAATGATTTTTCTACTGCGGGATCAGATGGTGTTTTTAATGTTGCATCCTCGCTCAATATTCATTTGGTTCCCTATTTAGGAGGATATTATTCTTTTGAGAAAAAAATAGCGGCATCGGCAGAAATCAACGGAGTGTTCCAATACGGAGAGGGGTACTTGAAATCAGGAAGCGGGTTTGGGAGCTCTTGGTTGATGTCTGCTCTTGACTCTTATTCTCTGGTCGGTGGAGCCAATTACCGGGGGACGGATTTCGGAGACACTGTGACTCTTCGGTCTGCTCCTGTTGTTGGCGCGGTGATAAATTTTGTATCAGGTTATGGCAATGATGACGTGTCTGTGTGGGGAAGCCTTCCTGCTGCCAAGGATTCCGGAACTTATCTGACCTATACATCCGGACATGATGTTTTGCATCTGAACGGAGAATTGACGTCTTTGAATATGTGGGCGGATATCCGCCCGAGTGATGTCAGTATATCGGGGAATGTCATTACAATTGCCGATCATGGCAGTATTACAGTTGATGGAACATATTCGATTTCTGATCTTGATATTGTTTTTCTTGGTGGCGAAAAATCGGCATCTATCGATGGAAGCTGGCGGGCTGAAAACTGGACAGGGAAAGAGGGTCGTGACGAGACATTCTATGGATTGGGCGGGGATGATGTTCTGAACGGCGGTGGTGGACAGGATAAGCTGTTTGGTGGTGAAGGGAATGACACACTCTATTCGTTGAGTGTTGGAACAGCGTTTCTGAATGGTGGTGTCGGGAATGATACCTATCATGTCAGTATCAATGCATTGACAACGGTTTCAGACCAGTCCGGAAACAATACTGTTTATGCAACAGATTTTAACAGGGTTGATATGCGTTATGCCTTTTCCGCAGACGGCAACCTGATTCTTGAAGATCATAACGGGAATGCTGTCTTGACCGTAGAGTCTGGCACAGATGTGACAGGGATTGTTTTTCAAAATGGGGAAACTGTGTCTCTGGCTGATTTATATGCCGACGCTCAGGGGAATTCAGCGACCTATGAGACGGGAAATGGTCAAGACCTAATCAGTATCAATACAATCAATTCTGGCGCAAATGTTGTTATAGACCTTAAAGCAGGCAATGATAGTTTTCTATCAATCGCTGTTGATCCCATTGTTGTGTATGGCGGAGAGGGAAATGATTTTATTTATACGGATAAGGGAGACGATCAGATATACGGCGGAGTAGGCGATGATTATGCTTTGTGTGGCGAAGAAGGGAATGATTATATCGATGGCGGGGACGGGAGAGATACCTACGCTCTCGGAAATTATACAGGTTCCGGCGTTCATGGCGGCCATGTCGATTTAAGTGCGGGTATTGCATATGATGATGGAACAGGCGGTGTTGATACTCTGGTTTCTATTGAGAATGTTGACGGAACACGTTTTGATGATCTGATTATTGGTGATGATGGGGATAACACTTTTGCAGGGAATGGTGGAAATGACACCTTATACGGCATGGGTGGAAACGATACATTTTGGACGGAATCTTCTTATCATGGAAGTTTGTTTATTGATGGTGGCGATGGGATTGACACTGTAACCTTTATTAGTGATGGGGGGCAAGGGGTTGTTGCCAATCTGCAAGCCGGAACATACACGAATGATGGGAAGGGAGATTCCGGAACGATTTTAAATATAGAGAATTTATATGGGTCACTGCATGGTGGTGATGATATCATCGGTTCTGATAAAGCCAATACAATTTATCTTCTTGGTGGTGGAACTGTAAGAGGGGGCGATGGCGATGATATATTGAGTGGATCTATTGTTTCATCATTGCCAGGGTCTGTAACTCTATACGGTGAAAATGGAAATGATAAACTGATTGGAAGCAATAAAAACGATATTCTAATCGGTGGAGCTGGAAATGATGTTCTGGAAGGCGGAGAAGGTGATGATACGTACATTTTTGCCGCCGGAGACGGAATAGATATTATCCGTGATACCCAAGGAACAAATATCCTTCAAGTGGAAGGGAATATCTCTTTATCAGATCTGGTAGTCAGCAGAGTCGGGAATAATCTTGTTATTCACATTGCAAGCGGTGTCACAATCGAAAATTATTTTATGGCTTCACCGGAAGACCGTTCTTTTTATATCAATTTCTCGGATCACTCATCTGTTAATATGACTGATCTGGAAATCAATAATCAGGCTCCGGTTGCACAGGCGGATGATTTTATTCTGGATCAGAACACAACATTATCAGGAAATATTCTGGCAGATAATGGGCATGGTATCGATTATGATCCTGACGGGGATACCGTTCATATTTCGGCGTCTATCTTGAAGACAGACAATGGTGGCACGTTCAATCTTCAGGAAGATGGAAGGTTTACTTATAGTCCTGCAGATGGATTTGTCGGGGTTGACCTTGTGACATATTCTATTCATGACGGATTTGAAGGGGTTTCAGAAGGGACGGCTTATTTTGTTGTTGCCGCTGTTGCATCGAATTCTGCTCCAGAAGCGCATGACGATTTATATATAGGAGACGGAATCCATTCAGTTATAGGCAATGTACTTGCTAATGACATCGATGTTGATGAGGATATTTTGACTGTTACAAATGCAGGGGAGTTTCGGACGGAGGCTGGTGGAGTTGTATCCCTTTCGGAAGACGGGCATTTTATCTATTCCTCTGTTCTAGGGTATCTGGGAGAGGATCACTTCTCCTATTCTGTTTCAGACAATCAGGGGGGTGATAGCTCTGCCGTTGTTGCTCTATCTCTGGAAGCCCCTGACAATAGTATATTTGGTACAAAATCAGGAAATATTCTTTTCAGTGGGCACGGGGCTTCAACTTTGTATGGGTTTGATGGCAATGACCTGCTGTTTGGCAATAATGGCAATGACCAGATATTTGGTGGAACAGAAAATGATTTTCTGAATGGGAATAATGGCAATGACCTTTTGGTTGGAAGTGATGGTCGAGATATAATTTTTGGGGGAAATGGAAATGATATTTTGGTGGGAGGAGATGTCATTATGATGACGCACGAAGATGGCAGTCGTCAATTTGTTTCCGCCATGATGAATGATAGTAATGATATTTTATTCGGTGGGAATGGGGATGACATTCTGATCGGAGGCGGTGGCCGCGACCTGCTGTTTGGAGATGGGGGGGCTGATACTTTCATGTTTCTTGAGGGGGATGGTGAGGCTGATCGAGTGATGGGGTTTAACACCCTTGAAGGAGATAAGGTTGATATTTCAGCTTTGCTGGAAGGCTATGATCCGGTGAGTGAGGCGATTGCTGATTTTGTTCAAGTCACTCAATTCCGTGGACAAACAACGATTTCCGTTGATGTTGACGGTGGCGGAGACAATTTTGTTGAGATTGTCTCTTTGATTGGTACGCACAAAGACGATCTGGATGCCATGATTTCTAAAGGAAGTTTGGTGGTGTAGAGATCTTTCAGAACAGCTCACCTCGTCAAGCATCTCGAGATATTGATGGCCTCGTCCAATGGCTTTAATCGTGTTGTTTTCGTATTTTGGTTTTCGTGCGATGGCTAAATCTCTACCATCAGGCGTGGTGATATATTTTCTGCTGCCGCGCACTTTAAATTTAATCGGGATGGTGATTTCGAGCGATGTCTTTTGTTACAATATTTATAAGCTTGGGTACAGAATTCTTGTCCCTGACAATAATGATTTTGTTTATGGCGGCCTCTCTAAAGGCTCTTTGTAAGGTGGTGTCTTGAGATGTTATTACACTATCACAAATTTCATCGTCGTTAGCCACACTAGAAACAGAATGCATCCCGCGCTTCTTCCCGTTAATGGCAAGGGGAATTTGAAGATCTATGTTGTTAGAAGCCAGACAATCTGCATTAACATGAATCCAAGGTTGAGAGAACAAGCTTTGATCTATATTGAATGTCCTGCGGAACAAAACATCGGCAAGATGAGGAGCCGTCAGACCCAAAATTTTCAAGAAATTCTGCATGGTATAGGCATAAACTTTCTGACGTTCGGGAGTGGATATATTGTTACGCTCGGAAAAAAGCTTGTTTGCCAATTCATGGGTTCTTGCGACAATTTTGTGAAACGCATACGCTTTTTCAATATCGTCATCTATTTGCTCAGCGGTATTTTGGAGAGCCGTCAAAAGTCCTCTAGACCATTCATCTGTAACGTCAGCAATATTAATAGTTACAATACCTGTAGGGGCATGAGTGGCGTAAGAACGAAACAAACCATCAATTCTCTTCAAAAAGTCAAATTTATTTTTAAGGCCCTCTTCTCTCCATTCAATATCGCGGTTAAAAGGAGTATCGGAAAGAATATACATACGCAAAGCGTCAGCCCCAAATTTTTCAACCATTTCGTCAGGACGAACAATATTTCCTTTTGATTTGCTCATTTTTTCGCCATTAAGACGAACCAAGCCATTATCAAGGAAGCAGCGTATTGGTTCTTTGGTAGTGGTCAGTCCGATATCATGAAGAAAATGGGACATAAACCGGAAGTAGATCATGTGTTGGTTTGCGTGTTCCAGCCCTCCGACATAAGTATCAATCGGCATCCAGATGTTGCCAAGTTCAGGATCCCATGCTGCTGTGGAATTGTGCGGATCTGTGAAACGCCATGCATACCAAGAAGAGCACATAAATGTGTCCATTGTATCAGTTTCACGCTCAAACAACTCCCCTGTTTCTGGATTGCGAACATGATAAAATGTGGAATTGGTAGCAAGAGGGGATCTTCCATGTGTATTTGAAAAATCTGCGTCACGAGGTAATTCAACCGGCAAATCATCAAAGGGGACAGTTTTCCATGTGCCATCTTCTTTTTTTAACATGGGAATAGGAGAACCCCAGAAGCGTTGCCGGGAAAGAGACCAGTCCCTCAACCTGTATTCAATCTGATGCCTACCGCTTTTGTTGTTTTCTAAATGTTTCAGGACGGCTTGGCGCGCATCGGTAACAGTCATACCGTTCATAAAGCCGCTATTCTCAATAGTGCCATCCTCTCTAGTATTAGGAATATGGTCATTTGAAGAACTTGATAGAACAGGTTTGATAGGAAGTTCCATTTTCTTGGCAAAATGGTAGTCTTTTTCATTATGGGCAGGGATACATGTAGCCACGCCGTTGGCATAGGTATTGAGGATATAATCAGCCACATATACTGGAATTTTTTCATTCGTTAGCGGATGAAGGGCGTAAACGCCGGTAAAAACGCCTTCTCCGACTTGTGAAGAAGCTCTGTCAACTTCGGGTCGGGATAGAGCCTGTTTTGTGTATTCGGCAACAGATTCACGTAGCAATGGGTCGCAAAGTTCCAAAATACTTTCATTCTCCGGAGCCAAAACCAATGCAGAAATTCCATGGGAAAGTTCTGGACGTGTTGTAAAGGCCTGAAGAACTTTGTCTGTCCCGTCGACATGAAAATGAATCAGAGCGCCTTCGCTACGGCCAATCCAATTGCGCTGTGCTCCTTTAGCTGCATCGGACCAGCCGTCAAGCTTTTCAATTCCAAGAGCCAGCTCTTCAGCATAATCAGTGATACGGATGTACCATTGTTCCATTTGTCGTCGTTCGATCGGAGCATTGCTGCGCCACCCTTTCCCATCGATAACCTGTTCATTGGCAAGAACGGTCTTGTCAACAGGATCCCAGTTTACCCATTCCAGAGAGCGATAGACTTTTCCATTCTCATAAAGTTTTAGGAATAGCCACTGTGTCCATTTGTAATATTCTGGAGAGGAGGTCACAAGTTCACGATCAAGATCAAAGGAAAATCCAACCCGTCCGATTTGTTCGTCACGCATAGTTGTAATGTTTTCATTGGTCCAGTCCGCAGGATGAACATTGTTTTTGAATGCGGCATTTTCAGCTGGAAGCCCAAAGGAATCCCATCCCAGAGGGTGCAAAACATCACGACCTTTGAAGTGGGAGTGGCGGGCAATTAGATCTGTAATTGAGTAAACGCGGACATGCCCCATATGAGCATTTCCTGAAGGATAGGGGAACATACCGAGGATGTAACGTTTGTTGTTTGCTTGTGGGGAATCTGGTGTATGGTCTATTTTTTCGTTTTTCCACCACTGCTGAGCTTGAACTTCAATATTACGAAAATTCTGAGCGTAGCTTGCCCCTACTATTCTAAAGTCTTTTAGCATAAACCCTCGCGTTGTTTTTACAGAATAAGAGATGTTTAGCAACTTATTTGACAGAAAGTCAAATTTATTATGTAGAAATTAGAATATGGACATGACCAGATGGTTGTGGCTAACTATTTGAATCATAAACATATACGAGTAAAATACGGGTAAGGTTAAACTAAGGTTAAACAGAGTGAGAAAATCATGGACAGATCTGGAATGGTAAAACCCCCCAAGTTGCAACGAGGGGACACCGTCGCGGCTATTTCACTGTCATGGGGGGGAGCAAGTGTTTTTCCTCATCGCTATCAAGCAGGAAAGCGTCAGTTTGAAGAATCGTTTGGTTTGAAAGTAATAGAAACTCCTCATGCTTTGGCATCAGCGGCAGATCTGGCTGCTAAACCGGAGTTACGTGCAAAGGATTTGATGTGGGCATTCGAAAATCCCGAGGTCAATGCTGTCATTGCTATCATCGGTGGGGATGATAGTGTCAGAATATTGGATCACGTTGATACGGAAGTCTTAAGAAAAAATCCTAAAATCTTCATGGGTTATTCGGATTCAACGGTCACACATTTACAATGCTTTCAAGCAGGCCTGGTGTCAGTATACGGACCGTCTTTCATGGCAGGTTTTGCAGAAAATGGAGGTTTGTTCGATTACATGAAAAAGTCGGTCTACAAAACTTTGTTTGAAACAACAACACCGGGAATAATATCAAATAATAAAGAAGGTTGGACTGATGCGTTTTTGGATTGGGCTGATCCTGAAAACCAATCAATGAAACGCCCGCTGAAGGAAATAACGGGGTATCGTTTTCTTCAAGGGGAGCAGACAGTATCCGGACATCTGTTGGGTGGGTGCGTAGAGTCTCTCGAAATGCTGAAGGGAACGTCAGTATGGCCAAATAAAGAACAATGGAAAAATGCAATTCTATTTCTTGAGACTTCCGAAGAAGGGCCAAGCCAGTCTTACCTGATAAGGTGTCTCAGAAACTATGCTGCTAGCGGCATATTACAGGAGTTGTCGGGAATTATTATCGGCAGACCAGCTAATGTTGGTGAAGAGAAACTGTTCCAATATGATGAAGCTGTTCAACATGTTGTGGGCGTTGAGTGTGGTTTGAGTAATATGCCGATTGTAACACAGATGGATTTCGGTCACACCGATCCTATGATGTGCTTACCATATGGAGTGCTTGCGGAAATTGATCCACATTCAAAAAGATTTTCTATTCTTGAATCAGCGGTCAGGGGATAATCGAATATCCGAAGGAGCTCTGTTAACATTCTTTGCCAAGTTTGTTTCAAAACTCTGAAGATCAAGAAAGGTTGCTACATGTTCTCCACTACGTGCTGAAATGGAAATAGAATCTGGAGAGACAAGAACCTTGTTACCGCATCCCATATAGTCTGCAGCGATCTCACGATCGACTCCATTAAACTTGTACCTGTCATCCAGACAAACTTTGTATCCTGCCTTTTTGAGAATACTATATATTTTTTCTGCGGCGTCTTTTTCCCTTTCACTTCTGGGAATAACGGACAGGTCAAAGGGACGAAGCTCTAATGGAAGGTTAAAGCCTTTCTCATCATGATAATGATCCATCACACAATATAACAAACGCTGGGTTCCAAGACCGTATGTCACCAGTTGAGGTCGCGCGTTTTTGTTCTGTTCTGTTCTGTACCTCATCGGAAGTTTCTTGTCCTGTGCATAATGATAAGCCATAGCAAGGCTTAGCGCTTTGACTCGCTCTTGGGTACAAATGTCTGGAAGAACCAGATTATCTCCTTCTTTGTCTGTCAAATAGAAATATTCACAATCCAAAGCTCCTCTGTTTCTCTCGACATGAAACGGAAGTCCTATACGGCTGAATGAAGCTTCTGTCATTGCACGGAACGCAGCCAACCCTTCTGTAACGCCAGCCCCGTCTCGTTCCAAGGAGATTCCTCCGAAGACACGAAATTGTTTACCTTTTAGGATTGACCGCGCGTCATGGATTTGACGGAAAAAGTCACTCATATAGACTTGACGGATAGGTAACTGACGGTGAGAGATTAAGGCCGTTCCGGTAAGTTTGACAAATAGCATTTCAGGGGTGCTGAGCAGATGGTATCCTTCCATCCTGTCTGTTAGAGCCATGAACTTGCTGCGGAATAATTCGCCAATTTCTTGCCCGTCTTCCAGAAGGTCATTCCCCATGATAGCAGGAATATCAATGGCACTAAACCCGTGATTATCAGCTTCATCGTGCAATATTGCCTCTATGTTATCGAGGATTGCCTTACCCACCGGCATATAAAATGGAATACCAACTGCTGAGAAATGGGCGACAAGACCATTAGTCAACAGTTCAGAAGTCCGCAAATTTTTATGGTTTTTAGGAGGAAGGCTTGCTAGTAGAAATTGTTTGGAAAGACGCATAATAGTTCACTTACTCAAGGTTAAAATTGACAGTTACTGATTGATTTTTGTGGGCTTCGAATTTGGCAGGTTTACCAAGAGGAATCGTCATCATGGGGTCAACATGGCTGCAAAAAACGTCACATAAAACCGGAAATTTTTTATCGGGTAATACATCATCAAGAATGTAGCATAGGTGTTCGAACTCATCTAATTTGGAAATATGTGGGAACTTGCCGATTATCAACCCGTTAATAGCATCAAGAACTTCGGCTTGTCGTAATTGCGTCAGATCTCGATGGAAGGCTCCAGGATTGTTTCCGCTTGCATCTTCGATAAACAGGATAGCGCCTTCCAGTGGAGGAAGGTAAGGAGTCCCGATCAACTTACAAAAAGTCTCAAGATTACCGCCATAAATTGGTCCGATAGCTTCTCCCTCGTGATAAACTTTCCATTCTGGGCAGTCGCAGATATCTCGGGGGCCATATCCGGGTTTCAAAAACCACAGATCGCTGGAGAAATTTCCGTCGCAGTGATAGGTAATAGTTTTACCTGACAAAATGTCAGAAAAATGACGATAGGCATATTCGAACATGTTCGGATCGCAGAATGTAGCAAAGCTGGGGCCATGAAAAGCCTGTTTGCTCCCGTGTGCAGCCAGAGCGTTAAGAACGGCAGAAAAATCGCTGTATCCGATAATAGGTTTATGACTGGCAACAATAGTCTGGTAGTCAAGTTTATCAAGCAGCTGGTTGGAGTTGTATCCTCCGTAAACAGAGAGAATACCGTGTACTTCGGGGTTGTTTATCGCAGCATGAATATCGCTGACACGATCCTTAACTTTTCCTGCAGTGTGATAGAGCCTGTCATCAGTATGTTCTGCGTAACTGATGGTCATCCCAAGAGCCCTCATGCGAGCTTCACCTATCACCCTCAATTCGTGTGAAAGATCAGCCATCGTATTAGCAGTGGAAACAACCTGAAAATGTTTCATATTTTTGTCGATGTAAATAACTCCGCATCAATATCCGCACTTTCCTTGCGCAGGATCAGAGTACTGAATCCCATGTGGGCTAGATTGATCCTAAATAATTGCATATATTGGGTATAAATCTTATTTAGAGCCTCTCGACTATGAACAGGAAGAGATTGGAGGTGAGGCCGCTCTAGTATCGTTTTGCAGAACGCATCCACGGTTGCAGCGGGTAGCTCATCAAAACAGAAATTCGATTGACTCAAAGTGACAAAAGGAGAAATCTTGAAAAACACTTCCCAGTCTTGACGGTACTGTGGAGTGATATTAACACGGATAGCCTTGCGTACATCATCGACCAGTTGGTCGCTTGGTTCTTTGATATAGTACATTGGAATAGCGGCAAGCAATCCGCCGGGCTTTAAAACGCGGGCATACTCTGCCAAAGCCTTATCACGGTTGCTGACCAACGAGGTGACGTTGCCGCAGAATACAACATCAAAGCTCTCATCTGGGAAGGACAAAGCGGTAGCATCGTCTTTCTGGAAGGTGCAAAGATGTCCGACTTTTTTTCGATTGGCACGCTCTTGAGCCTCGGCCAGACTATTTTCATTAATATCAATACCAACGACCTTGCAGCCCGTAAGTTGAGCTAGTTCAATAGCTGTAATGCCGGTGCTAGTTCCGATTTCAAGAACGGTTTTGCTAGGATTCAGAAAACACTGATGGGCAATCTCCATAATGGCATTTGATCCTCCCGGAGGGCGGTTGGTTTCGCGCACCAGTCCAATAAGCTCGTTGTATGACATGATGCCAATAGTCTCTGGAGACAGCGCATAGAGATCAAGTGGTGACGTGGTATCATTTGAAGATGGTTCAAGTGACGTTATTTTTTTGGGGTTTACGGAATGCATTTTTGTCCTTTCAGTCTGGTCATTAAATGGGTGTCACGAATATCATCATGTTTCATGACCCAAAGCAAAAAACGCTCGAGGCCAATCCCAAAACCGCATGTTTGCAGAGGATATTCTTTTTTCATTCTAAGGTACCACTCGTAAGCAGCAGGATCGATATGGCGTTCCTTAAGTGCTTTAAGAGTATTATCGTAGGAGTGATGGCGTTGGCCGCTTCCAACGGTTTCTCCTATCCCGATAAGCAAATCGGCACATAGCGAAGATATTCCATCACTATCATCTGCTTGGTAAAACGGAACCCCAAATTTTGGAAGATGTGTCAGCCATACGGCTTCACCGAACCGTTTAAGCAATTCTTGCTCTGCTTCGCTTGTCAGGGAGATTGGTGATCCATCCAAAAATTTGTACCAATTCTGATCATCTCCAAGTAACTTGCAAGCATCCTGAAATCTGATGCGCGGCAATCCACCCTTTGCAAGGGTAAGAAAGCGATCTAGATGATCTGTACCAATTCCTGTTTGTTCAAGTTCTTGTCCCAGCGATATTTTAATGGATTGGGTATATTGGATCAGCAAGCCTTCAATGGTATAAATCAGATCATCCAGCTCACCACAAAATTCGGCTTCAATATGAAAGAATTGGTTTAGATGCCTTGAGTCAGGATCTTCTCCCCGGAAAGTCGGCATGATGTAGAACACGCCGTGAGGGTGTTGTCGCAGCATATATTCGAGGTGAAACTGCATGGAATCTGCCAGATAGGTAGAGTTACCAAACAGATCGACCTCTACAGGGAGGGAATCGCTTCCAAGTCCCATCGGGCTTGTAACTGCCTCCGATGTAATGGGCATAAGTGCAGGAAGAAAACCTTTGGATCGAAAATAATCATAGGTGGAGTAACTAATTAGGCCATTTAAGCGCATAATCATGGAATACCAAGGGTGACTGAGAGCTGAAGCAAAATGCTGCTGATTATCCTGCCATGTTTCCGGAGGAAACAGGGTTCGATCAGATTCCGCTCGGGAATTTGATCGCAAATGGATTTTTTCCTGCGCCTCAGATACCGCCATAAAACACCTACCTATTTTTTTCTGAATAGAATTAGGACTAAATGAATATGAATAATTTGTCAAATTTACGCTAATGAAGAAATATTATTATATTCTAGGAAAATCTCTCTTCTCACTACAATGAGCCACCCCCTATAAAGGAGTCCAGATCCAGAGTGAATCTGGATATATTATGGACAACTTTATGGAGGAATAGAAATGGCTCGAAAAAGGTATACGACAGAACAGATTATCGCATATCCAATACGACCAAATACAGCTTGCTTCTGATTGATACCACATTAGGAACTTATAATGTTGATTTGGGCAGTGGCTCATTGGGCAGCGGTGGGCAAAACAGAGTTTACAACGGAACATTATTTGATGTGTTAGGAAATTTGAACGGAACAGTTATTCAGGCCAAAAATAATTGGTGGGGTGTTGTAACTGGATTGAATCCGGCAAAAATCAGCTTGACGACTGGTGGCAGTATCACCGCGACAGATTTCTTAACCTCTGATATAGGCCCTTGAAATATCCGATTATTTTATTTGTTCTTTTTCTTCAGAAAATTTCAGACTCCCATTTTTATAGGGTGCAGGTCAACCTCCAACAAAAAAGATTGGATGTAAGGCCTTATTTCCTTTAGAAGGAACGAAGAAGAAGGCTGAATCGGAATGGAAAATAAAAAACAGCGCGTACAGAAAATCTTATCCAAGACCTGTCACGACTCCCTCGCATGGAATTTGGATCAACTGACCCTTGAGAGTGAGAGCTCTATCAATTTAGCATTTTTGAATGCCCACGCCGTGACGTTTTGCTATGAAAAACCGGAGTTTTTTACATCCCTGTTCCAAACAAATTATCTGTTGAGGGATGGAATCGGAGTCAAACTGGCTTTGAAATTTTTTGGCTATCCAGAGACGGAAAATCTAAATGGAACGGATTTGATCCCGAAAATCTTGAAAAAATTCAAAAACCGGAAAATTGCTATCTTCGGCGCATCTGATGCAGCGTTAGAGGCGTGTAAGCTGAAACTGGAAAAAAATGGAATAAGCACTATTGTATGTATGGCGCACGGATTCCATACCCCTGAACACTATCTTGAATTGATAAAGAGCAGGCAGCCAGAGATCGTGGTTTTATGCATGGGAATGCCAAAGCAAGAGCTGTTGGCACAAACAATCAGCGAACAGAAGCTCTGCCCGCTGGTCATTTGCGGCGGCGGTTGGGCGGATTTTTACTCGGAAACCAAGAAACGCGCCCCTTTATGGGTACAAAAACTTTCTTTGGAATGGCTGCACAGATTGGCAAAAGAACCCAAGAGGTTAGGAAAGCGATACACATTGGGAATCTTGCATTTTTTTTACATAATATCAATATCCAGAATTGGCCATAATAAATAAAGATGGCGAGATAAAAACAAATGATATACAAAGGCATAACTGAAAAAGAGCCACATTTAGCATTGTAACAAAAAACATTTTTTTGGTTACTTTAGCGCAACAAAAATGTTATATGCGACAAAGTGTCAATTACAGAAAAATTTAACGACTGATTTGGGAGCCTATTCAAAGTGCACAGACATCAAAAAGCCTATACGTGTTCAAAACTAATGGCGACATCGGCCTTGATTGCGATTGCGATTTCTACCCCATTCAGCTCAACAACCGCGGCTGATTACACGCTTCCGGTCAATCCGACGGTGGTGGGTGGAACATCGGTGATCTCGAACCCTGCCATTGGCGAATTACATGTCAATCAGGCCACCGACCGGACGGTCATCAACTGGGATAGTTTTAACATCGGAACCGATGCGCGTGTCCAATTCTTTCAACCGAACACATCTTCATTGGCCGTTAATCGCGTTGTGAATGCAGGAATAAGTCCAACCCAGATTTTGGGAGAATTACAGGCGAACGGTCGTGTGATGGTTCTTGACCGCAATGGTGTTTTATTTGGCCCGTCTTCCCACATTGATGTTGGCGGAATTGTGGCCTCTTCGGCAGATGTTTTAAATGCTCAGGTTATGGCCGGAGCTCCGGTTCTGGATTTATTCAATTTTGGAACGGGATCTGTCGAAAATTACGGCATGATTACGGCGGCAGATAGCGGTCTGGTCGCTTTTGTTGCACCCACTGTTAAAAACGCGGGTGTTATTCAGGCGAATTTGGGTAAAGTCATATTGGCGGCTGGTAATGAAACAGCGACCGTTGATCTCTATGGTGATGGTCTGGTGTCTTTGGCTTACACCGATAAGAACGATAACTTGCTTTCTGAAAATACGGGCATGATAACAGCGGAATCAGGAAAAGTCCTGATGAGCACAGCTCAAGCCAAAGATATTGTAGATGCTGTCGTGAATCTTGATGGTGTAGTCAATGCGACCTCGGCGAGCTTGGTAAATGGACAAATTGTTTTGTCTGCGAAAAAAGTAAACATTGCCCAAACGGCAAATGTTGCCGCACAAAGCACGCAGGTGAATGCAAAAAATGTTGATCTCGGAGCAACGATTGGCGGAGCAGTTTCCGGCAGTGCCGAAACAGTAACCGTTCTTTCTGACAACGCAAAAATCAATCAAGCGATCTCGATTGTTTCAAATAATGGCACAGTCTTTGTTGCCCCAGGAACATATCATGAAGTGGTCACCGTGAATAAAGAAGGTGTATCCTTGCTGGGTGCTAAAGCTGGAGTCAGTGTTTCTCATCCAGAAAGAACAGTTGGTGAATCAATTATAGCACCAAACTCACCCGGTATCGTGGTAACATCTGACAATGTATTGGTTGACGGGTTTCTGGTGACGGGAGCAGATAACGCGATTGAGGTTCTATCTGCTGATAACGTTATAATCCAAAATAATATTCTCAATAATTCCGCGCAAAGCGGCGTCTATGTCATTGACTCGGATGCAACGGACATTCTTGGAAATTTGGTTGATACATCCGACTATGACGGTATTCATATTATTGACAGTACCAACACATCTGTTGTTTCGAATACGGTTATAGATTCCGGATTGCTGGGAATTCCTAATGAACGTGGAAACGGCATTCTGTTTGACCATGTCGCAACATCGACGATTGATTATAACGATGTCACGGGTTCTCTCTGGGACGGGATCAAAGCCGTGTTCAGTGATGATCTGACCGTGAATAACAACACAGTTTATGACGTAACCCGTGCGGGCGTGTCGGTTGAAAATTCGGCAGATGCTCAAATTGTATCCAACACCCTGACCAATCTTGGTATGGTGGGTGTCTGGAGTGAGAAAAACGCCAATGTTATCATCGACGATAACTTGATCGATGATGCAGGCAGCTTCTTTGGTATCTTCCACAATTTGGGCAATAACGCGACTATCACCGGAAACACAGTCACGGCTGCTGATATTTACGGCACGTATATCCGCAATTCGAACGGCGTGAATTTCTCGGGAAATACCATCGCCAACACTGGTTCTGACGGGGTTTATGTGCGGGATAGCTCAAACGTGGATGTGTCTTTCAATATGATTTCAAACTCCGGCCTACTAGGCATTCCTCCTGAAAAAGGAAACGGGATTTTGTTTGAAAATGTGGACGCATCAACCATCGATTATAACGATGTCACGGGTTCTCTCTGGGACGGGATCAAAGCCGTGTTCAGTGATGATCTGACCGTGAATAACAACACAGTTTATGACGTAACCCGTGCGGGCGTGTCGGTTGAAAATTCGGCAGATGCTCAAATTGTATCCAACACCCTGACCAATCTTGGTATGGTGGGTGTCTGGAGTGAGAAAAACGCCAATGTTATCATCGACGATAACTTGATCGATGATGCAGGCAGCTTCTTTGGTATCTTCCACAATTTGGGCAATAACGCGACTATCACCGGAAACACAGTCACGGCTGCTGATATTTACGGACTTTATGTGCGTCATTCATCTGACCTGAACATCTCTGGTAACATGCTGGACAATTCCGGCATAGACGGAATGAATCTGGATCAGGTTGCAGGAAATGTTGTGGTTAGTAACAACAATATTTCGAATTCCGCCGTCAATGGAATTCGCTTGGTATCGAAGGCTGCACCTTTGAATGTGATGATGTCCGGAAACACGATTACAAATTCGTCCTTGTTTGGATTTGCTGGAATCTCTTTAGATGGCGGCGCAACTTCAAAAGTAACAATTGCAGACAACACAATTGCCAATAACATGGAATATGGGTTGCTTGGTCAATCCGGAGAAATTGATCTGACAGGATTGGCCAATACGATTGAAAAGACTGATATCGGTATGGGATTCTATCCGAATGGGCCAACTGACGTTTTAACCCTGACTGGGGATACAATTGGTCAGACACATTTCATTGACCAGAATACTCTCTTTGTCGATTTGGGTGCGGACGCATTCTTCCCGTTAGGATTACCAACTCAACTGGATGGCATGAACGCCAGCTACACAATCGGGGCAACAACGATTGCGCCGTCTGTTCTGGGATTCGTAACACCGGCTGAACTGGTAACGCTCGAAGCGATGATAAATCACTTCAATGATACGCCTGATCGCGGACAATTCTTCTTTATTGTTGGCGCACCTCCTATTGTTCCTCTTGCAGCATTTACATTTGAACAAAGCGATGTCTTTAAAAGCTTTGTTGCTCCTCAATATAATAGTAACGGCAAAGGAAGTCTGGTTATTACAGGCCTGCCTTCAGTTGGACGGTTCGTGAATGTTCCACGGCCAACAACGCCGACAAACTTTAACAATATTGCTCCAGCCGCAGGTGGTGAAGAAGGCAATACAGGAGAAAACCTTTCAAACATTGAGCCGGCTGCAGGTACAGGCGCAGGCGGAACATCGACAGACGCGGCTTGCTGGGCAGACGCAAATGTTGCCTTGGGTAAAGGAAGTGCCGTAGTTTATAGTTTGGGTGGAGACGCAGAACAACGCTTGAGCGATGTGAATAAGTGCGGAACGTCACCAAACGCCTAACGTCTCAGGGTAACAGCAGAGATGAACTCTTGTTGCTCGCAATAACGAAAATTTAAAGAAAAGGAGCTAGACTTAACTGGCTCCTTTTCTTGTTAGTAGAACAAGAGGTGTTTTAATCAGAATGATAAAATCACCCCAGAGCGACCAGTTGCGCACGTACCAGCTATCCCAATAGACGCGACGTTTAAAACTGGTTTTATTCCGTCCGCTGACTTGCCAAAGCCCAGTCAACCCGGGACGGATGGATAGATAATCTTTCAATGTATTTTCATTAAAATATCCGGTCTCGTCAGGAAGAATAGGGCGTGGGCCAACCAAACTCATGTCACCGACAAAGATATTCCACAATTGCGGAAGCTCATCAAGACTGAGTTTACGAATAAGGCGAGCTGTTTTGGTGGTCACACGAGGATCACGCGGCAGCTTGCGGTATGTTTCCCAGTCTTGCTGAAGATCGGGATTTGCTGCGAGATAGTTTTGTAGCAAATGATCTGAATCCGGCTCCATGGATCTCAACTTCCAGCAATGAAAAAGCTGACCTTTTTTGCCAATACGTTTTCCACCATAAAAAATACTTCCACCTTGCCCCTCTATTTTCAGGCACGCTCCTAAAATTCCAATAACAGGCCCGACCAATAAAAGTGCGATTCCGGATGCAAGAATATCAACACTTCTTTTGACAACCATAGAAAGGGAAAAGCTCAAAACATCCGGTGCAGAACTGCGGATGTGAAGCATAACAACATCATGCCCGAAGAAATATTTTGGTTCCATCTGGTACAAATTAGCTCGGCTGAGCGAGGGGACAATCGAATAGAGAGTTTGGGCATCCGTCAGCACTTGCAAAACAGCCTCACGCGCTGTATCGCGGAAAGCATCCAGCGAAACAACATAAAACTTTTCTGGATTGTCTTTGACAAACGACTCCAATGCATCGGGATTATAGACAACCGTGATGTGGTCGGTGGGAAACGGCATATCCGACAAATCAAATTCGAAGTCTTCGGCAGAACTACGGATAAAGATGGTTTCTGTTCTGTACCCTGTTCCTATATCGGAAGCAAAAGCGAAGAGAAGATCTTCGGCTGTCGCCGCATCTCCAATCACAACAGTTGGAACAAACCACGACGACTTGAATTTCTGAGCAATCTTGTAAAGGGATGCGCGGGACAAGAGCAACGCGGCATAAACAAAAATCCAGTAGAGAAAGATAAACAATCGGGATTCATAAACATGCAGGCTAAAACTCAAAAATCCATGCACAATAAAGGCAAAAATCATAATTTTTGTAATGATACGGACTTGCGACCACCAAGGAGTGCGGTTGGTATATAACCCACGACTCCACAAAATCAGAGCGACCACAAACCCTAAAACCAGATGAAGATTGGGGTGTGGGCGGTAATGGGAAAGACCAACAAGATCGCTTGGAATGATGTCGGTGCGGATAAAAACATAGAGTTCTTCTGCCAGAAATTTGGCACTGGAAAAAATCACGACATCAAGAAAAATCATAGCACTCGCAAGCCATAAAGGCAGGAGCAGAATATTTTTTACGGATAAATCGCTTCTGGAAAGGAGCTGATAGGGCATTCTTTCTCACCTGAAAATTGACCTGTATGGCCATATAAAGTTATTCTGATGCTTGTCATACCGCGTTTCTCTCCCGCGCCGCAACAAGTATTTAATAAAAATATGGAAAAGAAGATTGGTGCGAAAATATGAAAAATATTTTAATTCTCGGTTCTGAAATACTTTTCTGTCAAAACAGCCAGACATCCACCCGTAATCAAGCCAACTCCGAGAAAAATAACAATGAAAAACCATTGTGCTTGATTCTTGGTATTCACCTCACTCACAGCCATGCGCACATAAACGTGTTGCCTATGGTCTGTCGGGGAGAGGATATCCTTCTCCTTGTTTTGATAGATAAAAACATATCTGTCTTTGATCTGTGCCTCATAGGCTTTGAAGATCAAGGCACTATAGGAAAGAGCAAACTCCGGCTGCGGAGCAGAAAAGATCAGTTTGATAGAGGACGAGTCACGTTCAAATGGAACGAGATCAAAATGTAAGGCCAGAATCGTAGCAGGATCATAAGGATGCGCATAATCGACTGCTCGTCCGCTATATCGGTCATAAAGTTTGCCGGTGATACTGGTGTCCATGTGAAAGAAGACCTTGAACCGTGTTTGCTCTTCCTCGGATAGGTTATAAAAGACGGTAGAGGCAACTTTCTTTTTAGCAATCACCGCCATATCACGATAAAGACCGGAAGAGGGCGCATCGACAACTAGCACAGACTGGGCAACATAAGGATTCTTGATTAACGACCCCAAGGTATTACCGAAGAGCCCGCTCAAGATCATAATTCCAAGAACCAAGGCTTTACGATGCCAGAGAATCTTGGGCAAAGAGGGCATAGTTTATTCCAATTTCGTTATATTTAGAAAATGCGCTCGCGAATGATGATCGTATCTCCGGGAAGAATAGGGGTAATATCTCCAGCATTCATACGGACAATCCTGCCACCATCTTCCACGCGATCAACCAACAAACGACCTTCTGCAGCACGAGGTGTATAGCCTCCTGACAATGCAACGGCTTTTAATCCCGTAAGAGAAGGCTCATACGGATAAGCCCCGGGGGATTGAACCTCGCCCAAAACATAAATCTGGCGCAGGGAGGCAACATCAACACTCACCAACGGACGGGACAGGAAGCCGCTTTGGACGAATGTATCTTTGATAAAACCTTTCAACTGCGCTTGGGTCAGCCCACGCGCAGGGATTTCCCCGATCATCGGTAAGGTCAGAACGCCGCGCTGATCGAGCATATACTCGCCGCTCAAATCCTCTTCCCCGTAAACGGTGAGTTTGACTTTATCTCCTGAACTGAGCAAAACGGGTTGGCTTGCATCAATAAAGTCCGGAGCATCAATGTCTGACCCCATTGGCAAAGCACAAGCCCCCAAGGATAAAAGCGAAAAAACACTGGCAGCACTGAACAAAGCGCGGAAAGAAAGCTGCGGAAAACTACTCATATTCGGGAATCCTTGAAACTTGCTTGAAATCTGTAAGACCGTTACGACCGTATCATAAATGACAAGACCCTGACGAATCAAGAGTCTAAACCTTATAATACTCTTTATACCATACAACAAAACGATGAAGACCGTCTTCAAGAGACGTTGAAGGCTTGAAGCCAGTGAGCGCGGTCAAATCTTCAATATCGGCAAAAGTGGCATACACATCACCGGGCTGCATGGGCAATAAGTTTCGCATAGCCTCAAGACCAATCTCTTTTTCCAGTAAAGAAATCATCTCCATCAAATCTTCAGGCTGGTTATTGCCGATATTATAGATGCGGTGGGCAGAGCCGGACTGTGGAGCTGGTGTTTTGGGCATTAAACGGACAATACCTTCAACAATATCGTCGATATAGGTGAAATCACGCTTCATATCGCCGAAATTATAAACATCAATGGCTTTTTTCTGATAAATCGCCTGAGTAAATTTGAAATAAGCCATATCGGGACGACCCCAAGGGCCATAAACCGTAAAAAACCGCAATCCGGTTGCCGGAATGCCATAAAGATGGGAATAACTATGCGCCATCAATTCATTGGATTTTTTGGTTGCTGCATAAAGAGAAACAGGATGATCCACACGATCTTCGACTGAAAACGGGACTTTGGTATTGGCACCATAAACAGAACTGGAAGACGCATAAAGCAAATGCCTGACTGGATGATGACGACATCCTTCCAGAATATTCAAAAAACCGACAATATTGCTGTCGATATAGGCATGCGGGTTTTCGATTGAATAGCGCACCCCCGCCTGAGCCGCCAGATGAAGAACAAATTCAGGCTGCTCCATCTCGAAAAGACTGGATAGGCCGGTACGATCCGCCAAATCCATCTTCACAAAATGGAAATTGGACTGATTGCCGAGCAAAGCCAAACGCCCTTCCTTTAAAGACGGGTCATAATAGGCGTTCAGATTGTCCAAACCAACAATCCGGTATTGGGGAAATTCGGAACAAAGGCGCATAGCCAGATGAAACCCGATAAATCCCGCAGCGCCAGTAACAAGGATGGTATTTTTTGTCATAAGCACAGGCTTTCTACATGTCCGACGATCCATGCACCATAATTCAAAAAAACCAACAAAAACAGGTTTTTTTGCGGTTGCAGCAAAGCTTTCTTGACTCAAAGGGGCAGGCTTCAATATGGTGCGCCCACAGAGACAGATATAATTATAGTGATAATGCAGACCTTAGGAGGCAACCATGAAGATCCTTCATGTCGTCCGACAATATGAGCCCTCGATCGGCGGGCTTGAATCCTACGTAAAAAGTATGGCCACCCGTCAAGCCGCCAAAGGGCATGACGTTGAAATCCTGACTCTTGACCGGATTTTTCACTCTGACCACGGCGCGTTACGGGGAGAGGAAATTATCGGCCCTCTGGTGATTCACAGAACAGCCTTTGTCGGGAAACGTCGTTTTTTCATTCCCCTGATGCATCCGAAAATTCTAAAAAACTTTGACATGATCCATGTGCATAACACCGATACGTTTTTTGAATATTGCGCAATCTTCGGAACGGTGTTCAAAAAGAAAATGGTAGCGACAACCCATGGCGGATTTTTCCATACCAAAGATTTTTCACTTATCAAGAAACTGTATTTCAACCTGATAACGAAAGTCTCGACCAAAGCCTACAAAGCAATGTTTGCAATCAGCGAGAATGATTTTAAAACATTCGAAGGCATGAATAAAAACATCCTCTTCATGCCCAATGCTATCGAGCCGCTGGGGAACTATCTGACAACCGGACGCGACTATATGTATTTCGGGCGTCTGGCCGCGCATAAAGGCGTTGAAAATTTGATCAAAACCTATGACGAACTGATCCGGAAAACCGGAACGCAGGCCAAACTTCATATTATAGGGCCGGAATGGGATGTAAAAATTGCAGACTTAAAACATCTGGTGGAAACTCTGGGAATATCTGATCGGGTTATCATTCACGGAGCCCTATCATCGGAAGAATTGCAAATCGTGGCCAAACACTGTGGATTTTTTGTCTCCGGTTCAACCTATGAAGGCTTTGGCATGTCAATGCTGGAAACAATGACCGTTGGAATGATTCCCCTTGTTTATCCGAACGAGTCCTTTAAGGAACTGGTTGGTAAGGCAGGGGTCGGCGCGTGCATTGACTACCAGAATGCTGGCCTTGCGGCAAACCAAATCATTGCCGCCCAAGAAAAAATGATGCCTGATGACCAGATCAAGGCGCAACAATTTGCTGCTCTGTATTCATGGGATAAACTCATCGACCAAACTTTGAAAACCTACGAAGATTGTCGTTAATGGAACAAGAAACTGACCCGAAAGAGAAGCTGATTGCGCCCTCTCTCTTTCTGGGGGCAGCCGTAGTCTATAACGCGATTCTGGCCTTTCTGAACGCCCATGTGATGCATGTTTCGCAAGGAACAGTGGTCATGGCCGAAGGAATTATTGTTTTGGGCGCAGTCGCCTATATGGCGACCAAGCTCAAATATTTAAGGAATTGCCAACCGATTTTCTTGTTCCAACTGGTCATGCTGGCCATTTTTCTCGGCGTCACCTTGCTCAGCGAATTCCTCAATATCAAGGCCTTCCGCGATATATTTCTGATAACAACCTTTACGTTATTGGGAACACTGACAAACGAAAAATCGATGATCCGGCTTTATACCGTATTGGCGGCGATTACGCTGGCAGTCCTGCTGCTCGAAGCGTTCGCAACCGAAACCTACGCCATGATTTTTAACCCCGCATCCTATTATGGAGCGACGCGCGGCTTGGAAAACCCTGACTTTAACGACACGGGAATTTTCCTGAACGCTATGAGTTTTGAAGGGCGTTTCACCCTCGGGATTTTTAATATTTCCCCATCGTCTGTCTTCCATCTTTATCGAACAGGTTTCGTTGGGGAATTTCGCAATCATTCTGACAATGTTCACCAGCCTGTTTTGGAATTCTATGGGTAAAAAAGCCCGCATCTTATTGGTGGTAACAATCTTTATGATTGTAACCACCAATAACAGCCGCACAGCCTTGGGACTGTGTTTGCTGTTCACGGCGGGTCATTTTATATTTCCAAAGCTTCCCCGATACAGCCATTTATTTTATGTACCGTTTTTTATTTTAATGGTGACATTTATATTTGCATCGAATGAATGCCTGAGAGCGGATGGAACAGCCTTTTTGGTTTCTGACGATATTTCAGGAAGATTGGGTTTGGCGGGCTGTACCTTAAAGTCTTTGGACATGTCAAACATTTTTGGATTCGAATCTTCAATGGCCAAACCGTTCTGGGATAGCGGCTATGTCTATTTTATCAACAGCCAATCCCTGTTTGGCTTTATAATTTTCTGGCTGTTTACGTCCCTATTGGTCAAACCCGATACTGACCAGAGCCGACGGCTCAATCACTGCCTGAATTTGATTATCTTTCTTAATATCTTAACCAGCATGTCATTTTTCTCAATCAAGGTTTCTGCGCCTGTTTGGTTTATCGCTGGGTATTTATTCATGCAGCACCAAAAGCAAACAAAGAATAAATGAACATATTTGTAAACCAATCCCAAAATGGAAAATTTTCCAAAGAGCTGCACGCCCTGCGCGGGATTGCGGCCTTGGTCGTGTTTTTGGTACATTTTCAGCATCGTTTGTTGGACGCATGGCCGGAATTACACGTACCGGATTTTTTCAATGGCTCTGCTGCCGTAACCTATTTTTTTGTTTTGTCCGGTCTGGTTGTCGGAATATCTCTGGCAAAATCATGGGGCGAGAATCGATTTTTATTGATCTACGGAATACGCCGCATATTCCGCATTATGCCGCTGATGGTGGTGATGGCAACCATTGGCGGGCTGTATCTGTTTTTTATCAATGCCCACATGCCGTATTCCCTGTATGACGTTGAAAAATATGGCGACTTTGACTGGAAACGGATGATGGCCGGATATATCGGATATTCCTTGAAAGCCAACCCACCGTCATGGTCGATTTTTGTTGAATTGATGGGTTCGGCGTTGATCCCGCTTTTTATCCTGTGCGGAAGAAGTAAACTTTGGATCATACTTGGCGCGATCATTTTACTCTCGTTTTCTATATGGGACATGCCGATCAAAAATAAATTCAATATTTTTATGCTGTCATTTTATGCGGGATTATCCGTATTGATCTGGGGAAAATATTTTGCACAGCTCTGTGAAAAATTACCAACGCCTGCTTTTTGGCTGGCGGTATCGGCTCTGTTGGCCGGATTTTATCTGCCGCGCGTCATAACACAATCGGATTATTACGGGAATCCATGGATTGTTCACTGGGAAACCCTGTGCGTTACCCCTTTGGTCGCATTGGTGTATTATGTCCCTCATCGGTTTTCTGTTCTAACGCGGCCAATTTTCCAGTTCTTCGGCGACATCTCTTTCGGCTTGTACCTCACCCATGTTTTGATGATGGTGACATTGTATAATGTCCTGATCCTGTGTTTTGGAGTAAATATAGGAACCATCGGGATATTCTGTGTTTTGTCTCCTGTTCTGGCCATTATACTGGCAAAGTTCAGCTATCGTTACATCGAACAACCCGGAATGGTTTTGGGTAAAAAAATGGTTAGAATTTTAAAAAATGGTCAAAAAACACGTGAGTGAAACCGGATTGCCCAAAAGATTTGAAGTGCTGGATTCATGGCGCGGAATTTGCGCCGTGTTGGTCATGTTGGGACATTTCCAGATTTTCATGAAAGACAGCCTGAATTTTGGTCAGGTCATTGGCAATAATTATATTTTCGTAGATTTCTTTTTTGTCTTGAGTGGCTTTGTGATCGCTGGAAATTATTCTCATAAACTCTCGTCTTTGAAACAGGCACTGGAATTCTCGATCATTCGCTGGGGGCGTGTTTTTCCATTGCACTTATTTGTGTTAATCTTGTTTCTGGGTTTGGAATATGCACGCTCGAAAGTAGAGGGTGATGCGATGTTTTCAAATCAAGCCAAATCTTTGGAGTCTTTGGCCGCCAACTTGCTGTTAATACACTCGATGGGGATTTTTGATTATCTGACATGGAATATCCCGTCATGGAGCATCAGCGTTGAATTTTTTTCCTATATTACATTTGCGGTTTTAATGGTGGTGTTCAGAAAAAAGATAATACCGGTTTCGATAGTGCTCATGACAATCTCGCCTGTTCTACTCTATGTCCTTGATGGGAGGATTGAGGCAGACATAACTTATAATTATGGCTTTATACGATGTTTGGGAGGCTTTTTCTCTGGTGTTGTGTGTATGGCAGCCTTTCGCAAATGGGGAGAATCCTGCGCCGGAATAACTAAAAAATATGCCACCTTCATTGAAATATTTATGATCTGTGCCGTCATCGCCTTTGCATGGAGCGCAGACATCCCATATTTGTCCTACTTTTCTCCTTACCTGTTTTTCGGGACGGTCTTTGTCTTTGCACAGGAAACAGGAACCATGAGCCGCATTCTGAAAGCAAAGCCCTTCTTGCTGATGGGAGCACTCTCATACAGTATCTATATGACCCACGCCTTTGTTCAGCGTGTTATGGTCAATGGCATAGATATAGTTGAATCAAAACTACAAATGTTTAATTGGGTTATCGTTGGTGTAAACATTGAAGACAAGACAGATGCCGCAAAATATTTTTCTGTATCCTTGCCTCTTGCTTTGGTTCTAACCGCCCTTATGATGTCCGCCGTCATTCTATTCTCGTTTGTCACCTATAATGTCATTGAAAAACCAGCTTACAAATGGGTAAAAAATCGTGTTCGTCAATAAAATCATCCGCCCGCTATACCGAAAATTCCGTGGAGAAATTCTTCAATCCTTGATTCCATGTTCTAAATCTTTGCCCGTGGTCGATGCAAACCACGCCATCGAAGTCATCGGTTTTTTCGAAAGCTTTTCTGGAATAGGCGAATCTGCCCGCCTATGCGCAAAGGCCTTGAAAAAAGCAGGTTATAACGTCAAATGTACCAGTGTTGAACAGACTTTCCGCAAAAAACCGGACGCGGTATGGACATTCGACAACGCGCCGGAAACCATGAAAACGGGCTTGCGGATTTTTCACCTCAACCCCCCCATGATGCCGCCTGTTATTGTGGCAATGGGGATAAAAAATTTCCGCAGCACCTATAATATCGGTTACTGGGCATGGGAATTGGAAGAAATTCCATCCGAATGGATCAAAGGCACAAAATATATGAATGCCATTATGACCCCATCCGATTTTACCTCCAATGTTATCCGGAAATATACCGATAAACCGGTTGAAACCGTTCTCCATCCGGTCGAAATCGATATGGCACATGTCACTATGCAGATGCGCGAAAAACTGGGTATTGCCAAAGAGACATTGATGATCTCCACGATTTTCAGCTTTGGTTCAGCCATGGAACGTAAAAATCCACAAGCGGTGATTGCAGCCTTTCAAAAAGCATTTACGCCAGAAGATGATGCGGTTTTAATTCTCAAATCCAATTCCGGCACACCGGAACAAAAAACAGACATCGAAAAACTCTGCGGCGCACATAAAAACATTCGTCTGTGTGACGGCTTTTGGCAGCGTGAAGAAACTCAAGGACTACTAGCCTGTTCGGATCTCTATCTCTCGCTTCATCGCTCCGAAGGCTTTGGCCTGACGATTGCCGAAGCCATGTTAATGAACGTCCCCGTCATGGTCACAAATTGGTCAGGCAATACGGGGTTTTGTACACCGGACAATAGTTTCCTGATTGATTATAAGCGCGTGCCGGTTATCTCCACCCATCCTGAATTCAAAGGATTAAAAAATCTGACATGGGCAGAGGCCGATACAGACCAAGCGGCAAAGATTCTGCAAGACATAAAATCTGATCGCAGCAAATTGGATTACATGAAACAAAATGTCCGTAAATCGTTAGAAAAAAGTTTGATTCAGCAAAACTACGAGCGAGCCTTATTGAATGGTTCTACAAAGATAAAAGAAGAGAGGGAAGCCTTATGAAGGTTATATTGATTGCATGCCACGATGCCGAGTCAACCAGAAAAATTGATTTCCATTTCTGGGCGGATGCTTTTGAACAGCGGGGCGATGATGTTTGTTTTATAACAGTCGGGTACAGCCTGATTTCCAAATTCAAAAAAGATCCTCGTTGTCCTTTGCCTCCCTATAACCAATGGAAACAAGTCACACGAAAGATCAAGAAATTTTCGTGGTTGCCTGTATTTCATCCGATCATCAAACCATTGGGAAAATTTCCCGTTTTAAAAAAGATATTTGATCTCTATCCCGCTTTATTACCACAAAGAGCATTAGATGAAATAAAGGATGCCGATCTGGTAATCGTTGAAAGTGGTGCAGGGCTCATGCTTGTTCCACGCCTGATTAAAAACTGCCCAAAAGCAAAATTCATTTATACCGTCAGTGACCGCCTGAAAACAGTAGGGGCACATTTGGCCGTCATTCGTGGCGAAGAATTAGCCCTGCCGCTATGTGACCTGATCCGTGTACCTGCTGATGTTATGCGGAAAGACTTTGCCGATTTCCCTGAACTGGCAGATCGCATTGCCTTCATTCCCCCGGGCATCAGTAAAGATGTCATGGATATTGATACCAAAACTCCTTACACAACGGACAAAAATGTTGTGAGTGTCGGCGCGATGTTATTTGACCCGTGGATGATTCGCACTTTAGCGGAATCGTTTCCTGACTGGACATTTCATCTTTTTGGCCATGCCGCCCGCCTTGGGACAAAACACCCGAACGTGATCGAATATGGCGAACGTCCGTTTCTCGAGATTGTACCTTTTATTCTCCATGCAGATATAGGTCTGGCACCTTATCGTGACGGTGCAAATGCTGAATATCTATGTCAATCAAGCCTGAAACTCACACAATACACTTATGCAAGATTGCCGATTGTAGCACCTGATTTTTCAGCTGCAGGCCGCTCTAATATTTGTTCTTATGCGCCGGAAAATAAACAAGAGCTGATAAAAGCCTTTGAAAAAGCGCAGACGTTTGATAGATCACAGATCAATTTATCTGGAATTCTGGGATGGGATGAAGTTTTGGAAAAGATAATCGGAAAAGTCGCTTGAAATGAAAATTTGCTTATTAAACGTAAAATACTCCAACAATCTGGGTGATGGCATCATTGCTGAATGCCTTGAAAGTGAGCTGACAAAGGCCATTCCGGATAGTGAAGTCTTCTCGATTGATGTCGGAGGACGCGAGTTTTACGGAGATTTCGGTCTGACATCGGCAAAGGGCAAAGGAAGCCTCCTGCGTTCTGTGGCCAAATGGGGCTTTGACCAGCTGCCGGAAAATTTTAAATCAATTTTGGCAATACAAATTTCAAAATACGCCATGAAAAACAAGATGAGACCAAAATGGCGCAAAGAATTGGAAAAAAGTGACGTGATCGTCGTTGGTGGTGGACATTTATTTGGTGACGACCAGCTGTATTTTCCTTTGAGACTGAATGCAGCCGCCTGCGAGTTAGCGGATCTTGGAAAGCCTGTCGCGATATATGCGGTGGGGGTTGCAAAAAAATTAAGTGATACGGCAATAAAACTCTTTTCTGTTCTGACAAAAAATAAAAAATTGTTTTTTGTTGGTGTGAGGGACAAAGAATCTCAGGATCATTGGAACGGACATTTTGAACGCAAAGTCGATGTCATGACCCGTGACCCGGGGCTTCTGGCTTACTCTGTATATGAAGATCAAATTAAAGAGCATAAGAAAATCCAGACGCAAAAAATAATTGGAATTAATATTATGCATGACCGCGCAATCGTAAAATATAGCGAATCGCGGCATGAAATCACCCCGAATGAAGACCTGCTATATGATGTCGGAATCGCGTTGGCAGGGAAAGGTCACCAGATCGTATATTTCACCAACGGTGCGACCGAAGACGAAGTGGTCAAAGATAAGATCAACGCGCGTATACAGACAAATGCATCGAAGCATAATGAGGCGATTTCATTTGTTGATCGTTTAATGACTCCAACTGAACTGGCAATACAAATTTCCAAGATAGACGTGTTGGTTGCCCACCGCCTTCATGCGAACATTGTAGCGTATTCGATGAAAATACCCCATGTCGGATTGGGATGGGATGCCAAAATGGACAGCTTTTTTAAATCAGTTGACCGTTACAATTTTTTTCTTCCCTCGGAAGGCGTAACATCACAACAGATTGTAGAAAAAACACTTGAAACAATGGTGCAAGGAATTGATGAAACCGTTCATGCAAAAGTGATTTCCGAAGCCCGTCAAGATCTGGAATATCTTGCCCGAGCGATTAACACACAACGCCACTAAACAGCTAATCATGGAACATCATTTGGGTGATTGTTGTCCAATCCAATATTGTGTCTTTGGATATGCTCTCTCGCTCATAGTCTTTGGCGCAGGTAAAAGCTTGACAAAGATCTTGGGCGTTTCCTATTTCATACCCGAAGGCATGCGCCCTGTCATGAGCCGAAAAATGCGGTGTAACAATCGGAAGTTTGCAATAACTATACTGGATCATGCGTAAACTGGAATGGCTGATATAATCGGCTTGCGGCGCTTCGCAATAAAGCGCAAGACCGACATCGGCATGCTGGATATAAGGAAGAATATCCTCAAATCGTGTTTCTCCATGCTCGATCACATTGAAAAGTTTATGAGCCAATTTTGCCTGCTCACCGAAAAGATGGAAACTCCATTCGGGATAAGACGTGGCCAGAATCTTGATGGCTTCGGCATCAAAAAGAGAATCCCCGATAGAAATAGCATTGTTTTTTGAAAGAAACGGATTAGGAAGAGGCGCATCAAATAATTTGCGGTCAATCCCGTGCGGAATATATCTAACGACTGAATGACGCGGAAAATCTTTCATCATCAAGGGTGATGGAACGCGGATCATATCAAAATCCGGCAAGGCCTTTTTCTCAAAAGAATAAAGAATTCGGGGAACATGCAGACGCACCAGCCGATCGCTGACGCTATAAATAAATTTTGCTTTTGGATAAAGAACTTTCAGTTTTGGAACAAGAGCCAATCCGGCTCCGCTTTCGATCAGAATATAATCGAAACAGCCTTGATCTCGCAGCTTTTTATAGGGAAATAACAAGGGATAAATGCCGAATAGAAACGATGAAATATCTTTGAATTGTCCCAGTTTAACCTTCATTGGGTGAAAAACAGGATACCAGAACAACTTGGAAAACCGGCCGGAATATATCCATGTATTCGGTGTCGAAATAAGGGGGGATTTGCCAAAAGCATGTCCCAGAAAGCTCGACCCGACAACAATAAACGAAACATCATTCCCATCTTCAAGCAAACATTGTGCCATAAAATGCAGATCGACTTTACGCTCTGCATCTGGGTCATGTCCTGAAATAAACAGAAATTTTTTCATAGGCTATGAAACCGCTTTCTTGGAAATGGATTTCCTAACAAAATCCAGCAACAAAAACACAGATTGTTTATCGAACACCCATAGAGAAGAATAGTAAACCACAACTCCGACAGGAACAAGAATAAGCAACTGAAGAATAGAAGAGACTCCGGATAAATAAGGCAGAACAAGAGATAAGAAGCCGCCCATAACCACAGAAGATAAAATGGCAGGGTAAAGAGACTTTAAAAATTCCAGTACAGGAACATCAATGAGGCGATGTGCAAAAAATAGCTGGATAGGAAATAAAATAAGGGTTTTTAAAGCAAATGCTAAAGCAACATATTCCAGACCAAATCGGGCAAAAGCAACAAGCAACAAAATATTGGTGATGGCATTAAGCGCCGAAAAAACAGATGTGAAGAGTGGTTTGTTTAAACTGAAAAACAAATGATTGCTCAACTGTCCCAGAGAAAAAAGAAAGGCAGGCAAGCAAAGAATTGACAATATAGGAGCAACTTCAACCCATGTCTGGCCTAATAACACTCCAACAAAAGGTTGGGATAAACTGGCGAGTCCAACAAAAGCAGGTGCAGTAAACAGGCAGGTAAACAGACAAAAATCCAGATATGTTTTGCGTAGTTTTTCCGGATCTTGACTGGCATTAGATAGCGCTGGCATCGAAACCTGCCCGATAGAACTGCTCATAACAAGGTTTGCAGATAAGATCAGGCGTTTTGCAGCATTATAAATCCCTGCAGGAGAAGCGCCCAGAAAATAAGCAGTAAGAAAAACATCGCTTTGTGCGTTCACCAGATTTGCCGAGTTGTTAAAAGAGATATAACGGGCATATTTTAAAATTTTGATAATATGCTCTTTGCTGGTTTCTAACCCTGGACGCCATTTCGTCACTGACCATAGGAAGATAGCGCCCAAAAGTGTGGTAACAATTTGTTGAGCAATCAGGCTAAGGAGTCCAAACCCATGGATAGCCATATAAATGCCAACCCCACCTCCGATAAAAATAGAAAAAATGGATCGCAAAGCCAATTTCTTGAACATCATATTTTTTGCTAACCATGTTTCGTGAATTTTTGAAGCCCCGAACGTGAGAATAATCAGGCAAATCCAGTGCAATGCATTTTCCAAACGGGCATTGACCATCAAATCGGCAAGGGGGGCGGCCCCAAGAAAAATAAGAACGGCAGCAATAAAGCTGGACAAGAGCACGAGAATAAATCCGGCATTATAATCTTTTTTCTCTGGATTGGATCTAGCTAACAGGGAAAGACCGATACTTTCGATGGTTAATTGACGCAAAACCTCAACGACCAACATGGCGATAGCCATGGTTCCGAAATCTTCCTTGGAAATAAAACGGGCTGTCACCAGAAAAACAGCCAGAGCCATCATCTGGCTCGTGGTTTGGTTCAAAACCGACCAGATGGCACTTTTTCCTATTTGGTGGCTGTCATCTGACATATCAGTTCCTTTATAGCCAAGGCTTTTTATTCTCATTCGAGGGCTAATGGAACACCGGAAAAAAAACAAGTGGTTTCATTAAAAATGCTCTTTTGAGGCAAAGAATAGGGTAAAAAAGCGGTTTTTCCTTCCATTCTGGATAAGGATAGGTATAGATAATCAGGAATATAAACCATAAGGAATGTTTAGGAATTCTGGAATGAAAATAGGTGTCGTAGGAACTGGTTACGTTGGTCTGGTATCAGGAACATGTTTTGCAGAATTTGGCGTGGAAGTGATTTGCGTTGACAAGGATCAACGCAAGATCGATATGCTAAAAAGCGGTGGAATCCCGATTTATGAGCCTGGCCTTGATGATTTGGTGGCCAAACAGGTAAAAGCCGGACGGTTGTCTTTTACAACCGATCTGGGCGAAGCTGTCCGTGATGCCGACGCGGTCTTTATTGCCGTTGGAACGCCTCCCCGCGTTGAAGATGGTCAGGCTGACCTGACTTATGTGTTTCAAGCCGCAGAAGAAATCGCGCAGCATTTGCAGGGTTATACAATCATTGTCGACAAATCGACTGTTCCAGTCGGAACGGCACGAAAAGTGACCGAAGTAATCCGTAAAGCTAACCCTGATGCCGATTTCGATGTCGTTTCCAATCCTGAATTTTTACGCGAAGGCGCGGCAATCGACGATTTCTTGCGCCCTGATCGCGTCGTGGTTGGTGTTGATAGCGAACGCGCGCGTGAAGTGATGCGCCAGCTTTACCGCCCGCTTTATATCAATGAAACTCCGATGGTGATGACCTCTCCCGAAAGTGCAGAAATCACCAAATACGCAAGCAACGCGTTTTTGGCAGCAAAAATTACGTTTATCAACGAAATCGCCAATCTATGTGAAGCCGCCGGAGCAAATGTTCAAGACGTTGCAAAAGGCATGGGGCTGGATGGCAGGATCGGTAAGAAATTCTTGCACGCAGGCCCCGGGTATGGAGGATCATGTTTCCCGAAAGATACTTTGGCACTGGTTCAGATCGGCCAGAATTTCGGAGCTCCCCAGACATTGGTAGATAAGGTCGTCGAGATCAACAAAAACCGCCAGAAAGAAATGGCAGATCGTGTGATTGCGGCTTGCGGCGGCGATGTGAAAGGCAAAAAAATTGCTGTTCTGGGCATTGCATTTAAACCGAACACGGATGACATTCGTGAAGCTCCGTCTTTGGTTATTATTCCGGCTTTGCAAAAAGCAGGCGCAACCATTGCCGCGCATGATCCTGCAGCCATGGAAAATGCCAAGGCTGTTTTGTCCAATGTTGAATGGGCGGATGATGCCTATGCAACGATGAAAGATGCTGACGCATTGGTGATTGTGACCGAATGGAATGAATTCCGTGGTCTTCAGCTTGACCGTGTTGCACAGCTGCTTAAAACAAAATGTATTGTTGATTTGCGTAACATCTACAAAGTCAATGAAATGAAGGACTGTGGATTCCAGTACAGCTCAATCGGCCGTCCATCGATAACGGTTGAAGATGTACAAACAGAAAAAATCAGAGCGGTTTCGTGATCCGCGAAGAAAAATAAAGCTGATCTCTTTGTTCCGCCTTCATCTTTTCAACCAGTTTTTTTAACGGGTCGGAAGAATCTTTGCATGTGATAAGAACAGTATCGTTGGTGTCAATCACAACAATATTCTCGATACCAGCCACGGCAACAAGCCGCCCCGAGTTTGAACGGATCAGACAGTTTTCACTATCAATGGTGACAACATCGCCAGTGGTCACATTATTTTCTTCGGTCTTTGGTGAAATCTCCCAAATGCTTTCCCATGTGCCAACATCCGACCACGCCATATCACATGGAATAACAGTCACATCGGAAGATTTTTCCATGATGGCCTTATCAAATGGAATTTTAGGAACTTGAGAATAAAGATCTTCATCCGGCATATTGATGTGACCAACAGAAATGGACGATTCAACTCCATCAAAAACATCTATGGCCAAGGCCTTGAAAGATTCGACAACACAGTTTGTTTGGAACAAGAACATGCCGCTATTCCAATAGTAGGAACCGTCTTGCAAGAACGAAACAGCGGTCTGCAAATCGGGCTTCTCAACAAATTTTTCGACAGGAAGGATTGAGAGATCAGAAGATTTTTCACATTTGATGTACCCGTACCCTGTTTCCGGTCTGGTCGGAGTAATGCCGAATGTAACCAATTTATTATCATCTGCCGATTTTACCGCAGAGTGCAGCGCCGCCTCAAGGACATCCAGCTTGCCGATATAATGGTCGGACGGTAAAACCCACATATAGGAGTCTGCCCCGAACATTTCCTGACAATAACGGGCAGCTAAAGCCACAGCTGCTGCAGTATTACGAGCCATCGGCTCACAAAGAATATGCTCGGCTGCTCCTGCATCTTTTAAAGCGGACTGGATGGTCGTCGAGAGCGACTCCAGACAAACGCAGACAATGTCGGCAGCCGGACAATGTGAAACTTTTAAAGCACGATCAACCGTGTTTCTAAGCAAGGAATGATGATCGATCAGGTTCAAAAATTGCTTGGGCAGGTCTTCCCGACTTTCCGGCCATAAGCGCGTGCCGGAGCCTCCACATAAAATAACAGGAATAATTCTCATAACGCATACCTTAATTTTTTTTGAAACCAGCCTGATTGCTAAGCGAAGAGGGTATAAAAAACAAGAAATTTAACCAAAAAAGCGACATCCTCCTAATGTTATACATAATATAGAATTTTGAGGGGGAGAAATTGCGTATCTTCTTGACTCAAGGAGAAAATATCCCGCATAACCCTTTGATAGAAACCACCACCCATAATCATAGAGCGTCGAGGCATAATCATGTCATCACAATACAGCCAACTTGAACAAACGAACGAGTTTGATATTCGCGAAATTTTCCTTACGCTTTGGCGACATCGCGTTCTGATACTGACCATTTCCGCGATTGCTTTTTTTGTGGCGGCCATATTTATTCTAACGCGTCCGGCTTACTATAAAGCGACGGCAAGTCTCATGGTTGAGAAAGGGAACTTGAATCTTCCGGACTTTGCCGAGGTGACGGGCGGAGATCAATTCAGTAATTTTACAGTCCAAACCGAAGTAAAGGTTTTAACCTCCTCCGATTTAGCTCTGAAAACGATGGAGAGTATAAATTACGCTGAAAAAACAGGACATTCTGCAGACCAACTTTTAAATCTTGTTGGCAGTTTTGCGCGGTCTTTGAATGTAAGCTCTCAAGGATCATCGAAAATTATTGATGTGACTTTTCAAGCTCCTAATCCACAAGATGCGGCATTGATTGCCAATGCCCATGTGGACAGTTACCTAAATCTTCAGGTGGAAAACAAACAAAATGAAGTCAATAAATTGCGTGAATGGTTTCACGGAAAAGTCGGTGAATTAAAAGACGATGTTGTCAGAAAATCGCAAGCAGTAGAAAATTTCCGCGCCAAGGAAAAACTGGCAATTGGTCAGGGCTCGGAAGAACTGTTTTTGCACGACATTTCGGATCTTGCCGCACAATTGACACCGATACAGGTAAAAAAATTCGATGTTGAGGCAAAGATCAAGGCATTGGAATTGGCCAAGGAAGAAGATGGTGCAGACACCCTCGTAACCTTATCCGAATCTCCTGCCATGAATTCTTTAAAACAACAAGAAGCCCTTGCTGCGAAAGAAGTTCAAGAACTCCGCTCGCGTTATGGCTCTCGTCACCCCAAAATCTTGGCTGCACAAAATGCTTTGTACCAAGCCAGACAGTCAATTGCTTCGGAAGTAGAAAAAACTTTGGAGAATTTAAAAGCCGAACTCCATTCAATGGAAGCACAAGAAATGCTCTTGACTGGACGTTTGGATGAAGTCAAGGACATGAGTGACACGCAACGTGAAAAACTCATTCATCTAAAAACTCTGATAGTCGAAAGGGATGCCAGCCAGAAACAACTGGATAGCTTTTTAGCAAACTATGAAAGTCTTCAGTCCCAGATTAATTTTGCCCAACCGGATGCCTCTGTGATTTCCAGAGCAATCGCTCCGTCATGGCCATCCAACCCATCAAAATTTTTTATGTTGATTGTTGCCGCACTGTTTTCTGGAATTTTGGCCAGTACGATTATATTTGTAATCGAAATGCTACGGTCAGGATTGAGAAACTATGAAGATATTCGCCGCATGGGATTAAAACCGATGGGTATTTTGCCAGAAGTGACAGACCCCAATGATTTAACACTCATGGGAGCATCAAACCACCGTGAGGCAATCAAAAAAATCTATGTGGCCGCCTTGGCCGGAACAACGAGTAAATCCATTTTGTTTAGTTCGGCATTGCCCCGTGAGGGACGCACAACGCTGGTTTTTAATTTGGCGCATTATCTTGTGTCCTTGCACAAAAAAGTTTTAGTTATTGATGCAGACTTTGTAAAGCCGATGCTGACCCATTTGTGCAAGATAGAAGAGGGTGCTGGTATGATGGAAGTGCTCAACGGGGTTGCCAATATTCAGGATGTATTGCTAAAAACCAACGCAGGATTTTCTTTGATGCGCCGTGGAGACATGATTGGTCTATCTCCTGAAGGAATGGCATCGAAAGCATTTGAAGAAATGATGGGTTTCTTGAAAAATGAATTTGATTATATCTTGATTGACTCAGGCCCTGTTCTTTCACATTCTGAATCCGAAGTTCTGTGTAAAAAAGTCGACGGTGTCATCATCGTAACAGAATGGATGGAAACATCGAGAAAGAACGTCCATAATATGGTGACAACTTTACACGATATTTCTGCACCGGTTTTGGGAGTTGTTCTGAACCGCGTTGATCTGGATCGTTATAAGAAAGTAACTTCCGGATCCGATTTTCTTCTGGCAAGAGCAAATTAAACGTGACCGCGAAGAAGAGAGTTTTAAAGATAAGTCTGATCGTTGTCTGGATGATATGTCTGGTGGCTATGGGGGCTTTGTCCCTTATACCGGATTTGTTTAAAGCTGGTCACAATGAGGATAAAAACCTCCACATGCTAGCCTATGCCGTGATGACATCGGGTGCTATGGTGGTTTTACCTGGAAAAAAACTTAAAATTTGCGCCATCATTGGCCTATTTGGAATGGGATGGGGAATAGAGTATTTACAATCCATGATAGGAGGAAGAGAATCCTCTGTGCAAGATGGTTTGGCAAATATTATGGGAATGATAATAGGTTGTATTACCGGATTGTTAATAAATTCAGGATACAAAAAACCGACATTGAGCAGGGGGGGGAATAATTAAGGATGCAATCTTCAAAAAGCACAAAAAAACAAACAGAGACAAAACGAAAATTATACTTTTCTTCTTGTACACTCATGACTGTTTTGGGGATTATCCTTCTTCCTGTCATCGCACAGTCGGCTGAATATAACGAGACCTATCAAAAAACCCTTCGTGATGCTGGTGAAACAGATATGATCCATGGCATTAGAGCGGGTGGCTTTCTATTTTTGCCTGCTATGGGATTAAACACAGAATATGATGACAATATCGACAACGATAAAAATGACCATACCAGCGACATCATTACAACCGCCACGGGCTCTGTAAGTGTAAAATCGAACTGGAATCGCCACATGATTATGGCGGGAACAACACAGAAAAAAGTCAAATATAAAGAAAGAAAGAGCAGAGACTTCGTCTCGAATAGCTACTTTGCACAAGCGCGGTATGATGTAGCAAAAGAGACTGAGATGAACACAAGCGTGTCTCATTCCAAATCACATTTGTCCAGAGGAACAGGCGCAGATATTGATGTCACCAATCCTTTGGATTATTGGGTTGATACCGCCACGATAGGATTTAGCAGAACGCTTGGTTACATTCAGTTTGCCGTAGATGGAAAACAAATTATCTCGACTATTCTCGATAAAGCCAGAGCCTTGACCAGCGACTATGAGAAAAAGAAAACGAAATCGACAGGGGGCGTAATCTCCTATGTGCGGTCACCTGGAAACGCCTTGTATTTACGCACCAATTTTTCTGATAATGAATATAATTTGGTCAACGGCACAACCAGAGAAACAGATCTTTGGAATATCCGCTCTGGCATGGAATTCTCTACAGGCGGCTTATATAGCGGAGGGTTGTTTGGGCGGTGGCAGAGGCGAACAGATTCATCTCTGGACAGCGCAGATCAATTTTTCTCTTTGGGAGGAAATTTACAATGGAATATAACAAGACTAACTAGTCTTCGTTATAGCTTCGATAAAAATTTTAGTGAAGGGGAGTCTTCTGTAAGCGATACGGCTCTTTTAACATCACAACAACTGGTTTTGTCAAATAGCTTCACAAGGCTTTGGGATGGATCAATTTCTCTACAAAAAGATGATTACGATTACTCTGTATCCGGTACGCCGTTAGAGGCAACGCTTTATATCGGAAAAGTTGAAAGCAGTTACGCTCTGACAGATTCTCTGGATTTCAATATCGGTGTTTCTCACCAAAGGAAAGAATCCGATAACAAGGATAGCGAATATAACAGTAACAGCGTCTATGTCTCGTTTACTTACGTACACTAATTTTAATCATAGTTTAGATACGCACAGTATGGAATATTTGCTTTTTCCTCTCCCAAAAGCTATCACAACGGACATCGTGGCTCATACACCCCCTCATGAATACAACCACAATCTGCCGCGCCACGTCCAGACTTGGCCAGTCCCCCAGCGACTCTCAAATATTTGAGGAAAACCTCAAGGAGGGATGAATATCGCCAAACAGGCCAGAACATGCTGCTGATGAATACCCACACAGACGTTATGAAAGACATAATCCGCCTTTCTTGGAGCAGATAACAAAAAAGCGGGGGGTATAATGAGGTGCCCCCGTTGATATTTTTCCAAAGGAACTAAATGGTTCTTTCGGGTATTAAGCGGTTAAAGGAGAAAGCCATGACCAGAACAGATTATTGGACCAGAAAAGCTTTTTTATTTGCGGCAGCAACGGTATTGGTGACTTCATCACCCGCAATGGCAGACTCGGGAAAAGACAAGAGCCATGGGAAAAGTGAAGCCCGCCACGAAATGGAATATCACAACAGCAACGAGCATGACGGAGGCAATATGACCATCATCCGCATTGGCGATGATGACCGTATGGTCTTGCGTGGGTATATGGATGAGGAGTATAAAACCAACTGCCCACCGGGATTGGCGAAAAAACATAATGGCTGCTTGCCGCCGGGATTGGCAAAAAAAAGCTATGAAATCGGTCACAGCTTACCCGATGACATAAAATATGAACCAGTACCGCGTATCATTTTGGAACGTCTGCACCCCGCCCCAAACGGCTATCAATATGTGAAGGTAGACACGGATGTCTTGTTGATCGGAGAAGCCAGCAAGAAAGTCATTGATGCCGTAACATTGCTTTCAGGTGTCGGTAAACAATAATCATAAAGGTGGCGGAGTGATAGGAATTCCGCCATTTTGATTTATTTTCTTTACATTCTTGCCAAAGACTTTATAAATTCCCTGCAAATTCCACATAAAGACAAAGGATTTGCGCCATGCTGCTTCAGGATAAAATCTCGGAAGGTTTAACATTTGATGATGTGCTGCTGTTACCGGCAGCGTCCGAAGTCCAGCCAACTGATGTTGATACTTCGACCCAGCTCACCAAAACAATTTCCTTGAAAGTCCCTTTGCTCTCTGCGGCGATGGATACCGTCACCGAAGCCCCGATGGCAATCGCCATGGCGCAACAAGGCGCATTGGGCATTATCCACCGCAACATGACGATTGAAGAACAGGCCGAAGAAGTTCGCCGCGTCAAACGCTATGAATCCGGTATGGTGGTTAACCCGATTACCATTTTACCGACCTCGACTTTGGCACAGGCCTTGGAAACAATGCGCCGTTATAACATTTCCGGCGTTCCTGTGACCGAAGAAAACGGTAAACTGGTGGGCATTCTAACCAACCGTGATGTGCGTTTCGCCGAAAATCCCAACCAGCCGGTTCAGGAATTGATGACCTCTGAAAATCTGGTGACGGTTGTGGGATCAGTGGATAAAGACGAAGCCCGCCGCTTGCTGCATAAACATCGTATTGAAAAATTACTGGTGGTGGATAAGGCCGGAAAATGTATCGGCCTGATTACCGTCAAAGATATTGAAAAATCACAAAATTATCCGCTGGCCAGCAAAGACGAAAAAGGCAGCCTGCGCGCAGGCGCAGCCGTTGGAACAGGCGACGTGAACGGATACGACCGCGCATTGGCTTTATGCGATGCGGGTTTGGATGTCGTGGTAGTGGATACGGCGCACGGACATTCCAAAGGCGTACTCGATATGGTTGCACGAATTAAAAAAGAATGCGGTGACCGTATGCAGATTATCGCAGGAAATATCGCAACGGGTTCCGCCGCAAAGGCGTTGATTGATTCCGGAGCAGATGCAGTAAAAATCGGCATTGGCCCGGGCTCAATTTGTACAACCCGCGTTGTGGCGGGCGTCGGTGTTCCACAATTAACGGCGATTATGAATGCGGCCGAAGTCGCTATGAAACAAGGCGTTCCTGTCATTGCTGATGGAGGCATTAAATATTCGGGTGATCTGGCCAAAGCCATCGCTGCCGGAGCAAGCGTTGCCATGATGGGCGGCGTATTCGCCGGAACAGATGAAGCCCCGGGTGAAGTGATTTTGTATCAAGGCAGATCGTATAAATCCTATCGTGGTATGGGCTCGGTTGGAGCAATGGTCGAAGGCTCGGCTGATCGCTATTTCCAAGGCAAAGTATCCGAAAGCAATAAACTGGTTCCCGAAGGCATCGAAGGCCGCGTGCCGTATAAAGGTTCAATCGTTCCGGTCATTCACCAAATGGTGGGGGGCTTACGGGCATCAATGGGCTATACCGGATGTCCGACAATTCCCGAGATGCAAAAACGTGCCGAATTTATCCGCATGACAGGCGCAGGATACCGTGAAAGCCATGTCCATGATGTGACCATCACCCGTGAAGCACCAAATTATCGCAGCGAATAAAACCTAATCTTCATGAAGGTCGATTTGTCCTGCGCCAAGGATTACTTCATTGGCGTGGTCGCCGCTTTGTAACAAAACAGCAATCCCCGACAGCTGGGGCGGAAGATTGTCAAATGGAACATTGGCCGTTTCGGAAACTCCATCCCAGAAGGAAGACAGATCACGAATATCCAGAACCGGATTAATATAATTTCCCTGCGTATCTTGCCCGTAAATCATAGCAATTAAACGATAGGGCTTATCATGAAAAGGATGATTGATAAGACTGGCGGGAAAAGCCAATTCGAAACCTTCACCCTTTTCTGTTGCCAAGGGCTCAATGGAAATTTCCGGCAACCCGTCTCTGGCTTTTTCGATGGATTGATTAATCCAGTATGATTTGGAACCGACCATCCGCGCTTGGCCATTGATAATCATTTGCGGCGTATAAACGCCCTTATTTCCGTCTGCCTGGTCATACTTATCTTGGCGGTCGGTGCATAACCCGAGCGCATAAGGATCAGCACGCCCTTGCGGACGATCCCAGTAAGTAATATGGCATCCCAAAGCAATGATATGGGCACGCTTGGACAGCTGTTTCAGGAATTCATCCGCAGGCGGACAATAAGGGCAATTGCTACTGGTAAACAATTCAACAACCACAGGTCCTGCAACAGCAATATCTTCCAGTTGGGGTGAAGTCTGAACCGGGTGATAAAATGTCCGCACCATAGCCACCGCCAGAAGGCACAGACCAAACAGATAAAAGTGCTTTTTGAATTTCATAACCGGATTATAAAGTGAAAATCTGGATCATTCAATCGACTTGGATTATGTATGAACAAAGAAAGAATAAATTAACCATTATGATGGATACTTCCGACAGGACAACTCTGACCAATCTTCCTGAAAGGTAGACATGAAAATGGCGAATTATAAAATCAACGGTTCTATTGTCGATATGACGGGGGATGGGGTTTGGCCGCACATGTCTGCTGAAATTCGTGACCAGTTGATTGCACCATTTTTTGATGTTGATTGGAAAGTGCATGATATTTCGTTAGAAGCACGTGATAAAACAAATGACGCCGCTTTGAATGACGCGATTGCGGATTTAAAAACACATAAAGCCGCCGTCAAAGGGCCAACAATCACGCCGACGATGGATGAAACCAAAAAAATGGGTCTTTCGAAAAAATGGGATTCCCCCAACGGAATTATTCGCCGCGCCATTAATGGTGCAGCCATTTTGCGCAATACCATTGAAATTGAAGGCATTGGAAAATTCGCCCCCTTGATGAAAGATGTCACAATTGTTCGCCAAGCGGTTGGCGGAATTTATGGCGCACCGAATGTTCCTGTTCCGGGGAGCGGGAAAATAAAAGTCATTTTTGAAGGCGATGACGGATCAACACAAATTCTGGTTGATGATCGTAAAGTGGATACAGGGGTTGCCCTTTTGACAACAGAAACCGACAGCTCAATCCGCGATTATGCCCACGCTGTGTTTGCTCAGGCTTTGGCTATGAATAAATCCGCAATATTTGCCGGAAAAGATACCATCAATCCGGTATATGACGGTCGGTTTATCGACATTTTCAATGAAATCTTCCAAGAATTTTACGCAGAAAAATTCAAAGCCGCAGGCATTACCTTTAGCGATAAAGTTCAATTGATTGATGCCGTTGTGTCTAAAATTCCTCAAGGAAAAATGAATAATATGATTATTGCCCTTAAAAACTACGACGGTGATGTCGTCTCTGATCAGGTTGCGGGGGAGCATAAATCTTTGGGGCTGATGGACTCGACGCTTGTGTCTGCCGATGGCACATTATTGGCTGATCCGCCGCATGGAACAGCACCGGATCTGGAATCGGCATGGCACGAGAAAAAGATCCTTCTTGCTAATCCGACCGCACATATTTTTGCCTATGCCGAAGCTATTCGTCATAAAGCCGAACTGAATGGACAAGAAGAAGGCGTTAATTTGGCTAAAAAGTTGAAACTTGCCGTAACCACAACAATTGAATCCGGTTTGAAATCAGGCACTTTAACGGGTGATTTGGCGTCCGATAAAAGCAAGTCAATCAGCGGACAACAATTTATCGCCAATGTCCGCGATACGTTTGGGAAAATGATTGAAAAAGTTTAAGGAAAATAAAAGATTCCTTCTGATCTGATATTTCTGATATTTAGAGTGCGCCTCTTGTTGTTTTAGCAAGGGGCGTGGCTTTTTGCCGCATAATTAAAAATAGCAACGAAATCAGCCTTTTTATGCGGCACTGCAGCTTGCATCCCCTGACAAATAGCCTATAAGAATGAGCATAAAGGGAGTGAAAATATCTCCCGAATTGATGAGAGTTCACGGACTTATTTTTTATCACTCAGGAGACAAAAGAATGACCACATCACCCGCTGGAAAAAAAGAAATCTGTTCAGGACTCGGAGACGATAATAATCAGTGGGGAAAAGACAACTCGACCGAACAAGCATGGCGTGGATATTCTGCAGGAAACTGGCAGCGTGAAGTTGATGTTCGTGATTTTATTCAACGTAATTATACACCGTACTTGGGTGACGATCGCTTCTTGTCCGGAGTATCTGCCAAAACGCAAGCCCTGTGGAATACCCTTATCCCGCTTTTAAAAGCCGAACGTGATAAGGGCGGGGTATTAGATGCCGATACTTCGGTTGTAACCAGTCTGACCGCCCATGACGCCGGATATATCAATACCCAATTAGAAGAGATTGTAGGTTTGCAAACTGATAAGCCGTTGAAACGTGCAATTTTTCCAGCAGGCGGCGTCAAGATGGTGGAAGATGGCTTGAAAGCTTATGGTTTTAGTCTGTCGCCAGAGGTTCGCGAGATTTATACTCAACATCGCAAGTCACACAATCAGGGAGTCTTTGATGCGTATACCCCTGAAATGCGTGCCGTTCGTAAATCTGGAATTATTACAGGACTGCCTGATGCGTATGGCCGTGGCCGTATCATAGGCGATTATCGTCGTGTTGCACTTTACGGTGTTAATGTTCTGATCCGTGATAAAGACCGACAAATGGCATCGCTCGATAGTCTGCCTATGGATGAATCGGTTATCCGCCAACGTGAAGAATTGTCTGAACAAATCAGGGCGCTGACAGATTTGAAAACAATGGCAGAACGCTATGGCTATGACATTTCTGGCCCGGCATTAAATGCACGAGAAGCGGTTCAATGGACGTATTTTGCTTATCTGGGCGCGGTCAAAGAACAAAATGGGGCGGCTATGTCCTTTGGTCGGACTTCGACCTTCCTGGATGTCTATTTTGATCGTGACATCAAAGAGGGAACGTTGACCGAGGACGAAGCCCAATCTTTGATTGACCAGTTAGTTATCAAATTGAGAATTGTTCGTTTCTTGCGCACCCCTGAATATGACTCGCTTTTCTCTGGTGACCCGACATGGGTAACGGAATCGATTGCAGGTGTCGGTCTTGATGGGCGACCTTTGGTCACCAAGACCAGCTTCCGTTTTCTGCAAACCCTGAATAATCTGGGCGCAGCACCTGAACCAAACCTGACGGTTCTATGGTCACAAAATTTACCGCAAGGATTTAAGGATTTCTGTTCCAAAACATCGATCGCCACATCATCTGTTCAATACGAAAACGATGATATGATGCGCTCCTACTGGGGAGATGATTACGGTATTGCTTGTTGTGTATCGGCAATGCGTATCGGTAAACAAATGCAGTTTTTTGGTGCGCGCGCCAACCTTGCCAAAACCTTGCTCTATGCCATCAATGGCGGGCGAGATGAAGTGAGCGGTGATCAGATTGGGCCTTTGCTGCCTGCGATGTCATCGGATGTTTTGGATTATGATGAAGTGATGCAACGCTTTTTGCCGATGATGGATTGGCTGGCCAAGACCTATGTCAACGCACTGAACGTCATTCATTATATGCATGATAAATATGCCTATGAACGTCTGGAAATGGCATTGCATGACCGTGACATTCTTCGCACCATGGCTTGTGGAATTGCCGGACTGTCTGTTGTTGCAGATTCTCTGGCTGCCATCAAATACGGCAAGGTCACGGCTATCCGTGATGAAAAGGGATTGGCCAAAGATTTTCAGATAGAAGGAAATGTTCCGCATTTTGGCAATAATGATGATCGTGTGGACAGCATTGCTGTTTGGCTGGTAGAAACTTTTATGAACTCCCTTCGTAAAAACCCGACCTATCGGGATTCTGTTCTAACCCAATCGGTTTTGACCATCACCTCGAACGTGGTTTATGGCAAAAAAACGGGGAGCACACCGGATGGCCGCAAAGCAGGCGAGCCATTTGCTCCAGGAGCCAATCCAATGCATGGTCGGGATGAGAAGGGCGCTGTCGCTTCCATGGCTTCCGTCGCCAAACTTCCATACGCCAGCGCGCAAGATGGAATATCTTATACCTTCTCGATTGTTCCTGAAGCCTTGGGACGGACAGAGAAGGATAGAGTGACCAACATGTCCCATTTGATGGATGGATATTTCGGTGCAAATGACCATACAGAAGGAGCCCACCACGTCAATGTTAACGTGTTCAATCGGGAAACCTTGCTGGATGCGATGGATCATCCTGAGAACTATCCGCAATTGACTATTCGTGTCTCTGGCTATGCCGTGAATTTCATCAGGCTAACACGGGAACAGCAAATGGATGTGGTGAACCGAACTTTCCATGCCAACGTCTAATTCCCATCAAGGATTTGTTCATTCAATAGAAACAGCCGGAGCCGTTGATGGCCCCGGCATTCGTTATATATTGTTCCTCTCTGGCTGTCCTTTACAATGCCAATATTGCCACAATCCTGATTCTCGCAAAATGAAAGAAGGCACACTCAAAACGGTGGATGAAGTGATGTCTGACATTAAGCCGTATATCTCGACCCTGAAACGGATGAAGGGCGGCGTGACGATCAGCGGGGGCGAGCCTTTGACGCAGACAGAATTCTGTGGTGCAATTCTTGAACAGTGTAAAGCATTGGGACTTCATACCGCAATCGACACCAGTGGTTTCCACGGGATGGATGTGGATGGTATCTTTCTGCAGAATACTGACCTTGTTCTTCTTGATATCAAATCATCGTTACCTTCACTGTATAAGAAAATCACGCGGGTTGATTTGCAACCGACTCTTGATTTCCTGCATCGCCTGTCCGAACTGGATAAGCCTGTCTGGGTACGTTTTGTACTGATTCCGGAACTGACCGACAGTGAAGAGAATTTGCGGGGTGTCGCAAAAATTTGTGCGTCTTTTCCCAATATCCAACGGGTGGATCTTCTTCCTTTCCACAAAATGGGGGAATATAAATGGAAAGAAAGAAATCTTCCCTATGCATTGGAACATATTTCTCCGCCTGATGCCGCTGCAATGGAACGTGCCCGCACCATCTTCCGTGAGCAAGGCGTTGTCGCCGTTTAGAGCAGAAATATTCAAAGCCGTACACATAACCTTTAGCTCCCCGATATTTTTGTCGGAGATTTAATACATTTAAGTGATACTATCAGGGGAACTGTCTAAACGAGGAACAAGATGACCGAACACGAAATGCCCTTGATTACAACCTTGTCCTTTGGCTTGATCATGGCCTTTATGTTGGGTCTGGTTGCCGTACGATTGCGCTTGCCGCCCATCGTGGGATATCTGTTGGCGGGTGTTGTCATTGGGCCATACTCACCTGGGTATGTAGCCGATGTTGGTATTGCCAACCAACTTTCGGAAATCGGGATTGTTTTGCTGATGTTTGGTGTCGGCCTTCATTTTTCGTTCAAGGACTTGCTTGAAGTTAAAAAAATTGCCATCACCGGAGCCTTTGCACAAATTGCAATTTCCGTCGCAATAGGAATGGGACTTGCCCATCTTTGGGGATGGAGGCCGGAAACCGGATTTGTCTTTGGCCTCGCCTGTTCGGTTGCCAGTACGGTTGTGATGATGCGTGCCATGGAAGATAACCATCTTCTTCAAACCACAATCGGAAAAATTTCAGTGGGTTGGCTGGTTGTTCAAGATCTTGTTATGGTTCTGGCCTTGGTGCTTATTCCATCTTTGGCAACAACGGGTGATGATACCGAGATTCATCTGGAAATGCTTATCGGTGGCGCGGTGGCTATGGCAAAAATGGCGCTCTTCATTGTCGTGATGATGCTCTTGGGGTATAAAACGCTTCCTGCCGTCTTGCATCAGGTGGCCGCGACGCGCTCGCGCGAATTATTCACTCTGGCCGTCTTGGCTGTGGCCGTCGGCGTGGCGTTTGCTGCAGGTATGATTTTTGGTGTATCTTTGGCACTGGGCGCATTTATTGCGGGTATGATGCTCAAAGAATCAAGTTTAAGCAAAGACATTGCCGAACGGGCTCTCCCTTTACAGGATGCGTTTGCGGTTCTGTTTTTTGTCGCAGTCGGAATGTTGTTCAATCCGGCGATCCTTTGGGAAAACCCATCCGCAGTCTTCTTGTGTGTGCTGACCATCATGGTGGGGAAATCTCTGGCATCGTTTTTTATCGTGGCTGTTTTTAAATACCCACTAAAAACCGGACTAATGGTCACCGCAGGTTTAGGACAGATCGGTGAGTTTTCGTTTATTCTTGCGACATTGGCTTTATCTCTTGGTATTTTTGATGCGCAGGTTAATGATATTTTGCTGGCCGGAGCAATAATCTCTATTTCGCTCAACCCTCTGACCTTTCTCTGCTCGAATATCTTGAATAAATATATTTCAGCGCGACCAGAATGGGCGCGGATGTTTGCCATGCCTGATGATGATGCCTTGGCACATTTAAGTCCTGATGAAGCGCCGATTATCCGCTCTCTCGTCATTCTTGTGGGGGCAGGAAGTATCGGCGGTTATATTTGCGACCATGTGAATGAATTACTCCATGAATTGATAGTCATTGAAACCAATCGGGAAAAAGCCGAGGAACTTCGTGCCAAGGGATACCATGTGATCGCCGGGGATGCTGGAAACGCAGAAACATTGAATGAAGCCATGATCGGAAAAGCAGTTGCAATTATCATAGCCATTCCTGATGCTTTTGAAGTTGCTCGTGTCATCGAAACTGTTCGGGAAGTTAAGCCTTCTATCAAGATTGTAATTCAGGATCGCTATGATTTTGGTGCAACGATAGATATGGAAGAAATTGAGGTTGACCTAAAGGTTACAGGCTCGGACGAAATTGCCAAACGCATGCTGTCTTATTTACGCGAAATCTCCGGAAAATAAAAACCCCCGAAAAATCGGGGGTATAAAATTGATTTAAAAGAAATCATTGGCAAGCCAGACATTCTTCGTATTTGGCGGGCTCTTCGCTTTCACCCAATTCCAATTGTTTGGGCTCTGCGTCATTGGCGAGCTTGCTGCGAGTCCAACTGGCGGCGCTTTCCGCACGTTGAATGGATTTGGAACGGCAATAATACAAGGATTTAACGCCCTTCGCCCATGCCGCCCAGTGAATAGCGTGAAGATCTCTTTTATGCACATTGGCAGGCAAGAAGACATTGAGCGACTGCGCCTGACAGACAAATTGTGTCCGGTCACCCGCATGTTCGATCAACCAGCGTTGGTCAATTTCGAACGCCGTTTTAAAGACATCTTTTTCTTCATCCGACAAGAAATCAAGATGCTGGACAGACCCCTCATTGGTATAGATGGATGACCAGATATCTTCGTTATTCATTCCTTTTTCTTCCAGCAATTTCATGAGATACGGGCTCTTGACTGCAAAAGAACCGGACAATGTTTTATGAGTGAATGCATTTGCGGCAACCGGCTCGATTCCTGGGGATGTCCCCCCGCAGATAATCGAGATCGACGCAGTCGGCGCAATCGCCATCTTGTTGGAAAAACGTTCCATCACGCCGTAATCAGCAGCATCAGGACACGCTCCGCGTTCATGAGCCAGCTTGACCGATGCATCATCCGCTTGACGTTTGATGTGTTGGAACATGCGACGATTCCAGACTTTGGCCATTACTCCCTCCATGGGAATCATTTTTGATTGCAAGAACGAATGGAATCCCATGACTCCCAATCCAACAGAACGTTCACGCATCGCGGCATATTTGGCACGTTTCATCGAATCTGGAGCCTTATTGATAAAGTCGGTCAAGACATTATCCAGAAAACGCATAATGTCTTCAATAAAGGTCGGATGATCCTGCCACTCTTCAAATGTTTCTAGATTAAGAGAAGACAAGCAACACACAGCTGTTCGGTCATTGCCCAGATGGTCGCGACCAGTCGGCAAAGTAATTTCGGAACACAGATTGGACATTTTCACGTTCAATCCGGCCATTTTATGATGCTCGGGAATGCGGTCATTCACATGGTCGATATAAACAATGTATGGCTCTCCGGTTTCAATCCGCGCAGTCAGCAAACGCACCCAAAGATCACGTGCTTTCACGCGGGAAATAACAGCTTTGTCTTTCGGGGAACGCAACGCCCACTCGCCATCTTCAGCCACGGCATGCATAAAGGCATCAGAAACCAGAACGCCATGATGCAAGTTCAAGGCTTTTCGGTTTGGATCACCGCCGGTCGGGCGGCGGATTTCAATAAATTCTTCGATTTCAGGATGATCAATCGGCAAGTAGATAGCCGCAGACCCGCGACGGAGGGATCCTTGAGAGATGGCAAGGGTCAAAGAGTCCATCACACGAATAAACGGAACAATTCCAGATGTTTTGCCGTTGCGACCGACTTTTTCACCGATCGAACGGACATTCCCCCAATAAGACCCGATACCGCCACCCAAGGAGGCCAGCCAGACATTCTCGTTCCATAAAGAAACAATCTCTTCCAAAGAGTCATTGGTTTCATTGAGAAAGCAGGAAATCGGCAATCCACGGCTTGTCCCCCCATTGGATAGAATCGGGGTCGCGGGCATAAACCACAGATTTGAAATATAATCATAAAGACGCTGGGCGTGAGCCGAGTCATCACCATAATACATGGCAACGCGGGCAAACAGGTCTTGGGGACCTTCTTCGGGCAGCAAATAACGGTCAACCAATGTGGCAATGCCAAAGGCTGTTAATTTTGAATCACGTGATTTATCAGTCGTGATCCGGTTGCCTCGTTCCATTTGTGCAACGTCAAACATAATCCAGTCTCCCTAAAACTCTGCTTCACCCTATACAAACAGGGCAAAAAAATAAGATAAATTTGGTTTTTCTCAGTGAGGACAGAATGTGCAGAAAACACAATCTGTTGTGATAAGTACACCTAATAACCTACTACATCTCGTATTCGAGACACAACAAGTCTTGAAGGAAAAATAATAAATTTGCAAGCATCCAAAAACCAAGACTCTCCGTAAAAGTCGTGCTGAATCAGAATGTTATTTTTTATGTGTGAATCGGGGACAACTTTTAAAAGCACGAAAATTCCAGAATTACATCTATTCGCAATGGCAAAATATCGGGAATAATTTTCCAGAAAGTATGTCATAAGTCATAATCATGGAAAAAACGGAACAAATGTCGCCGAATCGATTCGGTTGATTCTTTTTTGATGCCAGCGGGTGCTAACACAAAGAAACAGCCCCGAAGAGCTGTTTGAAGGTTTATAGAAGACTGATATAAAACCTGATTATTTTTTGTAACTATCACTGTACGACTTGGCCAATACAGCATTGATATCAATTTTGTCGAGATCAATTCTACCACAAGCAGTCGCGCCAAGCTCGCTGATATAGGATGATTTTTTACAAAACACGCTACCTGTAAGAGAGTTAGCAGCTTTAGGTTCCGCTTGTTTGAGATTGGATAATTGTTTATTTGCTGCAGTTTTCAGTTCATTCACCGCCGAATTCACAATAGGTGTTGGCGCTGTTGCAAGAGTTGTATAATTGGACAGTTTTGACTGCACAGTGGTGATTTGGCTTTGTAAAGCAACCTTGGCTTTTTCCTGAGATTTAACCAAAGCAGCAAGGTCAGACACAGTTGGACATTTAGATCCAGACAATCCATCTACGGTACATTTACCAGAGGCAAGACCATATTTAGAGCCAACGATCTTTTCTTTTAAAGCCGCATATTGTGCCGTATAAGCCTGATTTTGCATAGCCTGAGCACTAAGAAGCTTATCAAGGTCATAATGGAGGCTATCTACGTTTGAATTTGAGATCACAGGGGAATGAGCCGCGACCAAACCAGGACTAAACATTGGTTGTTTCGGGGCAGCCAGTTTGTTTGACTTTTCAAGCGCAGCCGCGACATATTTATTATATTTCACAGTCTTCCCATTATTCAAAACCAAGTCAGGATTAGACACTGGAGGAAGCACGGTTGGCGATGAAGCCAAGGTTGGAAGCGTTACTCCGCTTACCCCGTCTGCAGGGTAATAAACCTCGTCAACCTCCTGATGGCCGACCAGTTTGTTTGACTTTTCAAGCGCAGCCGCGACATATTTATTATATTCCACAGTCTTCCCATTGTTCAAAACCAAGTCAGGATTAGACACTGGAGGAAGCACGGTTGGCGATGAAGCCAAGGTTGGAAGCGTTACTCCGCTTGTCCCGTCTGCAGGGTAATAAACCTCTGCAACGTTTTGAGAGCCAACCAGTTTGTTTGACTTTTCAAGCGCAGCCGCGACATATTTATTATATTTCACAGTCTTCCCATTGTTCAAAACCAAGTCAGGATTAGACTCTGAATGCGTCACTGTTGATAATGAAGTCAGAGTTGAGCATGAGGAAGAAATAACGGCCACCCCATCAGTATTATAAGAGCATGTCGTGGCTTCAGCAGCACCTACAAACCCTATCCCACCGATCATGGAAATTGCCGCAAAAATTGCAAAAGATTTATGAAAGATACAGACCGATTTATCGGATTTAGAAACAAAAATCCCCATTTTACCCTCCTCAAGGCCAAAACTCAGCCTGTTTAAATTTGAGAACCCACAGAGCTTCTGCGGTAGTTCTACCAACACACTATTTATGTTAACACTTCGAAGGTTAACTTTCTATGAATTAGGTAAAATTGTATCTATTTGAAAAATATGAACAGCACGAACAGCGGTTCAAAAATACAAAAACAACATAGTGTGTTGAGTTTGCAAATAAAACGCTATATGTAGTATTTACAAGAGGGTTTTTTCTGGTGTTGACCGAAAAATGCTTGCGCGGGGATAGAGAATCGGTGTTGATTGAGCCATCAAAAAATGACAAAAAATATAAATTTAAGTCCAGATCGCGCGTTATTGCGCATAAATGAGTTTTTAAAGGAGTTTGCCATGTCCAATGCTGTTACCGTTACGTCGAATGAAGAATTGAGCGACGATGTGACCAAATCCAAGTCTCCTCTGTTGGTTGAGCGCCACGTTTACAAACCGTTCCTTTATCCGTGGTGTTATGAGGCATGGTTAACCCAGCAACGGATTCATTGGCTGCCGGAAGAGGTTCCTTTGGCTGAAGATGTCCGTGATTGGAAACAAAAACTGACTCCATCGGAAAAAAACCTGATGACCCAGATTTTCCGCTTTTTCACACAAGCCGATGTTGAAGTGAACAACTGCTATATGAAACATTACTCGCGCGTGTTCGGACCGGTTGAAGTTCAAATGATGCTTGGCGCATTTGCAAATATGGAAACGGTTCACATCGCGGCTTACTCGCATTTGTTGGATACGCTGGGGATACCGGAAGTCGAATATCAGGCCTTCATGAAATATAAGGAAATGAAGGATAAATATGATTTCTTGCAAACAGCCAGCATGAAATCACGTCACGATATTGCAAAGACAATGGCGATGTTCGGTGCATTTACCGAAGGTGTCCAGCTTTTTGCGTCCTTTGCTATTTTGATGAACTTTCCGCGTTTCAACAAAATGAAGGGTATGGGACAGATTATTACATGGTCGGTGCGCGATGAAACCTTGCACTGTCTGTCGATGATAAAATTGTTTAAATCCTTTATCGCGGAAAATCCAGACATCTGGACAGAGCAGCTGCGTACTGAAATCACAGAAACAGCTCAACGCATTGTCGAAATTGAAGATGCCTTTATTGATCTGGCCTTCGAGCAAGGTGGGGTTGAGGGGTTGGAAGGAAGTGAAGTAAAGGCCTATATCCGCTATATTACAGACCGTCGTCTGCAGCAGTTGGATCTTGAGCCTATCTTTGGCGCAGATAAAAATCCACTGCCATGGATGGATCAGATGCTCAATGGGGCAGAACATACCAACTTCTTTGAAAATCGTGCGACTGAATATTCTAAAGCATCGACCGAAGGATCTTGGGAAGATGCATTTGGAGAAACTGCTTTCACTGGTGAATACCATAAAAAAACGGCTTAGTTAAAAAGGTGATCCTTCAATTGATGCCAAAATAGAATCCGATACGCCCCGTAACGGGACGTATAAATTATTCATCTGATGCTTGCTTGCGAAATCCGGTAGCCAGCAAATACTTCTCTGAACTATCGGAGCGGGAGGCGGGTGGCTTTAGGTGACGAACCGTTTTGAAATCAATCTTGATCCGCGCTAAAAGCTCTGATTCCGCTCCACCCTGAAAGGTCTTTGCTAAAAACGATCCGTCCTGTTTCAGAATTTGAGTGGCAAAATCATATCCGGCTTCGACCAAGCCCATGATCTTTAAATGGTCAGTATTTTTGTGGCCGGTGGTGTTATGCGCCATGTCGCTTAAAACGACATCGGCTTTGCCCCCTAGCGCATCCTTTAATTTTTGAGGAGCATCATCCGCCATAAAATCTTGTTGCATAAAAATGACCCCTGGCAATTCATCCATTTCCAAAAGATCAATCGCAACAATTTTTTTACAGCCCTTCTCCAGGGCAATTTGACACCACCCCCCGGGGGCGGCACCCAAATCGACAACCAGCATTCCTGATTTCAGGAATTTGTGCTTCTCATCCATTTCCAGAAGTTTATAAGCAGCGCGTGACCGATACCCGTCCTTTTGTGCTTTGGTAACGTAAGGGTCATTAAGTTGCCGTTCAATCCATCGCGTGGAGGAGGCTTTGCGGCCTTTAGCTGTTTTGATCTTTTTCATTTCAGATGATGAGTACTATAGAAGAGGCGGTAAAAGCCATGAAAAAAATGGATAAGGACGCAGCCAAATAGATTGCACTATGCGTAAAGGGCGAAAAATAGGACAAAAGAAGGTAAAGTGTGCTGAAAAAGCCATAAACGACAAACCCCCTGTTCATCAGACTCCAATCAAGCAATCCGGTAAATCCAGTCTCAAAACCAGTGGATTGGATGATCTCGACCTGAAGCCGAAGGACAAACATGCACAAAAGCATAAAAGCCAAAGCTTTCCATCGTTGCCTTTTGTGAACGATCAAGGGCGTAATCACCAGCCAAACGGTATCAAGCCAATCACTGACGAATAAATGTCCATAATAATGTATTGTGTCGAGCAACTGGAAAAAATCCTACAAAAATAACATTTATAGCCCATCCACTCTTGGAAAAGGGGGGAAAAGACTTCACATTGCTGTTATAGTAATGTGAACAATTCAAAAAGTCATACAGGTTTTTATATGAAGCTTCAATTCCGCCCCTTTGTGTCTGCGACTCTTTGTGCCGCAATGGTTCTGGCCTGTCCTTTGAATGTGCAGGCTCAACAATCCGGACAGACCATTATCCGTGATGCCGAAATAGAACAGAGTATTCGTGAATGGACGGCAGATGTGATCCGCGCGGCTGGTATGAATCCAGAACAAATAAAGATCATTCTGGTTCAAAGTCCGGACGTCAACGCATTCGTTGCAGGGGGCGCGAATATCTTTATTTATACTGGCCTTATTCAAAAAACTGACAATGCAGGCGAAGTGATTGGTGTGATTGCGCACGAATTGGGGCATATCGCGGGCGGACATTTGACCAGAACGGGGGAGGTTGCCAGAAACGCATCTTTCGAAACCATTATGGGGGCTCTGATTGGATTGGGCGCCGCCGTTGCAACAGGAGACGGGAGCGCCGCCGCTGCAGGAATTCGCATTGGCCAAGGGCAAGCGATGAATAAATATCTGGCTTACAGCCGCGTTCAGGAGTCGAGTGCGGATCAGGCAGGATTTAGATTCTTAAGCGGTGCAGGAATGAGTCCCGAAGGTTTAACCAGCTTTTTGGAAAAACTCTCGTCCCAAGAGCTTTTAACCACATCCCAGCAATCCCAGTATGTGCGCACCCACCCGATGTCCAGTGACCGTGTCGAAGCTTTGGAAAACAAGCTCAAGAATTCACCACAACAGAGTGTCAAGCTTCCGGAAGACTGGGACAGGCAATATGGCCTGATGAAAGCCAAACTGCTGGGGTTCATTACCCCTCAACAAGTCACATATGCATATAAGAAAGAAGATACCTCTCTGCCTGCATCCTACGCGCGGGCAATCGCGGCCTATAAATTCAATCATGTTCAGGAATCTCTTGATCTGGCAGATTCTTTGATAAAACGGGAACCACAGAATCCATATTTCCTTGAACTCAAAGGCCAGATGCTTTTTGATTTTGGTAAGGCCGCGCAGGCAGTTCCCTATTACGAAAAGTCAGTAAAATACGCACCGGAGTCCGGTTTGATCCGGATGGCTTATGCACAGGCTTTGATCGAAAGTTCCGGAAAAGACCCATTAAGATTGAAAGATGCAATCGGCCAGCTTAAACGGGCAGAACGGGACGAGCCCCGCGTTTCGAAAATCAAAAGATTATTGGCGACCGCCTTTGGTAAAATGGGCAAAGAGCCAGAGGCTCGGATCTATTTGGCGGAAGAAGCTTTGATGCAGGGGAATAAAAGTGAGGCTTTGAGGATTGCAAAAGTAACCAAAGAGCATCTTGTTCCGAATAGTCCGGAAGCTCTTCGCGCCGCTGATATTATAAATACGGTTGGAGACAGCGAAGAAAAGCGTTAAGCTGCACAAAATTAATATGATTCATGATTGAGGAGAAAAATTCGTGGCGTTGATACAAAAAACTGGAAAGAAATTAATGGTCTCTGCGACAGTTTTCGCAGTTTTGATGGGTTCTGGCTTGATGGGAACGGGCATTGGCACAGCACATGCTGCATCGTCCGATCTACCTTTCACCGAAAATCAAAAAGGAGCAATGGAAGATTTTGTCCGTAATTTCATTTTGGAAAATCCTGAGGTCTTGGTCGAATCTGTCAATCGCATGCATGCCAAAGAACAGCAGCAAAAAGAAGAAGGTGCTAAAGACGCCTTGAAAAAAAACAGCGACTATTTTTATAAAGACCCATCAGTTCCTGAAGTAGGAAATCCAAAAGGAGATATAACCGTTGTTGAATTTTTCGATTATAACTGCGGGTATTGTAAACGTGCGTTCGACATTGTGAACAAAGCTATTGAAACCGACCAAAACATCCGTGTTCGTTTTATCGAGTTTCCAATTCTCTCTCCTCAATCCGAGGTCGCTTCGAAATGGGCATTGGCTGCGAACAAACAGCATAAATACTGGGAGTTCCACAAAGCTATGATGAATAGTACCGCGCCGAAAACAGAAGAAACTATGACAGATATTGCCAAGACCGTTGGCCTTGATGTTGATCAACTGAAAAAAGATGCCGCCAGCGAAGACATTACCAATGAACTGAATAAAAACAGAGAAATGGCGGCATCTTTGGGCTTGAGTGGTACCCCGGCCTTTATTGTGGGCGAACAGATTTTGCGCGGCTATGTCGAATATGAAGGATTCAAGTCCATCATTGAAGATGAGCGCAAAAAGTCGAAATAATAAAAATCAAATAAAGGAAAAGTATATGGGTAAGCCTGCTAAAATCGCGATCAGGGTGATTCTGGTTTCTCTGACAATTGTGGTGTTGGGAATCGCTGGACTAGCAGGCTTGGCCACATATATGTCCAATTCCGCCATATCAAAAGCCTCGGTTGCGGTCGAAGGGCAGATAATGGGAAATCCCGAAGGGACGCTGACGGTTGTCGAGTTTGTTGATTACCGTTGCCATTACTGCCCGATCATGAATAAAACACTGACTGAAGCCTTGGAATTTGAGGATGATATTAAAGTCATCATTCGTCCCGTAGGATGGGTTGACGACATGTCAAAACCCATCGGACTTTTTGTTTTGGCAACCTCCAAACAAGGGAAATCAGTTGAACTTCATAAAAGATTGATGGATCTAGCCGCTCTTCCTGATTTGGACGTTACAAAGTCCATTGCCCAATCAATCGGGGTTGATGTGGCAAAAGCTGAGCAAGACGCGAAAACAGATCAAATCGCACAAATGCTCCAAGATAATCAGGATTATGTGATGAATGCTGGATTTCAGGGGATACCAGCCTTGATAATTGGTGGCTGGAGATACCAGCCGGATGATGTAGGCATGAAAAGCGTAAATAATTTGCGGATAAAATTTTCCGACAGTTTTAAGCGCCTGAAGAACGAAAAGTAAATCAATAAGGATAAAGAGAATGAGTATACGAAAAATTATCAGTATGTCTTCTTGTGCAATGTTGCTGACGATAGGGTCGGCATACGCAGACATAAATGTTATTGATTCTTATTCATACGAAACCTCACCCGGGATGCGCGTTGGCGCGGCTTTCATGACGATTGAAAACACAGGCGATCAGATCGAGCGGATTGTAGGAGCAACGTCCAGTGTATGCGATCAGGTGGAAATTCACACCATGGAGCAAGGTGAAAGTGGCGTCATGATGATGAGGAAGGTCAAGGATGGTCTAGAAATTAAACCCGGTGAAAAACTCGTACTCTCGTCCCAAGGATATCATTTGATGCTGGTTGGACTTCATGAAACTCTGGTCGAAAATAAAAATATTGACGTGACTTTGGAACGTGAGACAGGCGAACCGATTGCGCTCAAGATTCAAGTTTTTTCCCGTGCAGGATATAAAGCTCATACCGATAAAAAAGAGACAGAAAAGTCATCTGCTCCTCAGGAATAAACGGGATTATGATTAAAAACATTGTCTTTGATATTGGCGGGGTTCTTGTGGATTTTAACCCACGCTATTTGTATCGGACAATTCTTGATGATAATCAGGACATAGAACATCTTTTGACCCATATTTGTACTCCCGAATGGAATCACACGCTGGATTTGGGGCGAAGCTGGGATGATGCCTCCGTTGAACTTAAAAACAAATATCCTGAAAAATCATATTTGATTGATCTGTATTGGGAGCGGTGGCTGGATATGTTTTCTGGCCCCATTCATGAAACAGTTGATATTTTGATGGATGTAAAGCGTCGGGGCTATCCTGTCTATGCGTTGTCCAATTGGAATGACAAAAAATTTGTGGTGGCTCTTAAAGAGTTTCCGTTTTTGGGATTGTTTGACGGACGGATTGTCTCCGGCGAAGTCAAACTGGCAAAACCTGATCCGGCAATCTATAAATTACTCCTTGAAAGCTACAGGCTTAATCCGCGCGAAACATTATTCATTGATGACCTTCCAAAAAATATTCAAGCAGCCCGCGACTTGGGGTTTGAGGCCATTCAATTTATCTCGCCGCGCGATCTGGAAGAGCGCATGACAGAATACGGAATTTTCCCGCAAAAAACGGAGAGCGATATGGGTGAACATGACGAGTCGGTTGGTTGTGGCAGGGGGTGCTCATGTCACTCCCGATAATTCTTGTTTTGAATGGTCCGAATCTTAATATGCTGGGATTAAGAGAACCTGAAATTTACGGTCACGCAAAATTGTCCGATATAGAATTTATGTGTCGCGAAGTGGGAGAAACTCTTGGTTTGGATATTGATTTCAAACAAACAAACCATGAAGGCATCATGGTTGATTGGATTCAGGAAGCCAGAGGAAGGGTCGCTGGGGTGGTTATAAATGCCGCAGCCTATACCCATACTTCAGTGGCCATCCATGACGCTTTAAAATTATTGGAAAATACACCGATTGCCGAAGTCCATATTTCAAATCCCAAAGAACGCGAGAGTTTCCGCCATGTTTCATACATTGAGCCTTTGGCGTTTGCCCATTTTGTCGGTCATGGAGCTCAAGGTTATGTCATGGCGGTCGAGGCCGTGGCCGAACGTTTTGGAAAAGTTAATGGGGACAGATAACAGCTGATGAGAGCAAGAGTTTTGACTTTTGTCTCGGATTTGAGTAATCAAGAGCACGTATAAAGTAGCAGATATTGCCATAATAATTTAAAAGAGAGATGATGCGTATGAAAATTGATGCAGATGCTATTCGTCAACTGGCCGACCTTTTGGAAGAAACGGGCCTGACCGAAATCGAAGTCGCCGAAGGTGAAACAATGCTCCGCGTAAATAAAGGTGGCATGAGCGCCCAAGGAGCTTCAGCGCAAGCACATACTGTCCAAAGTGCATACTCTGTCATGCCATCTGATCCGACCATTCCTCAAGCAGCAAGCATGGCGTTGCCGTCATCAGTCGCTGCCAATCATCCTGGGGCGGTTATATCTCCGATGGTTGGAACAGTTTACATGTCCCCTGAACCAAACGCAGCAGCCTTTGTAAGTAAGGGATCAAACGTGAAGGAAGGCGATACATTGATGATTATCGAAGCGATGAAGGTCATGAACCCTATTAAAGCTCCGAAATCTGGAACAGTAACGCAGATTTTGGTCGAAAGTGGCCAACCGATAGAATTCGGTGAAGTGCTTTTGGTTTTGGAATAGCCCCCAAAGAGAGTTCCGAGAGTTTAAGAAAGACATTTCATGTTCAAAAAAGTCCTGATTGCTAACCGTGGTGAAATCGCCCTGAGAATTCATCGGGCGTGTAAGGAAATGGGGATCGAAACCGTTGCCATTCATTCAACCGCAGATGCCAATGCAATGGCTGTGCGTTTGGCAGATGAAAGTGTTTGCATCGGCCCCCCCCAATCTAAAGACAGCTATTTGAATATCCATGCGATCTTGAGTGCCGCAGCTCTAACCGGAGCAGATGCAATTCATCCGGGTTATGGTTTTTTGTCCGAAAACGCACAATTCGCCCGCATGGTTGAAGAACATGGATTCACTTTTATCGGTCCCAAAGCCGAACATATTGATTTAATGGGCGATAAGGTTTCTGCCAAACAAACTGCTCAAAAACTTGGTCTGCCGGTTATTCCCGGGTCACCAGGAGCTGTTGAAGACGCGGAAAGCGGATATGACATGGCAAAGGAAATGGGATTTCCTGTGCTAATTAAAGCCGCATCCGGTGGCGGCGGACGCGGAATGAAAGTTGTGCGGCACGAAGGAGAATTTATCGAGCAATATAAAACCGCACGCTCAGAAGCCAAAGCAAATTTTGGTGACGATACGGTTTACATGGAAAAATATCTCGAAAAACCACGTCATATTGAGATTCAGGTTTTTGGTGACAAGCATGGAAATGCTATTCATTTGGGCGAGCGTGATTGTTCGACCCAGCGTCGCCACCAAAAAGTTATCGAAGAAGCACCATCTCCGGCATTGAGTGAGGAAGGGCGCGCTGAAATTGGAACATTGGCAGCCGACATGATTCGTGAAATGGGATATATCGGTGCAGGTACAATTGAATTCTTGTGGGAAAACGGCCAGTTCTTCTTCATGGAAATGAACACACGCATTCAAGTCGAACACCCAGTCACCGAAATGCTGACAGGGATCGATTTGATTGCGGAACAAATTCGTGTTGCAGCAGGCGAGCCGTTATCCATCAACAAAGATGTGATTAAATTCCGTGGTCACGCCATGGAAGTCCGCATCAACGCCGAAGATCCCGATACGTTTATTCCATCCCCGGGTGAGATCAAGACGTTCCACGCCGCAGGCGGATTGGGTGTGCGCTTTGACAGTGCCGTATATAACGGATACAAAATTCCACCCTATTACGACTCCATGGTTGGAAAATTGATTGTTCACGGACGTAATCGCGAAGAATGTATGGCGCGAATGAAACGTGCCATTAAAGAAACTGTGGTTGATGGCGTCAAAACAACTCTGCCACTTCATCTATGGATTTTGGAGCAACCTGAATTTATCTCCGGCGAATATAATATTCACTGGTTGGAAAAAAAGCTTGAAGCCAAGCACGCCGAAAAGCCAATAAAGGCTGAATGATGGTCAGTATTCCGGACAGTTTAACACCGGATGACTTGCTGGAAATTTATGCGCAAGGGTGCTTTACGATGGCAGAGTCCATCAATGATGAGACCTTTTCTATTGTTGAGCCGCGTATCCGCGCAGTGTTACCCATTGGCAAACTGCACATCCCCAAACGCTTGAAACGGAAAATCCAGCAGCGCCCGTTTGAAATCAGAATCAATCATGATTTTAAGGGCGTTATTAGCCACTGCGCCAATGCCAGACCGGATACATGGATCAATCACGACATTCAAACCCTGTTTGTTGAGCTTCACGAAAGAGGAGTTGCTCATAGTGTTGAGTGCTGGAAAAAAGGCCAATTGGTTGGCGGATTATACGGTTTGCAATTGGGCGGAACTTTTTGCGGGGAAAGTATGTTCTCGACAGAAACAGATGCCAGCAAAGTTGCCCTCGTTCATTTATGTGCCCGCTTATTTTATGCGGGGTTTTCAGTTCTGGATGTCCAGTTCCACAACAGCCATCTGGAACAATTCGGATTATATGAACTGCCACAGGCTGATTATTGCGCCATTCTCAAAGAGCATTATGAAGACAAACCGGATTTTACATGCCAAGGGGTAAGCGAGGCTTTGTTGATGACAAGATTTTTGGATCGGGACTTGGACGAAGCTTCCGACTGGTGTAAACAGGAATAATGGAAGTTTTTACACTCTCACAAAACGTACAAAATATCCCGCAGGATGCCGTTTTGGCTGTCGGAAATTTTGATTCCGTACATAAAGGTCATGCTTACTTAATCGCGCAGGCCGCTGTCATCGCGCACAAGAAAAATCGTCCATTGGCGGTTTTGACATTTGAACCTCATCCGCGCCGCTTGTTTCGCCCCGAAGATCCACCCTTCCGTATAACGCCATTAAAAATAAAACTCGAACGTCTGGAACAACAAAACGTTAATTTTGTTTATGTGCTTCCGTTTAATTGGGAGACGGCATCCTTAAGTGCAGAAGACTTTGTCAAAAATATTATTGGATCAATCAATCCTGATACAATTGTGATCGGTGAAGATTTTCATTTCGGCCATAACCGTACCGGAGATAGAACAACGCTGCAAAAACATGGTTATGAATGCCATCCGGTATCTCTGGAAAGGGATGCCCAACACGGAACCATATCGGCAACGCGTATTCGTGGCTTAATACAATCCGGCCATATCGACGATGCCAATAATCTCTTGGGTTGGCAATGGATTATAGAAGGAAAAGTTCAAAAAGGAGACCAACGCGGCCGTGAGCTTGGGTTTCCAACTGCGAATGTTACTCTCGGTGAAACGATTCATCCTGCCTATGGTGTGTATGCAACATGGGTACGGATTGAAGGCGAAAGCGACTGGCGCATGGCTGCAACCAATATTGGTATCCGCCCGATGTTTGAAGTCAATACCGCTTTGGTTGAAGCGCATATTCTTGATTTTTCCGGAGACATCTACGGAAAAAACCTTGAAATCATGCCAGTCAAAAAAATCCGCAATGAAGAAAAATATGAATCACTCAATGCCTTGATTGAACAGATTCAAAAAGACTGTGCAACCGCCCGTGATATTTTATTGTTAAAACCAGCCGCGTAAATTTTGCACGCGGTATCCTTTGAGTGCGCGGGACAAGCCTTTGAAAATACGCCACACAGCATAAACCTGAGCCGGAGCCAGCCACATCAAAGTGGTTCTTAAAATCAGATCATAATTGGTTGAAAAATAGTCTTGACTGGCCGCCTCTATATCAGCTTCGCTTGGAATAATCCCCGATGAGGCCGCCTCCATAATCCGGTCAACCGCACTCATATCCCCTTGTGTTTGCATGATATAACCTGCCCCCATCATGCCGATCAAAAGAAACAGCGACCAGATCCAGATCGTGCGTACAACAAAAGTGGAATGATGCCACACCAAATCATCTTTTTTTGCGCGGGCACGAAAAAAATAAGCCAAAATCAAAGCCACAAATATAACCAATGCTGAATAACTTTGCATCGTCATATCGGGCAAGCATCCCAAAACAACACCCAGTGACAGCAGAACATAAAGACCAATATTTTTCTGATTATCATTCACAATTAACGTCTCCCGAATAGTTTTTCAATGTCGTCCAAAGATAGCGCAACAAAAGTAGGCCGTCCATGATTGCATTGCCCTGAATAGGGAGTGGCTTCCATATCGCGCAACAAAGCATTCATTTCGGCGGGCGATAAACGCCGCCCCGATCTTACAGATCCATGGCACGCCATGGTTGATAAAACAGCATTAAGCCTCTCTTCAAGACCTGTGGCACGATCATGGTCGCGTAAATCATCAGATAGACTTTGTAAGAGGTCTGGCAAGGATATTTTTCCGACTAGTAACAGTGGAATGGAACGAACCGCAATTGCCCCCGCCCCAAAAGGTTCAATCACCAGACCGGATTGCGAAAATAAATCGGCATATTCCAACAAACGCGCACAATCAGTATCTTCAAGTGAAATAATTTCCGGTGTCAAAAATCCTTGGGATTCAATGCCGTTTTCTGCGCTTTGTTGTTTGAATCGCTCATAGACCAACCGTTCATGCGCGGCATGTTGATCGACAATCACGATACCTGTTTCGGTTTGGGTAATAATATAATTTTCATGGATCTGCGCACGCGCCGACCCCAAAGGATAAGACGCAGTGTCTGCAGTGGCTTCAGGTTCAGGAACATCAAACCGTGCCGAAGGTTGATAAGTCTCATAAGGTTGATACGCTCCTCGCACATGCTCGGCCAATGACCCGCCACAGGAATAGGAATGCCCTGAAGAATAAGTCGTTAAATAAGCACGAGGATTAAAGGATGGTTGTGAGGGGGCGTTCGCACGGTGTTGATCCAGCCTGTCAATCAGTTGATTGGTCAAAGAGGTCACGGGTCGAACATCCTGATTGTGAAGCGCATGACGAATACCGCTGACAATAAGCCCACGGATTAACGCACCATCCTGAAACCGGACTTCTGCTTTTGATGGATGAACATTAACATCCACCTGATCGGACGGAATATCAAGAAACAAAGAAACCACCGGATAACGGTCTTTGGCTAACACATCCATATAACCAGCACGCACGGCGCCCAATAATTGTTTGTCCCGAACCGCGCGCCCATTCACAAACAGAAATTGTTTTTGCGCAGTACCTACATTATGCGTGGGACGCGCTATGCGCCCTGTCAACCTTACACCGCCTCGCTCGGAATCAAGCAGAAGAGAATTGGTAATAAAATCTTCACCCATAATATCACGCAAACGCTGCGATGATTGGTCATGAGGAGAGTCGCTTAAAACCGGATAGTGAAAAGAAGAACTGCCATTATGAACAAGGCGAAACGCCACATGCGGATAAACCATCGCAAGGCGTTGCAACATATCTTTAACCGCCCCATATTCGGTCACAGACGTTTTAAGGAATTTTAATCGCGCAGGAGTTAAATAAAACAAATCCCGCACTTCAACCACTGTGCCTTCATGGTGACTGGAAGGTCGCACAGCGGATTTTTTGCCGTCCACAACTTCAATCTCAAATGCCTCACCTCCGCGTTCACGTGTGGCAATTTTTAGCTTGGAGACCGAAGCAATAGATGGCAGAGCCTCCCCCCGAAATCCAAGAAAATTGATATGGAGCAAATCATCATCGGGAATCTTGGATGTGGCGTGACGGTCAAGCGCAGCCTCCAGATCATCCGCACCCATTCCGACTCCGTTGTCGCGCACGATAATCAGAGCTTTTCCTCCATCCATCAATTCAACATCAATGCGGGTAGCTTGTGCATCAACCGCGTTTTCAACCAATTCTTTAACAGCGGCAGCAGGGCGTTCTACCACTTCTCCGGCGGCAATCTGGTTAATCAATGTATCAGGCAGATGGCGAATACGCATGGTTATCCTCGTACCATGTCTTGTGTATGTCGGGCAAGGTCATCCATGGACTTGGTAGTCAGCTCTACAATTTTTGATCCGGTTATCACGCCATCTGCTCCGGCAGCAATCATTTTGCGGGCTTGCTCGGGCGTTGAAATTCCAAATCCGGCAATCGCCGGCAAATCGATTTTCGATTTTATCAAAGTAAATAATCCCGAAAGTTGATCTGAATAATTTTCGACCGATCCGGTAATCCCCATGCGCGTGACAACGTAAATAAATCCGCTTGCTACGCGCGAAATAATATCAAGCCGTTCGGCGGTGGTGGTTGGTGCCGCAATAAACACCAGATCAATACCGTTATGTTTTGCTGCAAAACAAACCGTATCCGCGCGTTCAGGCGGCATGTCGGGAATAAGAACACCGTCAATCCCTGCGGCATGACAATCGGCAAAAAATTGGTCAATCCCACGTGCCAATACCATATTGTAATACAGCATCAGTGTCAGCGGAATGTCAGGGGATAATGCACGAACACGCTCAATCACAGAAAATCCCGTATCAACCGTAAATCCGTTATCAAGCGCAATATTGGCTGCGGTTTCAATCACAGAACCATCCGCCACCGGATCACGAAACGGAAATCCAATTTCTAATCCGTGAACGCCATTATCAATCAAGGTTTTTGCCACCTGAAAGGATGTCTCAGCATCGGGATAGCCCATCAAGACATAAGGCATGTAAACCGATGTCCCGTTTTGAATTTTGTCTTTTATAAACTTATAGCGTGACATGATAAGTCTCCACGTAATCTTTGACATGGGCAAGGTCTTTGTCGCCGCGCCCTGAAAGATTGACCAGAATAACTGAATTCGGTTTTTGTCGCGCAAGTTTGAGCGCATAAGACACAGCATGAGAAGACTCTAACGCCGGAATAATTCCTTCATAACGCGATAAGGTATGAAAAGCTCTGACCGCCTCATCATCATTTTCAGCAACATAACTGGCACGTCCGCTGTCGCGTAAATAGGCATGTTCAGGGCCAATCAGAGGATAATCAAGCCCTGCAGAAATCGAATGGGTTTCAAAAATTTGTCCGTCTTTATTCTGAAGACCCAGAGTTTTCATGCCATGCAAAACGGCAACCGAACCCTTGCACAAGACTGCACCATGTTTGTCGGTTTCAATCCCGTGTCCCCCGGGCTCGATCCCGATCAACTGGACAGAAGAGTCTTTCATAAATCCGCTAAATAACCCGATGGCATTTGACCCACCACCGACACAGGCCAAAGCATAATCCGGCAATCGTCCTATCTCTTCCAGACATTGCGCCCGCGCTTCACGCCCGATAATTTCTTGAAGAAACCGCACCATCGTTGGAAAAGGGTGAGGGCCCGCTGCCGTCCCGATCACATAATGGGTGGTCTCGCAACTGGCAATCCAATCTCTCAAAGCTTCATTGATGGCATCTTTTAATGTCTTGCCGCCGGATTGAACAGCAATAACTTCAGCACCCAGCAATTTCATTCGCTCGACATTGGGTGCTTGGCGGGCAACGTCCACTGCGCCCATATAAACAACACAAGGCATATTCAATTTGGCACACGCCATAGCCGTGGCCACACCATGTTGACCCGCACCGGTTTCGGCAATGATACGGGTTTTGCCCATCCGCTTGGCCAGCAAGACTTGACCAATCGCATTATTGGTTTTGTGTGCCCCGCCATGCATCAGGTCTTCGCGTTTCAGATAAATTTGCGCCCCAGAGTCGCGCGAAAGATTTTCAGCAAAATAAAGCGGCGTAGGTCGACCTCCCCATGATTTCATAATCGACAAAAACCCCGCCATAAAATTGGGATCTTGTTCGATCTCCCGAAACGCAACGCGTAAGGCTTCGAGAATGGGCATTAAGGCTTCGGGGGAATATGTTCCGCCATAGTCTCCGAAAAACCCTGTATCTTGATTGGTCATATTTTGCATCAAGGCATTATAGGGAGAATATGCCCAAAAAACAGACAAAATTTATTGACATAATATAAAATAAAGTGTTAAAAAATTCCCATCATTAGATTTTAACAAGAACACAACAAGAAGGAAATGAGACATGTTCACGGCAGAAGCAACGGGCGCATCTGAGCCCAACTTAAAAGAAAGAATTTTTGCTCGGTTGCACCATGCTGCAAGTGGTGTTGTTGGCGCTGGTGCTGTTGCTGGTGTTGCTGCTGCTGTTGTTGCTGGTGCTGGTGCTGGTGCTGGTGCTGGTGCTGTTGCTGGTGCTGTTGCTGGTGCTGTTGCTGTTGCTGTTGCTGTTGCTGATAACACACTAACGTATGAAGATAAAATTCCGGAAAGAGAACAAATTCTCTTTAGACGCATAGGTGCCTCTTGCCTTATAAGCTTCAATTTGGCTGTCGGAGTGATTGTGGGGCAACTCGCGCATGATGATTTCAAAGAAAGAAAAGAGCAACAAATGATGGCTGCTAAAACCTCCCCTGCTTTGACTCCTTTAGCCCAGGAATTTTCGATTACAAATGACGGAAAAGGTGACTGCACCATTGTTGTTCATAAAGGCGGTGTCTCCCGAGTTGTAAGCGGAGATTGCAGAATTCAACCAAAATAAATCGAGGGAAGAATTCGGTGTCGTCTCTGGAATCCTCTGGAACGCTTGCGCGTTCGGGGAATGACGGTTGTAGGATAGGAAAAAGCCCCACATCGCTGCGGGGCTTTTGAATATCGATATACAAAAAATTACGCTGCGTCAGACAGGCTGGACAGATCAATTCTGATACCAGGCCCCATTGTTGAAGACAAAGCAACTTTCTTGATGTATGTGCCTTTTGCTCCCGAAGGTTTTGCACGGTTGATCGCGACCACGAAGGAACGGATGTTCTCGGCGAGTTTAGACGGCTCAAAGTTGGCTTTCCCAACGCGGGCGTGAATGATACCAGCTTTTTCAGCGCGGAATTCAACAGCACCACCTTTGGAAGATTCAACAGCCTTTTTAACATCCATGGTCACAGTTCCAAGTTTCGGGTTTGGCATCAAACCACGAGGACCCAGAGCTTTACCAAGACGAGCCATCAAAGGCATCATATCTGGCGTTGCAATACAACGGTCGAAATTGATGTTACCTTTCATCACTTCTTCGGCCAGATCTTCCGCACCGACAATATCTGCACCAGCAGCAAGAGCTTCATCAGCTTTTGCGTCTTTGGCAAACACAGCCACGCGAACAACTGCACCAGAACCGTGAGGAAGCTCGGTTACACCGCGAACAACCTGATCGTTCTGACGTGGGTCAACACCCAGATTCATAGCGATTTCGATTGTTTCAGAGAACTTGCGTTCTTTGGCGGCTTCAATCAGGATCTTGACGGCATCTTCAATAGAATAAAGTTTTGTCCGGTCAACCAGAGCATTTACTTTTTTTGTTTTTTTAGCGAGTTTTGTCATGATCTTAACCCTCCACCACTTCGATGCCCATGGAGCGAGCAGAACCGACAACCATTTTCATGGCTCCGGCAACGTCGTTCGCATTCAGGTCTTGCATTTTTGCGTTTGCGATTTCTTCGGCTTGTTTTGTGGTGATCTTCGCAACATAACCGCCTTTACCAGGGGTCTGGGAAGCTTTTTCAATCTTCGCAGCTTTCTTGATGAAGTAGGTAACAGGAGGAGTTTTCATTACAAAGGTGAATGAACGGTCTTCGAACACTGTGATAACCACAGGGATCGGCATACCGACTTCCATATCCTGAGTTTTGGCATTGAATCCTTTACAGAATTCCATGATGTTGACGCCATGCTGACCCAAAGCTGGACCAATTGGCGGTGACGGGTTGGCCTTACCGGCGGCAACCTGTAGCTTGATATAGCCTTTAACTTTTTTGGCCATGATACAAACCTTCCTTGTTTAGAGTTGAAGGGGTGTGGTGCGGCTCGATCTGGCTTCCGAAATAAAAAAAGATGGAAATTTGACCGACAACCTCCCACAAACTGGGGTGTTTATAGGGCTCTTGTCCAAGAATTGCAAGGAAAATTGCGGAATTTTATAGGAGGAAGAAGGGCGGCTTACAGAAATTCATTAATAATTTACATATAAAAAGTAGGATGTAAGCAAGGTCGAGGGAGAAATAAAAGTAACCATGAATAAAGCAAGCCATGAAGACCGCCACGAGGCGCGTAAAAGTGAACAATTGCATGCGAATCTCAAGATTGCATCTTGGGAACGTGATCCTGATAAAAGGGATGAATATCCTAAGCGCCACCCCGAAAGAGTTGGGCGAGAAACCTTGAAAGAAAAACAAGATTTTCATAGAGAGGCCAGGACGGATGGGACGTTAAGTGCTGATTACCAATGTGTAACTGGAAATGTGTCACCGATGGTCAAGACGGGAGGCGTGATTGTCGATCTTGGAGGGAATAGTGGTCGATATGCTGAATTTTTAGCCAAATCACGACCAGATGTGACGGTGATTGCCATTGAGCCTGATCCTGAAAAATATAAATTGGCTAAAAATGAGCTGGAAAAAATCAGACGGGAAAACCCGAACGCCGCAAATAGAATTAAATTGATGAATAAACCTGTTGCTGAAGCCCTCGGTGAAATTGGACAGAGTGGTCAGCGGGTGGATATGATTACCTCGATTTATCGCACCCATATACAAACAGACCAACAAAATACTCTCGATTTTAATGCCGTCGGGCATTTGGCAAAGTCCAGTGGAGCCTCAATTGTGACAATGGATCTTCACCGCGCAAAGCGTCACGAAACAGCAGAGATCATGCCGAAAGTTTTTCCGGCAGATGATGCAAGTTTCGAGTTTAGAAACGGGTATGAAGCGGCTCTTAAGTATGGAGCCTATCGTGGGGCAGAAATGGAAGGTCTTTTGAAAGCAACAGCAGGCGTAAAAGGATGGGAGCATCATGTTGCTGGCACTGTTGGACAGTTACAAATGCACATTAAATCAGGAAAGAATGATGCAAAAGGGGAGGCTCCCGACCCCCAATATCCTCCCACTTCGAAGGAGTATATAGAGATCGGCAAAGATATGAATATGATTATGAAAGTCGGTGATAATTTTGACTCTGTTGCCGATGGAATTATGGTGATAGATAAAGCAGTAGGTGGAATCGAAACAGCCTTCGCTGAAACAGCAAATTTTTTAACGACCCCAAAGAAGGAAGAGCCAACCCAACTCCAAGCCAGACAAGAAAGTCTCCAACTCGGAAACCCATAGCAGGGGGTAAATAGGACGTATTATAGTCTTTCCAAATAACTTTGTGACATCGTTATTGCCCCTCTTGACGCGGGGATAAGGAAGCAGGAAAAAACTATACTTTTTCGACTTGTCCGAATTCCAGCTCGACCGGAGTTGCACGTCCAAAGATAGATACCGAAACTTTAACGCGGCCTCTTACATCGTCGATTTCTTCCACCATGCCTTCAAAGCTGGCAAAAGGACCTTCCATGACTTTGACTTTTTCGCCGATATCGAATGTGATGGCTGCGCGTGGTTTTTCGATGCCTTCTTTTAACTGTGTCATCAAACGGGCAGCTTCTTTTTCGCTCACCGGAGACGGGCGATTTCCTGCCCCAAGAAATCCGGTAACTTTCGGCGTATTTTTAACCATGTGCCAAACATCATCCGACAAATCCATTTTGGCCAAAACATACCCGGGAAAGATTTTTTGTTCGGTATTGACGCGTTGGCCGCGTTTGATTTCAACGACTTCTTCGGTCGGAATCAGAATGTCTTCGATTCGTTCTTCAAGCCCTTGTTTCTTGGCTTTGTCACGGATAGATTCCGCAACCTTGGCTTCAAATCCAGAGTAAACATGTAAAACATACCAACGTGCAGCCATAATTTCTTTCCTTTTTTCTAATTTTTTTAATCTCTGAGGTTAAAGCCAATTAACCGCCAAGCCCCAATGCCAGTTCAACAACAAAAGCCAGAATTTGATCGGCGGCAAACAAAAACAGCGATGCCACAACCACCATCACAAAAACAGCAACCGTGCTGGAAATCGTTTCGGGGCGGGTGGGCCATGAAACCTTTTTGGCTTCACTTTTGACTTGCTTGAAAAACTCGAAAGGCGTTGCTTTTGCCATAATTAAAATCCTTTTGTTTTAACCTTTTTTCCAGTCGCTCGTAACCGCGGGGGGCGATTGATGAGAAACTAAAAATATTAAGGGGAGATGACAAGCTATGTACATCTCCCCGAAATAAAATGCAAGGGTAAAAAAGCCTATGGGCACAATTGCAGACTAAGGTTACGGTCTCTCACATTGAGGCACGGGACGTAATGGCGCGGCTGAACAGGCTCTACATAATACCTGTAAGGGTACGGATTTTGAACAATGACAGGCGGCCGCTGATAATAAATAACAGGTGGGGGCGCAAAGTAACCCCTGTTAGCAAAGCGTCCCCAATCACCATGACCGCGATGGTCATGGTGGTGACGGCGGCCTTCGTATTGTTGCTGCTGCCAACGGTCGTTCCTATGATGACCACGATAGTCATCATAGCCACGATCTGCTTGCGCAGCCCCACTAAAGGTTAAAGAACAAGCTAGAACAGGCACAGCAGCAAGCTTTGAAAAACTTTTTGAAAATTCGGACATCACAATCCCTCCACATAATCTGTAAGGCAGTAATTTAATCTTCTTGGGGGTAAAAAGCAAACTTTCTCGTTAATAAAGGGTATTGAAAGGTAAAAACACCCTATTATATAAGGGAGCTACTTTGTAAGATATTGAACATGAACAAAAAAATCTCTGTCATCATCATTTTTCTGGCGTTTATAGCGGGCGGTGTTTTTGCCGCCGCGCAACAATTTTTGCCCAAAACTGTCTCTGTCAGTGTCCCGCATCGCGGTGTGGCGATCAAAGCGGTGTACGCCACGGGAACGGTCGAGCCGAGCGTAATGATCCCGCTTGCGCCCAGAGCCACCGGACGTTTAAGCTCACTCGAAGTTGATGAGGGCGATCAGGTTAAAAAAGGGGATATACTGGCGCGGTTTGAGGATACGGATTTGTCCGCCGCGATTGAACAGATCATGGCGCAGGTTGATCTAGCAAAAAAAGAAAAAACCCGCAAAGAAATTCTTGTGAAGCGGAAATTTATCAGCGCAGAAGCCTATGATAAATCCGTCTCTGATCTGACCGTTGCCGAAGCCGCCTTGAAAGAAGCTCAGGCCAGACAATCCTATTTGACTCTGATAGCACCTGAAGATGCCACCATCATTCGCCGTGATGGCGAAATCGGTGAAGTCATAACAGCCAATGACCCCGTTTTCTATCTTTCGTGCTGCGCCCCGATCCGCATTAGTGCCGAAGTCGATGAAGAAGATATCGTTCATGTCCTGAAAGGACAAAAAGTATTGATCCAATCCGATGCCTTTCCTGACGACACATTTGAAGGAAAGGTAATAGCCATCACTCCGAAAGGTGATCCGACATCAAGATCTTTTCGCGTAAGAATTAGTGTACCGGAAAACTTCCCGATGCTGATCGGCATGACGGCTGAAACCAATATTGTGACCAATGAGAGTGAAAATGCCATTCTGATTCCAGCATCCGCCTTGGGCAAAAAGAACGCAGTGCAGGTTGTAACTGATCATAAAATTGTAATGAAAACGGTAAAAATCGGCACAGAAGGAAAAGATCAGGTGGAAATAATAAGGGGACTGACAGAAACCGACCTTGTGGTCTCTCCTTATAACAACGAATTGGAAGCAGGGCAGCAAGTACGCGCGAAAACAAGAGTTACAACAGGAGCCAAATAATGCGCCTGTTGATTTTTATCGCCTTGAAACACTTGCTCGCAAGAAAACGCCAAAGCATCGTTTCTTTAATGGGCATTGTTCTTGGTGTAGGTTTTTTTCTGGCAATCTCATCGATCATGCAAGGATCGGAAGCCGATTTTATAAAACGTCTGGTTGATAATTCCCCGCATATTACCGTATCGGATGAATTCCGTGATCCGCGCATTCAGCCGATTGAAAAAATATATGGGGACGGCGCTATTGAAATATCGGGTGTCAAGCCTTTGACCGAAACGCGCGGCATCAGAGGTTATCAGAAAATCATGTCCTATCTGGAGAACCAGCCTGATATGATGGCATCTCCTGTCTTGGTCGGAAGCGGCATTATCAGTTTTGCCGGACAAGAAAAAGGGGTCACGATCAATGGCATGATCCCCGAAGAAATTCATAAGGTTTCAACCATATCCGATTATATGGAAGAAGGATCGGTCGAGCGTCTGGAATCTAACGCTGACGGAATTCTGGTCGGGATTACCTTGGCGAAAAACCTTTCCCTGTCGATGAATGACACAATCTCTGTCTCGGCACAGGGCGGACGTGTGCGCACATTTAAAATTGTCGGGATTTTCAAAACAGGTCGTGGGGGATATGATCGTTCAGCCGTTTTTACTACCTTGAAACGCGCTCAGGTTTTACTGGGGCGCACCAACCGGATTAACAATATTCTGATTAAAATGGATGACCCGAATACCGCGTTGATCCGGTCAAAAGAAATAGAAAAGATTATCAGATATAAATCCGAGTCATGGCAGGAATCCTCGGAAGATTTGATGAGTACACTGGCGATCCGCAACATGATTATGTACACGGTGGTCAGTGCTGTTCTGGTAGTGGCGGCCTTCGGCATTTATAACGTGATCTCGACAGTGGTCATGGAAAAACACCGCGATATTGCGATACTCAAATCCATGGGATTTCCATCCGCCGATATACGCATGATTTTTCTCATTCAAGGGGTGTTGCTCGGCGTTGCAGGGAATATGGCGGGCATACCGCTGGGGAGTGTCTTTATCAAAGCCTTACAACAAATTAAATTCAGACCACCAGGCAGCACCGAACCGATTTCTATGCCGGTATCATGGGGGTGGGAACAATTTGCAATTGCTGCAACATTTGCGTTATGTGCATCGGTTCTGGCCTCATTCCTACCGGCACGCAAAGCGTCGCATGTTCAACCCGTCGACATTCTACGTGGAGGGTTGTAATGCAAATGCTGTTAAGAGCAGAAAACATTACAAAGCGTTTGGAAGATGAAGCCATTCCCGTGACGTTGGTTAAAAATGCCAATGTCGAAATCAATGCCGGAGAATATGTCGCGATCAAAGGCCCGTCGGGATCAGGAAAATCGTCACTGCTTTATTTGCTCGGCCTTTTGGACAGACCAAGCGCAGGAAAAATATTTTATAACGATCAGGATATTTCGGCTCTGTCATCCAATAAACTGGCAAAATTGCGTCTGGAACAAATGGGATTTGTTTTTCAGTTCCACTTTTTGTTGCCTGAATTCACCGCTCTTGAAAATGTGATGATCCCGATGCGAAAACTGGAAAAACTTTCGGATAGTGACATTAAAAAACAAGCCAAAGAACGCTTGACTGAACTAGGGCTGGAAGACCATGTCCATAAACTTCCCAGCCAGTTATCGGGCGGCCAACGTCAACGGGTGGCAATTGCCCGCGCCCTTGCCAATAACCCGAAACTTATTTTAGCTGATGAACCGACCGGAAATCTTGATACCCAGTCAAGCGAGACTGTGCAGGATATTTTGCAAAATCTTGTCAAAACTCATGGATGCTCGGTTGTGGTTGTCACTCATGACACAGAATTTGCGCAGCGGTGCGACCGCATCATTACCATTGTTGATGGTGAGATTGTATAGTCGTTCCAAATAACAGCGTGTTTTTTCCGTCATTGCAAGCGGTAGCGGAGCAATCTAGAAAAACCGCATGAATCGCCTTAGAATCCTTGCCGGATTTAGACGATGATAGCGGAGAAAAAACTCCATAACCTCTTGTAATAAAAATTATGTCAAGTAAAATAACAGAATAACAGCAGGCATCTTGAATTTTCCTAGAGTTTCCGCTATGTCTGACGCTCTTGAATATAGACAATGGCGGACGCGCAAAGATGACTAAAATCAAATCCTTTCAAGGACTTATTCTGGCATTACAGGATTATTGGGCCAAACAGGGCTGCATTATTTTGCAACCATACGATATGGAAATGGGCGCGGGGACATTCAATCCCGCAACAACGCTGCGCACGCTGGGGCCTGACGCATGGAAAGTGGCCTATGTCCAGCCGTCCCGCCGCCCGACCGATGGCCGTTACGGGGACAACCCGAACCGTTTGCAAATGCATCACCAGTTTCAGGTAATTGTAAAACCATCCCCTGAAAACTCGCAGGATTTATATCTCGAGTCTTTGCTGGCCATCGGCATTGATCCCAAAAAACACGATTTACGGTTTGTTGAAGACGACTGGGAGAGCCCGACACTGGGCGCGTGGGGCTTGGGTTGGGAAGTCTGGTGTGACGGCATGGAAATTTCACAATATACATATTTCCAACAAGTCGGAGGATTGGATTGTAACCCTGTTTCGCTCGAGTTGACCTATGGCCTCGAACGTCTCGCCATGTATGTGCTTGATGTCGATAACGTCTACGACTTGCCCTATAATGACGATGGTTATAAATATGGGGAAGTCTTCCTGCGCAACGAACAACAAATGTCGGCTTATAATTTTGAATTCGCTGATACCGATCAGCTGTTCCAGCAATTTATCTTCGCCGAAAAATCATGTGATTTTTTGCTTGATAAAAAACTGGCACTTCCTGCTTATGAGCAATGTATGAAAGCCTCGCACACTTTTAACCTGCTTGATTCCCGTGGGGTCATCAGTGTTCTGGAACGTCAGGGCTATATTGCCCGCGTCCGCACCATGGCAAAAGGCTGTTGTGAAGTCTGGTCTGAAAATATTGCTGCTTAATTTTTTTGAAGTTTACAGATAGAAAATAGAAAAATGTCCGATTTATTGATTGAATTATTTCAAGAAGAAATTCCAGCCCGTATGCAAGTTGCAGCAGAAGAAAACTTTGCGCGCCTCATCACTAGCCGTTTGAAGGCGGACGGAATTTCTTATGAAACTTGTGATGTTTATTCGACACCGCGCCGCATTGCTCTTCATATCACGGGCATTCCAGCCACGCGGGAAGATGTCACCGAAGAATTGAAAGGCCCGTCTGTCACATCTCCCGAACAAGCTGTTTCTGGATTTTTGAAAAAAACAGGGCTAGACAATATTTCGCAACTGACCACCCGCGAAATTAAAGGAACACACTATTATTTTCACGAAATCCATCATCAGGGGGGCGCGACCGGAGATATTCTTGGTGCTGTGATTGCGGAGGCTATCGCCAACATGTCATGGCCAAAATCCATGCGCTGGGGGCATTCGACAGTGCGCTGGGTGCGCCCGCTGCACAGTATTATTGCATTATTTGATGGTAAGATTATTGATGGTGCGTTTGCCATTTCACCTGACTACGCCATTGCCTTTGGGAACGCCACGCGCGGCCACCGTTTTATGGGCAACAAGACAGAATTTGCCGTAAAAGATTTTGAAGATTATCGCGCAAAACTGATGGCCGATTTTGTGATTCTGGATCGGGCTACCAGAAAACAGAAAATCTGGGAAGGTGTCGAAGCTCAGGCAAAAACATTGGGCGAAAATTATCAGGCCGTGGCGGATGAAAAATTATTGGAAGAAGTCGTTGGCCTTGTCGAATGGCCGGTTCCATTTGTTGGAACTTTCGATGATGATTTTCTGCAAATCCCGCCCGAAGTGATCAGTACCTCAATGCGTGAAAACCAGAGATATTTCTCGGTCTTGGATAATGGTAAAGGTTTATCAAATCATTTTATTTGTATCGCAAATGTTGAGCCGGATGATGATGGAAAAACGATTATTCATGGCAACCAAAAAGTCCTGCGTGCGCGGTTATCTGATGCAAAATTTTTCTGGGATCAGGATTCAAAGTTAAAATTTGAAGACTATTTGCCACGCTTGGAACAAATCCGTTTCCATGAAAAACTCGGCATGATGTCGGAAAAAGCCGTGCGTTTGGAAAAACTCGCAGGCGTAATCGCAAAGTTAATCGGTGTAGATGAAATGCATTCCATGCGGGCAGCAAAGCTATGCAAGGCTGACCTGGTTACTGGAATGGTGCGTGAATTTCCCGAATTGCAAGGTATTATGGGCGGGTATTACGCTATTAAAAGCGGCGAAGCTGCCGAAGTTGCTCAAGCAATCAAAACCCATTATTCCCCCGCTGGGCCAAATGACAGTTGCCCGACTGATTCAGTCTCCGTTGCTGTGGCTTTGGCAGATAAACTGGATACATTGGTTGGGTTTTTTGCAATCGGTGAAAAACCGACCGGAAGTAAAGACCCGTTTGCTTTGCGCCGCGCAGCCCTCGGTATTATCCGGCTGCTGATTGAAAATAATATCTCGACTGGATTAACCCCCTTGTTGGAAGCCTCCGCAAACCTTCATGGAAAAAAATTATCCGATGATCTCGAAGCGTTTATTCTGGATCGCTTTAAGGTTCTCATGAAGGGGCAGAATTATGCTCATAATATTATTGAGGCTGTCGCGGGCGAAACGTTACTGGATATGAAGATCCGGATTGATCAAATTTCAGACTTTCTGGCAACTGATAAAGGACAGGATTTTATCTCCACCGCCAAACGCGCAATCAATATACTTGATACCGAAGAAAAGAAGTCGTCTTCTCGAATATTTGGAGACATTAACGCACAATCTTTGATCGAACCGGAAGAAAAAGAATTGTATCGTGTATTGCAGGAAATTATCCCACAAGTTGAAAAGCACATCGTTGCAAAAGCCTACAATCAGGCGATGATCTGTTTGGCGGGCATCAAAGAAACCGTGGATTTGTTCTTTGATAAAGTCGTGGTAAATGACAATAATCCAGACATTCGTGCGAATCGTTTGGCTGTTTTGGGGCAAATTCGTATTTGCGCCAATAGGATTGCGGATTTCTCCCGCCTTTAGATCGACCCCATGGTAATAGTTTTACATAACTTTTAGTTGTTTGCGCTATGCTTTAGGGTATGCGACACTTATACTATGGTATAGGGCAAAGGTTTTCTGTTATACTTGATATATGAGTCATATAAGGAAACTCTAGGCATAGCCTATGTTTATGCGCATATATGGTCGTAAAAAGTAAAAATTTGGTTCTAATCTGGGAAAGAATCTACACTGCAGAATGCAGAAAAAAAGGGGGGGGGGAGTAAATGGACGGGATTTCCATGATGACGCGCGTCATTCGCGTAGAGAATCCATTCAAAGACATTGCTTATGGGAATGATGCTGGGGATTCTTTTGATAAAAGAATGTCCAAGATCGAGGAAAATTTTCCTGTTTCCAAAGGTCAGGATGTCTCTTGGGGAACAGAAGAAGGTGAATATTTTTCAAAAATGAGCCGTGTCCTCGCGCTGATTGAAGGAAAATCAGATGTGATTGACATCGATCAGGCAACAAAAATTGATCGTAAGGCCGTTATATCTGCGTTGAAGGGTGTGCAAGCGGCCTGTCGTGCTGTTGACGATATTGTCTCCGGACGGTTTAAACAAATTGTCTGTGCGATTAAGGCTAGATCTCTTGAGGAAAGCTCGGATGAATCCGCAGCCTATAATGTCTTTGGTAATGCAGCTTTGGCGGCGCATTACGCATTATCAAAAAAATCAATTAACCGCGTCGCAATTATCGATTTTAATGTCGACCACGGGGATGACTTGAAAGAACTGATTACTAGAACACCGGATATACTTTTGGTATCGGCATCCATGGGGGCTCACAAAAAAGATGGTGATGAGCAGAGCATGCCAGGTAATATAGTTGAAATTATCCTCCCCAAAATTTGCCATAAAGATGATATTGAAGAAATATTTGATAATCGGATAGGAAGTCGGGTTGAGGAGTTTAAGCCGGACATTATTCTTCTGTCCCTGCGCCCTGACAGCGAGATCCACGCAGAATCTACCACAGTTGGTGGTGAATATGTGAATGAAAAAATCTTCGCTCTGGCGCAGAAAACATCCAATGGTCGTTATGTCTGTATTCTTGAAGGCATCAAGGACGACAAGGATGTTGACCCGTATAGACGGGAAGGTGTCCCGAGCAATATGGCTTGAAATTGCTCTTAAAGAGCCCTCATTTCAATAAAATTTAAGGGATTCACTTTTGTTGTGAAATTCTGCATACTGAAAGCGGTGCATTCGCGCCATTCTATTTGCACGTCCAATTCAGAAGTCTCTGTTCTTAAATGTATAATCTGTGTTCAAAGTCTTTAGCAGCCATAATCGGCCTTGCCACGCTTCCGTTCTTGGGAGGGTGTGCGGGTGATGTGGTGGATTTGGACACGATCGCTCATCAACAGCTTTTGCAGAGTGATCGTGAAGATGATGCCCGATATATAGGGCAAACAATCCGAATAGATTTAACCGAAGCACTTGATCGCGCCATTGCAAAAAACCTTGATGCACGGGTGGCCGAGATGGATCTTGTCGTGCAAGAGGGCAATGCCACCATCAAGCAGCTTGAAGTTCTGCCACAAGTTAAAACAACCCGAACAACCATGGTGAGGTCTAATCTGGGTGCGTCATCCAGTCGGTCGGTTGAAAGTGGACTTCAATCATTGGAACCGTCACAATCTTCTGATCGTCGTCGCCTGACATCGGAAATGGAAGCCAGTTGGAATTTACTTGATTCCGGATTGGCTCTGGCCGAGACGTACCGGATGCAAGACGAAACAGGAATTGCCCGTGAACGCTATACCAAAGTCATTCAGAATATTGAACGCGATGTCTATGCGGCCTATTGGCAGGCTTGGGAATATCAAAAGCTTAAAGCTGGTAATAAAGATGTATTGAAAAAAGCAGACCAACAAATCCGCAACTTGAATAATGCCATTGACAAAAATCTTCTTTCAACCGATGAGGGCAGCGATAAAATATCGGAAATCGAAGATCGAAAACGCAACCTGCAGGATCTAGATCAGTCATTAAGTTCGGCAGAAATAGAGCTGAAAACATTATTATCATATCCACAATCAGCAAATCTTGAGCTTGTCTCTCCGCCAGAAATTAAGGCCAATATTAAAGCGCTTTTGAATGGGAATATCAGGGATCAGGAATGGACGGCCTTGCAAAGTCGTCCTGAATTACGTGAAGAAGTTCTTCAAAAAAACATTGCCATTAAAAATGTCCGTCAGGAAATATTCAAGACATTGCCGGGTGTCAATGTTTTAATGTCCTATAATACTGACAGCAACAGCTTCCTACAGGATAACCAATGGTCAAGTATGTCCTTGGGGGTCACCCAGAATCTTCTCAATACTCTGACATTGCCTCTACGTTTTGCGGCAGCAAAAACAAAAGAGCATCAGTCTGATGCGCGTAGAAAAGCATTAGGCGTAGCGTTAATCGCGCAAGTTCATTTGGCACGCCAGCGCCTGAGTCAAACACAGGATAATTGTACGGATTCAAAGCATGCGGCAAAAAATGCCCTAAAAAAAGCCTATACCAAATCGGCCAAATCAAAAGCAGGTTTTGCGGCTGGTGAAGAAAAACTAGTGTCCGAACTGGATGGTCGGATCAGTACAGTGCGCCAAAGCTTGACTTGCTCTGACATGCAGGATTCTTATGCGGCCATGGTCAATAGTCTGGGGCAGAATCTTGACCATCAGACGCTCCTCGCATCGAATGGGGGAGGGCAAAATGGGCAATAACGGATTCGTCAGCGCATGGTCTTTTCACGTTTTGGTACGTTTGGTGGCACTGGTTGCCATGGTAATGTCCGGTTTTGTTATTCTGTCCACAGAGTCAAACGAGGAAACTCTACCATCCCGAACCTTTTCCCCTCTTGCTCGGGAGCAAGGCAATCCGCCTGCAGCTGTCATGACCTTAAACGACCTTCCGTATCAAACCGAAGAATCGTCTATCACGTTGCCGCCATTTTGGCCTGAGGCCATTTCACCAGCATCCGGTGAAGAAATAGGAAGAGACATAAAGCAACCGGAACCATTTGAAGAATGGGTAGTGGAAGAAAATACATTAGAAGTTGACGGCGTTCTGGTTCCAGCCAGAGAAGCCGTAATTTCAAGTAGCCGTGATGGAAAAATATCAAACATTCCATTGCAAAATGGCGATATATTCAAAAAGAACGATATTCTTGTCCGCTATGATTGTGGTGATTTGGAAGCCGAAGCAGAAATCGCAGGGGTCGAGAAAAAATTCACGGACACCAAAGCCAAAAACGGTAATCAATTGTTCAAACTGGATATTATTTCTGATGTCGATCGACTGAACATAGAAACAGAAGATAAACAGGCGGATGCCAAGATAAAACTGTATAAAGCCCGCCTGAATGATTGTACAATTCGCGCTGGATTTGATGGGCGTGTAACAAAAAGATTGGCGAATGAAGGCGAATATACCAGAACAGATCGGGTCTTGCTCGAAGTCGCATCGGCCGATCCGTTACATGTCGAATTTTTGCTGCCCTCTAAATGGCTGCGCTGGGTCAATATCGGCGCACCGATTGAATTACTTTTGAATGAAACGGGTAGGTCTTATACCGGAAAGATCACCCGTATTTATGGTGAAGTAGATCCGGTCAGCCGTTCAATTCAGGTGCGTGCCGCGCTGGATGACTATCGTGATCCGCTGCTATCGGGTATGAGCGGAAAAGTCGATCTGAATATTCAACATATCAAAGATGCCGGTGTCGCCGGATATCTGAGTCTTAAGAACTAAAACAAAAAGATAGAACATAAAACAATGGACAAGCTTTTGACCTTGCTAACACTGGCACGACAAGCTCAAGAAGCCGAAACAAGGTCAGAGTTCTTATATGTCGTGGTCAACCAAAGCAACAAGTTAATTTCCTATCGTCAAGCACTTGTCTGGAGTCAAAGATTCTTTGGCCCTGAACTAGAAAAAATTTCAGGCAATGCAGTTCTTGATCCAAAAGGGCCTTATGCATTGTCTATTCTTGATCAACTTAAAACGCTCGATAAAGACAAAATTGGTATTCAGAAAAAACAAAACGAAACCGATCAAAGCTGCCTAACATTTGTTCCGTTCAAGACCAAGCAAGACGGCTTATTGGGTGGTTTGATTTTAGAACATGAAACAGCATATACAGATGATGAAAATAAAATTATTGAGGAATTAGTGCAGTCTTACTCACCCATTTTTGCACTTCATGATTTGCGAAGAATGGCAACATTTCCTCACCGCATAAAAAACATTTTTCATCGGCAGTCAAAATTTCGCAAGATAGCCATTATTGTGGCTCTAGCACTTTTGTTTTTTCCGGTTAGAACCAGCATCACGGCGCCCATTGAAATTGTACCAAAAGATGCTGATTATATGACCTCCCCGATGGATGGTCTGGTGTCCGCTGTGTTGGTTGAGCCAGGAGAAGAAGTGGAGCAAGGACAGGTCATCGTCAATATGGACGATACCGTCTTACGTGCCGATATGGATCTGGCCGAACAAACTTTGGAAGTGGCGATATCATCCTTATCCCGTTTGCGTCGTGAGTCTTTATCAATTCCTGAAAAGAAAGCGGAACTCAGTCAGCTTGAATCAGACATTGCCGAAAAGAAAATTAAACTGGATTATACCAAAACGTTGTTGGCACGCTCTGAAATAAAAGCTCAACGCTCTGGCATTGCCATCTTTTCTGCGAAAGAGTCATTGGAAGGTCATCCTGTTCATGCGGGGGATGTATTGATAAAAATTGCAGATCCTGTTCATATCGAAGCCTTGATCCGCGTTCCAGTTGAAGCAATGATTCCTGTAACAAATCAAGCCGATGTTAATTTTTTTCTAAGTGTTCAACCGTCAAAGAGTTATAGAGCGACTATTCGCAATATCGGCTATGAGTCGAGCCTCGATGCAGACGGCCTATCAACCTATAAGATTATTGCAGACCTTCATGGACAGGAAAATTTGAAGATCGGTTGGAAAGGGCAAGCAAAAATCCGCACAAGCTGGAGC